>Ga0116193_1000335_pt1 | contig 45915 bp, 36 predicted proteins | sample AD_UKC115_MetaG_FD_89892 | JGI IMG/M metagenome (GOLD analysis project Ga0116193, IMG submission 89892) | Active sludge microbial communities of municipal wastewater-treating anaerobic digesters from Hong Kong - AD_UKC115_MetaG | ecosystem: Engineered > Bioreactor > Anaerobic > Digestate... | reverse complement strand
TATGCTTTTGCTGAACCAGTCCATACCTGCTTGATAGCCATGATTAAGCCATTCTCGCAAGTGGGGAATTAGTGTTGAAGAGGCTTCTGCAACTCCACAATTGCTGAAATTTAGCTCTTTTGATAATGTTTGAATCTCTTTTTTAATTTCCTTTTGAATTTTTATATTGTTGTTTATAAGAGAGCAAGTGTATTTTTTCATAGGAATTTTTGTGAGTTATGTTTATATATTTAGAGTATATTTATATGATTAAGTCTAAAATAATGTCTACTACTTGTTTATTGTTAATTTTTGGAGTTTGTGGAAATTAGTGAAGTTTTTGACTACATCGTAATTTACAGTGCCAGTTGCTGGGGTAGTAAATACCCAGACAATTCCTGATTGTTGGAAAGCAATATCTATTGCTTTTTCAAGATATTCTTTTGTGGGTCTTCCTGCTTGCCATGAGGAATGAGGAGTAAAATATATACAGGGAATGGCTATTTTCCCTGTTTTGAGATAATCATTGATCTCTATCGGAAGGGTGCTACAGTTTAGCCCACAATCTAAGTATGCAGAAGAATTATGTTGATAACCCCATAAAAGGGCATCAGTGAAATCAAGATAGCCAGACTTTGCAAATTTATTTAAACTCTCGTGATAGACACAAACACCAAAAAGGAGTTTTGGATTAATATTTTTGGAAGTCTGGTATATTTGCTTTGTGTAATCAAGATTAAAGAAGGAAAGGTTTCCATCAAAGTCGTCAATCATCCATAAGGTCATATTTGGATGTTCAAGTGAGATTTTCGCTATCGCCTCTGACCATTTCAAATAGTTCATATCAAAAGGTGGATACTTTCTCTCTGCGATAGGTTTGTCTCTGTCAATAGGTGCTTCAGTCGGAGGCACTAAATACACCCATACTTCAATACCTTCTCTCAATGCTTTATCACAGAAATCACCCAGAGCAGAAAGTTCTTTATCTGAACGGGAACAGATAAGATATGTGTAGCAATTGACGCCAAGGTCCTTTAATATAGAAATCATCACATCATTATCGGGAGTTCCATCCTGTTTATATTTCATCCCTGCATACGCCGATACTATACCCCTGTAAAAAGGACTTGTTTTTGCCCTTTGCTCTATTATGCTTTTATTTTCTTGCACAATTGGTGTTATATCTTTCACAATTAAGTTTTTCTCAATTTTTTTCTGACCATCTATTTCAACTTCAAGAGTATAAGTGGCTTCTTTTAATGAGGGTATGGTTATATTCGTCTCGCTAACCTTGCCATTATTAAACTCTGCAATATTTTTTGTTTCTTCTACTATTTTCCCTTCTAAATTTTTTATACGAATCGTGAAATCTTTATTTTCAACTGGTTTACTTGCTACAAGTTTAATTAAACAGTTTATTGGTTCATTTACATTATAAAATTCTGACAAATTCACTGAGGAATAAAATTCAAGTGGTAATCCATTAGCAATTGTGGTTAAGGTCTGTGGTTTTTTCCCACTCTTTATGAGTTGATATCTTTCCTGGATTTCTTTTTCGCTTAATGCACGATTATAAATTCGGACTTCATCAATGTCCCCTACCAATGGAGAGTGAAGAACTGCTCCTAAACCAAAACCTCCTATTTTTACTGGAGCGACATTATCCCCTGCAACTTTGTATGGACTCTTTCCACCTGCTACTTTATTTCCATCTATATAGAGGGATAAATCTGGTCCCTGACGAACACCTACTGCGTAGTGCCATTCTCCATCTGCAATATCGTTTCCCTTTATGCAGACCTGTCCACCATCATAATAGTCGCCAAACTGCACAACCCCCTCATAGTAGCCCAACCACCAGGCAGACTTTGAGCCTGACCCTGTCCATTTGGAAAGGTAAATCTGAAAATCTTTATTATTGTGTTTAACCCAGGCTTCAATTGAGTAATCAGCAGGAAAAACAAAACATAGTTCTAATCCATCGCCACAAATAAGATATTCATTCCCATTTAAGGATATGGCATTACCGCTTATACCTTTTGTCCATTTCGCATTAACCACACGAGCAATGTTTTCATTCCCCGAATAATCTTTTGCGACATTACCGCTACCTTCATCAAAACTCCAATAAGCGACCAAACCATCCTCGGCATAAGCGGAAGGGAAAATAATAACAGGGACAATTAAAATTATCATAGACAAAAGAATATTATATTTTTTCTTAAACATTTTTAAATCCCTTTGGTTAATGTTTTCTTAACTGAATAGTTACCAATACATTTTAAAAATATTTTCAATTATAATATAACAACTTTTATCTTATTTTAACTACAAATTTAAGGAGGAAAAATGGATTTAAAAAAATTACCGATATTTCCCTATGGTTTTGTCTGTGGAATTGCAAATACATCAGGATTGCAATCACAACTTTATATTCAGGAGCAATTTACTTTATTGCCAGTTCGCTTTATGGATAAGCATACAGGATACCCCGGATATGTTCATGGCGGTATTGTATCATCAGCGTTAGATGAGGCAATGGCCTGGTCTTCTGCGAGGTTTTTTAAGAGAATGTGTGTTACAGCAGAACTTACAGTCCGTTTTTTAAAAAGAGTCCCTCTTAATAAGGAATTGTTGGTAAGAGCCTGGATAGTCAAAGAGCATTGGCTTTTAGCAAATACCGAAGGCGTTTTGATTGATGAGGAGAACAATGATGTCCTTGTCAAGGCATGGGGAAAATTTATGCCAATTTCAAAAGAAGAGACACAAATGATTGATAAATGTTTAATGTATGATGAGAATACAGAAAGAATATTTTCAGAACAAGATTAACAGGATTAATTAGTCAGGTGACATTATGCAATCACATATAAAAGCAATAGTCTGGGCAAATCAGCAATTGAAGATTATAGACCAGACATTACTACCAACTAAATTGAAGTATATTACTATTGAAACCCTCAAAGACGCTGAGGATGCTATCAAGACATTAAAGGTTAGAGGTGCACCTGCTCTTGGTATTTTTGCTGGGTTTGCATTATTGACAATTCTAATCCACACGAAGCCTAAAAATACTAAGGATGCATTGAAAATTTTATTAAAATCTGGGGAGGCTATAAAAAAGACAAGACCAACTGCGGTCAATCTGTTTTGGGCTATTGATAGAATTTTAAGATGTGCAGAGATGTTTACGAATGAAGACCTGGATAGTTTTATTAAGTCAATAGAACAGGAGGCTCTTGCTATTTATACAGAGGAGATAGAAGCATGCAGGCAGATTGGTATTGTTGGTAATCTCCTTATAGGAAATCCTTCCACTGTGTTAACTCACTGCAACGCAGGGGCTCTTGCTACCGGAGAATATGGAACAGCCCTCTCCCCTATTTACATCGCATCTGAAGAAGGGAAAAAGGTGTCTGTGTTTTCTGATGAAACGCGTCCACTACTTCAAGGTGCAAGGCTTACGGCATGGGAGTTGCAATATGCAAATATACCCGTAACCCTTATTTGCGATAACATGGCAGGCCAGGTAATGAAAGAGAAGAAAATAGATTTGGTAATTGTTGGTGCAGACCGAATTGCAAAGAATGGGGACACTGCAAATAAGATTGGGACTTATTCTCTTTCTATTCTGGCAAAGCATCATGGACTACCTTTTTATGTGGCTGCACCTGCATCTACATTTGATTTAAGTATCGCCAATGGGACACAGATACCCATTGAACAGCGTAATCCCGACGAAATTTGTATTTTTAATGGAAAGAGAACCGCTCCAAAAGATATATCTGTTTATAATCCCGCTTTTGATGTAACACCCGCAGAAAATATTGCCGCCTTTATCACAGAAAAAGGGTTAATTTATCCACCTTTTATAGAAAACATACCAAAAATATTAGGGATTGATTAGTTTGGACAAGAATATTGTTAAAATAGCAAATGATATTTCTATACCATCAAACAAATTACTCTTGATTGCGGGTCCCTGTGTTATTGAAAGTAGGGAACATACACTTTTTATTGCTAAAGAATTAAAGGAAATATGTGTAGCGAGTGAGGTTAATTTTGTTTTTAAGGCTTCTTTTGATAAAGCCAATCGGAGCAGTTTGGAATCTTATCGTGGACCAGGAATTGAAGAAGGTTTGAAAATATTACAAGAGGTTAAAGAATCCATTGGCATTCCTATTTTGTCAGATATACATGAGACATGGCAGACAAAGTTATGTGCAAATGTCCTTGATGTCATTCAGATACCTGCTTTTCTGTCAAGACAAACGGATTTATTACTTGCTGCTGGTCAAACTCAAAAAACTGTTAATATAAAGAAGGGACAATTCCTTGCACCGTGGAATATGAAATCCGTAATTGAAAAAGTCATTTCCACAGGAAATAAAAATATCATATTAACGGAGCGAGGTAGTTGTTTTGGCTATAACCAATTAGTGATGGACCCATGCTCTATACCTATTATGTCAGAATTTGGTTTTCCTATTATTATTGACGCAACCCATAGCGTTCAGAAGCCAGGCGCAGGTGTTAATGGTTCAGGAGGAGACCGCAGACTTGCCCCATATATTGCAAATGCAGGAATTGCAGTAGGTGCAGACGGTGTGTTTGTTGAAGTGCATGAAAATCCGGACAAGGCATTATCAGATAGTGCTAATTCTATTTGTTTAGAAGACCTACCTGCATATCTTGAACAGTGGAACCGACTTTTTTATTGTATACATGGAGACGATAAATGAGAAGTGTTGGAAAAAGAGTTTTAAATATAGAAGCCCAGGCAATTCAAAGGACATCGGACAGATTAGGGATAGAATTTGACCAAAGCGTTCATTTACTCCGTAATACTATGGGAAAGATTATTGTAACGGGTTTAGGCAAATCAGGTTTAGTCGGTAAAAAAATTTCTGCAACTTTCACTTCCTGTGGTTATCCTTCTATTTTTATTCATGCCACCGATGCTGTGCATGGGGATTTAGGGAATATAACAGAAAAAGATGTTGTCCTGGCAATATCCTATAGTGGTGAAACAGAAGAGGTTGTTAATCTAATCCAATTAGTTAAGAGGATTGGAGTAAGATTGATTGGAATGTGTGGAAATTTGAATTCACACCTTGCCAAATATAGTGATGTGGTTTTAGATATATCTGTTGATAGAGAGGCATGTCCTATTGGCCTTGTTCCAACATCGTCTACAACATTAACATTAGCGATGGGAGATGCTCTTGCAGTGGCTTTAATGGAATTAGATGGGTTTAACGAGGAGGCATATCGGAAATACCATCCCGGTGGGCAGATAGGCAAGAAATTACTTAAAGCGAAACATCTTATGCACACAGGGATTGATATTCCTGCTATAAATTATGAAATGAAAATGGAACAAGCCGTCAAAGAAATTTCCTCAAAAGGATTAGGAATGGTTGTTGTTATCAACAACAATGAAAAGGTGGTTGGAATTATTACAGATGGAGATTTGAGAAGGTTATTACAAAAATTTGGAAATTTTTTGGAAATGACGACAAAAGAATGTATGCACAGTCCACCTATTACTATATCTCCTGAAACTTTAGCAACTGAAGCATTAAAAATTATGGAAACCAACCGAATAACCTCATTAATCGTTGTAAATGAAGAGAATAAACTTATGGGGGTGATTCACCTACATGATTTATGGAGAACAGAGATGTTTTGATTTCTCTATTAGCATAAACATTTCTATTTTTAATGGAAGATAACTTTTTAGTATTTAGCACTTATTTATAGTATATTCTTTGTATCCTCATTATTGGAACAGCAAAGATATATTTAATAGTTTTATCCCCATGAAATTTTTTTGCTCTTTATATGTGCTAAACTGTTGATTATCTTGTTATAATATTAATTAACGATTGTTGAACATTTTATTTATATAAAAAATTTGTTATGAATATAAAAATATAATTATATATATAAGGAATAGTAAAAATAAGGTTTTATGGAGAAAGAAGATAGCGAGTTAACAGAGATAGAAAATGTTGTTACAATAGATGGTCCAGCAGGAGCAGGTAAGAGCACAGTTGCTCGTATTGTGGCTAAGGAGTTGGATTATCAATATTTAGATACGGGTGCGATGTATCGTGCGGCTACATGGTGGGCATTATATTCAAATATCAATCTGGACAGTCCTCAAGCAGTTACAGAAAATACAAAAAAGATGGATTTGATATTAATTCCTACCGACAAAGGGATGCAAGTTAAGGTGCAGGGGATTGATATAACACAAGAAATCAGGTCACCTGAGGTTACAAGAGTAATTTATAAACTGGATGAAAATCCTGAAGTTAGGTCTTATCTTGTTCATTTACAGAGGCTTTTTGCATTAAAGTATCCTACCGTTGCTGAGGGTAGGGATATGGGAACAGTTGTATTTCCCAAAGCGAAATGTAAAATTTATTTAGATGCTCAACAAGAGGTAAGGGCATTAAGAAGGCAAAAAGAATTGGAACAGAGAGGAATTTTTATTCCATTAGAAGATTTGTTGGAAAAAATAAAAGAACGCGATCAGAGAAATATGGAAAGGGAATATTCTCCACTTCGTAAAGCGGATGATGCTATTTATATAGACACTTCTAGTTTAAGTATAGATGAGATTTGTAAAAAAATAGTTACTCTGGCACGCGAACGGTTGACAATATGAATGATATGCTTCAAAATATAACCTGGAAAATTAGTTCATGGGATTATGATAAGGTTAATCATATTGCCAATTCATTAGAAATTCCTCCTCTTATTGCACATCTTTTGATTAATCGCGGTATTGATACGGTTAGTAAAGCAGAAGAGTTTTTCAAGCCTTCTGTTTCACAGATTATATCCCCTTTTTTGCTAAAAGGGATGGATAGTGCAGTGGAGCGTATTATAGAAGCAAAAAGTCGGGATGAGAAGGTCTGGATTTTTGGTGATTATGATGTTGATGGAATCGCAGGAACAGCATTACTGACGCGCGGTTTGAAACGATTTGGTATTCAACAAGTTTATCCGCATTTACCCGAGAGATTGTCTAATGGCTATGGATTAACCCCTGATATAGTAGAAAGAGCGAACTCCGAGTCTGTGAGTTTAATTATTACGGTAGACAATGGGATTTCAACAATACCTGCTGGTTTGAGAGCAATGGAGTTAGGTATTGACCTTATTATTACTGACCACCATATCCCATCTAAAGATTTACCAAAGGCAAAGAGCATTATTAACCCTCGACTTGAGGAACCAGACCATCCCAGCGCCAATTTATGTGGTGCTGGTGTTGCATTTAAGTTGTCTCTGGCTCTTAATGGTTCTCCAAATGATTTAGACCTTGTTGCCCTGGCTACCATTGCAGATGTTATGCCCTTAACAGGCGAAAATAGGACTCTGGTTGCTCTTGGGTTAAAACATTTGTCAAGGTATAAAAGGATGGGACTTCGTGCCCTTGCGGAAATTTCAAATATTAGTTTAGATGATATTGATGTGGAGAAAATCTCTTATGGTTTAGCGCCGAGAATCAATGCTGCGGGTAGATTAGACAGTGCTTTTAAATCTCTGGATTTGCTGCTCTGTGAAAATGAGGGAAAGGTTTTGCAGTTATCTAAGGAGTTAATAAATGCAAATGAGGAGAGGAAAAACATTGAAAATGAAATACTCAATGATGCGCTGGCAGAAATTAATGCGTGTGTAGATAAAAATGCCCCTGTAATTGTGTTAACACGTAAGAATTGGCACCAGGGTATTATAGGTCTTGTGGCAAGCCGACTTGCCCATCGCTATTCTGTTCCTGTGGCTTTGATAACTGTGGATGAAAAAGGTATTGCAAAGGGTTCAATAAGGAGTATTTATGGGATTGACATTATCCAGATATTAAATCAGTGTAAACATGTTTTAGAACAGTATGGTGGACACAAATTGGCAGCAGGTTTTACTTTACATGAAGATAATATACATATTCTTGTGGATTTGCTTAAAGAATTTCTATCTCAAGAATATACTAAAGAGCGAGAAACTGCAACATTAGAAATTGATAGCATTGTTAATTTTTCAGAAATTGATTCTCCACTACTTCAGTGGCTACAACGATTTGAACCTACAGGGTATGGGAATCCTTCTCCTCTTTTTTGCACTACCAATGTAGAAATTATTCCACATACAGTTCAGATTTTCAAAGATATTAATCTTAGAATGGCAATGAAAAAGGATAATAGGTTATTTTATGGAACTGGCTATGATTTGGCAGAACGATTCTTTAAAGAAGCAAATAAAAAAACAATAGATGTCGTTTATACACCAAAAATTTCGACATCGAAAATTTATGGTGGATGTAAATTATATATAAAAGATTTTAAGCCTTCTAATTAAAAGTAATTTTTTTCTTTGCTAATGTTTATTTTTTCATTTATAATTATATAGATGAAAGGAGGTTTATATTTTACTGGATTAGAGTTAAAGTCATTTAAGAATTATGATAGGCAATGGGCTCAATAATGTCCTATTGTAGAAAATGTCTTATCTAGTGACAAGATGCTCTTGATTATAAAAAGATATTATTAATTTGAATAGATATTATTTACAAATTATTTTAATGTTGGACATAAAATATATGTTTAAATGTTGAAAGGCAAAAGTAAATAAGTAACAGAATATTTGGAGAATCGAAAAATGGACAAGTGTAAAGTGTTAGTAGTAGATGATGAGCCTGATGTTGTAGAGCTTTTAGAGCGAACATTAAAAAGTGAAGGGTTCAATGTAATATCTGCTTATGATGGGATTGCAGCATTGGATTTAGTATCTACAGAAAAACCAGACCTTGTTCTATTGGATTTGATGATGCCTATGATGAGTGGGTATGAAGTGTGTGAACAAATAAAGTCAAATCCACAAACCCAATCCATACCTATAATATGTGTAACCTCTGCTCATACTCCTGATGCACGGGCTCGTAGTTTACAATTAGGTGCTTCTGATGTTATAACAAAACCATTCTATCCCAGTGAACTCATCGCAAGAATTAAAAGGTATATACAACCACGGGAATAGAATTTGATAATACAGGGCATCTGTATACTGCAAGATATAATTGGCTGTGATATAAATTAGAAAGGGGTCAGATGTGACAATACCTAATTTGCTAACATGTTTCAGGCTGTTCCTTATACCTGTCTTTTTGACAGTAATATGTTTTTATTCGGAAGGGGAAGATTATCTGCGTTATATTGCATTTACTATTTGTGTTATCGCTATCATTACTGATTTGTTAGATGGATATATTGCAAGGAAATTCAATTTGTGTTCAGAAATGGGTGCAAGATTAGACCCACTTGCCGATAAACTCGCTGTAAATTTAGGACTTGTCTTTGTTGCTGCTAATAATTCTTTTAAATATTCAATTCCGTTATGGTTTCCACCTCTCGTATTGTTTAGAGATATAGTGCTTGTATTAGGTACTTGTTTGATTAACAAAAAGTTAACACAAGTGAAAGTAACCCCTAGCTTTTTGGGGAAAATAACCTCATTTACTCTATCTTTATATACTGCGATTGTGCTTCTACAAATTAAAATATTAACATCACTATTTTTAATTTTTGGAGTTGCCCTTGTTCTATTATCGCTTTTTGATTATCTCAAAGTAGGTGTCCAATTTGCCTTGAAGTATAAAACAACTGATGAAAAAGCCATTCTCTAATTTACCTATCATTGCCATCTGTGGCAGACCCAATGTTGGAAAATCTACCTTGTTTAATCGCCTTGCAGGTAGAAGGCAGGCTATTGTTGTTGACCAGGCTGGGATTACGCGTGATAGATATGAAACGGTTGTAGGTTTTAAGGATAAAAATTTTATTCTAGTTGACACAGGTGGGATGGTAGATAAGTGGGAAGATTCTGTTACAGGAAAGGTTCAAGAACAAGTTAGAAAAGCATTAGAAATTGCTGATGTTATACTTATGATTGTTAATGGAAGAGAGGAATTAACTGTATTAGATTTTGATGTTCGTGACTTTATCATAAAATTGAATAAACCGATATTACTTGTTGCAAATAAGATTGATGATGAGAAACATGTTCTTAATACGGTAGAACTATTTCAATTAGGGGTTGGAGAACCAATATCTGTATCTTCTCTGCATGGGATTGGTATTGAAAATCTTTTACAAACTATTTATGATATTTTGCCAGAGCAGGAATCCGCTATTACTGAACCTGATAATAATATTACGGTAACAAAAATTGCAATCATTGGGAAACCCAATGTTGGAAAGTCTTCACTGGTAAATGCATTATTAGAAGATGAAAGGGTTATAGTAGACGAAACACCTGGAACGACAAGGGATGCCATAGATATTCCTTTTAGTATGAAAGGGAAAAATTATGTTTTGATTGATACTGCGGGCATGCGTAGGAAAGCACATTTAAGAGAGGCAGTAGAATTTTATAGTGTTCACAGGACATTAAAAGCGGTAAGGAGAGCCGATATTGTTCTTGTTCTAGTTGAAGCCACAGAAGGAATAACAGACCAGGATAAGAAGATTATTGGGTATACTATTGAGCAAGGGGCAGGGATTATATTAGGATTTAGCAAATGGGATTTGGTAAGTGATAAGAAAAAACACATCTATTATTTGAATGAACAATTGCAACGAGAGTTGCCCCATCTTGATTATATCCCTACAATACAATTATCTGTAATACAAAACCAGCAGAAATTTTTTAATGAGTTATTTAGGACTGTTGAAAAAATTCAAAAGAACACTTTATTCAGAGTCCCTACTTCTGAATTTAATCAATTTATTGCAGAATTGAAAGTAAAACATCCTGCACCAACGAAGGGAGGTAAAAGGGCTAAAATTTACTATGGTGCACAGGTTAGCGTAAAACCGACAAAGTTTTTACTTTCTGTAAATCAGAGTAGACTGTTTCATTTCAGTTATTTGAGATTTATCGAAAATTCTATACGGGAGAGGTTTGATTTTACGGGAGTTCCTGTTAAACTACAACTACAAGAAGGAGATAAATAAATGCAAAATCTCATAAATAATATATGGGTTTATGTGTTGATTATTTTCCTGGGTTATCTTGCGGGTTCAATTCCAACGGGATTCTGGATTGGTCTTGTGTTTTACAAAAAGGATATTAGAAAGTTCGGTAGTGGAAATATTGGTGCTACAAATGCGATGCGTGTATTAGGTAAGATTCCCGGTGTGATAGCACTAATTGTTGATGCCCTAAAAGGATTTATACCTGTATTCTTGACCAAATATTATTTGCCTGATGACTATACTTACCTTCCACTTCTTGTAGGTATTTCAGCAATTTTCGGTCATCTGTTTTCAATCTTTCTGCTTTTTAAAGGAGGAAAAGGAGTCGCAACGGGAACAGGAGTATATCTTGCCCTAGCACCTATTCCTACAGTTATTGCAGGTGTTATTTTTTTAATTACAGCTTTTTCAACGCGCATGGTTAGTGTAGGTTCAATATCTGCTGCAATAACTCTTGCAATATTAACCTTATTCTTTTATAAAAATGATATTATCTTTGTAATTGCTACATTTCTAATTGCTATATTAGTCGTCTACAAACATCGTTCTAACATTCAAAGAATTATCCGTGGAGAAGAAAATCGCTTTTAATTGGATTAAAGAATATAAATCATCCTACCTCATATTTAATTATATGATGGGGATTTTTGTTTTTCTTTTTTCCTTTTTAGTTTATCTTTCAAATCTGGCACCAACAGTGACAGCAGAAGATAGTGGAGAGTTAATTACAGCATCTTATTTTCTCGGGATACCTCATCCTTCTGGTTATCCTACATGGTGTTTATTTTCACATCCATTTGTGTATATCCCTTTTGGAAGTATTGCATGGAGGGTTAATCTTTCCTCTGCTTTTTTTGCTTCATGCACAGTGCTTTTTGTTTTTTTGTTTGTTTATAGATTATCAAAAAGTAGGATTGCAGCAATAAGTGGTGCACTGCTCTTTGCCTTTTCATTAGAATTCTGGGAACAATCTGTTATTACAGAGGTTTATGCCCTAAATGCTTTATTTCTCATATTATGCCTTTACTTATTGTATTTATGGAAAGAAACATATAATCCAAAATATTTGTTGTGGTTGTCTTTTTTCTATGGTATAAGTTTAGGCAATCACTATACAATGTTCGTAGTTGGACCTTTACTTGCCTTATTTGTTTTGTTAACCAATCCAGATAACAAAAAATTTCTGCGAACTTATGTGTATTGTTGCTTTATCGTTTTATTATCCTGGATGTTAATGTGTTCTTACCTTTATATCCGTTCTATATCAAACCCACCTATGGACTGGGGAAATCCTGAAAACTTTACAAACCTTTTTTATCTAATTACTCGCAAACAATATGCTTTTATGTTTACACAATACCCAAGAAGTTTAGGTAGATTATTAAAACAGTGTAATGTTTTCTTTAGTATGGGCTTAAATCAATTCGGCTCTCCCCTATTATTTTTGTTGTGCCTGTTGTCCTTCTTGCCTGTGTTCGTAATACACAAATCATGGGGAATTTTTCTATTTTTAATGGGTTTTGTTGTAAGTTTTTTAGCCATTTTGGTACAAAATTTTAATTTTGACCTGGAATGGTTAGAGGTTATGTCAGTTTTTGCTATCCCTTTATACTTGTGCTATAGCATAGTTTTTGGCATTATATTGGGAGAGATAATAAGATGGTCTAATTCTAAATTAAAAAAACTTGCTTATTACCTTCTTTGTTCATTGATTTTATTACTCCCATTAATACCTTTATATAAAAATTATGAAATAAATGATTTTTCAGAGTACTGGTTTGCAGATGAGTTTGGACGAAATATTCTTAATTCTATGAGTCCAAATGCGATTTATATCCCCTTCACTGACCATGCAAGTTTTCCTCTAATATACCTGCAAAAAGTAGAAGGAGTAAGAAGCGATGTATCAATTGGAAGGGTCTATGGATATTTAAGTCCTGAATTGTTTGAGGGTATGGACAAAACACATTGGGCTAAATATGCACCTTTTCCAAAAAGAAGATACGAAGATGAGTTGATTGGATGGCTTATTGATAATACAGAGAGACCAATTTATTCTGAAAGAAAAGTAAAAGTTGTTTCAAAAGAGCATGGGAAATGGGTTCCTGCAGGAATCCTTTATCGTTACCAAAGAGAAAATGAAGAGGTTCAATCATCAGACACTTATTGGCAAAAGTATAGATGGAAGTGTATTAAAGAGGAGAATATTAAAGATTTGTCTTCTGCCTTGATATGGCTACAAATTCAATGGGCAAAGGCAAGGGATTGTTTTGAAAAAAATGAAAGTGAAACGGCAATAGAATTAATAAAAAATGGGATAAAACACTATGGAGAAGATGATGTTATATTAAATAATGCAGGTGCTTTGTGTGCAGAATATAAGGATTTTATCCATGCAAAAGAATTTTTCGAGAAGGCATTACAGATAAACAGGGAAAACGCGATAGTAATGAAAAATCTTCAGAAAGCAGAAAGAAAAATAAATCTCAACAAAAATTTGTAGTTAATCTATAATATAACTTTTCACAAATTAAGTAATATGTAGAGAAATCTAATTTTTTTTAATTTATCAAGACAACTTAATATAAAAATAGAATTACTATTTAAAAAGTATCGAAAACATTATATTTTTGTAATTGTTAATCTAGTAGGTTTTAAAAATGTAACTCAAATATCAAGGACAATAGTTGTTAAAGTGTTGCAAATGTTAAAGAGTGTCTATGCCCCAATTGCAAAGGTGAAATTTTTCACCGTCCCATTTGACAAAAGTCTTATGCTCAATCCAATCTCCGGAATTTATATACCAACATTGACGGTTTTCTATTTGCAATAATGAGCATTCAGGTTGATGGCAATGTCCTGCTATAACGCCATCATAATCAGATTGTCGTAATATCTCAATTGCATAAGATTTTATTATTTCTGTTTCTCGCCGATAATTAGCATTTGTTCTTTGTATTTCTCGACTTCCTTTGCTCAAAAATTGTGCTAATCCCATAGCCAAATCAGGATGTATTAGACGAAAAGCACTAATTAATATCCTATTTCTCGCAATACTCTTAAAGAAACGATAGCCCCAATCTGTTTTGTTAAGACCATCGCCATGAATAAGCATCATTTTGCGTCCATCAAAGTCCAGAGTGTCACCTGAATTTAAGATATGGAATCCTATCTGCTCTAATGTTTTCCCTGCCCAGAAGTCATGATTGCCGCCTATAAAGAATAAAGAAACTCCTTCTCGATGGAGTTCATAAAAAGCATTTAAAATCTCAAAATACCCAGAAAATAGGACATGTTTATACTCGAACCAAAAATCAAAAATATCCCCGAGACATACGATTTTACGAGGAGGATTTTGTTTTAGACTTCTTAAAAATTCTTCAAATTCTTTACGACGGAAAGAATGTGATTCCCCAACTTTTAAGTGGATATCCGATAGAATTATGTCGAATTTCACAACCAACCCATCTTATTTAATGGCCAAAAACGGAATACTACTTTTCCCACAATCTGGCCTTCATTTATTGGACCGAAAAACCGACTATCTTTGCTAATCTTACGATTATCACCCAGAACATAATACTCACCTGGGCGTAAGAATACAAGGTCTTTCTCATCAGAATTTTTCATTTTAGAATCAAGATATGGCTCATCAAGTAGATGATTGTTGACATAAACTCTATCTCTTGAATATTCAACTTTTTTTTGCAGAATATCCTGAGATATATTGTTTGACGCATTAACCACTGCTTTATCTGAAAAATCTGAGGGGACCATTGCAATTACACGTTTCACATATCGTCTGTCGTCATCCTTTACCCCTTCAAAAACAATTATATCGCCTTCATGTATCTTCCATCGCTCTGGTAAAAATGAAAACCTTCTTAAAACGCATGGTAATTTAAATACCAGAATGCGGTCACCTTCGTTTAATGTCTCCATCATAGAAGGACCCCAGACTTCATATCCTTCAATAATAAACGAATGAATAAACCAAACACACAAAACACATAAGATTAATATTTTAATAAAAGAAAATACTTCGCTTACCAGAGAAACTTTTTTGTCCTCTGTGGGCTTATGTAAACTCTTGTTATTGTTCAATTCTTCTGTTTCGTAACTCATAAAATTATCTTTGTTTTCATAAAAAACGGATTTATTAAATATCTCTATGACAAAAGTCGGTTTATCCCATCTAATAAAATTTGTTCTTCTATCTGCCAATTATACCTTATTTCAACTGCTTTTCGCCCATTTTTTCCTAAACGATTTGCCTCTTCTGGATTAGTAATTAAGGAAACAATTGCATCGGCAATGGCTTTTGGATTGGTTACATCTATACACAAGCCACATTCGCTTTCTTTGACAATTTTAGCCACTTCAATTGCAAAGTCAGGAACAATTACAGGGACTTCTTCACGCATATAATCAAATAATTTATGAGGCATGGCTAATGTATGATTTGAGAAACCAGGTTGAAAAAGGATTAGCCCAATCTTTGAAACCCGTATATATTTAGGAACTTCTTCAAACGGCACAACACCTAATAGATGTATATGTTCGTCTAATTTCTTATCATGAATTGCTTTCCGATATTCTTCCTCACTTCCATAGATATACTCACCAAGAATAATGCAACATAAAGACGGTATCTCTTTTACTGCTATTTCCATTGCTTCTAATAATTGGTAAGAGCCACGAATCGTGCCAAAAACCCCTTGATGAATAATTGTGGGAATATTTGCATATTTTTCTAACAATGATTGTGGTATATCAGAACAAATAGGTTGCAAGTGGTTTGTATTAAGCACAGTAATACGTGGTGTTGAAATTCCTTTCCACAAAGGTTCAAAACTTTCGCGAGTCAAAATTATTAAGTCAGTGAACCGTGCAAATAATCTCATTACTTTCAATGTTAGATATTCAATGGGCTTATGCAAAAACTTGGGGAAAAATTGAGCCATTTTATTCGGATTATGTTCGTGCATATCAAATACCACATTACCCCCTTTGAATAATTTAATCATGAGTGCAGAGACCCATGATTCAGGCTCTGGGGCTATATAAATATCTGTAGAAACTTTTTTCCCTAACTTAAAAAGTGTATATATTGATTTTATTCGGTTCCACAAACCCTTTTTACGAGGAAACAGAATAAACTGAACCCCTATATCACTTAGTGGAGGAGATTCAGAGGTGTAAGGACAAATTGAGCAAACTTCATATCCATCATTAATAAAACTATTTGCTAATTTATAATACATTCTTTTATCAAATGGCTCATGGTAAACATTTAAAAGGGTTATTCTTCCTTTTGGTTTCGTCACTTGTTATCGCCTTTCTCCAACACCGCCAATATTTCCTTTACTGCGGCATCCAATCCTATGAAAATGGAACGGGCTATGATGTCATGCCCGATGTTTACCTCCCTTAAATCAGGGATTTTTGCTACAGGCTCGAGATTTCGCACTGTTAATCCATGACCTGCATGTAGAGCCAATCCCAATTGTGTTGCTATTTTACTTGCTTCATATAATCGTTCCAACTGTTTACAAACTTGTGTTCCAGTAGCATTAGCATAAGCCCCTGTATGTAACTCCACACTATCCGCACCAATATTTGCACTGGCACGGATTTGTTCTGGCTCTGGGTCAATAAACATACTGACTTTAATCCCTTTTTTGTGCATCCCTTCCACAACCTTTTTCAGTGCTTCCTCTTGTCCCGCAACATCCAAACCTCCCTCCGTTGTAATCTCTTGCCGATTCTCTGGAACGAGACAAACTGTATAAGGAACAATATGATGTGCTATCTCTATAATCTCTGGAACTGCTGCCATTTCAAGGTTCATGCGGACAAGCAAAACTGCTTTAAGATTTTCGACATCTCTGTCCTGAATATGCCTTCGGTCCTGTCGCAGATGAACAGTAATCTGGTGAGCACCTGTCATTTCACATATCTTTGCAGCGGCTATGACATCAGGGACTTTCCCTTTTCTTGCTTCTCGCAGGGTAGCAACATGGTCTATATTCACTCCAAGTTCTATCATCCTACATACCTCCAAACACAATTTAAGATTTTAATAATACAGTAATTTTCTCCACTAATTTTCTGCAATAAATTTCCGCTTTCCTCAGTTCTGAATGTTGGACCATAATACGGACAACAGGTTCTGTCCCTGAATAGCGAATAACCACCCTACCTTCTCCATTCAATTCCTTCTCAGTTTCATTTGCTATCCTGTTCAATTCATTTTCGGATAGTCTTATTTTTCCGTCATAAGGAACTTTTCCATGCTGTTCTGGTAAAGGGTGATAAATTTTTCCTAACTCTGAAAGAGGCTGTTCTGTCCTAACCATATTGGCTAAAACTTGTAGGGCTGCAATTGTGGCATCCCCTGTAACATTATAATCTAATAAGATAATATGTCCTGATGGTTCACCTCCCAGATTAGCCCCTACTTTTTTCAAAGTCTCTGAAACAGTTCTATCGCCAACTCCTGTTCTAATGACTTTTCCTCCGAAATGTTCTAATGCTCGTTCTAATCCTGCATTTGCCATTACAGTAGTAACCAATGTTTGGTTTTTCAGAATTCCCCGCTGCAGATAGTCCGCACCAAGAATAGCGATAATGGCATTACCATCTAAAAGTCTACCCTGTGCATCTGCCATGACCAATCTATCACCATCACCATCAAAGGCAATTCCGACATCTGCCTTCTCGCGGATTACTTGCGCTCGCATCTCTTCTGGATATACCGAGCCACAATGTTCATTAATATTAACTCCATTGGGTTCATTGGCAATAGGTATAACAATAGCACCCAATTCAGACAAAGTCTCTGGACCTACCTTATACATAGCACCATTTGCACAATCTACAACTATTCGCAAACCATCTAAACGCATACCTTTAGGAAATGTTGCCTTAACAAACTCAATATACCTCCCCACTGCATCATCTATCCGTTTTGCTGTTCCAATCTTCTCACCTGTTGGTCTAAGTTGGTCTACTTCACCTGTTTGAATCAGCCGTTCAATTTCATCCTCTACTTCATCCGCTATTTTATAACCGTCTGGACCAAAAATTTTTATCCCATTATCGTAATAAGGATTGTGCGAGGCACTAATCATGATTGACCCATCACACCGTAAACTACGCATAATATAAGAAACGCCGGGTGTAGGTAGAGGTCCTGTAAGTAAAACACGCACGCCAACAGAACATAAGCCTGCTGTCAACGCATTTTCAAGCATATAACAAGAACGGCGCGTATCCTTACCAATCAGGATGGTATGCTGTCGTTCTTCGCATTGGAAAATAGTTCCTGCTGCTCTACCTATTTTAAGAGCCATTTCTGTTGTCATGGGGTGGACATTTGCTACGCCACGGACACCATCTGTCCCAAAAAGCCGTTTACTCATATTTTTATCCTTTATCTGTCCCATAAATTATAGCCTCACTCATACGCACAACTCGAACCATTTCCTTTACTTGATGAACCCGAACAGCATCTACACCCTGGAAAACGGACCATGCTACGGTTGCTGCTGTGCCTTCAACTCGTTGGGCAACAGGTAGATTCAATATGGTTCCAATTGTTGTTTTATTTGAAGTTCCTATCAGAATAGGTAATCCAAATTTGAAAAATTCTCTAATTCGTCGTAGTAATATTAGGTTCTGTTCTACTGTTTTGCCAAAACCAAATCCGGGGTCAATCCATATTTTTTTTTCATCTATGCCATGCTTTACTGCAAAATTTAATCTTTCTTCAAAGAAAGAACACATATCCGAGATTAAATCGTCGTAATGTGGTTCTATTTGCATAGTTTTTGGTGTGCCTTGCATGTGCATCAGTATATACTCACAACCTGCTTCTGACACAACCTCAACCAATTCAGGGTCAAGTCGAAAGGCAGAAATATCATTAATTTTTGAGACGCCATATTTTAAGGCTTTTCTTGCTGTATCAGCACGATAAGTATCCACCGAAATAGGAACAGAAACATTTTGTAACTTTTCTAAAACAGGTAAGATTCTTTGTTGTTCCTCTTCTTCATCAATTGGTTCTGAACCTGGTCGAGTAGATTCCCCACCTATATCTATCCAATCACAGCCGTCTTCTATCATCTGTATTGAATGTAAGTATGCTTTATCTGGTAATGAATATTGACCCCCATCATAAAAAGAATCAGGTGTAATATTCAAAATCCCTATAACCTGTGTTCTTTTAGTCATTCTATTGTATTCCCCATCCCTAAAAATTTAAGCAAAATCGGGTAAGGGCGGTTGATTTGGTGGTTGTTTAGGTGCAGATATTTCTGGAACGACTTTATCTGGTGTTTCTATGGGTTTTGCTTCTTCTCCCGTTAGTTTCTTACCCTTTCCTTTTTTCCATCGTTCTGGGAGGACATGTTCACCTCCGACGGAACATATAATATCATCAATTTCATCAGATTCAAGTGTTTCTTTATCATATAAGGCTCTGGCTAACGAATCTAATACATCTCTATATTTCTCAAGAAGTTGTTTTGTGTCCTTATAAGCATCTTCTAATATTTTGTGTACTTCTCGGTCAACCGCGGCTGCTGTTTCTTCACTGAACTCACGCATTCGCACAAAATCGCGACCCAAAAAAACCTCATCATTCTTACCAAAGGCTATGGGACCTAACGAGCTCATACCCCATTCGCAAACCATAGAATGGGCTAAATGTGTTGCCTGTTGTAAATCATTAGCACAACCACTTGTATATTCATTAAAAATAATTTCTTCCGCAGCTCGTCCACCCATTGTTACCCGAATTGTTGCCAGACACCACTTTTGTGTCAAATTATGTCTGTCTTCTTCTGGCAAAAAACTTGTAACACCAAGGGAAGGACCACGAGGGATAATAGTTGCCTTATGTATTGGGTCAGCATCGGGAGATAGCCTACCTATAAGCACATGTCCAGCCTCGTGGTATGCTGTTTGTAATTTTTCTTTTGCACTTAATATCAAACTTTTCCTCGCGGGTCCCATTAACACGCGGTCTTTTGCATCTTCAAAATCAATCATACTTACTTTTTCTTTGTTTCTTCGTGCTGCGAGAAGAGCTGCTTCATTTACGACATTTGCAAGGTCTGCACCTGAAAAGCCCGGTGTGCTTCTAGCCAGAACATCTAAATCTACATCATCATCTAAAGGTACTTTTTGATTTCGAATATGCACTTCTAATATTTGTTTTCTACCTCGCACATCTGGATTTGCGACAACAATTTGTCTGTCAAATCGTCCCGGACGAAGTAATGCCCTATCCAACACATCAGGACGGTTAGTAGCTGCCATCAAAATTACGCCTTCATTACTATTGAAGCCATCCATTTCTACCAGCAATTGATTCAGTGTTTGTTCCCTTTCATCATGTCCACCGCCTAAACCCGCTCCACGTTGCCTACCCACGGCATCAATTTCATCTATAAATATGATACAAGGAGCATTCTTATACCCTTGCATAAACAAATCACGGACACGGCTTGCTCCTACTCCCACAAACATTTCTACAAAATCAGAACCGCTAATACTGAAGAAAGGCACATTTGCCTCACCTGCCACCGCACGGGCTAATAGAGTCTTACCTGACCCTGGGGGACCTACTAACAAAACACCTCGCGGAATCCTGCCACCTAAACGCGAAAACTTTTTGGGGTCCTTTAGATATTCAACTATCTCTTTTAACTCTTCCTTTGCTTCATCTACGCCAGCCACATCATCAAAAGTTACCACTTTATCGCTCTGATTTACTAATCGCGCACGACTTTTCCCAAATGATAACGCCTTATTGCTACCACCTTGTACCTGTCTAAACATCAAAAACCAGAATAATCCCATTATAATCAGTAGAGGAAGAACATTAATTAATAAACCTTGCCATAATGGATTATCTGTTTCATATTTATATACAACACCCTGTTCTTCTAATTGTTGTTTCCATTCATCCTTAAATTCATCTGTATTAAACAGAATCTTCTTCTGTCCTTCCACTTCGTTTTTTAGCTCTGCGTATACCTGTTTCAGATTACTACCTGATTCCCGAATAGTTACCGACTTAATGTTTCCTTGCTGAAGTTGTTGGACGAAATCAGGTTCAAGTAACTCCCTACGCGGTCCATGCACCTTCGAAAAATTTGAGAGCACGAGAACCATAATAATAAGGAAAACCACCCATAACGATATCTGCTTTAAAAAACTGTTCATTATGCTACTAAACCTTTGAAACCTTCTTTATCTAAATATTAAAAACAACATCTTTATAAAAACAATACAATTTTTTTACTTTTCTTAAAGAAAATCAGATATTCTTATTATGATAACAAAAATGGACATATAAAACAATTTCTAGAAAAAATTCATTTTGGAATATACATATTTTTTTGCAATAATTAATCTTTTGAATACTTGTTTTAGTAGGACATAACAAAATTTTACTCACAATTACAATCAAGGAAACAACTTTGATATAATATAAACTAAAAATTGATGTGAGATATTCCTTCTTATTCATAACCCAGTCAAAAAGTAAGAAAATAAATTGAGGAGAAAAATTCTGTGTTCCAAATGATTCGAGAAATTCCGTGGTTCTTTTCCCACGATATGGCTATAGATTTAGGCACTGCCAATACCCTTGTATATGTGAAAGGACAGGGAATTGTATTAAGTGAGCCTTCCGTAGTCGCGATAAATAAAGATACGGGTCGTGTTCGTGCCGTTGGAAATGAAGCAAAGAACATGATTGGACGCACTCCCGGAAATATTGTTGCTATTCGGCCTATGAAAGATGGTGTAATCGCCGATTTTGAAACCACACAACAAATGCTTCGCTACTTTATTCAGAAGGTTCATAATCGTAAGAGACTTATCTGGCCGCGTGTTGCTGTCGGTGTCCCTTCGGGAATAACTGCTGTTGAACGGCGAGCCGTAACAGAAAGTGCAATGCAAGCCGGTGCGAAAAAAGTATACATTATTGAGGAACCTATGGCTGCTGCTATTGGTGCAGGTTTACCTGTTCACGAACCTCAGGGAAGCATGATTGTTGACATTGGTGGTGGCACAACCGAAGTAGCAGTAATCTCTCTTGGAGGTATTGTGTTTTCTAAGTCAGTTCGTGTTGCTGGAGACGAAATGGACCAGGCAATTATTAATCACATGAAACGCGCTTATGGTATGATGATTGGTGAACGAACAGCAGAAGAAATTAAAATTGCTATTGCTTCTGCTTTCCCACTAAAACAGGAACTTGAATTACAAGTTAAAGGAAGGGACCAGATCTCTGGTTTGCCTCGCATTATTACAATTACCTCTGAAGAAATAAGAGAATCTTTACGCGAACCTGTCAGTAAGATTGTAGAAGCAGTCCGTGTTACTCTAGAACGGACTCCACCTGAATTGTCTTCTGATATAGTTGACCGGGGTGTCGTCCTTGCAGGCGGTGGAGCCCTTCTACGTGGATTAGACCAATTGCTTTCTAAAGAAACTGGACTCCATGTTTCCATTGCAGAAGACCCACTTTCCGCTGTCGTTCTTGGCGGAGGAAAATTTTTGGAAGAATTTAAAAACTATCCAGATGAAAAACTTTAATTCAAATAATATCTAATTTTATACATTAAAGTTAAAGGAAGTGCGAAGAGGGTAAATTTAATCTAGATAAAGATATTAAATAGAATGATTACATCAAACATATCACATCCATACAGGCCAACAATAATCTTTATTATGATATGCCTGTTATGTATTATCTCACTTTTGACAGAAATTTCCTCCGCACCTTTCAAAAATGCATTCAAACAGGCTGTATATTTGATAACCCATCCCATTGTTGTTGGAAAAATGCAGATAAATCATTTTCTTGATTATATGTTAGAGACTTTTTTTGAAACGGATTATTTGAAAACGGAGAATCAGACATTAAAAGAAGAACTTACAAGACTAAAATTGGCTGTAATAGATAAGGCAGAGAAAAATCATCAGTTAGAGCAAAGATTACAGACTTTATTACCCCCCAAAGAATGGGAATCCTTAAAACTATTACACGCAAATATATTGGAAACATATCAGGGAGCACTTCGTATTGACCGCGGCACAAAAGACGGTGTCCATGTGTCGCAAGGTGTTATTGTTCCAGAAGGAGTTGTCGGATTAATAATTGAAACATCTTTTTATTCATCTGTGGTTGCTACCCTTCACCATCGAGAATGCCGAATTGGTGGAATGATTCAGAGAAATCGCCTTCGTTCTTATGATGGAGTTATTTACCCATCAGGCGATTTGAGAAAAATCTGCACTATGAATTACATAGATATATATGACGAGGTTCGTTTAGGGGATATTGTTGTCACAACTCCAGAAAGTATCTTTCCTCCAGGATTGACTATCGGAACTATACAGGCAATTCACGAGTCAGGAACACTCTGGAAAAGTGCAGACATTCTCCCTTCTGTAGACCCATATAAATTAGATGAAGTTTTTATCATCATTAGCAAAGTCGAACCCTTAAATATTTATGAATACAGTAGTTTCCACATCAGCGGAGAAAATAAAATTTTTGAAACAGACAAAGCCACAACCGAAACCGCAATACAGGAACAATTAGCTCCATAGAAACATGATATGAAAAGGCTAACATAATGGCAGTTAATTATATAATCTGGATAATAGTTATATTTGTAATTTCAGTGGTGCAAATGAGTTGGCCCGAGATTTTGCGGGTTCAAGGGGTTGTGCCTGACCTCGGACTTATAATGGTTATATTTTTTGCTCTATTTTATGGTGAAGAACGAGCCATGTTTACAGGAGTCTTCGCAGGGGTATATCAGGATATAGCCAGTAATACATCGCTGGGACATCATGTTCTATGTCTTGTGGTCACAGGGTTTATTTTTGGAAAGTTGTCTGGACGGCTTATTAGTGAACATCCCGCTATAAAATCGGCTTTGGTCTTTGCAGGTGCTCTGTTGCATGGAGTAATATTTAATGTCATTACTTATTTGCAGGACCCTTATACTAATTTTCTGTATGTCCTTTTTATCAATACGATTCCGTCTGCATTTTATAGTGCTATCATGACTCCTATTATTTTTTGGCTTTTACATTATCTATTTTTATTTTCAGAATCTATTTCTGGCAATCCGGTAGGCAAATAGCATGGGTTTACAATATACACCTCAAAATAGTCTAAAACGACTTTTATTGGTTGCTATTACAATTGTATTTAGTATGTCCATACTGATATTCCGATTATGGACTATCCAGGTGCGCGATGCGGAATTGTATCGAGAAAAAGCCGAGAATAACCGCGTTTGGCCACAACGAATAAAAGCAGATAGGGGAAAAATCATTTCGCAGGATGGGGTTATTCTTGCAGATAATCGCCCTTCAACGGATGTAATCTTTGTGCCCGGAGATTGTCCACCTGAACTGCATAAGGAAGTAGCAATAAATTTAGAAAAGCTTTTAAGTGTTCCTAGAGTGTGGCTTCTAGACCAGATAGAGAACTTTAAGTTAGAACCGTTTACGCAAATTGTAATCAAAAGGGATATAGCCCGTTCTGACTGGATACGAATAGAGGAGTATAGTTTTCAACTTCCCGGTGTATATATAATAATTCAACCACAGAGAAGATACCCTCTTGGGAGTATTGCAGGGCAAATCATTGGTTATCTTAATGAAATAAGTAAAGAAGAATTAACTTTGTATAGAGAAGAATATTTTCGCGGAGACTTCATTGGTAGAGCAGGTATTGAAAAATATTACGAAAATTGGCTCAAAGGAATAGATGGTTATATGACTGTTACAAAATATGCTTCTGGTATCCCTCAATTACGCACAGACCGCTTTGGCAATCTTATACTTGCAAGAAAAGATACAAGGGGGCATTTACTATCTGAGGAAACTGGACTACGACAATTGCCTATCCCCGGAAAAAATCTTATACTGACTCTCAACATAGAATTACAAAAGTTTTGCGAAAATTTGCTTGTGAATCAGATAGGTTCTATCGTAGTTCTTGATGCCGATACAGGTGCTGTTCTAGCTATGGCAAACAGCCCAACTTATGACCCTAATGTATTTGTAACTAAGGGGAAAGATGATGAAAGGATTGAACTATTACAGAGCAAACAGCCCAATCGCATGACAAATAGAGCCATAAGTGAACAATATCCACCGGGCTCCGTATTCAAAGTTTTTCTAGCAGCCACTGCACTTGAAAAAGGTATTATTACACCAAAAACAACCTTTTTCTGTCCAGGAAAATTTAAAATTGGTGGAACAGGAAGAGAATGGAAATGCTGGCAGAAGTTTGGTCATGGCTCTGTGACTGTTCGTGAAGCACTTGCCTATTCTTGTGATGTATTCTTCTATAATACAGGATTAAAGTTAGGAGTAGATAATATTTCCGAATATTGTCATAAAATAGGTCTTGGCGAAAAAACAGGAATTGATTTGCCTAATGAAGTTCCAGGATTAATTCCTGACCGTGAATGGAAAGCGAGAATGAATGTACACAAACCTATCTGGGAACAGAAATGGTATCAAGGAGATACTGTAAACCTGAGTATTGGTCAGGGAAGTTGCACTACAACCCCCTTACAAAATGCAGTGTTGATGGCAACCATTATTAATGGTGGGCATCGCATATTCCCACATTTAAATTCTGATTTCAGACCGCCTGAACCCGAGCAACAAATCTTTTCAAAGAAGACATTAGACACGGTAATTGAGGGTATGAAGTTATGTGTTGAACCCATAGAAAAATCGCCCGCTGGCACAGGAAAACTTGCCAGAGTAGACGGCATTACAGTCATTGGCAAAACTGGTAGTGCACAGATTGTATCATTAGAACATCAAAAAAAATATAAGTCAGAAGAAGAAATACCCTGGGAAATGAAAGACCACGCATGGTTTGTCGCCGGTGTTATTGACCAGCAACCTAAAATTGCTTTATGTGTTCTTATTGAACATGGACATCATGGTTCGTCAGTAGCTGTACCCTTTGCTAAACAGGTAATAGAATTCTTTTATAAGAAAGAGCCTAAAAAGGAAATCCAGATTATCGCGAAAGAAGCGGGAGTAACAGAGAATTGAGTTCATTAGAAGAATATTTTGCACCTGCCGCAAAAGTGGAATTTGAGATTGAGGACAGTGGCATCCATATTTTTAATTGGCGGAGATTAAAATATTTCGATATTCCCCTTTTCCTTATTATGTTCATATTAGCAGTAATTGGCTGGATAAACATGTATAGTGCATGTCAGAATGAAAATTATTCTAACTTTACAAAGCATGTGCTTATCTTTTTTTATTGCATTCCCATTTTACTTTTATTGACTATGATAGATTACCGAATTATTATTTCTGCTGCTCCATTTTTATATATTATGTCATTATGTCTTCTCATAATCGTATTACTTTTCGGTGTTCAAGCCAAAGGTAGTGAACGATGGATACCCTTAGGTCCCGTCAGAATTCAACCATCAGAAATAAATAAAATTATAATTGTTTTAATGCTCACCTGGTATTTTGGAAAGATAGGAGATAAGATAAAAAGACTTCACTGGTATATCCTGACCTTTATAATTGTTGGTGTTCCAATACTTTTAATCCTTATGCAACCAAATCTTGGAACTGCGATGATTCTTGTCCCAATTACTATAATGATGTTATTGGTTGCTGGCTGTCGAGTATGGCACTGGCTCGCTACTATTATTGCAGGACTTATTCTAATCGTATTCTTATTTTGGGAGGTTAACAGTCTCGAGCCAGAACAAATACAGGCAGGGCAACATCCCAAATTTTTGCCCTTAAAGCCTCACCAACTTATGCGTATTTATACCTTTTTCAATCCTGAAGCAGATGTTAAAGGAGGGGGTTGGCAAACCTATCAAAGTCGTATTACCATTGGAAGTGGTGGCATAAACGGTAAAGGATTTAGACAGGGAACACAAACCAGATTAAAATATCTTCCTGAACATCATACCGATTTTATATTTTCACTCTTTGCAGAAGAGCATGGCTTTTATAAATCTTCTTTACTTATTATAATTTATGGATTATTTCTTATACGGTGTGTTCAGCTATCCTTATATGCCACTGATATAAAAGGGAAACTTATAATCACAGGTGTTGTGATGATTTTTTTATGTCATATTTTTATAAACATAGCAATAACTATGGGCATGCTTCCTGTGACAGGATTACCTCTGCCATTTCTAAGTTATGGACGTTCCTTTTACCTTACTTGTATGATAGGTATTGGACTGATATATAGCATTCCACGCGGAAAACCTTATTTATTTACAGGATAAAAATCAATGAAAGAATTCATAGTTAATGTAGAACCATTAGAGACTCGAATTGCTTTATTAGAAAACCAAAAACTAACAGAACTGATGATAGAGCGAGCAGAAGCTCCCTCTCTGGTTGGAAATATTTACAAAGGGAGAGTTGATTCCATTATCCCCGGAATACAGGCAGCCTTTATTGATATAGGGATGGGGAAAAATGGCTTTCTATATGTTTCGGACATTTCCACAGATTTTGAAGATATTGATATTGATGATGAGATGAGACCTCGACCTATACATCGAAAAAGCGACAAGGGCCCACCTCGTATACAAAATATTCTACATAAAAACCAGTATTTGATGGTGCAAGTAGTCAAAGACCAGATAGGAACCAAAGGGGCAAGGCTTACAACCTTTATTAGTATTCCTGGAAGGTATGTTGTTCTATTCCCAACCATTAATGCCAGCGGCATTTCCCATAAAATTGAATCAGATAAAGAACGAGATAGATTGCGAAAAATTATTCACCAAATAAAACCACCAGGTATGGGTGTCGTCTTGCGAACAGCCGCAGAAAATAAACCGCGAGAAGATTTGGAAAATGATGTAACTTATCTACTTCGTGTCTGGAAAAATGTCCAGGAAAAATTCCATTCCCTCAAAGGACCCGGACTCGTCCGCGAGGATTTAAATCCCATATTACGGGTTGTCCGAGACCGTTTTACAAAAGAAATACACAGATTAGTTATAGATAATTATGAACAATATGAAAAGATAATTAATTTTTTAAAGATACTTGAACCTCGATTAGAAAAAAGAGTTCGGCTCTATAGATTAAAGACTCCTCTTTTCGAAAAAATGAATGTAGAAAAGGAAATTGATAAGATTCTGCAAAGAAGCGTTCCACTCAAATCGGGTGGAAATATTACTATTGATTTAACTGAGGCATTAGTTGCTATTGATGTAAATACAGGCAGTTTTACAGGGAAAAAAGAGTTAGAAGAAACAATTCTTCAAACAAATTTAGAAGCCGCAGAAGAAATTGCAAGACAGGTGCGACTTCGGGACTTAAATGGAATTATTGTGATTGATTTTATTGACATGGTATTTGAACAAAATAAAAAAAGACTCCTCAATCATTTTACAGAACTTTTAAAAAATGACCGTGCCAAAACAACTATATCTGAGATTAGTGAATTGGGTATGATTGAAATGACTCGTCAAAGGTTGAAACAAAACATTATTAAAACCCTGTCACAGCCCTGTCCTTATTGTTATGGTCGTGGACATATTAAGTCTGTAACAACTGTTCTATTGGATATTCTTCGACGGCTTAAAAGTCTTTTTGTCGTTAATAGAGAGAAAAAGGTTATATTACAAACACATCCAAATATTGCCAAAAGACTGCGTGAAGAAAATTTGTCTATTTTGGAAGATATACAAAAAGAATTTGTGAAAGAAATCATAATAGAATCTGTATCCGATTTTCACATTGGCGATTATCGTATTCTTAGTGCTCGAACCCGTCTTATTCTTGATAGTTATACACATCGAGACGAAGAATGAGTAATTAATATTTATAAGAATAATATTTTTGTATCATAGAAACAATCTGAACTTTAGTTGAAACAACAATATCAAGAGAACAATTTGAAACCAGTTTTAAATCTTCAATAGCCAGTAGGTCATAGGGATTTGCCATTGCCACTCGAAGTGTATTTCCGCGTATTTGTAATGGCATACAATCATGTTGGCGTGCTAATCTTTCAGGAATAATACGCAATACTCCTGTATGAACTGTTTCCCTTTGTAGATTTCCTATAAATGGGTATCCACTCTGTCTGGCAAAAACATGCGAAAGTGCCACATCATCAATGTATCCCAATCGAACCAGAATACTTCCTAAATGTTCTTTATATCCACTTTGTTTCTGATAAATTAATGCTTTTTGTAACTGTTCTTCTGTGATAACACCCGCCTTAACCAGTATATCACCAATACGAACCTTCTCTACTTTAGCCTCATTCTCATCCATTTCTTCATTGTATTCTTTTTTTATCTGAACAGTGTCAATTTCAGGAATCAAACTATATATCTCTTGTAATTCTTCTAATAGTCTCTTTCCCGAAACCTTTTTTTCTTGAATTGAGCCTAGGGAATTTAATGAAGAAGAATTTGTTGATACCACTTTATCTTCAGGTATCCTCTCAATAAGAGCAAGGGCTTTATCAAAAGCATCTTCAAAAGCAACAATTGTTGTATAACAGTGTGCTAATGCAGAACGAACTTCGCGAATCTGATTTTGCGCCCCTTTTATTAATATAATTTGCTCCTCTTGAGTTAATGCTTTCGCAAGAGCATCAGAAAGTCGTTCAAGGTAAGCATTTAAATTTTTACGATTCCTCAGAGACATTCGGAAATGAGGAAGTTTACCTTTTATACGGTCAATAATCTGAGAAAAACGAATAAAAATTTCTCCATAATACTTTTCCCAATCAAATACCTCTTTTTCAAAAAGTTCTACTGGGTCTAAAAAAGGGTCAGTATTTTCTCGCTTATTATTCATAATTTAGTCTCTACTCATATTATAATTAAATAATAGTATATTAATTAGTTCAGTAAAATAATTTACTATCCTACAGCCCATATTAGAAACCAATTTTATTCTTGACTTCTATATTTTTCGCACAACTAACTTTATTGCATATAAAATATATTATCCATAAATATTAGTTTTATATGCTACTATAATAATTATATCATACATCTTAAAAATTTACAATTTTTTTTACTACTTTTCACTAAAAGAAAAGGACAAGATTTTTTGCTTGCTATAAATGATAAAAAAGGTCAAAATAGCAAAAAAAGAAGAAAAAATAGGTAATGTGTGTGTAAAATAAGAGAAGGAATGGTTGGAAATAGCATAGGTAACTTGAAATGATATAGTTTACATCTAAGACAATAATACTTTTGTTATTTTAAGAAACATTATTTTTTATTATTTGAGGGCTATGCCTCCATATAACCTAAATTACAACTTCTTTCTATTTTTTATTAATTAAAATTAAAGATATAGAGCATTAGATACTGTAATGTTTGCAAAAAATATTGTTAAATAATTACTATTGTTTATAGTTTTAAAACAATACAAATTGTATTTAAAATGATGAGATATTTTGAGAATCTTGAAAATCTGTTATATTAGTATATAAAGACAAATTTGTTTTTCATTTTATAAAATATTTATAATATGATACTTTAAGATTTTTTACACCTCAATCTTTCCGCGGCTGTGAAAAAGAGAGTGTGCATTTTTTTTGTTTATTAAAAAACACAAATTAAAGTAAGGAAATAATTAAATCTATGGGAAGATACACAGGTCCGAAGCATAAATTATGTCGGCGTCTGGGTTCCTGCGTTTGGGGAAGCCCAAAGTGTCCATCGAAAAAGCGTCCCTTTAGACCGGGACAACACGGTAGAGACCCGAGAGGAAAACTCTCTGTTTATGCAAGACAATTGCTTGCAAAACAAAAAATTCGTATGCACTATGGTTTGATGGAACGACAGATGCGAAAGATATTTCAAGAAGCTAAGCGTATTACGGGAGATACGGGTATAAATTTAATGAGACTATTAGAGTGCCGTCTTGACACAGTAGTATATCGTTTAGGTTTTGCACCTACTATTTCCGCAGCCCGTCAATTAGTGACGCATAGTCATTTCTTAGTAGATGGGAAAAAAGTAAATATCCCCTCTTTTATGGTTCAGCCGGGAATGAAAATAACAGTTCGTGAAAAAAGTCAAAAGATTCCGATGATAGCCGAAGGTGCAGAAAATCCATATCAGGAAATTCCACCGCACTTATCTCGTGAGGCGAAGTCTTTTGAAGGACATGTAGTTGCAGTTCCTGCTGAAGAGAATCTACCTTTCCTCGAAGATACACCTGGAGTTATTGGGTTCTATTCGAGATAATCATTTTAGGTATAATTATAGAACACAAACGGGTCGGACAAGTTTCGGCCCGTTTTTTTGTGAAGATTTACAAGTTAGTTAAAGGGTATGAATATGAGCATAAAAATTATTGTGGGAGCCAACTGGGGCGATGAAGGCAAAGGGCGTATGGTTGATTATTTCGCACAAGATGCGGACTTTGTGGTTCGGTATCAAGGAGGAAATAATGCAGGACATACTGTAATTAATGAATACGGGGAATTCAAACTCCATTTGATTCCTTCCGGCGTATTTAATAAAGAAACGGTGAATATATTGGGTCCGGGGATGGTGATTGACCTGGAAAGTTTAGTTAAGGAACTTGAAGATATTAAGGATAAGGGGATAAATCCACAAATTATGATTTCGGAACGGTCAATGATTTGTTTCCCATATCATCGTCTTGAAGATGCCTGGGAGGAAGAACGATTGGGCAAGAATGCTTATGGCTCAACTCGACGAGGTATTGCACCTGTTTATGGAGACCGAACAGTAAAGAAAGGTATCTTAATAGGTGAACTTTTTTATCCTGAATGGCTCAAAAATAGATTGGAACAAATTGTGAACTGGAAATTGCAAATTGCAAAAGGCGTTTATGGCAAGGATAAGCCATTCACTCTTGAGGAAATCTGGGACTGGACCCAGAAGTGGAGTAAACCGTTACTCCAATACATTAAAAATACCAACGAGGTACTTACTAATGCTGCAATTGAGAAGAAAAATATACTTTTTGAAGCACAATTAGGGACATTAAGGGACCTTTATTTTGGAATTTATCCATACACGACCTCTTCATGCACTCTTGCGGCGTTTGCTCCTATTGGCGGTGGACTTTTTGGTTTTCAGCCTGACCAGGTGATTGCTGTGGTAAAAGCGTTCTCTACCTGTGTTGGTGAGGGACCGTTTATAACCTTGATGGAGCCCGAAGATGCAAACCAATTGCGTGAGGTCGCAAAGGAATACGGTGCTGCAACAGGAAGACCGCGAACTATCGGGCACTTTGACGCCGTAGCCACTCGATATGGGATAAAGATTCAGGGTGCTACGGAGGTGGCTCTAACAAAATTAGACAGCCTTACAGGCAGAAATTCATTGAAAATTTGCACTCATTATAGATTTAGAGACAAATTAATTGACAGTTTCCCAATAAATCCTATACTTGAAGAAGCAAAGCCTGTGTATATTGAACTTCCCGGCTGGGATAAAGATATTTCCAAAATTCGACGATTTGAAGACCTTCCCCAAAATGCAAAAAGTTATGTGCTGGAAATTGAAAAGAGAATTGAATGTTCAATCAAATATATTTCGGTAGGACCTGAACGAGAAGCCATTATTATTCGTTAATATATTAAAGAATATGATTCATTTATATATAATGTTATTATATTTTAGGGGCATATAAAGGCGTCCACAGCATATAACTTATGAGTGTTTCTATAAAAAAATTTAAAATAATTGAACAACTGACCCAGCAAATACAAAAGTCTAACCTTGTGCAAATAGTAGGTCCCTGGGGAGCAGGAAAGAGTGTAATTCCATATCTGGTTGGTTCACAATTAAACAAGCCTACACTTCTGGTTACTGCTGACACTCAAACAGCAGAGAGTGTATATGAAGATTTTATAACGCTAACTTCAGAGGAAGATTGTGCCTATTTTCCACCGTGGGAGACCCTACCTACAGACATTATTGACCCTGCTGAAGATATTGTATCTGAACGACTAAACCTACTTACGCGTATTGTTTCCGGGAAACAAGTGCCAAAAATTATTGTTACTTCGATACGCTCCCTTTTACAGGTTGTGCCGTCACGCAAATCGCTGGAAAGTCAAAAACTGCATATAGCCGTGGAGCAAGAATACGATTTAGAAAAATTAACAGAGGTGTTAATAAATTCTGGTTATGAACGGGAAGCAAGTGTCTCTCAACATGGCGAGTTTAGCAGAAGAGGAGGAATTCTGGATATATTCCCTTATGCTCATGAATTGCCTGTTCGATTAGAATTTTTGGGAGATATAATTGAATCCACTCGTGAATTTGACCCAGAAACGCAAAAAAGTATTGCCCCCGTTGATTATGTTGACATTGTCCTTAAAACAGAAAAAGACTTGTTGTTAAAAGATACTGTACCTAATAAAAAAAATAGCCTGTTAGAATATTTGCCAGAAGAAACAATAATAGTATGGGATGAGCCGCTAAACATTGCGGCTCAAACCGAAAAGATTGAGTATGAATTTAGAGATAACGCTTATACATTTACTTCAAATGAAATCTTTGAGAGAGTTGAAGCATTTACCAATATGGAGATAGCGTCTCTATCCCTTCCTGACCGTTCAGCCCCACGAATTGTTATACCAATGAACTCTTTGCAAGCATGGACAAAAACTTTAAGTGATTTCTGGGAGCAGTTAAAACAATGGGATATTGAAAAATATCAAGTTCGTATTTTGTGCAATACCACATCAGAGCAATTGCGAATGTATGAATTAATTGCTGAACAGGGATATCGCTTAGACAAGGATTCATTTGACTTAAAAGTAGAAATTGGTAAAGTTCGTTCTGGATTTATTTACCCCGATGAAAAATTTGTTCTTCTTAGTGAAAGTGATTTGTTTGGCAGAAGATTTGTCCGTAGAAGGGGTCGTTTTTTTAGAAAAGGCACGCATGTCTATTCTATAACAGATTTGAAACCTGGCGATTATGTGGTTCATGAGGTTCATGGAATTGGTAAGTTTACTGGACTTCATCGGCTTCCAGAGAGGACCAGTGATTATCTTGGAGTAGTCTATCGTGATGGAGACATGCTTTATATTCCTGTTACGCAGTTAGACCAAGTTCGCAAGTATATTGCAGGTGAAGATGTTACTCCAAATCTCGATAAAATGGGTGGAAAGACATGGAGCAAAACTAAGGAGAAAGTCAGGGAATCGGTTAAGCAGTTTGCAGAAGAATTATTAAAATTGTATGCAAAACGCCATCATTCTACAGGTTTTACCTTCTCTCCCGATACACCATGGCAAAGACAAATGGAAGAATCTTTCGACTATGAGGAAACGCCTGACCAGTATCGAGCCATTGAAGAGGTGAAGCAAGATATGGAATTGTCCAAGCCTATGGACCGTCTCATTTGTGGAGATGTTGGTTTTGGCAAAACTGAGGTAGCAATTCGAGCAAGTTTCAAGGCAGTAATGGACGGCAAGCAGGTTGCAGTTCTTGCACCAACAACGGTGCTTGTTCATCAGCACTGGCATACCTTTCAGGAGCGAATGGCTGGATTTCCGATTCGCATTGCAGTTCTGAGTAGATTGCGAACCACAAAAGAGATAAAAAAGGTTCTGGAAGGTTTAATCACAGGTGAAGTGGATATAGTTATTGGCACGCACCGTCTATTATCAAAAGATGTTCATTTCAAAGATTTGGGACTGCTTGTGATTGATGAAGAACAGCGATTTGGTGTTCGGCATAAGGAACAATTGAAAAAACTTCGTGAACATGTAGATACGCTCACACTTACTGCAACACCAATACCGCGAACACTGCAATTTTGTCTTTCAGGGATTCACGATATGAGCGTGATTAATACTGCACCCAACGACCGATTGCCTATCCATACTTGTATCACTCATGCCTCACCAGAAGTGATTAAGGAAGCCATAGAAAGGGAACTGCGAAGAGAAGGGCAGGTTTATTACCTGCATAATCGAGTTCAGACTATTGAGTATACAGCAATGAAACTCCAACAACTGCTCCCTCATGCACGCATAGGAATTGGTCATGGCCAAATGCCCAAGAACGAACTTGAACGCGTAATGACAGCATTCATTAATCGTGAGATAGATGTTCTGATCTGCACAACAATCATTGCCTCAGGAATTGATATTCCAAATGTGAACACAATTATTGTTGACCGTGCAGATAGGTTTGGACTGAGTGAGTTATATCAAATTAGAGGTAGAGTCGGAAGATATAAGCATCGTGCCTTTGCATATCTGCTTGTGCCATCAGACAGGTCATTAACGAGAGAGGCACAAGAGCGGCTAAAAACAATCGAAGACTTTACGACATTAGGTTCAAATCTACAAGTAGCCTTAAAAGACCTGGAAATTCGTGGGGCAGGTGATTTATTAGGTCCAGAACAGAGTGGACATATCAACGCTGTCGGATTTGATACTTATCGAGAACTAATTGAGGAAGCGATTGCTGAGATGAAAGGTGAACCGATTATTCGCAAAAAACTACCTCCATTTGAGGCAAACATTCAAGCACGCATATTGGACGAATATATTCCGAGTTCACTTGAAAAAATGCAATGGTATCAGCGTATTGCTGCTGTCCAGACGCCAGAAGAATGTTCTGAACTGTTTGAAGAACTCCGTGATAGATATGGTCCCATTCCTAAACCTGTTGAGAATGTAGTAAAAATTATGAAAGCACGTGTCCTTGCAGTTGATTTAGGTGTTAAGAAAATGAATTTAAACAAGAATCAACTTCATATCATATTCGATATCTATCATCCAGTAACCACTCCAAGAAAACGATATGCTTACGAGATTTTGTCTGAAAATATCGAAATAGGTTGGGAAGAATACCCTTATTTAGAATGTAATACAGATAGCGATTCTGAAAAAATCTTAGATTTACTAATCACTTATTTAGAAAAACTTCATAATGAAGGGGTATAATAGAAAAGAAGTTTTTTCTAAAAAGACGCATAAAAAATATAGGTCATATTATATATGTCATATAAGACATATATAATGAAAATCCTGTTGTATATATAAAATTTCAGACTTAATTGCCTTTAACTAGTCCCATCGAAAATGTAAATTGTCTCATAACTATTGGACTCATACAAAAAATTGACTAAAAAGTTATTTTTTTTATATAATCGCAACGGGGAATAAAGAAAGAATGTTATGTTTTTACAGAAATATAATAGAATTGTTTTGATGCTCAGTCTGGAATTAGGCTGGTTTTATTTTCTCTTGATTAATTTCTAATGGAGTAATTTTATGTGTAGTTACAATTCTGCTCGTTATTACTGTTTTTTAGCAATTTGTATCGTGCTAGTTCTATTATTCTTTGCAGGTTGTGATTCAGAGAATTTAGTACCGGACAGGATAATCCCCGACGAATATGCGAGTGGCGAACATCAGACAGGACTACATGGAGAAACATTAAAAAAACCTTTCCGTGTAACTATTGAGAGTTCTGTTCAAAAGGGTCTTTTAGGAGGTAAAGGAGAGCGGCGAGGTATTGGAGGAGTAAAAGTCCTATTCAAGGTTCTCAACCCAGATACAGGTGCTATATTTGTAGATACAAACACTACTACTATGGAAGTAATTTCGGATGTAGGTGGTTCCGCAGCGACAACGGTAAAGTTAGGAAATTGGTGCGGTGATATATGGATAGAAACAACTTTACCCGACTTTCCCCATGTTAAACCTATTCGATTGCGTGCTATTGGTGGTGTGGAAACGATTTTGTCCACTACTGAGACAGTTGCCGGCGGGACTGTGGATTCCTTCGGGGTGCGATTGGTAAACAGTGATGGCACTCCTGCTAAAGGTGTTGAGATATTTTTCCGTGCAGAAGGTTCTTCCAAAGGGGCTTATATGAAAAATCCATATATGCTTACTGATAATGAAGGGAAAGCAATTACCTCCTGGAAATTGGCGCCAGAAACAGGCTTGAATTATGCTTCCATTGAGATACGCGATACAAGACCCGATGTAACCGTGCGTGACCGATTTGATACACGGTCATTAGAGTTTAAGGTTATGGGCATGAATAAATGGGGGTTGCTCATAACACTGGCAGGTGGATTAGCCCTATTTATTTATGGAATGATGCAAATGTCCTCCGGAATTCAATCGGCTGCGGACAGAAAACTGAAAGCTATCTTGCAATTTATGGCACAAAATCGGGTCGCAGCACTTTTTGCAGGAACAATAACCACAGGTCTTGTGCAATCCTCTTCCGCAGTAACAGTTATGGTGGTAGGTTTCATTAATGCAGGACTTATGTCATTAAGACAGGCTATTGGCGTAATTTACGGCGCCAACATCGGGACAACTGTTACCGCACAATTAATCGCGTTCCGTCTGGAGGCATTGGCTTTACCTGCTATTGCTGTTGGTTTTGTTATGTTATTTCTACCGAAGAATGCCAAAGTCCGTGCGTTTGGTCAGTTCATTCTCGGTTTTGGTTTACTCTTCCTCGGTTTGAATATTATGACAGATGTGCTCAAACCTTTGCGGTATAGTCCAGAATTTATACAGTGGTTTCATAAATTCGATTGCTCCCCCAATGCACAGGGGGTCATGCCAATTATTCCTACACTAATGTCCATCTTAATAGGCACAATCGCAACCTGTATCATTCAATCCAGTAGTGCAACGGTAGGACTCGTTCAAGCCCTTTGTGCTCAGGGGTTGATAAACTTCTACACCGCCGTTCCACTTATCCTCGGCGACAACATCGGAACAACCATTACAGCAAATATTTCTGCAATACCTGCCAACCGCAATGCAAAACGCGCTGCTATAGCACATACCCTATTCAATGTAATCGGAACAATGTATATGTTTGCACTTTTCTTTGTCCCATTATGGAATCACCAGCCTCTATTTTTAGGCTTCGTGGATTGGGTTACCCCGGGAAATGTGTTTTCTGAGCATCCAGAAAATATTGTGAGACATGCTTCAAATGCTCACAGTTTATTTAATATATTTAATGCATGCTTGTTCTTACCGTTTATTGATTTACATACGAAACTTTGCATGCTTATCCTTCCACCAGCACGAGAAGACCGCGAAACGGCTCTCCAATATCTTGAACCCAAGTTGCTCAGTTCACCCCTCTTCGCATTAGAACAGGCTGTTAAGGAAGTTTCCTATATGCTTCGCAAAGGGCAAAACTCGTTGAATGATGCCTGCAACCTGCTATGCAAAGGGAATGGCGAAGGTTTGGCTGAACGAATTCAGGAAAGGGAATTAGTGATTGACCAGTTACAACGCGAAATAACAGAATACCTGGTGGAACTATCTCGAAGAGAATTGGAACCTGCAGAAGCAAGATTAATCCCAGCCTTGATTCATGCGGTAAACGATGCAGAACGATTAGGCGACCATGCAGAGGCTTTCATCGAACTACATAAATTATTGCAGGAGGGCGAACTCATTCTAACCCAATCCGCAATCAACGAGATACAAGAACTTCAAGGGGCTCTTAACTCACAGTTAGAATTTCTATTTCAAACATTTGAGAAACATGACCCCAATTCAGCAAAGAAGGCTGTTATAATGGGCAGAAAAATCCATGAACTCGTTAATAAATTTACTGAGAACCATGTTAAACGATTAGAAACAGGTGAATGCTCCGTTAAAGCAGGGGTCATATTCCTCGACGCATTAGGCTATCTGGAACGAATTAGCGACAGAATTGTGAACATTGCAGAACGAGCCGAAATCGTTCTGGATGTGATTTGATAATCAATAAAGAAAGTGAATAAGATAAAAATGAAATGTGCGTGTTGGTTCGGACCGCGTAAAATTGAATTGATTGATAGACCTAAACCTAAATTAAAATCCGGTGAAGTCCTTATTCAGGTAGAATCCGTAGGAGTCTGTGGCTCTGATATACATTACTACCTTGAAGGGAAAATTGGTGACCAGATAATTAAACCGCCACTAATTTTAGGACATGAGTTTTCAGGAATTGTTCGTGAGACAAAAGACACAGAGCATAAACATCTAATTGGGAAGCGAGTTGCGGTAGAACCGGGTATAGCCTGCGGAAAGTGCGAATTTTGTAGAACAGGACATTATAATGTATGCCTGAACATGCAATTTTTAGGTGGTCCCGGCTGCGACGGTGCTTTAGTAGAATATATGGCTGTGCCTGCAGACCACTGTTTCATCGTCCCCAAAACAATGTCGGCACCACTTGCGTCTATGATAGAACCCGCAGCAGTTGCTTTACATGCAGTTGAATTGGCTTCAGTCCATCCCGGAGAAACGGCTCTGCTCGTTGGATTGGGTCCTATCGGGCTACTTACTGCACAAATACTATTGAACAGCGGTGTGTCATTTCTTGCCGGCATAGATTTAATATCTCATCGAACAACTGTGGCACAGAAATTAGGTGTCCACTGGACTTTCGTCCCAAACCTTGAAAATTGTGTAGATGAATCTGTAAATTGGATTCAACAACTTACAGAAAAACGAGGCTTTGATATAACCTTTGATTGCACGAACCGTTCTGAAGGACTGATGATTGCCTGTTATGGTACCAGACCTGCAGGTCGTTCTGTTCTTATAGGTATCTCAGGTAAAGATTACGACTCAATTCCTGTATGCGTTGCAAGAAGACGCGAATTAAACCTCCAATGGTGTCGTCGCTTCCGATATAATTTCCCTGCAACTATAAAACTAATTGAGCAAGGGAAAATTAATTTAGAGCCACTTCTGACTCATCACTTTTCACCTGAACAGACACAAAAAGCATTTGATACAGTTGCGAACACAGAAAATAATGTCATCAAAGCCTCAATTGACTGGGTTTAGTCTATTGTTTAACTTTTTTATTTCTCCACCCATTCCTCTTCTGTAATTTTGACATCTTTCTATCATTTTGAGATTTTCTCTGTCTTCTAAACTACTCTTTTTTTATTTATTTAAAACCTAATACATTCATCATGTCATATAAACCATGTTGTTTGTCATATATAAATTTTGCTGCACGGATTGCACCTTTGGCAAAGTTATCACGATTATGTGCAATATGTGTAAGTTGCAGTCGCTCTCCATGTCCAATGAAGTAGACTGTATGCTCACCAACGACATCACCCCCACGCACTGCTAATATACCAATTTCATCCTTTTTCCGCGGTCCTATCACCCCTTCCCTACCATAAACCGCCTGCGTCTGCAAGTCAAGGTTTAGACTGTCTGCAACCTCTTTTGCAAGTCGCAATGCTGTGCCGCTAGGACTATCTTTTTTCTGATTGTGATGTATTTCTACAATCTCAACATTGTAGTCCAATCCTAAACATTCAGACACTTCTTTTACAAGTCGGAACAAAAGATTGACCCCAACACTCATGTTTGGTGCATACACAATTGGGATTTCCTCTGCACATTTTTTTAATATTTGTTCCTGTTCCGTAGATAATCCCGTAGTCCCTATCACAATTCTTTTCTTTAACTTACACGCAATCTCAGCATGATGAATTGAAGAAACAGGTTGAGTAAAATCTATTAAAACATCTGCTTTCTCTATTTCTGATTCTGCGTCTTTTCCAAGTGCTATTTCTTTCAGAGTAGATTTTTCACCACCATAAGACACAGTTCTATCTGCAAACTCTGGCAAATCGAATGCACCACATACCTGTATGTCTTCTTCCCAACCTGCAACTTCCAGAATTCTCCGGCCCATTTTACCTAACGCACCTGAAACACAAATCCGCATAATTTTTCTCCTGATTAGTTTATTTTTAATTAATTAAACCAAATAAGTGTTGACGCTAAAAATACTTGACCTGCATAATATAGAATACCAATTAAAACATTCCATTTGTCAGATTTTTTAAATCTGTCGCGTGCTACAAATATATCAGACAAATAGAATAGAAGAGCGCCAAGAGGCAGATTCCACAATCCGCTATATGCCCAGGCGCCTGTTGCTAATGCTATCATGCAACTGATGGCAAGCATATAAGCATATACAGGAAACCGCATCGAACCAAGACTTGGACGCAACCAAAGAGCAATCGCTATTCCAGGAACAGTAAATACAACCAATGCGGAAATAGTTAAAAACCAATCCACACCAACCAAAATGAATGCAATGATATAACATATATGAGCAAGAAAAAATGAAATTAAGCCTAATAAGAAAGTAACATGGGCTCGTGATAACAGAAATAAATCTCCAAACCAGGAAAAGACCAATCCCATAATAATTCCTAACATCACATAATATAGATAACTCGGAACCTCATTATACCAAAAAGATGAAAAGGCTATATAGATGAAGCAACTTGAAGCCACCATCTTCCCTATTATCCGAATTATGTTTTTGCCTTTATATTCTCCATATAAATACAAGAGCAAAAATACAAATATGAACAAAATGGATATAATAAAATACAACATGTTCAATTTGACTCCCTCTTCGATATTAAAGGTCGAATAATCAGTTGATTTTAAAACAAAATAAAAATAAATAACAAAGGGAAAGAACTATATAGTATTTACCTTAATCGTAAACCATACATTATTATATTTAAAAAACTCACCCTCGCATTTTTATAATAATAATAGCCAGAACAACGGGGATAAATACAACAATAGTCCATTTGTGTTCGACAATAAATTGCACAAAATCGTTGAAAAAATTAATAATGTCCATATATGTAATCCTTTATCTTAATCCAAAAAATATACCAATTCCGATAGCAATCATTGAAAATATAATCCCTGGAATACACAGGATACGGTTTAGGGAACTATCCCCTGACCATAATAGTCCATACCCGTTCCAGAATGCAGAACCCCCAGCCAAAAGGATAACTGAATAGGAAAAAAGAGACGGGAAAAAAGAGGATTGACTATTTTTTAATAATGGAATAGAAAGAATTAAGGCTAAAAGTGCACTTATAAAGCCACTAACCCACATAGGCGTTGCTTTAGGAGAACTCGCTGTTAAGATACGGAACTCGTTTGGGTCATCACTGGGTTTCCGTTTCAAATGTTTATAACCACCTGTTGATGGCTCTGCTTTTTCTTCAGGTTTAGCACTTAAAGTAAATGGATTCTCTACTCCTTCCTGTGTAGAAGTATTATTCTTTGCATTTGTAAAATCTTTATTTACCTCTGGTTCTTTTGATGACATAGATTCAGATGAACTGGGCACTTTAATCGAAATATCTCCTAATTCTGTAGAAAGGTCCTCAAAACTTAATGACACCTTCTTCTCTTGTTTTTCAGTTGCATTTGCTGGAGTAGGAGGTGCTGATGGTTGAGCCGTTTTCGGGGTAGCCGATGTTTGTTTCGGCATAGCACAGGAACGACATACAATTTCCCCATCTGCCAATTGGACTAAATGCGACCTACATATCGGCTTTTTGCATGAAGGACAGAGAACACCGCAGGTCTTACAGATAACCGCTCCGCAAATCGAACATTTAGCCACTGCGGAATTTTTATTACAAACAGAACAATTCATAACTACCTTTCATCTGTTTTATATCTATTTTAATTTTGTCAATTTGTTTTAATAGATTCACATTAATATAAAATAGAACACATTAATATTATACTCAAACCAACATTACAATAAAATAATCGTTCTAAGCATACAAGTCAAACAAAAAGATTTTCATATTATTTGTGTAGTCTTGTATATTCCAAACAATTTATAAGAGGAGTTTTTTTGTGAAGCATAAATGGATTGTTAGTGATATAGACGGCTGCTTATCACCTGAGACATCAGAAGCATGGGACTGGGAACATTTCAAATGTCTGGTGCAATTTTTTCAAACACGACGAAAGGCAACCCCTTATCCTGTGCCTCTAATCCTTTCCACAGGCAGACCTCAACCGTATGTTGAAGTATGGGCAAAAATTTTAGATTTGCGTGCACCCCTTGTCTGTGAAAATGGTGCTGTTATTTATACCCTATCGGATAACACTTCACGATTTGGTCCGGGCGTAACACAGGAGAAAATACAGGGGTTAAGAAATGTCCGCAATTTCATTGAGACACAATTGCTACCCAAAAATCCAGACATAGTTTATCAATTTGGTAAGGAAGCACAATTATCTTTGTTCAGCAAAAATCCAGAACTTTTTGGAGAAATCATCGTAGCCATTAACAATTTTGTGCAAGAACAAGGAGGTCCCACACTTCTCATACAACCAAGCCAATATTACCTTAATATCTCCCTTGATGGCGTAAACAAAGGCGAAGCCATTAAAACCATACTCCATAAATTAAATTCATCCAGAGAAGAAGCCGTCGGAATAGGCGATACTATGGGCGATACTGCTATTCGCGAGCAAGTTGCCTTTTTTGCATGTCCCGCTAATGCACAAGAGGAAATAAAAAATTGTGCAGACTACATCTCACCCTATCCTGATATACTAGGTGTTCTGGATATTCTACAAAAGCCTCCTTTCCTCTCTGTCTGGGATTGAAAAAATATCTATACTCAATTATTATATTAAAAAATATAAATAACTTTTGTCTATTTTTCTTCTTCATCTTTAATATCACATATATATTAGAATTTATAAAATTTTTTAAATTATTTATTTAAAAAATATGATATAATATTAAAAATGTGTGGAATTATTAATATTGAGAAAGGTCAATAATTTAATTATAGTTAAATAATCTCGATAGGAAAATAAAAAATGAACACTTTTAATGACCATTCTAATTTTCTACAACTTAAGTTGCACGGAAAAAACATTATCTTAATATTTATATTTTGTTTCTTTTTATGCTGTGGTGTATTTGGTGAAGTAATAGTAATAGACGATATAGAAGAGTTACAAAAAATAGGACATATTGTTGGATATCCGTTAAATGGTGTGTATGAGTTAAGTGGAAATATAGACGCAAGCGATACATTGAATTGGAACAGTGGGGCAGGATTTAAACCAATAGGGACGAGTAGTAATCCGTTCGTGGGCAAATTTGATGGTAAAGGATATAAGATAATGGATTTATATATTAACCTCCCTAATGAAGATTACATAGGCTTATTTAGTCATGTTGGTTTAGGTGGAGATATAATAAAAGTAACAATAGAAGCATGTCAGATTGTTGGTAGGGATTATGTAGGCGGCTTAATAGGCTGGAATGAGGGAGGAACAATTTTAAATAGTTCTATAATAGGTTTAGTTGAAGGTAGATATTATATTGGTGGCTTAACAGGATGGAATGCTTCTGCCGGTTTAATATCTGTCAGTTCAAACATGGGCTTAATTAAGGGTGAAAATTCTGTCGGAGGTTTAGTCGGATTAAATGATGAAAGCACAGTGTTAGACAGTTTTAGCGCAGGCTCAATACAAGGGTCTGAAAATTCTATTGGTGGTTTGGTAGGATGGAATACCTCCGTGGGCAGGGTCCTTGGCAGTTATAACACAGGTACAGTAGAAGGAAAATCTTATGTCGGTGGATTGGTTGGACATAATGATTCGAGCATAGTCATTAGCAGTTATAGTACAGGCACAGTAAAGGGGCATAATGCTTCGGTAGGCGGTCTGATTGGGTATAGTTCCTCTGGTGGTGTATCCAACTGTTATAGCACAGGTGCAGTAGAGGGGAATTCTAATGTCGGCGGGTTGATAGGAACGAATGCTTCTGGGGTTACGGTCACTAACTGTTATAGCATGGGTCTAGTAGTGGGGACTATTTCTGTTGGTGGTCTGATAGGAATCAGTGGAGGCACAGTAAATAATAGTTACTGGGACATACAGACATCAGGTCAATCTACATCAGTGGGAGGCACAGGCAAAACCACAGCAGAGATGAAGTTGAAAGCCACTTTTATAGGTTGGGACTTTGGCACCTATTGGAATATTATCGAAACTTTTACATATCCTTTCCTTCGTGGTTTTGAGTATGCTGATGATATTCCACAAATTGTTCTATTGGGGGAAAATGAAGTTACAATAGAATGTGGTGCTGTATATGTTGATGCTGGAGCAACTGCTTTTGATATTCCCGACGGGGATTTAACCAGTCAGATAGAGGTAACCAATAATGTGAATAGCAATGTAGTAGGTGATTATACAGTGGAGTATTCCGTCACTGACACTGATGGCAATACAAGTAGTATAGTAACACGGCTGGTGTATGTTGAAGATACTACTTCTCCAAACATCACTCTGAATGGTGATAATCCAATGACTGTTGAATGTAATTCCGTATTTGTTGACCCTGGTGCAAATGCAGCGGATACATGTGATAGTGAAGTAAGTGTAGAGGTACTTTCTAACAATGTAAACACATCACAAACAGGGACATATCAGGTAATTTATTATGCGGTAGATGACAGTGGAAATTCTGCAGAAAAAACTCGTGAAGTAATAGTAGACTGTGCTGGTGAAGGGACGGTTGAAGGCGTAGTAGAAGGAACAACAGAGGGCGAAGGTATATCTGAAGGAGTAGTTGAAGGAGAAGGCATAATCGAAGGCGTGGTTGAAGGTGAAGGGATAACTGAAGGTGCAATTGAAGGTGAAGGCATAACTGAAGGTGTAACTGAAGGTGAAGGAGTAGTAGAGGGCGAAGGAACACCAGAAGGAGAGATGCCGCCGCATAGTGCTGACCCGAATGGAGATGGAATAATAGATTTGGGTGAACTGCTACGAGTGATACAATTCTTCAATATGGGTGGGTATCACTGCGAATCGGGAACAGAGGACGGTTATGCTGGTGGTTATGATGGAGATAAGACATGCACTCCACATGCGTCTGACTATGACGAGCAAGATTGGACAATTGATTTAGGTGAATTATTAAGGTTGATACAATTCTTCAACATGGGTGGCTATTATCCATGTCCCGGT
>Ga0116193_1000324_pt1 | contig 46532 bp, 35 predicted proteins | sample AD_UKC115_MetaG_FD_89892 | JGI IMG/M metagenome (GOLD analysis project Ga0116193, IMG submission 89892) | Active sludge microbial communities of municipal wastewater-treating anaerobic digesters from Hong Kong - AD_UKC115_MetaG | ecosystem: Engineered > Bioreactor > Anaerobic > Digestate... | reverse complement strand
TCGCACGTACGCCTTTGAAAAAGGCATCCGTGAAATTGACCGGTCCATTAAAAATGGCAAGTTTACGGACGCAAAAATTAAACTGGATTTTTTAATTGCATCGTTTCCAGATGATCAGGAAAAAGAACAACTCACGAAACGGCTTAATAAAATCAGCGTTTTAGAAAAAATTTTTGACCAAATTGATGGTTTACAAAAACAAATTGCCGAGTTGTATCACTCAACGACTGAAAAACTGGAATCTGATGCAGAACATACTGGACAGCTTGAATCTTATTATCAGAAGATTCAAGCAATTTATAAAAAATACCATTTACAAGAGCCAAAAGAACTTGAAATTAACCGGTTTAATCAGCTCCGTATCTTTGATAAAATCGGCGAGTATGAATCAGAAATAAAAATTGTTAAAAACAGTATCGCCAATGGGATATTGACAGCAGAAAGCCTCTCAGCTGCTGAAAAAATCGAAATATCCGATCTCTATTCCGTTGAGACGGCTCGCGATCTGTTAGCCAGATTCTGGTTCTTTTGTGCAAAAGTGGATAATAACCGGGAAAATTTACCGCGATATCTGGCGAAAGCGGAACGAATTGCTGAAGATTGCAACGATTCAGCGCTGCATCAGGAAATCAGCGCGTTTCGAATAACGATGAATGAAAAAAATGAAGAAGGAAAACGAGTCAATTTACTTCTTGAAACATTGAATCAATTCTGGAAAGAGAAAACTTTTTTAGCTGGAATTGACTATATATCGAAAAATGTCACCGTAGAAGACCGGAAAAATCCCCAGATTTTTCAGTTGGTTGACCGGATTGAACAGGCATATCGTTTTAATTTATCGGAAGAATTGCTGAAATCTGCTAAAGAAGCATTTTCTCACGGCGATTATCAGAAAGCAGAAGAAGACATTTCGCGAAGCCTGGATTATTTATATTCTGTTGAGGGTGCTCAGCTCCAAAAAACGATTAACAGTATCCAGCAATTTGAAGAGAACAATCTGAAAGAGATTGAAAACTTTCTTAATCAGGATGTTTTTCACGATGGTGAAATCGACGAATTGGCTGCTGAAGAAATTCGTTACATTGCTGATCGCATTGATTCGATGGAAAAATCCCAAATGGTAGACCGTCGGATACGATCCAGAATCGGAACTGCAAAAAACCGGATCATCAGAATAAAAAATCAGGAAACCGGTACTTTTAACAATTTGCGTCAGCAATTTGAGAATGCTCTGATGCTGGGCGAGGAGGGATTGGAACAGGCAGAGTCCGTGTTGAAAGATATGGATTCCCGCATCTGGATTGAAAACCGAAGTTCAGAAATACTATCTCTGAAAATGAAGTTGGATGAGATCAAGAATATTCTCAAAGCATTGCGCATTGTGATTAACCAATCGGATCATTATTTACATCAGGGGGATTTTCGTTCCGCGGAAAGAATTCTTGCAGCATTTCATGCAGACGCAAAACAAAAATGGCCGGATTGGCTGCTGATCCTTAAAGAAAATGCGGAATTTCGTATCCGCGAGCTGCATGAAAAATATCAGCAGGTTCAATCGAGATTTGAAAAAAAGGATTCAAATACCGGTGAGGTTATCGATGAGGCAAACCGGATTTTGGATCCAAAATCTACAGATGCTGTTCAAAGTTTCCGTTTGACAACAGAACTTGGTCAATATAAAACAATTTTAGAACGGGATATTCGGGTTGATTCCGAGCAAAATCCTTATATGATTGGCATCAATTATCTGCTGGATGTTCTGAAATGGAATGAAATCGCAGTAGAAGCAGTCTCCGGAATGGGAAACCATCGAGAAGGGATCTCTTTGGATGCATTATATGGTATTCGGAAAGCCGGACGGGATTTATTTGATCGAATGCCTCCTGCGCTGGTTGGAATTCAACCCAGTTTTGCTGAACGGAATAAATGGCTGGAAGAAAGAACACGGGTACGGCAGCTCTTGTTGGAATTGGAGGGGACACAGAAAAAAACAGCGAATCGTCCATCAGAACGACAATCAATCATTCGCCGGGATATTCAGGAACTTGAGAAATTATCACTGTTGCCGAATGAAGAGGAATCGCTCTCGCGAATAAAAAAAATCCAGGAAAATCGAAAAAAACGGAAAGGTTGTCTTTTCTCTGGTATTCTCTTTTTCATTCTCGCGCTTGCAGGGCTGTATCTCGCTTCACCGATATTGATTCCATACTTAACTCCAGAACCGACGATTTCATATACTCCCTCGATGACATTCACACCTAGCCTGACAGCTTCACCTACCATGACCATGACAGCGACGCTGACTGCAACACCTACGTTGACACCGACAGCGACATTTACTCATACGCCGACAGCAACACCAATGGGATTGACCGGCGTTATACGCAACCATCTGATTGGTGTATATGAACTTCCTGATGGCAATACGAAAATGCTCAGCAACGGGTATTTAGAACCTGGGTCGGAAGTGGAAATAATCCGCTATTGTGAATCCGCAGTGATCAAAGGTGAATATTGGGCACTGATTTTTTATCCGTCTCAGGACAGGAATACAGGCTGGATTCGGATCCGTTTGCCTGATTCGCTGGATTATGTCTTATTATCAGATACCGGCCAGCCTTCTTTAGAAGTACTGAATGATAATCCGGCATTGAAGATGACTTGTCCGCTGAAATCCTATATCCGGATGCCGGGAGACCCGACAATCACCCCGACTGTTTCGCAGTAAGAAGATTGAATCTGGGCCAGTAATTCGAAATATGGATTAGCTTTTTGAATTCATCAAGAAAGTTTGTAGTTCTTATGGTTTTACGCGAAGCGCAAAACCATAAGAACTACAAAGAATACTTTTCATATTTCGAATGACTGGATCTGGGCAGGTAATTCTGCTTCCAACCGAAATCCTCTCGATGCATTAAGGAAGATCCGTTCGTTGTCTTTTAACCAATTCGGCGAAATGCCCGTTGCGATTGATCAGCGTCTCATAATTGCCATCTTCAAGAATTCGTCCTTTGTCCAGGACGATAATCCGGTCACAGTTTTTAATGGTGGATAATCGGTGCGCTATGATAATGCGCGTGCATTTCATCTGATCCAAGGCATCCGAAATCTGTTTTTGGGTAATATTGTCGAGTGCTGAGGTTGCTTCATCGAAAATTAGAATTTTTGGTCGATGCGCAATGGCTCTGGCAATCATCAGCCGTTGTTTTTGACCTCCGGAAATGCCTCCATTGCCTTCCGAAATATATGTGAACATGCCCATCGGCATATTGCGGATATCTTCTGCGATTCCTGCAATTTCTGCCGCCTTCCAGGCATCTTCTGTCGATGACTGAGGCGCTGCAAGAAGAATATTTGAACGTATATCCCCGGAAAAAAGTTTCCCGTTTTGCGTGACACTGCCAATATGGCTGCGCAGAGACTTCAGATCCAGCTTTAACAAATCTTTGCCATCATAATAAATAACGCCTTTTTCCGGCTTTTCAAATCCCAATAATAGACGAACCAGCGTCGACTTACCGGAACCGGTGGCGCCAACGATGGCCAGCGATTGTCCTGGTTTGATTTTAAGAGAAAAATCATCAATGATGAAAGGCGTATCTTCTGTATAACGGAATGAAACGTGATTCATTTCTACCAGACCGGATATATGGCGAATCACTTCTTTCCCTTCCGAGATTTCAGGTTCCGTTTGTAGAATCGGATGAATAATTTCCAGAATTGGTTTCAAGTTCGCGAGCATAAGAGCGATGCCCGAGAATGACAAAATTGCAGAGCTTGCCATGCCATAGGAAACATTAAATGCCATATAATTTGCCGTGCTGATATGGTTCATCGCTGCAGTGAAATAGATCAAGATCGATCCTGCCATGGCTATCAGACCGGCTGCAACTGGCTGCATTTTCAGCATCCAGGGCAGATCGTACGATAATTCTGCATTGGTTTTATAGGATTCCGCCCATTTTGTGAACGCTCTTTTTTCAGCTCCGGATAGTTTGATTTTTTGAATTCCTGAAAATAATCCGAAAACAAGACCGTTTAATTTCGATGAGGAAATCATCTGTTTCTGGCTGATTTGTATCTGTATGAAGATTGAAAGAATTGAATAAAGAAGCATGACAGCAAAAATCAGACAAGCTGGGACAAGCAGACTGGAGGCAAATATTGAAATCTGAAAAAGATATACCAACGAAACTACGGCGTTTAAACCGCTTGAGAATAATCCGTTTGCCAGCGTACTGCAAAAAACTGATACATATTGGCTGATACTGGCCAACTCACCTGAGTTGTATTCTTTAAAAAAAGATGCTGGGAGTGACAGGATTCTTGCCATGGAAGCTGCTTCGGCGGCTGCTCTCATTTTCAGTAGCATCCGATTTAAAACAAGACCTGAAAATAGCTTCATCAGTGTAGTAGAAAGTATCATGCCCACGAACACGAAAACGATCGGAAATAAAAACCGAACATTTTCAGCGGGGATGATGCGTTCAAATAATAGCTTGTTTAAAAAAGGAGGTATAAAACCAAGTGCCGTTATCAACGTGGTTGAAAAAAACAGCGCTGCATAGTCTGCTTTTGAAAGCGCTTCAAAAATGAACACGAACAAATCCCTGGCTTTCAGGGACCTCAATGGGAAAGGTTTATAAAAACAATAGGCATCTTCAAGAATCTGATCTTTTGATTTTCGATTGATTCTTACTTTTTGTTTGCTCTGATAATCGGAATAGCTATATCCGGTAAAACCATCTGGCAGTAAAGCGGCTGCATCACCTTGTTTTGTTCGTGCGAGCAACGGTCCGATTGAATCTTTGTACCAGTTATTTTCCAAACGAACTCTTCTGCGCATGATTCCGGCGGGTCTCAGCAGATACTCTAAAATTTCGTCGGTTTCTTCCAATTTTTCAGGGATTTCTTTTGATTTTATTTGATAGAATCGAAGAATTTCACTGATTGCATCCTGCGTTTTTTTTCGATCAGTTCGGATTACAGCGGAAGCATCTTTTTTACCCGAAACTACAGAAGCAAGTCCATATAAGGACTGCTCCAAAGATTCTTGATCGTTCAGAATTCTTGTTTTGATCTGATCATCAAACCAGCCCATACATGCGCTCCTACAAGTTGAAGAGTAAGGAAAAAGGATGGTAAATCGTTTTTTAAAGCGTTTTTCTGCACAGTTGCTTGATTTAATCGGTTGAAATCAACTTTTGATAGAGTCTTCCGGCTGAATAAAGTGCCTCGTGAGTGCCTCGTTCAGCAATCATGCCATGATCCAGAACAATAATCTCATCACAATCACGGATCGTTGATAATCGATGCGCAATAATGATGCAGGTTATCCCGCGATCTTCTATCGATTTAATAACCTCAGATTCAGTTTTTGAATCCAATGCAGATGTCGCTTCATCTAAAATCAGAATTGTTGGATCTTGTGAAAGCACGCGTGCAATTTCCAAACGCTGCCGTTGTCCGCCGGAAAAATTTTTCCCGTCTTCAAGCAATCGATGATTATAACCGCCTTCTCTCTGGATGATATCATCGTGAATACCGGCATCACGTGCTGCCAGGATCATTTCAAAATCTTCAATTGCGGAATCCCATAGTTTAATATTGTCTGCGACAGTGTCTTCGAAAAGGACAATATCCTGATCAACAACGGCAACCGAACCGGTAAAAACCTCCCGATTAATTTGATCGCGGGTCAGACCGTCATAAAGAATTTCACCGCTCCAGGGACGATATAAACCGGATATGACTTTTGATAATGTGGATTTTCCGCTGCCGGATAGCCCTACAACCGCAACTTTTGATCCCGGATGAAGGCTCATGTTGAAATCCCTGATGATCGGTTCCTCTAATTTCGAATAACCAAAAGTTACATTTTTAAGTTCGAGTTTACCGGAGAGTTTTTGCAGCGGTTCAGCACCGGATACGTGATGATATTCGGTATCAGATTTATAGTCCATTACATCATCAATGCGTTCCATTGCCGTTCGCATTTCCTGAATGCTTTGGCCTGTTGAAATCAGTGAGTTGACAGGATTCATAAATGAACCGGTCAATCCTTGAAAAGCAAGGAGTGCGCCTACAGAAAAATCCTTTTGTATAATCAGGAGAATTCCAACCGACAAGATCAGTAAATTACAAATTTCCTGCAAAAAAAGAGGAATTGATCCTAAAAATTGATTGATTTTGACAGTTTTTCCGCTGAGAGCGATGACAGAAGCCTGGTATCCTGCCCATCTTTCAAAAAAACCATTTTCAGCTCCGGATGCCTTAATCGTTTCGATCATATCAATTCCTGATACGGTCGCAGCTGTAAGTTTTCCGGAATCCCTCATCAATACGCGTGTCAGATTCATACGTTTTTTGGAGATGTAATCCGCCATCAGCAGGTTGAAAAATACAGCTGTTAAGCCTATGACCGTCAAACTGAGATTATATTTCAGCATAAATACGAAATAAAAAATCATCAGTCCGAAATTGATCAAAACAGCAGAAAGATCTGTAATGGTGATTTCAGCTATCTGATCGTTGGACTGTTGTCGTGCTGCAATATCCCCAGCCAACCGCTGTGAGAAAAAATCCATCGGTAAATGCAAAACATGCCACATAAACATCGCATTCGATGAAATTGCCAATTTCCCTTTCAGTTTTTCCATGAAAGTGGTTTTGATGGTTAATACGATAATTTGGATAACTACAGCTATGGTTAAAATCAACAGTAACGGGAATAACCAGTCAGGATGACCCGCTGTTAAAATGTGATCCAGAAAAATTCTGGATGCAATGGGATTCAGAATTCCAATGATCGCTGTAAGAATTCCAGTCAAGGAGATAAAGAGGAGGGGAATAAACGCGTTTGATAACCTTTTCGTCAAAAAGCTGAGTACACTTTTCGGCGAACCACCGGGAACGAATGATTCAGATTTCTCAAAACGCAGACAAATTCCGGTAAAAGATCTATTAAATTCTTCAAGCGGAACTTCAATCATCCCTTTTGCGGGATCATTAATGATCGCTTTTGTTTTGGTGAAGCCCTTCAAAACGACAAAATGATTGAAATTCCAATGAATAATAACCGGCATGGGTATGCTCATCAGTTTCTCAACACTGTATCGATACCCTGAAGCGGTTAAACCATACCTGCGAGCTGCTTTTACATTATTGATCGCTTTCGATCCATTTCTTGAAATTCCACAATCAATGCGAACCTGTTCTAACGGGACCCATTTATTGAAATACGCTAAAATCATTGTCAGACAGGCAGCACCGCACTCCAAAGCTTCCATCTGCATAACCAGCGGCACTTTTTCAACTTTTTTTCTCATATGTTGAGTATCCTTATTATCGATCAAATATAAGATCAATAGGCTTTATCGTGTCAGTGGTAATTTTTATGGATAAAAACTGATGATCTGCGATTTCTTCTGATGGAATCAGGATGATTTTCTGGTTCCATGGAGATTGAATCATCTTGTCTGCCTGATACGCCCCAATTTCAACGCTCGCTTCTTCTTTTGAGATCGGATCTGGAGAGATGCTTTGAATTTTTCCTTCTTTTTCATCAATTTTGACGACCATACCGGGTGATAATGATTGCGCCTCTTCAACCGGAAGAAAACAAACGATACCATCCTCTGAAAAAATACCTTGGGCTTGAACCACAACCGGCAGATTCGCAGAAAAAGCCCAAAATATGACCACTACGGCTAAAATCAAAAAAAGGCTGATGATCAGCCAGATACTCGGATTCGGCACCCGTATATAGTCATTTAATTGTTCAGGAGAAGCGATGTGATCAAGGCTTTCCTTTCGAAAGAGGTTTTCGTTCATACATGTCCTCTCTGGAAAAACAGATTTAATCCAATGTAATGATTTATTATAAAAATCTGATCCGACAATTCGAAATTTGGGGAGGTTTCTTTGTTGTTGTGATGTTTTTCCTGATTGATTCGAACATCAAGTCAATATTTTGAATCACTGAATCAGATTGAATTCAAGCCTTTTTTATCCCGTGTATCCATGCGGACAGGTACCGCCGTTTTTCAGAGGACATATCCAGTCTTTATGAAGAAGACGGTTTGCAGCGGCACAAGCGGTACACCAACTGTTACCTGAGCCGCCGGAAATTGCATCCAACATCGTTTCTGATAATTCTTTATCTTCTATATAATCATGAGGGGAAGATTCCGGAAGAGGCAGACTCTTGTTTTCATCGTTTTGATTTTTGAGTATAGGCATATGATTTCTTCGTGGATCAATAATTTGTATCAAACTGTGTCTGAACCATGCAGCAATTCAAAACATGGGAAAGATTTCATGTTGGTGTGTATTTTTTTACTTTATGCAAAAACGATACACCAGCAATCTGTCGCTCATAATTTCGGGGAGTTTCCGAATTTCGAATTACTATGAGGTGTGTATTTTATTCAATCAATCCATAGAACTGCGGTAATCTCTCACAAGGGGTGTCGCTGTATTGAACTGCACTGGATAATTTCTTTTCGGCATTGTAACACGAATCATCCGAATGGGCATGAATTGTAAAAAGAGGTTCACCCTGGGTAATGCGATCTCCAACTTTGTGATGCACGATGATTCCTACGCGGTGGTCTATCGAGTCAGTTTTTTTAATGCGTCCTGCGCCTAAGTCAACGGATGTTTCACCAATGATTCTGGCATTGATTTCTGAAAGCCACCCGGTTTTGGGTGCTGAGACAACTCGGATGACTGGCGCTTTTGGAAATTTTTCCAGATTATCCAAATAAGAGATGTCACCTTTTTGAAGCGAAACAAGCTGCTTCAGACTTTCAAAGGCTTTACCGCTATTCAGCGCGTCTTCAACCATGATTCTTGCCTGTTCCTTCGTATCAGCTTTTTGTCCCATCATCAGAAGAATTGCTGAGGATTCGATGCAGTGTTCTCTAAGATCTGGCGCAGCGGGTTCTCCACGCAGTAAGGCGACCGCTTCTTTAACTTCCAGAATGTTACCGACGGCAAAACCCAACGGTTGGTTCATATCTGAAAGTTCTGCTTTAACGAATCTTCCGTTGTTTTTCCCGATTGCAACCATTAATTTTGCTAATTTTGTGGCATCTTCGAGGTTTTCCATGAAAGCGCCGCAGCCAACTTTTACATCCAACAAAATTGCATGGGTTCCGACAGCGAGTTTTTTACTCATGATCGAGGATGCAATCAATGGCATTGCCGGAACTGTACCGGTGACGTCTCGCAGGGCGTACATTTTTCCATCTGCAGGCGCCAGGTCTGCAGATTGACCTGAAAGGACCGTATGATACGTCAGATACTGTTGAAGGAATTCATCTTTTGTTAAATTCAATCGCATTCCCGGAATAGACTCTAATTTGTCAATGGTTCCGCCGCTGTATCCCAATCCTCTGCCGGACATCTTTGCAACAGCCAGACCGCAGGATGTTACAATCGGCTGAACAATCAGCGTCGTTTTGTCTCCGACACCACCGGTAGAATGCTTATCCACAGCTTGATTGACTTTAATCCCGTTGACAACTTCTTCCAGAGAAAGCATTTCTCCGGATTGCGCCATGGCTCTTGTTAATGCGGCGGTTTCAACATCCGTCATTCCCTTGCATAGAATTGCCATTGCCCAGGCAGCTGCCTGATAATCCGGAATTTCGCCTTGGGTATATCCCTGGATGAAAAACGCTATCTCATCGTTTGTAAGTTCTACTCCGTCCCGTTTTTTGATAATGATATCCACAGCATTCATTTCAACCTCTCATGGCAGTCTTATGACAGGAAACCAGATGTTGGCATTGAATCCAAATTCATCCGCGGTAACTCCCTGACCGGTGATCTGCGGCACACCTGATTTACAGGTCCATTCATATGCAGTGGTATAACCGGTGACCGCCCCTGGGAGGGTAACATTTTCCATTCCAGGTTTTGCACATTCATTTTGAATAATTTCTGAAGGCTGAGTGGAAAAATCGACTAATTCCGGACATTGCGGATATGAACTGGAATCGCATCCCCAGACTTGTCCATTGGCGCAGCGCCAGATCGTAATATGATTGGATGCTTCTGAAAGATCAATTCCCATCGCCTGTAAAACAGATTCAGTTACTTCGTCGTTGGGGCTTTTTCCGATGTATTCACTTCCGGGTGTATTGATGGTACCGACTGCTTTGCAGTAATCCCAAGGATTATCAAAGGTTGTACCAGCCGGCAAGGTGTTGGATCCTAAAAGTATATTCATCTGGTTTGTCTGATTTTGAGGTTGATCGGAGACTACTGTGGACTCTGTCTGCGAAAGTGCAGTTTGTCCGGATGCAGTCTGTTCTTCTGCTGGCGTATTTTGTATCGGATTCCGATTTTCACTGGGCAAATTTTTCAGACAGGCAGATACCATGAAAGGAACAAAAAAAATCCAGATCAGCGGAATTGTTTTTTTCATTTAAAGATCCTTTGAAATAATCTATTCCTATTGTAACAATCATTTCTTGATATGAAAAGAAACGGTAGTTCGAAATATATACTTGCTATAAGAGCTAATCGAGAATAACTTTTAACTGTGATGGCTTCAGATTTCGCGCAAAAACATCACAGTAAAAAAAGAATCCACCCCATATTTCGCATTTCTGGAAACGAAAGGTTTCGCAATAACGGCAATTCGAAATAACAACATATCTTTCATTTCAAATGGTAAATCGCTGAATCATTGACTATTTTTCAGCCTTTTCGTCAAAAAACTTTAAGAAGGATAGTATAATACTTTCCCAATAATAATAAGCTCATGATTCATTTCTGTCTCATGAAGCATGTTGGCATGAAAAGAGGTGTTTTGTTATGTATAAGACGCATACTTGTGGAGAGCTTCGAATTTCGGATATCGGAAAGACCGTAATTCTGGCTGGCTGGGTTCACCGATATCGCGATCACGGCGGAGTATATTTTATTGATCTTCGAGACCGTTTTGGATTGACGCAGGTTGTCATAAATCCGGAACTTTCTCAAGAATTGGCTGAAATTGCTCAAAGTGTTCGTTTTGAGTGGGTTCTCCAGATTACCGGAGAAGTTAAAGCTCGTCCTGAAGATGCAGAAAATTCAAATCTTTCGACGGGTGCAATTGAGGTTCATGCCACCAAAGCAGTTGTCTTGAATACCTGCAAACCACTTCCATTTTCAATCAATAAAGATGAGAATACTGACGAATTAATTCGTTTGAAATACCGGTTTTTGGATTTACGTCGACCGCGAATGTTACGGAACATTGAACTACGTCATCGCATTATTAAATATATGCGCGATTTTCTCGATCAACGCGGATTTCTTGAAATTGAAACACCGATTCTTTTCAAAACGACTCCAGAAGGCGCAAGAGATTATTTGGTTCCATCCCGCATTTACCCCGGCCAATTTTATGCGCTTCCCCAAAGCCCACAGCAGTTGAAACAATTGCTACAGGTTGCAGGAGTCGAACGTTATTTCCAGATTGCTCGCTGTTTTCGTGATGAAGATCAACGCGGCGACAGACAGCCGGAATTTACGCAGCTGGATATGGAAATGTCTTTTGTTGAGCGTGATGACATTCTGGACTTAGTAGAAGAATTGTTTACAAAGTTGTGTCAGGATATTGTTCCAGAGAAGAAAATTGTTTTCAGCCCATGGCCGAAGTTGACGTATCAGGAAGCGATGGATCGGTTTGGTAAAGATGCTCCGGATATGCGCTTTGGCATGGAATTGGTCGATATCTCCGATTTAGCAAAAGATTGCGGTTTTTCGGTTTTTGAATCTGCGATTAACGCCGGAGGCAGTGTACGCGGGATCAATGCGAAAACGCTTGGCGAGTATACACGGAAACAATTGGACGAATTAACTGAACAGGCAAAACTTTGGGGAGCAAAAGGTTTGGCTTATGTCAAAATCAGCCCGAATGGCGAAGAATCTTCCCCATTCAAGAAGTTTCTATCTGAAGAAAAATGGACTGAGCTTAAAAAACGCATGGAAGCTGAAAACGGGGATTTGCTGTTGTTTGTTTCGGATAGCAAAAAGGCCGTTGTTTATGACTGTCTTGCACGTCTCCGCGTCATGCTTGGAGACCGTTTAGGATTGCGTGATCCCAATAAATTAGCGTTTTGCTGGATCATTGACTTCCCATTGTTTGAGTGGAATGAAGATGAAAGCCGTTGGGATTCAACCCATCATCCATTTACCAGACCGGTCAAAGCTGACTTTGATCTTTTGGAGACGGATCCTGGAAAAGTCCGCGGCGACCAATATGATATGGTGATGAATAATTACGAATTGGCTTCCGGCTCATTAAGAATTCATGAACGGTCACTGCAGGAAAGAGTGTTCAAATTGATTGGACTTTCCCCGGAGGTTGCACAGGAAAGATTTCATCAAATGATGGATGCCTTTGAGTATGGGGCTCCCCCGCATGGCGGAATTGCTCCAGGAATCGATCGGTTTGTCATGCTTCTGGCTGATGAGCCAAATATTCGCGAAGTGATTGCCTTCCCGAAGAGCAACGCAGCACGGGATGTGATGAGTGATGCACCTTCGGAACCAATGCCGGGTCAATTAGAGGAATTGCATCTGAAAGTGGTCCTTCCGGAACCGAAAAAATCCGAGTAAATAGAGAAAAAAATGAGCGGCTGTTTTTCACAGCCGCTCATTTTTTGAATTTGCATGTTGTCGAGTCTGTACAATTCGAATTACTGCTTTTCTGTGATTTCATTCATTATAATTATTTTCAAAACAGGAAAAATCGTACACAACAATATCGAATTCTCCTCATATTTCGAATTGATGATATCAACAGATCTGTGATTCGGTTTTCATTTCATGGTGAATTTGTATATTTTTTGAAAGACGGCAAAGAAAATTGATGAAATCTTTCTGGCATCAGACGACGCTTAAAAAATGGCTTATCCTGGTTGCGATCAGTGTTGTTCTTGAATTTTTTCTCTTTAATATTCGTCATTTTGAGCTGCTGACTTGTAAAAGTGAACCGCAGATATTTTCTTTTAATGCTGAAACTGTACAAATAATCGATGGCCCGGATCAAAAATCTGGTATTCGAATGGTCATCGATTCCGAGAATAATATTCCGGAGGATCTGAGAAATGTTAAGGTTGAATTCTCAGAACCTGTTCAATCCATTGTATCCGGGAGTGTCTATACCCAAGAAACCGATTTTTTATCCGGCCATGTGCGAGAATTCAAAATTATCCCTGGTGTCCCACACAGCCAATCCATATATCTATATCCAAGTAATCGTGTAGAAAAAATCACACTGGATATTTACGATGTAATTCCGCAGACAATTCAACTTACAGTCAATCAAAGTCTGCCCATTGAAGTAAATTGGTTTCGTTTGATTTGTATTCTCATGATCCTGACAATTATCGACTTCATCCGCCCGAATTCAGCGTCTTATAAGATTGCGTTAAATCTTCAACATGCCAATCAAAAAGCAATTCTCATTCTGTTGATCGTTTTTCAAATATCTTTATTGTTTTTTTCAGTTTTTACTACATATACGAATTTAAACGAAGCTGTACAAAAGGGCAATATTCGAGAAGAAGATTATATTTTTAAACAACACTATCAATGGTTAACAGAAGCCCTTTTCCAAAAGTCGTTTTCAGTGTTGAAGGTACCTCCCGAAAAATTGACGCAGGTGGATAATCCCTATGATCCACTGCAGCGGATCGATCAATTTCCGAAATATGAATGGGATATGTCGTATTACAAGGGTAGATATTACGTGTACTTTGGTGTGATTCCGGTATTCACTTTTTATATGCCTTACACATTACTTTTTCACACGTATCCGCTGAATGATTTTGCAGTATTGTTCTTCGCAGTAATCAGCATTCTGGGATTTGCTTATTGTTACACCTGGTTCATCCGCCGTTTTTTCCCTAACATTCCCGCAGCTATTTTTTTCATGGGAATGATGCTCTTTTTGAATTCAACTTTTCTTATCTGGTGCGTTCGACGCTCGTTCAGTTATGAGCTGGCACTTGTTTCTGGAGTTTGTTTTTCGATAGCCGGATTGTCGTTCATTCTCAGCGCTATGCGAGAAAACGGAATTCAAAAATGGAAAATTGTTATTGGTAGTTTCCTGATGGCTTGTGCGGTGGGTTGCCGGCCAACTTCAATTCTGGTTTTGTTTTTAATGATTCCGCTTTTCTTTTTTATTTATATCCATTACTATCGAAATTCTCATGTCGCTGGTTTCTGGAAATTGATATTCATTGCAGCTGTTCCCTGCCTGATTGTCGGAAGCGGTCTTATTTTTTATAATCAGATGCGATTCGATTCAATTTTTGAATTTGGCAGAACCTATCAATTGAGTACGCAAGAAAGCAGTGCGTATATCAATGGACTGCCGATCTCGAGTTTTTTGATTGGCATTGTCAATTATGTCTTTGGAAATCCCGGGGTTCTGAAAGATTATTTCCCTTTTCTAAAAGCCGGAAATGGTTTGTTTTTCAACTTTTTTGGTACGAAAGAATTTGAAAGTATCTTTCCGGTCAGTGCGGTTTGTCCATTGGTTTATCTGATTCTTTTCTTCCCTGTTTTTGGGAAAAGAATTCGCAATAAAGGATTCTTATTTTGGTCGTTTCTTCTCGTTCTGATCATCCTGGGATTTGTCCTCTCCGGAATAACTGGGATGATGGTTGGGACAATTCAACGTTATTCTCTTGATTTTTCATGGATGCTCGTTTTGGCATCAATCCTTATCGCTTTCCTCATATGGGAAAACCTGCAGAATTCGTCCCAGCAAAAAGTTTTCTCCTTCTTCTTTGCAGGTTGCCTGCTGATAAGCGGATTTTATCTATTGCCACTTTTCTGTGGAGAATCATGGATGGGACGCAGTTGGTTCGAATTTATGAATCCAGTCTTATTTCACAAGATCGGATATTTCTTTGCCTTCTGGTTATAACCAAATCTGTATTCCCGAACACGGAGATGATTAATAAAAAATGAGTTGTTTTTGCGTTAAGCGAAAAACAACTCATTTTTTTGATAATCAACCTGCTGGATTTATCGTCAGCAATTTAAAATATGGATTGACTTTTCGAATAAAGAAACCAAATATTTTATTCGAATGTTTTAGATCAATAAATCCGGTTTGCGGAAAGCTAAAGCTACCCAATCATTGATGTGGCGCTGTTCAATAAATTGCAGCCCGCAACTTTCTGCGACTTTTCGCACTTTTTCTTCCTGTTCATCCAGAATTCCGCTTAAAAGAATGACGCCGCCCGGTGTTATCAGGTCAGCCATTCCGCCATCAAAGAGGCGGATGATGATGGGTGCTAAAATATTCGCCAGAACAATCGGCGCTTGTTGAATCGAATACTCTCCAGCTCGAATTTCGGCCACAGATCCTTTATGAAGTTCCATCCGATCTAAAACGCCATTTCTTTCCGCATTTTCAGAGCTGCTTTGCATCGATTCATCGTCAATATCGACAGCCAATGCCCGATCCGCTCCGAGAAGCAGTGCCCCAATGGACAGAATTCCAGATCCGCAGCCAATATCAATGACGTGCTTTCCTGGAATCGTATAATCTTCGACCATTGCAAGACATAGTTGTGTGGTCGGATGTGTGCCGGTTCCAAAAGCCATGCTCGGATCGATTTTTACCGCGATGCGATCAGGATTCTCATTCGGAATCCAGGCTGGAAGAATCAACAATTTCTTCCCGATTAGTATCGGCTTGTAGAATTTTTTCCAGGATGCCATCCAATCTTCATCCTGTATATATTTAAATTCCGGTTCAGGAACCGAAGTGATTTGTCCCAGATGCCATAGGCCTTCCTGAATGCGCTGGCGTTTTTCTTCCATTTCCTGATTTACCGGCAAATATCCGAAGACTTTGCACGGACCGAACGGTGTGCCGACATCTTCGGCATCATTATATTCAATTCCACGTTCGACAACAACGCCATTTTCCGCATATCTGGATAAAACTTCTGCAACAGATTCAGCGATCTCGTCATCGACGATTACACAAATTTCAAGCCAGGATGGTTTATCCATTAATTGCCTCTTTGATGCGATCCCAAAAACTCTTATCCTGCGGCGTTACCTCAGTGCCCAATGTTGTAGATAATTGCTCGAGCAGATCCCGCTGTTCTGCGGTCAATGAGGTGGGTACTACGACATTGAGAATTATCTTTTGATCACCGCGGCCGTTACCGCGCAAATAAGGAACTCCTTTGCCCCTTAGCGTGAATACTTTTCCAGGCTGCGTTCCGGCAGGTATCTTGAGCTTCTCAGTTCCGTCAATCGTCGGAACAGTAATATCATCGCCGAGAGATGCTTGGGCAATGTTGATGTTTAAATCCAGTTGAATATCAAAATCATGTCGACGGAAGTATTTGTGCGGGTTCACCCGTACATCTACATATAAATCACCGTTGGGTCCATTGTTTTCTCCAGGTTGGCCTTCACCGGAAAGACGGATGCGAGTTCCGGTATCGACACCAGCAGGAACTGTTACCACTTTTTTCACGGTTTTCCGCTCCAAACCGCGCCCATGGCACTGCGTACAGGGTGTAGCAATGGTTTCTCCTTTACCACCACAGGTCGGACAGGCCGAAACCTGAACCATAGATCCAAACATGGTTTGACGATTGGTTTTTATCTCTCCGGTACCATTACAGGAAGAACATCGCTGGGGATTGGTTCCGGGTTCTGCACCGGTTCCATGACATCTGGTGCATTTCTCATCTCTTGAAAACAAGATTTCCTTGTCGGCTCCGAAGCAGGCTTCTTCGAACTGCAATGTAACGGTTGTCTGCAGATCAGCTCCTCGACGCGGGGAATTCCGTTGATGCGATCGAGATCCTCCGAATCCACCAAAGCCGCTGAAACCGCCAAAACCGAATAAATCGCCCAAAATATCCGACAGATCGACAGCGGAATAATCAAAACCATTACCCATCCCGCTGACACCTGCTTTTCCGTAGCGATCGTACGCAGCCCTTTTATCCGGATCCGAAAGAACTTGATAGGCTTCGTTAATTTCTTTAAATTTTTCTTCTGCGTCTGGTTCTTTGTTGATGTCCGGGTGATATTTTCTTGCCAGATTGCGGAATGCATTTTTCAATTGATCCGCATCTGCGTTCTTATTCACTCCAAGAATCTCATAATAATCGCGTTCTGATGCCATTAATTTTCGCTGCCACCTGTCTTATAAAATGAAAAAATTGAAAAAATTATCGGACGTTTCAGAAAACATTTTTTGGAAAATTTGTCGATAAAATCGCTCAAAACGTTTGTTATTTCTTTTCAACTTTTAATAATAACTTACTATATCAGGTACTATTACCGTAATTCGAAATAAGGATTGACTTTTTGAATAAAGAAAGAAAATTTGTTGTTCTTACAATTTTGCGCTTTGCGCAAAACCGTAAGAACAACAATGGGTTCTTTTCAGATTTCGAATCACATGTACTATTATAAAAGAGCCTGATACAGTGATTGAAATATCAAATCTTTGTTTTATTACATGCTGCGGAATTCACCATCCACAACATCGTCATTGCCGCCGCCTGGATTCTGAGAATTCCCGGAATCTCCGGAAGCTCCAGATGCTCCTGTTGTGTTCGGTCCAGCGCCTGGCTGCTGTTGGTACATTGAACTGCCCAACTGTTGCAGCAATGTATTCAACTCCTCTGTCTTGGCTTTCATGCCTTCAAAATCAGTTCCATTCAACATGCCTTTTAACTCATTTGCTTTCGCTTCGACATTGGATTTAATATCAGCCGGAATTTTGTCACCATAATCGGCGACCATCTTCTCAACGGTGTAGACAGCATTATCCGCATTATTGCGAATTTCAATGCCTTCCTTCCGTTTACGGTCTTCTTCAGCATGAGCCTCAGCTTCTTTTTTCATTTTTTCAACTTCTTTGTCTGAGAGGCCTGATGAAGCAGTGATCGTGATGTTTTGGCTGCGATTGGTTGCTTTATCTACAGCTGTGACTTTCAGAATACCATTTGCGTCAATATCAAACGTCACTTCAATCTGCGGCACACCGCGCCGAGCTGGCGGAATTCCATCCAGGATGAACTTACCCAGGCTCTTGTTGTCAGCAGCCATCGGACGTTCGCCTTGCAGAACATGAATCTCAACGGATGTCTGAGAATCTGCCGCTGTGGAGTAAATTTGGCTTTTCTTCGCCGGAATGGTTGTATTTCGTTCAATCATCGGCGTAGCTACTCCACCCATGGTTTCGACGGATAATGTCAGCGGGGTAACATCGAGCAAAAGAATATCGTTGACTTCACCGCCTAACACGCCGGCCTGAATGGCTGCACCAACTGCGACGACTTCATCCGGATTTACACTTTTATTGGGCTCTTTGCCGAATTCGCGGCGAACAGCTTCCTGCACGGCAGGCATACGGGTCATACCGCCGACCAACACAACTTCATTTATATCACTGGTCTTCAAGCCTGCATCCCGAAGTGCGTTACGTACCGGTTCCAAACTGCGTGAGATCAGATCCGATGTTAATTGTTCGATTTTTGCTCTTGTCAGTGTCAACACCAGATGTTTCGGTCCGGTTGCATCTGCCGTGATATATGGCAGGTTAATCTCAGTCTGCATGGTTGTTGACAGTTCAATTTTTGCTTTTTCAGCGGCTTCTTTCAATCGCTGCAATGCCTGGCGATCCTGACGCAAATCCATTTGATTGCTTTTCTTGAATTCATCAATCAGATAATCCATGATACGCTGATCAAAATCATCACCGCCCAGGAATGTATCACCGGATGTCGAACGAACCTGGAATACGCCGTCACCAACGTCCAAAATCGAGATATCAAATGTACCGCCGCCCAGGTCATAGACAGCAATCAATTCGTTCGCTTTCTTATCCAAACCGTAAGCCAGAGAGGACGCGGTTGGTTCATTAATGATGCGCAGCACTTCAAGACCTGCAATCTTTCCAGCATCTTTGGTTGCATTTCGCTGGCTATCATTAAAATACGCAGGTACGGTAATCACTGCTTGTGTAATTTTTTCTCCTAAATAAGCTTCCGCGTCGGCTTTTAACTTTGCGAGAATCATGGCAGATATTTCCGGAGCAGAGTATTCTTTTCCGTCCAGAATAACACGAACGTCGCCATTCGGGGCTTTTGTAACCTTATAGGGTACGCGGCTGATTGTGCGCTGAACTTCCGGATCATCAAATTTGCGGCCCATAAAACGTTTAATCGAGAAAATTGTGTTTTCAGGATTGGTGATTGCCTGATTGCGTGCGACACGCCCAACCAGTCGTTCATGATTCTTATTTACCGCAACAACCGATGGACAAGTTCGTTCGCCTTCGGCAGTTGGAATCACAGTCGGTTCACCGCCAACCATGACAGACATTGCAGAGTTTGTAGTACCTAAATCAATACCAAGAATTTTTCCCATTTTGTCTCCTATTGAGCTACGCGGACCAACGCGGGGCGGATCACACGGTCTCCTAATTTATATCCACTTTGAATAACTTCAATAATTTTTCCTGATTCAACATCACTATGTTCTTCATACGATATAGCCTGATGCAGATTCGGATCAAATTCATTACCTTCGCATTCCATTTTTTCCAAACCTTCATTTTCAAAAATAGAATGAAGCTTCCTGGCAATCAGTTCAATCCCCTCAACCCAGGAATTATCTTCAGGGTGATTTTGTGGTTTATTGCGGATTGCCAAATCCAAATCATCCATTATCACCAGATATTTTTTTAATAATTCAGCCTTATAATTTTGACCGTTTTGCGTTTGTTCCCGTTCGATTCGTTTTTTGTAATTTATAAAATCTGCCCGTTCTCTTTGCCAGGATTCCAGATTTTCCTGTTCCTTTTTCCTTGCTTTTTCGAGATTGTTCTTCAACTCATCAACTTCTGATTTGGATAATAGCAGCACTTCTTCGCTGCCGTTTTCGGTTTCTGGTTGATTCTCCTGATCCTTTCCCGAATTTACTGGCTCAACATTTTCTTGATGATCCGATTTCTTTTCTTTTTTTGGTTCTTTATCGTCGATCCCTTTTTCTTTTTTTGCCATAGCCTTTCACCTTATTGTGTATTTTTAATACATCCCGAGTTCATCATTTTTTCTATTCTGCCAAAGCATCAGAAACCAGATCACTGAGCAGTCCGGCAACAAACCGGACGGTCGGGATATTTCTGCTGTACGGCATTCTCATCGGTCCTAACACTCCGATTGTGCCTGTCACGATTCCTGGCATCCCATATCTGGCAAGCACGAGTGAACAATTGCGGAAATTCTCCAATGTTCCTTCTCCGCCAATCAAGACTTGAATACCGCCAATTTTTTGTTCCAATGTTGTCCGCGAAAGAAAGCTCTGCAGCGCGGGTTTTTCTTCCAGAATTTTTAATGCTCTCCTGGCATCTTCGGATTCTGCAAATTCAGGTTCTGCAAGAACATTACTGAGTCCATCTGTAAAGACTTCTCCTGCTTGCATTGCGTCTGTTTCATACATCGCGTTTAGAACATTTTTCAGGATCGTATCAATCATGTCCGATTTGTTTTGATCTTTCGAAATTTCGCCATGAATCTGTTCTGTGGTCAAACCCTTATATTTGAAATTAATGGCATTCGAAATCGCAATCAATTGCTCTTGTGTGATCTGTTCTTCCACATTAAAGAATCGCTGCTGCATCTGGCCACCTATTAATACGAGGACCATTAAAACTTGTTTTCCAGCGATGGATACCAATGCCAGATGTTTTAACTTAGTTCGCTGTGGCAGTGGAGCAGAGACAAGAGAAACGGCATGTGATAACGACGCCAATATCGATGCGGACAACTTCATCCAGCCATCGATTCCCTGTTCCTGTTGTGTCTGATAAAACTGATGTTCTATCATTCTGCGCGTTGCTTCAGAAAGTTCCTGTGTTCGCATGAGAACTCCCACAAAGTAACGATAACCCAATTCGGTAGGTATTCTTCCTGCAGAAGTATGCGGTTGACGCAGGAAATTCATTTCAGTGAGCAAGGCAAGTTCATTCCGGACGGTAGCCGGACTCATTTCAAGCTGAAACTGGTTAACCAGATTTTTTGACCCGACAGGTTGAGCTGTTCGGGTGTATTCATGGATCACCAGACTCAGAATAAATTTTTGCCTTTCACTTAAATTTTCCATTTTCCCTCGTGTTAGCACTCTCTTTATCAGAGTGCTAAAATCTCTCATAATATTACCACGCCAAAAAAAAGAGGTCAAGTTTTCCAGAAGTTTTCTTACAAAACATTAACAAAATGAAAAGCAGAAAAAATTGCGTCTGAATTTGAAATAAAGCACCATTTCATAAAAACCGGAGGATAAATTTTCATGGATAAAAAAAACAAGGCGATCGAATTTCATTCAGTAATTCGATCGCCTTGCCGATGTTTATTTATAAATTTTATAAACGCCAGAAGAGAGATCCGGATGGGAGCAATTGCGGATTGATTGTATTTTTGGTGTCGACAATCACCGGATGGGATGCCATCCTGGTAATTCCCTGAACAGGATCGAATGCTTCATATAATCTGTTGAGAATCAATAACGCATCTGCATCCTGGACTGCTTCTTTATAGGATTCAACTTTAAAAGAATAATGACTGCTGACATTGCAGTCATAGGCAGCAACAGTAGCTCCTGATGCTATCAGTTTCATACAAATCTCAACTGCGGGACTCAGCCGATCGTCCGGCGAAAAATCTTTCATCGCCAGACCAACGACTGCAATTTTACAGTGACTCAGTTCCTTACCGATTTGGCGAAGCAAGTCACTAGTTTTTTCACAGATCCATTGAGGAAGTTGGTCGTTTTGTTTTCTTGCCAACGCTAATAAAGGGAGCCGTAAACCCAATTCCTGCGCTCTGGCGTTCAGATAGTGAAACGCGTTGGGAATACAGTAGCCGCCGACACCGGGACCCGGATTCAGGATATTGACGCGCTTATGTGTGTTAGCCAGTTGAATCACTTCAAAAATATTCAAACCTGCAGCTTCCGAAAAACGAGCAAATTCTTGAGCAATCGCGATATTGGCATCACGCTGTAAGTTTTCAAGTACCTTGGAAGTTTCAACAGCGGTTGGCGAATCCGAAATAATAATTTCCGCTTTGGAGTTAATCTGAATAATTTCCGCTGCTTTTAGCTGACTGGTTTTATCTAAAGCGCCAATTAAGGTTGGCATCGTTTCAAATTCTTCAAATGCTTTTCCTTCCGCAATTCTTTCAGGAACATATGCGAGAAAAATATCCTCTCCGGTTTTGAATCCCGAAATTTTTTCCAGCAAGGATTTACAGCGATTTTCTGTAGTCCCCGGCACAACGGTGCTGCGGATCAGCACCAGACTTCCTTTAGTGATGTTTTCTGCGATCGTCTGACAGGCCGCATCAAAATAATCATAAAAAGGGAGACCGTCATGAACCGGTATGCCTACTGTGAGAATAATAGTGTCAGCTTGTTGTACCGCCGAAGCGCCATCCGACGTAATGCGATAGGACCCATTCTCTAATTGTTCTTTCAATACACTCTGAATACTTAAGCCCTGATATTTTTCTGTCTGATGCGTTATGCCTTGAGCAAGATTGCTGCACAGGTTTGAATCACTGTCAACTCCAATCACGTTGCAGCCATGAATTGCGAAACTCAGTGACAAAGGCAGTCCAACATATCCCTGGCCAAATATGGTTATGGTTTTCTTCATCATAAAAGCGTTATGACCTTATTATTCAAATTTTTTGAATTCTATCATGCAAGATGGGCAAGCGGAAATTTAAGTTATCAGGAATCATCAATTTGAACCATGAGAGGATTCTTTGTTTTTATGATGATTTTCTCGATCGATTCGAATAGCAAGTCTATTTTTCGAATTACTGTATCAGGAATCATCAACTTGGAATTTGAACCTGTTTCATGGATAAAGAGAAAAAAATTATCCCGTAAAAACTAAAACACAGATCCGAAATACGCATACTGTTACCTTTCAGTATGCATTACAAAAAAATCGGGATATTTTTTATATTCAGGTTTAAGATAACCCAATGCCAGTGAATGGAACCAGCATCTCTTCTTTGGAAACACCCCCATGGCGCGCCTGCAATTTGTCCGGACGATTTGGCCACCAGAAATATGCGTCTTTTTGAGCGATGGCAATCATTTCTCCGACACGATTATTCAGGTCCGGATGCAGATGATCTTCTCCAAAGATTCCCTCCTGGATCATGTCCCGTGAAGAGACAAAGCGAAAATCATTCGGCCATTTTTCTTCCACAAAACGGATAATGTCCTTTTCTTTTCCGCTTTTGGGATAAAAGTAGGTAAAACGGTTTTCTCCGCAAGGCAAGATGGTCAGCTCATCGAGAAATCCAGGATAATTTTTCAGATCACGATGGGGATCCGGAACATTCTTGATTTGACCATGATCAGCAGTGATCAGGATCAACGTATCTCCCAGGTTCATTTTTGACAGGTTCTGATACGTTTTTTCCAATCCATAGAAAAATTGATCCAGGTCAAAATAAACGCGTTCGTTATCAATTCCCATGAGATGACCGTAAGTATCGATATCATTCCAGTAAATCGTCTCATAGGTCCTGCTGCCTTTGTCTCTTTCCAGATTTTCTTTCAGATTCTCCCACAAATCACCGAATCTCCGGTAGGGTATGACGGTTGATCCTGACATTTGAGCCCTCGTTAAATTGGACGATGAAAGCAAGGCTGGCATGTAGGATCGTGAAAGGATTTGATTTTTTGACAGGATTTGTCCCAGTGTCTGTGACGGGAACATATTTTCCGGCGGGATTCCTGCTTCAGCAATTAACCCGCTTTTTCCTGACAACGCGATCGGAGAATATGGCAGATAGTTTACAACCATACCCAGTTCTTTCAGCCACATTTCGTACCCGACAAGGCCATGACTTCCGGGAGCACAGCCGGTCCAAATGGATGTTAACGCCGCTACGGTGGTACTGGGTATGACGCTGGTGAGTGTGGAGGCAATTGCCTGTTTCTGAATTCTTTGGATCCAGGGATTTTCTTGTAACCGATCATATACCGTTTCAGTTTGGAGCAAGCCCAGCCCGTCGATGACAATCAGAATAATATGCCGGAATTGTGATCCAAATTCCTGTTCCAGCGAAATTCCGGGCAGCATATCTCCGGTGTCTGAATCCAGCCAATGGCAGATGCTGGAGGGGATGTTTGCAATTGAAAATCCGTCAAATATCGGGCGAATCGAATTTTCTCCAAAATTCAGACTGTTTTTCGATCGCAATTCGATTTGATCAATCACCTTTTCAATTAGATTCTTCATGTATTAATTCTCCCAATAGCATTGATTTTACTGGATAAATGCGTTTTGAAAGGCTGTCCAACAGTAATTCTCCCCATATTTCGAATCGCTGGCTGTCCAAGATTTCAAATAGCTGAAGAGGCTTCTTATATATGACAAAAAATGCCGGGCGGATGATGGAAAAATATTGCGATTATAATAAAAAAATCTAGCAATTTGAAATAAGGAGATTCTTTTCGATTAGCGAGAGAAAATATGTTGTTGTGGAGTTTTTGCGCGAAGCGCAAAAACTCCACAACAACAATTATTTTTTCCCATACTTCGAATCGCTGAAAAAAACCGCAGAAATGCAGTGATTATTGAGGATCAGGTTTAAAACAAAAGTATTCTGCCATTCATTGAGGGTTTATTTGGCGGTCTGAACAATTATGGAATCTTCAAGAAGTGGCACAATCATGTAAAAAATCTGTAATGATTGAAACGATTTTTAAAAATCATGTAGCCCGGAGCATATTACATTTCCATGAACAGCAGGCAGCATCAAATGAAAATGAGAGAGAAGCTGATTAGCCTCATTGTTCTAATCGGGATCTTGTCCTTGCTTTTGTATTCAGTCAATCAGGATGTTTTTGAATATGATGATGTTTTTCTGATCGGAAGAAATTTCTTGAAGAATACAGATGCAAAGGGAGATTATTTTCTATCCCCAAGCATGACATTAAAACCGGGCTTGTATGATATCGTGATCAAAGGCAGCACAGATGGTGATTTCAACTCAATTTTGATTTCTGTGGACAATGTAATTCTTCAAAGAATAGAATTTCCAAAAGAAACGACAGAATTAAAAATCCAGTATACCGTTGAGAAACCTTCTGAAACAATCAGGATCGGAAGTTATTTTGATCAATCTTCCGATAATTTTGCGATCGATGAAATTTCCATCCATTCAAGCAATGTCATTTACAAGAATTCGGTCTTATTTCATATTGTGATCAGCCTGTTTTGGGTAGTGACAATTGTTTTTCTGGGATTTAGATTTATTTTTCCGACCTCCTATGAACGTTTGATCGGACACCGTTTCTCATCTGCAACAAAACAAGCGTTCTGGATAATTTTGTTATTGACATTATTTATCAGTATCCCACTTTATAGTTCGGATTATATAAAGGGTGATGATTCAACCTTTCATATGTCCCGCATTGAAGGCATCAAAACGAGCCTGTCTTACGGATACTTCCCGACAAGAATCCATTTGTTTACTGTTTTTGATTATGGATATGGGTCTGGCTTATTTTATCCGGATATTTTCTTATATTTTCCCGCAATTTTGAGATTGCTTGGGTTTGATTTTGTTCTGACCTATAAAATTTTCATTTTCCTGTTGAATTTTCTGGCAATTGGGAGCGCTTATCTGGCTGCCAAAAATATCATGAATTCCCATGATGCAGGGATTGCTGCTGCAATTCTTTATGCTTTTGCTGCTTATCGGATCATCGATTTTTATAACCGGGGTGCTGTGGGGGAAGCATTGGCATTTGTTTTCATTCCATGGATAATCTGGGGATTTTATGAAATATTTGATGGGAAACCTCATCATTGGCCGATTTTGGCTGTTGGGTTTATTGGTATAACCTGTTCTCATGTTATCACTTTGGCGATGGCTGGTTTTCTTTCCTTGTTATTTTTGATAGGATCCTTCCGGAAAATTTTGGAAAACAAAGAAATTTTTTTATCGATTATTAAAGCTTTTGCAGTTACCATTTGTGTGACAGCTTTTTTTCTGCTGCCTCTTTTCGAACAACTGATTGAAAACAGTACCGGTTTGGTTTATACTGACAAAAATCCGATGCAAGGCGGTTTACCTTTCAGAACGATTTTTACCGCTTATGCGGATTGGTATGCTCCAGCTAAACCATCTGTTGGATACCCGCTTTTGATTGTCTCGATTTTCCCATTGATTTTCTACAAAAATCAGTCCGAAATCAAAAGAACCTTAAATGTGCTGGTTCTGTTTGGAATATTATCGGTATTGATGACTACAAAACTATTCCCATGGGATAAATTTGTCGGGATCAATCAAATTATTCAGTTTCCCTGGCGTTTTTTGACGATTGCAACACCTTTATTCGTAATCGCCGGCGGTGGATATATCAGCATCATTCCTCCGATTAAATCAAAATCTCTGGTGTTGATGATGTTGGTGATGGCTTGTTCCTTATATACGATTCCGGCATTTTCTGCGATTCTGCAAAGTAACAGAATCAATGTCCGAGGATATCACCTGGAACAAAACCGTGTCGGGAATGGAGAATACCTGCCAAATGGAGCGGATATCAGTTTTATTGAGCACAATAAGAATCAGGTATTGTCCTCCGATCCGACATTTATCAATCACGAATTTGACAGAAAAGGTCTCGAGTTTTCTTTCCGTTTTTCGGTTTCAGACGATTCTGTCATTTTCGAAATACCCCTCCTGTTCTACAAAGGATATCAGGCATTTGTAACGGATACCTCTGGAAAGACGCAAAAATTGACGGTTAACCCGGGAAAACATGGATTTACATCGGTCAGGGTGGACGAGATACGGGAAGGAAGTATTAAAATATTTTATGCCGGGACAGCGATTCAGAAAATCAGTGATGGAATCACCTCGATTTCAATCCTGCTAATTCTATTTATGTTATTCTATAAAAAACACGCAAAAAGGACAATGCGGATACCTCGGTAAAAACCGGAATCTCTCTTTGGACCTTGTAATTTCTTTAAATAACGAACTTTTTCGATCTGAAATGAATGGGAAAGGGATCATCTTTTGTCGATAAAACTGCTCAATAATAAAATCGTTTTTTACATACTGGTTGTTTTCTTTGCGGCCGTTGCTGTTGTTGTCCGTGTGCACGATTTTGGCAGCTATCCGGCAGATATTAACTGTGATGAATCAATGGCCGCAGTAGAAGCCATGGCGCTTGTTGATAACGGGACCGATCATCTTGGTACTTCTTATCCGGTTTATTTTGAAGCCTGGGGCCATGGACAAATGAATGTTCTCTATTCCTATTTATTGACGGGTTTCTTAAGATTTTTTGAAATCAATACACTGATTGTTCGTCTGCCGATGCTGATTTGTAGTCTTTTGGGTATTGCAGCATTAACGCTGTCTTCCGGAATTATTTTTTCGAAAGAGGCTGCACTATTCGTTTTAGCGTTCATATCGATTAACCCATGGCATATCATGCAAAGCAGATGGGCTTTAGAAAGCAATATATTCCCACATTTTCTAATTTTTGGATTAGCTTTTTTGTGGATATCCATCTATTGGAAGCAAAAACTCCTTCTGTATATATCCTTTCTATTCTTTGGATTGTCATTATATGGATATGGCGTTGCTTATGCTTTTGTTTCGATTTTCTTGTTTTGTTCAGTACTTTTTTTTTACCGCTCAAAGACTTTCAAGGCTGTAACACTCTGTACGGCTATATTTTTCTTTTTTATGGTAGCCTGGCCGATTTTTCTGATGATGTACATCAATTTGTTCAAACTTCCATCCATTTCTGTTGGATCCATGACAATTCAACTTTTTGAGAAAACTACTCGGACCAGCGATATCTTATTCTTTTCAGATGATAAAATACATCAATTTTTTAGCAATGTTCGTTATCTCTGGAATATCATTATGCTGCAAAAGATGGATGTCTGGTGGAATCAGCTTCCTGCCATTGGAACGATGTATAAGATTTCATTACCGTTTTCAGTCATTGGAATTGTAAAAATTGCACAATTGGCAATGAATAAAAATGAAGAAGGAGAGACGAATTATCGAAAGATTTGCAGCGCCATTTTATTAATCAATTTAGCCGCATCGTTATTCACTGGTCTCATCATTAACAACGTTAATGTAACCAGAATGAATCATATTTATTATCCGTTAATTCTGGTAACCGCTTATGGAGTTTATTGGATATTCTTAAAAAGCCATTCTTTAGGGATATTTATTTCATTTTGCTATGGAATCTATTTTGTCTTCTTTTGCTATCGCTATTTTTACAGCGAAGACCGGACGTTTATTAACTATACGTACGATCAGGGACTGGAAAAGACTTTAGTACAGGCATCTTCTTATCAGGGAGAACTTTGCATTTCCACGCATCAATATCGGAACGATTATCTGATCACGGAGATTAATACACGCTACTTATTAAAACTTCCTTATTCCTATTATTCCGGAGAAATGACTGCTGAAGAAATAACCGCTTCCGGTTACGGCTTGTCGTACCAGGAACGATTTCATTATTTCGCAGATCTGGAATCTGCCATCGAGCAGTATGATGATCGCTGTGTTTATGTGGTAAATATTCGTGACAGGGAAATTTTTGACAAAAACCGCTTCCAGGTTAAAAGCGAAGGATACTTTAGCGTGGCGGTTCCGAATTCATGGATCCCAGCAGAATAAACAATGGCCAATTATGAAATTTTTCCAAAACCATAAACAAATCATCTTTTTTTACAGCAGTCTGATTCTTTTTGTGATCCTTGCTTTATTTGTACGATTGCATGATTTTGGCACATATCCGGCGGATGTCAATTGCGATGAAGCCATGGCTGCTGTTGAAGCCATGGCGATTATCGAAAATGGTACCGATCAATATGGTACGTCCTATCCGGTTTATTTTGAAACCTGGGGACATGGTCAGATGAATGCGCTCCTCATTTATCTCCTGTCATCCGCGATAAAATTGCTGGGTCCCGGGACAGTCGTTGTGCGGCTCCCGATGCTGCTGTTCAGCCTGACAGGAATCGCAGCGATCACCTGGATTGCATGGATGCTTTTTTCAAAGGAAGCAGCCTTATTTGTTTTGGCTTTTGCTTCCATCAACCCATGGCACATCATGTTGAGTCGCTGGACTTTGGAGAGCAATCTGTTCCCGCATTGTCTGGTATTTGGACTGGCTTTGCTGATTTATTCGATTAAATCCAGAAAAGCATTCTATTTTTGTTTATCAATGATCTTTTATGCGATTTCGCTCTACGCATATGGTGTTGCCTATGCTTTTGTGCCGGTATTTCTGGTTCTCACCTATATTTATCTATACCGGTTAAAGGTTTTTAGAATTTCGGTGTTTGCCCTGGGCGGAATTTGTTTTTTTTCAGTTGCCTGGCCGATTCTCTGGATGATGATCATCAATTTTTTCCATCTGAAAACTTTGTCCATTGGTCCGATGACGATCCAATTGTTTGAAAACACAACTCGGACAAGCGATTTGATTTTTTCCTCGGGTAATTTTCCTTCTCAATTACTGAATAATTTGAAACATTTTTTTGACATTGTGATTTTGCAAAAGATGGATCTTTGGTGGAACCAACTGCCGAAAATCGGGACGATGTATAAGATTACCCTTCCATTTTTTCTGATTGGCTGTGGAATCTCCTGGAAAGGAATCTGGCTTTATGGAAAAAATGGGCAGCTCAATTTCCAAAAAATTGGAATTCGGGTTTTGTTTTTTCATTTGTTCTCATCATTTGTTTCCGGATTGATTATCAACAATGTGAATGTGAATCGTATCAACAACATTTTTTACATCATAATCCTGTTCAGCGCTGCAGGAATTTGCGGGATTGCCTTGAAAAAACGTCTTGTCGGAAGGAGCCTGATGGTTATTTATGGAATTTACTTCCTGTTTTTCGGATACCGTTACTTTTACAGCGAAGACCGATATTTCCTGAACTATACCTATGACAAGGGCTTTGAGAAAACCATTTTGCGGACCACAGATTTTTCCTCAGAACCTGTTTGTGTTTCTACGAATCTGTACCGGCCGGATCGAAAGATTGCAGATACCTATCTGAAGTATTATTTGCGGCTTCCTTATCGCTATTATTCGGGATTAATGGATCAAAGTGAGTTGATACAAAGCGGATATGAAATACCGTATGCTGAAAAATATGTGATTTTTGATGATCTTGAAAAAATATATTCTGAATATGAGGATCGCTGCATCTTTGTGATCAATGTGCGGGATCGGGATTTCTTTGATCGCAATCTTTTTACTGTGGAGACCGAGGATTTTTTCAGTATTGCAATCCCAAATTCTCTGGTGAATCCGGTTGTTCCAATGGATTGAAAGTAATCAATATCAAAAAGTATGAAAGTAGTATACGATGAAGGAATAAAAATCGAAAAGATCCGATGAAGAATTTATTCTTTTAAAAAAAACTGCTGATTAAAGTTTATGAAAGAAAAACCAACTCTATTTATATTTTTATTCGTTATGCTGTTGTTTTCCGCTTTATTTTTTGCTAATCGGGATATCTTTCATTTTTCCGAAATCTTTCAAATCAGCAGGACTTTTTCAGGAGAGATCGATGAAAAGGGAGAAAAAATTCTGATTGATGATCTTGTGTTAAAAACAGGGTTATACACGGTGACGCTCACGGGAGAAAGCACGGGTCCTGAAAATGTGTATATAATTCGTCAGGATGATAATTCAGTTATTTCTGATCGAATTCCTGAGGGCAAATTTGCTATCCGGGAGATCATAGAAATAAAGGAAACCGTTAATCGAATTCAGACGCTTGTCGATTTCGCTTCCGGTTCATCCTCCCTGACAATCGATCAAATTGATTTTAAATCCGGGCACGCAGTCTATAAAGAATCCATACTCCGACATGCGGTGATCAGTCTGTTGCTCATCCTTGCTTTTTTGATAATCTTCCTCAGAATCTTTTACAGAGCGCTTTATTGCCGTATTTTCAAAAACCTTTCTCAACCTGAAGCTGAAAGGGTTCTGCTGTTTTTGATCTTATTAACCATCCTGGTCAGTATTCCTTTTTTCAACCAAAACTATGTTTTCACCAATGATGGCTATTATCACATGATCCGAATTGAGGGAATCAAGGAAAGCCTGAGTGCCGGACAAATTCCGGCCTGGATTCATCTGTTTGTGTTGAATGATTACGGGTATGGAGAGGGTTTCTATTATCCGGATCTGTTTCTGTATTTACCGGCTGTCATTCGACTTTTGGGTTTCAGTGTTCTGACGACCTATAAGCTCTTTATTGCAATCTGTAATTTTCTCAGTTTCCTGAGCATGTATTTTGCTGTCCGCTGCATGACAAAATCACGTTATGCGGGTCTGCTCTCTGCTATGCTATATGCATTTGCAGCATACAGGCTGATTGATATCTATTATCGCGGTGCTGTCGGAGAGGTCCTGTCCTTCATATTTATTCCATTTGTTTTTTGGGGGATTTATCAGATTTATCGGGGAGATTGCCGAAAATGGTGGCTTATAGCCATCGGATATACCGGACTGATATTCTCTCACATGATCAGCCTGGCTATTGCGGGTGCCGCTACGCTCGTTTTTGTATTGCTCCATATTTCCAGAACATTGAAAAACAGGCAAATTCGAATCGCCTGGTTGAAAGCTTTCATGGCATCCATGGCGCTTTCGGCAATTTTTTGGCTTCCCATGATCGAACAGTTAATAAAAAACGACGTGATCGGGGATGTCCTTTATTCGACGGTATCCTATACCATCGATTCTGAACGATTATTGTCAGTTTCGGATTTATTTGTCGGATTTGCTCCATGGGATCGCGTGAAGCCGTTTCTTGGATATCCGTTGTTATATGTGATTTTTATTGGGATTGGCACCCGGTTGGTCGAAATTCGAAGAAAACCAACCGATCTTCATTTGTCAAATTACCTGTTTTTCTTCGGACTCCTGGCTGCTTTCATGTCTACTGCACTCTTCCCATGGCAATGGTTTGCCTGGTTCTACAACAGAATCCAATTTCCCTGGCGTATGCTGGTTCTGGCGACTCCGATTCTGGCTGCATCAGGGGGGATTCTGTTTGATAGCCTCTTTGAAAAAAGCGAACGCAGGATATTTCTCACCGCATTGTTTTGTTTCTGCGCAGCGGTTACCGTCCCGTTTTTCAATGAAGTCTTAACCAACCGGATTTTTCAAGGCGATGGGTTTCGGTTGGAAAACAACCGTATCATGGGAGCGGAATATTTACCCATTCATGCCGATAAAGAGTTTATCGATAAAAACCGCAATACAGTTTTATCCAGCGAATCATCCTTCACGAACCAGCAGTATCAAAGATCGGGACTCAGTTATTCTGTAGACTTTACTGTTAAAGCTGAAAACGGGAAAAAAGTTACCGTCGAAATTCCGCTCCTTTATTATTATGGATATCAGGCGATATTGACCAATGCTGACGGACAGAAAACCGCGCTGGAAGTGTATCAGGGAGCACATGGGCTGACAGCAGTGGATATTCAGGGAGTAAGTGAAGGAAAAATCCACGTTTTCTATGAAAATACGTCGCTGCAGAAGGCTGCCGGCGGGATCACCTTTTTTACTGCGCTCTTGCTGCTGACTGCTGCCATACGTAAAAAAAATAGAATCGCTGCTGACCTGGAAAAAGATTGATCAGCAGCCAGGGTTTTCCATGAAAATCTTGGGCAGTGAATCAACAATGCCGGTCGCCTGGGAATTCAGTGATTTTCTTTATAATTGATACAATCATGGGTGATTTGGAATTGCTTCCGAATGCTATAATGTTAGGGGAAAAAAGTGATGGCATATAAAAAATATCGAACCGCTGCAATCATCTGTATCGCGATTCTTATAGTTTATGATGGCTTGCAACTCTATCAGGCTCCATTAGATACCTATACCTGGACAGAATTGCTGATCAATTATGCTGCAGGCTTCATCCGCCGCGGTTTGATCGGAAAAATCGCCTACTGGGTTTCGCCTTACATTTCCGTGAAATTCTTTTTGTCTGCTCTGATCACGATCACGTATCTGCTCCATTTGATACTCTATGCAAAGATTACACGCAAAATCGATACCTTTATTTGGATGCTGTTTCTGCTATCTCCGGCAGCTTTTTTGTTTCCAGTTTATGATTTTGCTGCGTTTGGCAGAAAAGACGTTTTTCTGATTCTGATCTTTTTCCTGTCGATCCTCCTGATTCTCAAAAGAGTCAATTTGCTGTTGACGTTGGTTTGTGTGCTGATTCTTAACGAGATCGGTGTTCTGATTCATGAATACGCATTGTTTTTCTTTCCATTTATACTCGTTCTTATTCTGATCGGTTATCGCGATCAATCACCGAAATTATTGCTGCTGACGGTTGTGCTTGGCGTCGTTTTCATGATCGGGAATCTTACCGGTTTATATGTTTTGTCCAGACAATACTATTCGTTGGATCTGATCGCTGAATCATGGCAGGGTCTGATCAAAGACTATGATCTCACACCGCAAAGCGGCGCTTTTGGCTGGATGGGCGTTCCGCTGAAAGAGGGTTTGCAGCCGGAATTCGATAAACTTTCGTTTCCGCGTACCTTCTTCTCGTATATGGCAGGAATTCTTCTGTCTATCATTCCCGCTATTCTATTAAACGAACGTTATCAGATTTTGAATGCAGTTGAAAAAGCATATTCGGACCAAAAGTGGAAATTTAACGGATTTGGATTGCTCCTTTTAACCTCTGCAGCTGTTTTTATTTTCAGTTCGGATTGGGGCAGACTGATGTATTTATTCACATTCCATAGTTTTATCAGCCTGATTGTTTTGAAGGAATTACTTGGATGTGAAGACACCATAACGGAAAATCCTTTTCAGGGATCCTATGAAAAAATTATTTTCATCGTTCTCATACTCCTGTATGCCTCAACCTGGTACGTCAAGCATTATGTGGACGGCGATCACATTGCGCTGCAGCAGGGATTGCTGTTCCGGATATTTGAATGGTTATAGATAATCATGGTTTTTCGAAGAATTCCCTGAATGGATGATTCTGGGAATTCGGACTGTCACAGATCGAAATCATCGCGTTTCGATTCTTAACACGAAAAAATATATTCATGATAAAATAACGCCGATATGCCTCCATCGTCTAGCGGCCCAGGACGTGGCCCTCTCAAGGCCAAAACGAGGATTCGAATTCCTCTGGAGGCGCCTTCTCAATCAATATGGTAAAAAAAAAAGGAATCGCGCATTCCTTTTTTTGTTGCCTTTTTTTATTTTTGGTATCGTCTATCCCGATTACAGGAAAAGCGAAACAGCACAGTAGATCAACAGGATTGCCAAAATCCCGTTGATGAGTTTTGCGTGATTTTTAAAAAGCTGCGCGAACACAGATCCAAAAATTGCCCAGCAGAGCGTGCTGGAAAATCCAACAAATGCAAGCAGCACGGCAAAACCGGTCAATACCGGCAGTGAGCTGTAGGACGGCAGAATATAGGTCGACATGGATGTGATCCCGTAAATATAAATTTTTGGATTGATGAACTGTAACAAAAAACCGGAGAGGAACGTGGCGTCCTTTCCGTTCCGCGCACTGATTTCCGAAGAACTTTTCCATGTCTTCCAGGCAAGCCACAGAATATATCCGGCTCCAAGGATCAGCATCAGCGGTTTGATTCTCGGAATCAGACGCAGCATTGTGGCGCTGAACAGCGTACAGAGAATCATGACGATGGAAAATCCGCAGAAGATCCCCAGATTGTACGGGTAACTTTTTCGAAGGCCATAGCGGCTTGCGTTGCTCATGGAGGAGATATTGTTGGGTCCAGGAGTGAACGCTGTGACAAGCATGTAGGTGGAGAAAGCATAGATGTTCATGATGACCGAATTCTTATTGAAATTACTCTTTTGAAATATTTACTTTTTTAGATAAAGGTAATTCTTGGCACAAAAAATAAATGAATCAGGGCTTCAATCCAAATTGAACGGTCTTGAATTTGCATTTTATTTAATCAGAATAAATTCGCAAACAAAATATTTGATTATTTGAAAAAATATTTCATGCTATAATATTTTCAAAAATTGCAAAATTCTCTGTTAAACGATAATAAATCATATCTATTCGCAACGATAATATACTCATGATTGTATTTAAATTTCAAGAAAAACAACAATTATTAATTTTAAAAAGAAAACACATGAAAGAGTCATGTGTTTATTTTAGCGGATTTGTTCAGGTTACCGCTGTACCTCACGGCGTTTACCTCGAAAGGCAAGCCTTATCTTAGGACTACTGATGGATATTGGTAAGCTTGTACACTTCACAATAATGATTTTCTAATCTGATGGATATTGGTAAATCTGTACCACAATATTCCCAAGTTCAAATTTATATTACCAATTTATTTTTTAGTTGTCAATAGATGTCTTATAAAAAAACTTCAAAATGGAAAAATATTTCGAAAATATGTATTTAATATTGGATTGATTTAATAAGGAGAATATGATGGAACGTACCTATCGTTTTGGTTTCGATATTGGGATTGGATCAATTGGTTGGGCAGTTATTTCTGGCGAAAAGGATACTGCAAGAATTGAGGACTTTGGCGTAAGAATCTTTGATTCCGGAGAAAAATCAGATGGTAAAAGCAGAAAAAGTCAGGAGCGAAGGGCTTTTCGAAGTGTGAGGCGATTAACGAATCGTCGTCACTTTCGGAAAATTCGGTTAAAAAGATTTTTAGTGAACATCGGAATGCTGACAGATGATCTTTTAATCAATTTATCTAAGAATGTGGATGTTAATACAATGGCTTTAAAAGTCAAAGCTCTGGATGAGAAACTCACAAAAATTGAAATTGCTCAATGTCTGATTCACACCTGCAATCATCGAGGTTATAAACCTTTCTATATGATTGATGATGAAATCTCAGATTCTGATGCGGAAGCGACGGATGAATCAGAAAAGATGCTTCAAACCGCATATTCTCAGATGATGAAAAATTACAAAAGAAGCGGACTTCGGACAATATCGGAATTTATTTGCCAAAAGCTGCCCAATAACGGAACTGATTTTCCAAACTATCGAAATAAGGAGGGAAGCGACAATTTTCGTCTGATTCCACGAAAACTGCTTGAAGAAGAAATTGAAAAAATACTGTTTGCACAAAGCAGCTATTATCCGGAAATAACTGCTTCCAATATACAAACCCTTAAAGAGATCATTTTTGCACAGCGATGTTTTGAAGACGGTCCTGGCGATCCCAATAATCCGTTTCGTCGATATACCGGATCGCTGGGAAAAATCGGAGCCTGTCCATTTTATAAAGGATTGGAAAGGGGGTATCGCAGTACGCTCATTGGTGATATTTTCGCCGTGGTTAATACGCTCTCGCAATACCGTTTTATTAATCAAACAACTGGAGAAATCGCATTAACATCCGATGCAGCAAAGCTGATGCTTGCGCATGTGATTGAAAGCGGCAAAGCCTCCATCAGAGATCTCCAAAAGCTGGTATCCCCTCTGGATATTCTTATTAAAATGAATGACAATTCTGAAAGCAAAAAATTATCCGATTCCATTAAATTTATTAATTTATTAAAGAATGATGTCGAAGGATCAGGTCTCTCCTGGAAAGATTTCACCTCGGAGGAACAATTTGATTGCGGGCATCCATCCCGAATTCATCAAATCGGTGTTGTTCTTTCAAAATATCAGACACCCTCTAAACGAGAGAAAGCGCTGGAAGAGATCGAATTTCTCACACCGGAGTTGCGCAGCCGTCTCAGTAATCGAAAAACACATGGGGCTGCAAATGCCAGTGATCAATTCATGTGTGAAGCTATTCAGGCTTTTTTAAAAGGAGAAATCTATGGCAATTTTCAATACCGGACAACGGAGCGAATTGCCAGTCAGGATATGAATCAAAGTTTTCGCAAGTTAGGCGCGGAATTGCTGAAAGATGAAGAATTCAATGATAATCCGGTGGTGTTCAGGTCTATAAACGAGACGCGCAAAATCATCAACGCTTTAGTAAGGCGCTATGGTTCTCCGGAGGCAGTCAACATCGAAGTGGCTTCGGATCTTAACCGCGGTTTTTTAGCCAGGCAGGAGATTAGAAAAGAACAAGCCAAAAAAGAGAAAGAAAATGAATTATGTCGTATGAAAATTGCTGAACTGCTGAAAATAGATTGCACTGAAGTTAAAGGTTCACAAATCGATATGTATAAGTTATATAACGAACAAAATGGCAGGAGTCTTTATTCTGGAGTGAATTTGGGAGGATTGGAAGCGGTTCTGAGAAATACACATAAAGAATACGAAATTGATCATATCATTCCTTATTCGTTGATTCTTGACAATACTTTACATAATAAAGCACTGGTTTTTGCTGGAGAAAACCAGGCAAAAGGTCAGAGAACTCCACTGATGTATTTATCAGCGGAACAAAAAGAAAAGTTTCTTGAGACCATCAATCAAATGTTCAGCAGGAAAGAGAATCCGATCAGCGCAAAAAAATATCAGTACTGTATGCTGAAAACCGTCTATTCGGATGAATCTCAGGAATTGTTGAGTCAGTGGAAAACCAGAAATATCAATGATACGCGTTATATCACGAAATATTTGGTCGGATTTATTAAGAAATACTTACAGTTTTCGGGAGATGCGAAAGTATATGGCGTAAAGGGAGGCTATACCTCGCAATTTCGTAAAATTTGGCTGCAGGCAATTGACGGTGAATGGGGCTCAGAAGAAAAAGATCGAACATCCGACCTGAATCACGCTTTAGATGCAGTGATCATTGCCAATCTGACACCGCCATATCTTGAAATTGCTTCGGATAATAACAAGCTGCAGCAAATCTTCCGCAAGAATAATGGCGCCGAGACCAGGGAATACAATGAGTATCTCGAGGATTGTGTTCGAAAGATGAAACGCTATTACGGCTTTCAGGAATCGTATACAGTCAGTCTGTTAAAAAATCCGAATCGCGTGCCGGCTTATGCGCCGAAACTGGATACAGAAGTGGATATCCGGTTTAATATCACAGATCCTGCAAAGTTTAACGAGAAAGTCAACAATTTTTATGGCGATTGCTCTGATTTTATCGTCCCCCCGCATATACCCCTCGTGTCCTATAAACCGGAAAGGCGTTTCCAGGGACAGATCGCCGATTCAAATTTCATCAAAATTCGTAAAGTGGATGGAAAAGATAGACGCATCGTTCGAAAGAGCATCAAGGAAATCTGCAAAAAAGATATCGCGGATTTATATACCCATGATCAGGATTTGCTGTCCAGTTTATCCCGTATTCTTTCAGAACGAGAAGAAAAATATTCGATTGAAAAATATATGGAAGAAAATTCATTAAAAGAATTCCGAACGGATTGCGGTCAATTGGTCCGGAAAGTATCTTTGCTGGAGAAAAATGCGGTTTCGAATTACCGGGTGAAGCAAATCTCCGATACAAATCATTCCATTTTAAGCAGTCTGAAATATTACTGTGTCGAAGTTTATAAGGATGCAAAAGGCAAAATTCATTGCTGGGGAATTCGCTATGTGGATATTGTTCGGAAAGGGAAAAAACTGCAGATCAAAAAGGCGAGCATTCCTCCTGATTATGTATCTCATGTTCATTATCTGATGGCCAATGATTATGTGGAGATTACCGATAAGAATGGGAAGGTAAAATGTGCCGGATATTACCAATCCGTAAAAAACATTAATAGCAATTTGTTCTATTTTAAACAAATGGGATTAAGTGAAATAATCAAAATTGGTATTGCCCAAACGGATGAGGTCAGGAAGTTTGATATGAGTATCTTAGGCGAAAAAGGAGGTGAAATCAAATGTTCCGCACAATCATTGTTTCTCAGGGAGAAAGAATCAGCATCCGCGATCGATGGGTTGTCGTAAACGATGGATCGGCAGAACGGAAAATTCCGATGGATGATATCTATTCGGTTGTGATCGACAATCCAATGGCGAGTTTAACGGTTCCGGCAATGACCGCATTAACCAGCAATGGAACACATTTGCTTTTGTGTGATGAAAAGCATATGCCGGTTACGGTAGTTTTGGCACAAAACCATCATTATCGACCGCTTGCTGTCATCCGAAAACAGATCAACTTGCCTGAGACTTTCAAGAATGACCTGTGGAAAAGAATTGTCAAAGGGAAAGTTCAGAATCAGGCGCGGGTTCTGGAACTCTGCGGTGTTGATCAACAACGCTCAGAAAGACTATATGCATTGGCGGATGAAGTGGTCCCTGGCGACATTGGGAATCGAGAGGGGATCGCAGCAAAAATGTTTTTCCGTTCTCTTTTCGGCACTTCATTCATCCGTATGAATGATGACGGGATAAATTCAGCCCTAAATTATGGGTATGCGATTCTCCGGTCTGCCGTCAGCAAAACACTGGCGGCATATGGATACAACTGTGTCATCGGAATTCATCATATCAATGAGAACAATCCCTTTAATTTGGCAGATGATATGATGGAGCCACTGCGTCCGATCGTTGATCTCTGGGTGGATGAAAACCATGATGATCTGTTTGATGAACTGACGAAATATCATCGTTATGCGCTCATTAATCTGGTCAATCACTTCATGTTATTTGACGGGAAACGTATGCGAGTTCGCAACGTGATCGATAAATATATCTCGAGTCTGACCTCGGCTATTGAAAAACAGGATGCTTCCTTGTTGAAAATCCCGATCATTATCCGTAATGATCCCATGAATGAGCTTGATGAAGATGATTAATCGATTTATGAGAATTCTCGTCCTTTTCGACCTGCCTGTTACAACAAAACGAGCGCGCAAGTATTATACGAATTTCAGAAAATTTCTGATCAAAGATGGATACGACATGCTTCAATATTCGGTTTATTGCCGTGTGGTTCGGAATCATGACGATTCAAAAAAGCATATTACACGATTAAAAACAAATCTGCCTCCGCAGGGATCTGTTCGTGTTATGCTGGTAACCGAAAAACAATACAGTTCGATGGAGATTCTGGTTGGAACAAAAACTGCATCAGAAAATTTCCTTTGTCCTGAAGAATTGCTTGAAGTGTGACTTTTTTTGTCGTATAATGCTGTTTAAGTTTTAGTTCTCTGATGGATATTGGTAAACTTGTACATATCGTCTGGACCAAAATATATTTTGAAGGTTTTAGTTCTCTGATGGATATTGGTAAACTTGTACTGGCAGTGGAAAAATAATTTACAACAGTGGTTTTAGTTCTCTGATGGATATTGGTAAACTTGTACCGGAGGGACGCAATGCTCACATTCAGTGATGTTTTAGTTCTCTGATGGATATTGGTAAACTTGTACTTCGTTTCAGTGGTTTCATAACTCTGTGTGTTTTAGTTCTCTGATGGATATTGGTAAACTTGTACGTTATGGTGGACGTAGAAGAAGTAATGACGTTTTAGTTCTCTGATGGATATTGGTAAACTTGTACTACAGCCATTGTCTTGTTTAGTCCTGTATTGTTTTAGTTCTCTGATGGATATTGGTAAACTTGTACCAAGCGGCGCGAATAGGTAACATTGCTATTGTTTTAGTTCTCTGATGGATATTGGTAAACTTGTACTTTTTCCGGAGGTCGCCTTCCGGTAATTTGTTTTAGTTCTCTGATGGATATTGGTAAACTTGTACCACGCCCTGATAAACGTCCCGTACGCCATCGTTTTAGTTCTCTGATGGATATTGGTAAACTTGTACGCGGAAAACACAATACAGTTTTCCGCTCTTGTTTTAGTTCTCTGATGGATATTGGTAAACTTGTACATGATGATTCAGACACTGCACGCAAGCATAGTTTTAGTTCTCTGATGGATATTGGTAAACTTGTACGCAACAGATGAAACAGAATGATTCACTATTGTTTTAGTTCTCTGATGGATATTGGTAAACTTGTACAATATTCAAAATATGCCGACCGTTGCAGGAGTTTTAGTTCTCTGATGGATATTGGTAAACTTGTACTACTGCCTCCACTTGCTCATAGGGCAGTAAGTTTTAGTTCTCTGATGGATATTGGTAAACTTGTACACAAACATTTAGGGACAAATGGAACATCTGGTTTTAGTTCTCTGATGGATATTGGTAAACTTGTACGCCAGGCCTTTAGCATTGCTGGAAAGCGTAGTTTTAGTTCTCTGATGGATATTGGTAAACTTGTACAAAAACTTTTCGGACAGTGTTGTAACGCTCGTTTTAGTTCTCTGATGGATATTGGTAAACTTGTACCAGAATCTGTCAGGAATTGGCTGATCAAAGTTTTAGTTCTCTGATGGATATTGGTAAACTTGTACAACACGGCCGTTTGTTTCCCAAACTGGCTGGTTTTAGTTCTCTGATGGATATTGGTAAACTTGTACCTACCGCCCCGCCAGCAAACAGACAAGGAAGTTTTAGTTCTCTGATGGATATTGGTAAACTTGTACGGAACGGCGGCTTGCGTTACCTGACCCTGGTTTTAGTTCTCTGATGGATATTGGTAAACTTGTACAATAAGTTGTGCCATAGGTTCGCTACCCTGTTTTAGTTCTCTGATGGATATTGGTAAACTTGTACTTGGAACCGAAGCTGCTGGCAGCGCGCAAAGTTTTAGTTCTCTGATGGATATTGGTAAACTTGTACCCGCGTGATGGATGGGCTCGCTTCCTTCTGGTTTTAGTTCTCTGATGGATATTGGTAAACTTGTACTGTTCATCAGATGACAACATGCGCATCATGGTTTTAGTTCTCTGATGGATATTGGTAAACTTGTACTCTATCGGGAAGGACATTTATCATTATGGGTTTTAGTTCTCTGATGGATATTGGTAAACTTGTACTAACGATATCGCGGATGCGTTCGAGTATTCGTTTTAGTTCTCTGATGGATATTGGTAAACTTGTACCATGGAACTGTTTGATGCACGGGAAAAGCAGTTTTAGTTCTCTGATGGATATTGGTAAACTTGTACGGTCAGGAACATTGGGAGGTTTACCCTTACGTTTTAGTTCTCTGATGGATATTGGTAAACTTGTACTGTGATTGAACAGTCCTACGAAAAGGGAGAGTTTTAGTTCTCTGATGGATATTGGTAAACTTGTACCAGGGACGATTCAGACAGCAACGGAATATAGTTTTAGTTCTCTGATGGATATTGGTAAACTTGTACATAACGATATCCTCGTGCCCGCAGTCGGGGTTTTAGTTCTCTGATGGATATTGGTAAACTTGTACTCCGGCATTTCGGGATGTTTCGTACTATAAGTTTTAGTTCTCTGATGGATATTGGTAAACTTGTACCTGCTTTTGGACGGTTCGAAGGATTTATCAGTTTTAGTTCTCTGATGGATATTGGTAAACTTGTACATTAATAATAATCCTCTGCGTGCGGGCGCGGTTTTAGTTCTCTGATGGATATTGGTAAACTTGTACTGCAAACGAAACGGGATGATCTACGATCAGGTTTTAGTTCTCTGATGGATATTGGTAAACTTGTACATAACTGTCGATGACCGTTTGTGGGATAGGGTTTTAGTTCTCTGATGGATATTGGTAAACTTGTACATCACAACACTTTCAGATCATCCGTTCAGAGTTTTAGTTCTCTGATGGATATTGGTAAACTTGTACTATAACCCTAACGCAAATCTATTACGCTAGTTTTAGTTCTCTGATGGATATTGGTAAACTTGTACAGAAGACAGGTATCTATCAATGTCACTTTGGTTTTAGTTCTCTGATGGATATTGGTAAACTTGTACTGCTGTCGTTATATTTTGTCAGCATCAGAAGTTTTAGTTCTCTGATGGATATTGGTAAACTTGTACATGGCGATAATCTGATAAAGGTCAGTATTAGTTTTAGTTCTCTGATGGATATTGGTAAACTTGTACGCATTGCAATTGGTCGATATAAAAGAGCAGGTTTTAGTTCTCTGATGGATATTGGTAAACTTGTACTTTTCCGCTCTTTCGGTCGTATGCTTGACGTTTTAGTTCTCTGATGGATATTGGTAAACTTGTACTTGATCAAAGACACTACACCGGCCACACGGGTTTTAGTTCTCTGATGGATATTGGTAAACTTGTACTCAGCAATAAAAATAATCAGAGAGAGGGGAGTTTTAGTTCTCTGATGGATATTGGTAAACTTGTACAATGCCATTTTTACAATGAAAACACAAAGGGTTTTAGTTCTCTGATGGATATTGGTAAACTTGTACTAGTGTCGAGTGCTGGGTACCTGACCATGAGTTTTAGTTCTCTGATGGATATTGGTAAACTTGTACGTTATGGTGGACGTTGAGGAAATTATGGAGTTTTAGTTCTCTGATGGATATTGGTAAACTTGTACGGCTTGCGTGGTGGTAATGGCGCACATGCGGTTTTAGTTCTCTGATGGATATTGGTAAACTTGTACTTCGATATGCGGACTAAAAGAACTGTCATTGTTTTAGTTCTCTGATGGATATTGGTAAACTTGTACGGTAGGCCAGTTACAATTGTTGCGAAACATGTTTTAGTTCTCTGATGGATATTGGTAAACTTGTACACAGATTCCATTTCACTGTGGGGAAGATTTGTTTTAGTTCTCTGATGGATATTGGTAAACTTGTACGGGACTTTCGATGGATACATCGACGGCATGGTTTTAGTTCTCTGATGGATATTGGTAAACTTGTACAGAGCAAAGAAAGACGACGTACTACTTTCAGTTTTAGTTCTCTGATGGATATTGGTAAACTTGTACGTGCGAAGGTAAACAAAAAGATTGCGTGCAGTTTTAGTTCTCTGATGGATATTGGTAAACTTGTACTGCCTCAGCTTTATCTAACCCATTTTCGGAGTTTTAGTTCTCTGATGGATATTGGTAAACTTGTACCTTCGCGGCTGAATAACATCGCAGTGATAGGTTTTAGTTCTCTGATGGATATTGGTAAACTTGTACATCGAATCGGTCGTTGAACGATACACACGGTTTTAGTTCTCTGATGGATATTGGTAAACTTGTACCAATCCGAAGTTAGAAGCACGAGGATTCGAGTTTTAGTTCTCTGATGGATATTGGTAAACTTGTACACGTTGTTGCAGGACAATCCGTAAAAGCTGTTTTAGTTCTCTGATGGATATTGGTAAACTTGTACAATAAAGTATCCGGTATCATGTCAGGCTTTGTTTTAGTTCTCTGATGGATATTGGTAAACTTGTACACTGCTTTTTCAGGTTCGACAGCGGGCGATGTTTTAGTTCTCTGATGGATATTGGTAAACTTGTACCTGCTGCATTTGCATTGCATTGATCGTGAGTTTTAGTTCTCTGATGGATATTGGTAAACTTGTACGATATGAAAAATATTTATCAAGAGTTGACAGTTTTAGTTCTCTGATGGATATTGGTAAACTTGTACATGATTTGCAAATTGTAGACACCGAATGCTGTTTTAGTTCTCTGATGGATATTGGTAAACTTGTACTTGAAAAGTTATGATGTCGATTCGCCTTCGTTTTAGTTCTCTGATGGATATTGGTAAACTTGTACCGCTGAACGGCGATATTTCGATGAGTAATGTTTTAGTTCTCTGATGGATATTGGTAAACTTGTACGGTTCTCCGCCGGTCAAATCAACCCAGCGGTTTTAGTTCTCTGATGGATATTGGTAAACTTGTACTTCTGCTTTTTGCGAAGTTCGTACTGTTGGGTTTTAGTTCTCTGATGGATATTGGTAAACTTGTACTGATGGCGATGGATATCGGCGTTCATTGCTGTTTTAGTTCTCTGATGGATATTGGTAAACTTGTACACAATGTTTCACAAGTGTAATACAAATCGCGTTTTAGTTCTCTGATGGATATTGGTAAACTTGTACTCTCCACGTTATCAGGATTCAGCGCGACCAGTTTTAGTTCTCTGATGGATATTGGTAAACTTGTACCATCATAGTTGAATCACAGCGACATAAAGAGTTTTAGTTCTCTGATGGATATTGGTAAACTTGTACCGAAGGCGCTTCAATAAGTTTAAAGAATTTGTTTTAGTTCTCTGATGGATATTGGTAAACTTGTACCCGAATTTATTTTCTCCGATACTGAGCAACGTTTTAGTTCTCTGATGGATATTGGTGGTTAAAATTACATCGAATCATAGACTCTTTTTTCTCAAAATTATTCTCAGTAAGTTTGTATTTCCAAATGGGAAGATGGTGCCCCGGGAGGGACTCGAACTCTCAACCTAAGCGTTAGGAGTGCTTTGCTCTATCCTATTGAGCTACCGAGGCATACCGAAAATATTATACCATGAAGGAAAATGATCCCAGTCTCAGTGATTCGAAAAATGGGGAGGATTCTTTGTTGTTGTGATGTCTTTGCGCGTCGCGCAAAAACATCACAACAACAAGTTTTTCCTTCATCATTCGAATAGCAAGTCTATATTTCGAATTGCTGTCCCAGCCTTGGCTGTAAAATCCGATGTAGAATTAATGAGCACAGAAAAAGGAGACCCTATGCGCTATTCCTGTTCCTATTCAACACTGCTCGGACCGATCTGCATCACGCAGGAAGATTCCGCGATCATCCGAATCAGTCTGCAGAATGAGAAAATTCCTGAAGATTCAACAAAAGCTGAAACAGAGCTGCTTCAGCTTGCTTTTCGGCAGATTGCAGAATACCTGGATGGCAAACGGAAGGTTTTTGATCTGCCACTGAGGTTATCCGGTACTCCGTTCTTGCAGCAAGTTTGGAGACAGCTCCAGCAAATCCCATATGGAACGACGGTTTCCTATAAAGACATTGCAGCAGCGATCGGGAATCCAAAAGCCACGCGAGCGGTCGGACAAGCCAACCATCGCAACCCGATTGTGATTGTGGTTCCGTGTCACCGTGTGATCAGTGCGGACGGTTCGCTGGGCGGCTATGGCGGCGGATTGCCGATGAAGCGTTTTCTGCTGGATCTTGAAAAGCGCTTTGCCTGAGGGTTTTTATGCAGAACGAACATAGAATCATTTTTTTTGGCTCACAAATCACAACGGGTGGCGCACAGCGCGTGCTTTTGGATCAGGCATCCTGGTTCCATGCGAAAGGCTGGCGTGTGCTGGTCATCTTTTATTATGATAAAGACGGCAAACGGTCCGAATGGCAGGCGCAGTATCCGTTTCCGATTGAAGTTTTGTCCACATATACGCGGGGAGGCGGCGCTTTTAAGAATCTTTCCGGTTTACTTCCTGGATTGCTGCGTTTGGATAAAGCGATTCGCGAGTTCAAGCCGCAGGCGATTGAATGTTTTACACACGATGCCAATCTGATCGGTATTCCGATCGCCTGGCTGTGCGGTGTGCCAATTCGTGTGGGAACCCATCACGGGCAATTTGTCAATTTCTCCAAACTGCGTTCCAGGCTCCATACTGCCATCATTAATTCTTCCATGACGACGCATTTTGTCTGCGTCTCATCCCG
>Ga0116193_1000322_pt1 | contig 46790 bp, 37 predicted proteins | sample AD_UKC115_MetaG_FD_89892 | JGI IMG/M metagenome (GOLD analysis project Ga0116193, IMG submission 89892) | Active sludge microbial communities of municipal wastewater-treating anaerobic digesters from Hong Kong - AD_UKC115_MetaG | ecosystem: Engineered > Bioreactor > Anaerobic > Digestate... | reverse complement strand
TTAAGAAATCGAATAAAAACAATCAGCCATGATAGAAAACCGGAGGAAAGAAAAATGGAAATCCCTGGCAAGAAAGTCAGCGTTGTCAATCCGGTTGCCCAGCGGTTGGCAGCGCTTTGCTCCGAGTAAATCAGATTATACAGAAAAGCGACATCCCAATACTCCTGAAGTGCACCTTTGTTCCAAAAGTAAAAAGCCCAAATTCCATTAATGGCAATCAATCCGAACAGAAAAAAGATCCATCGATGGATAATTTCCTTGCGATCTTTTTTCCATTGAATCCATGAAAGAATTTCCATGATCGAGAAAGTAACCCAGATACCGATCGTATTCTGTTTGCAGGTGAATGCCAGTCCGCACAATAATCCGGAAGTCAACCCTGACAGGAATGGTCTGGTTTTCCAAAATCGGGAAAAAAACAATCCCAGAGCGAGAATCTGAAAAAATAGCGCATACTCTTCAGTGTAATTTCCAAAATCAAATACTCTGACGTAATGCAGGATTATCAGAATGACTGCCGGGAGCGTTATGGATTCGGGGAAAAAACGTGACAGTAGTTTGAATAAGATAAAAGCCCCGGTAAATAATGCGAACAGCTCCAGCAGCCATATACCCGCAAGAGATCCGTCTGCCAAAAATAAACCGAACGCATCCAGATAGAAAACCATCGGCGGTTTATGGTCCCAAATTTCAAGATAGGGGATTTTCCCGTTCCGAATTTGTTGACCGATGTATGAAAAAATTGAGTAATCATAGGAAGGATAATAATTTTTTCGCAGCGGGAAAAATGCTCCCATGAGCAACAGACAGGCAAGAAAAATCAACGCTGTCTGCCAAACGATTCTTCCATTCAGAAAAATCCGTCTGCATGTCTGTCCAATACGTTTTTCAAGTTTGAACAGCAAATAGAATAGAACGAATGATCCCTGAATCAGGTAAAACCCAAAAAAAATCAATGCCGGTACAGCCTGGCGTATATAACGAATGATATGGTCTACTGGTGGATGATCATAATAAAACTGAGAGGCAATCGCGATTGTAAAACTGATCACACTGGTGAAAAACAAACAAAGGATTGTCTTTTCGATGATACTTCTCTTTAGCGCCAGACGCATGAATATCACTGGTCCGTTTTTCTTGAAATACCACAGCCAACCTGCCCAAATCAGACAAGCGGCGATAAAGACAATCAGAATAAAACCGGACCTGATTAAAGACAGTCCGGTTTCAGATGGCTTCCATAAAAAGAAAATGGCGCAAAAAGCTTCAAGAATTGTTAAAGAAGGGATGAAAAAACGCAATGTCAATTTTTTCATCGTATTAAGTCAATGAATAGGATCGAATTGATAGATGACCGATTGGCTGATTTTGCTTTCCTTAGCAAGTCGGGAGAAATACTCGCCAGTTCTTTTTCCGGCAGATCCATCCGTATAAGTACATTCATCCTGAATGAACTTTAAGCGTTCAGCTTCATCAGTCTCCGGATGCTCCAGATACAAATTGATGGCATCCTTCAATTGTTCCTTGTTGTAAACAACACGGCCAGCCTTGGCATTTCGAAAACGCTCATGTGTAGGCCATTTGCCGATTTCTGACAGAGACAAACTGAATTTTTCCGGTTTGTTCCATCCGCCAGGAGCATCGATGCAGACACTGACAATCGGCCGATTGTGGATTGCTGTCTCCACAACCATCGTTGAATAGACCGTCAAAAAGACATCCGACCAGGCCATCATGGAAGACTTCTCCGGCATATCCTCTCCAGAGTAGAATCCAAGATCACCACCCAACGCGACAGGTTCAACCAGATGGATATAGGGTTTCCCTTTGATCAGTTCCCGGATACGATTTGCCTCTTCTTCAAAAAGGGATCCGGCAAGAAAGTGATTGGGATGGAGCCGAATCAATAACTGGCAGGGTTGATTCAATGTATCTTCAGAGACTAATTGAACTAATGCTTCAATATCCTGAAAGTTTGGGGAGAAGGTAACAAAACTGCAAGCAAAAGATATCAGTTTCCGATTCAAATCCAGTTGATGCATTTGAAAATACGCTTCCCGTGAAAGCTGCCATTTCTTTTGGAAATATCCATCATAGGTGGGAATTCCGCCGATATTCACCCGATCTTGATTCCAATCAGCCCCTTCCGTCAGTTCCTGTTTCTGAATCTGTGACCAGCAATTCGCCCACTGCATTGGCGCCCCGGGCAGGCGATAACTGCTTGGATTATCCCATCCAATTACAGCCATGCAAGTTTCAATCCCTCTTTGAGCAGCTTCCCGCAGTAAATAACGATCCAATCGCCATCCGGATGTACTGGCAATAACGAGTGTTGGTGAATATTTCTCAAAAAGATCTGAATAGATGGCTGGCGTATAACGCATCTGGCTCCTCACCAGATTCTTCCGCGCATATCCTGATTTTCGCAGAATGCGGATATACCCTTTGAGAAAAGGCATCAAGAATTTGCCGCGTCGTGATGTTTCATGATTCATCTGCCGTAAATGGCTGTCAATTGCTGTTGTGTTAACCTGATCAGAACCGCCCATCCAACGTAAAAAATGCAGCCAATACTGGCGATTATGATGAACGCTTTTGAAATATTTTTTAAGCCCGTCAAGCCGTAAGCCTTCAAAATACAGGTTATCCGCAGCAAATCTCGAGCGGACTTTATCGGTCACGCCATCATCGGTCAGGACGACTACGCGAATTCCATTAGACAACATCGTATTGACAACATCTGTCTGTAAAAAATAAACCAATGCCAATCCATGATCAGCGCTGATAAAGACTGTTTTTTGTTTTTTTTCAATTAATTCGTTATTCATGCTATTTATAATTTTCATAGCCCTGACATTTCTCAGGTTTTTTTCGATAATGACAGGTAAATGCTCCGTTCAGATTGACTTCTCCCATCAGCGATTCGAAGGATGGAAAAGCCTTTTAAGAAAAAAAGAACAACCTTGTTATAGTGATGGTTCTACGTTTCGCGAAAAACCATCACCACAACAAATACTCCCTCTTATAATTCGATCCGCTGATTTCCCATACATTCTCCAAATTTTGGTTTATCATGACCTTTGATCATAATACCAGTGAAAAATCTTATTATATATACTTAAAAGGATTTTTTTAACAGGCGGAGTATCAACAAAGCGACGCCGCATCACTTTGTTATTTTTTACACCATCGGTCGGGCTGGAAACAAACGTTATCGTATTGCTCATGTTCATCGCCAATGGCTGCGGGGTCATTAATCGCAGATATCCTTTTTCATTCATCCGCATATCCAATTGTTTTACCTGGCCCATCGGACGATCCATCTGGAAAGGAAGGAATTCGGACAAGACACTGCGATAAGCAGTAAACTGCCAGTGAGACGCGCCAACCATCGCCTGAACATCATGATAGGTTAATAAATGGTCTTCGCTGGAATCATAATGCGCGCGAATTTCTTCTTCAGATTGTCCCAAACTTAAATCGAATTCACGAAAGGTTTCATAAGGGACAAGCTGCCCGGATTTGTACTGAACATCTTCCTGGTTTTTTGCCCATTTGAGCGTGTTTGAATAATAATCCGGATTGGTACGGAAAGGTCGGGCAGTCACCATACCGGTATGGGGATAGGTTTCCAAAATTTCAAGACTTTTCGATAGCCAACCTGGAGAAAAGAGGCAATCATTATCCGTATATGCGATAACATCGCCTGGTGCCCCATCCAGAATGATATTCCAGGCACCTCCTTTGCCAAGATTTTTTTCAGAAAATATCAGATATTGAATATTGCCCGATTTTTGTTCGTTCAATAGATATGCTTTGATTTCATCGCAGCTCCCGTTGTCAAAAACCATCAGATCATAATCGACATCCGTTGTACTGTTTCGAATACTATTCAAGCAAGCTTTTAAGACTTCAGGGATTTCCGCATAGAAACCACTGATAAATGGGATGTAATTCAGAACTGCCACTGTCACTCTGGCCGGTTTTGCTACATCCTTCACAAATTTTGCAGGATTTTGTCCAATTCGCATGGTGTCTTCCTCTTATTCCACATCATCCATCGATGTCAGGAATTCTTATTATTTTTTGTTAAGAATTTGCGTAATTCACCATACGCTTTTTTCGGATGAAATACGGCAAAAAATGCTTCTCCCAGAAGTCTTGATTTCAGAGTCACCAAAGGAAAAATTTCGATCTCCCTTAATATTTTTTTCATTGTTAAACTTGGGCGTGTTAAGGAGCCGTCTTTTTTCATTTTCCAGTCACAATCCAGTAAAGTGAAAACAGTCCGCTTCCCGCCTGCTAATTTTACATTTTCGAAGGATTCCTGTTGCCGGTAATGAGGCTGTCCTCCCGGAAGATGCGCGTAATCGTGATCCTGATGGATGATATCGATCACGTCCGAACAGTCGATCAGTTTCCAACCTCTCATCCTTGCTTCATAAAACATCCAGTTATCCCAACCAGATCGGCCGATTGCAAAATCAGGCATTTTCATAAAACAATTTCGTGGGAAAATAAAATAATCGCTGCCCCCTGCCGGATGACGTCTGCCACGATTTTTTATATCCTCTCGGATACGATCAATCCATCCATCAGACATATTGATTTTTTCCCGAATATCCAAATCCCAACGTTGTCCAACCAGCAGGAATTGCTTCTCATAACTCAATATGCTTTCGGCTATTTCCAAAAAATTCGGGAGAAGAATAATATCTGCGTTGACATATGCTAACAAAGGAGAAATGGAAGTCTCCCGTGCTAAGGAAAAGATATCGCTCAACAACGGTGTTCCAGATGAATTGCGCTTCACATGAGGAATATATCGGACTTCCAAATCAATGGACGCTTCTTCTACACCAGGATCATCGCCGATCAGGACAATGTCAACATCTTTTCCAAATTGTTTCCAGGATTGAATTGCATTCCATTGAATTGTTGCGATATGGTCACGGATGAAAGCTTTTGGAGAGATAAAAATTGTCATCACACTCATGTTTTTTTCAAGCTCCTTTCATCCACAACATCAACCTGTTTTGCATGAGTAGATTCGTTAATCCGTTCTAAATCCGGGTTTTGCTCGATGATTTTCAATACATCATACCATGAAGCTTGCAGCGGATCTGATAACCGTTTAAAGATTTCCTGTAAGAGTAAGTAATCATCCAATGTGTCGATTGTCCAGCGATGATTTCCATAATCCGGATAATGATCCAGAATCTCTACTTTAAAGCGACCTGGAACGGAATAAAACCAGGGCATGACATGTTCTCGTTCAAAAGGTTCTCTGGCTTCCTGCCATGCTTTTTTGAGATTCATGAAGCTGACTACTTCCACATCCAGACCAATAGGGAATGTTCGATGCCAGGGCGGAGGCAGACGATTTGCAGTAAAATCTGCTCCGGTATTGAGGAAATGCCGTATTGTATCATCAATTACTTTGGGATCAATCAAAGGACAGTCAGCCGTTAAACGAATGATCAGATCTGAGTGAACGGAAAGTGAAGCCTGATAAAATCGGTCCAAAACATCAAACTCGGATCCGCGAAAGCAGGCAATTCCATGCTCCAGGCACCATTTTTCGATCGGGTCATCTGCTACATTCACTGTTGTAGCCACAAGCACTTCATCCACTAACGCCGCCTGGGCTCCGCGCCTTACAACCCATTCGAGAACCGGTCTGCCCTGCAAATCTAAAAGTACTTTCCCGGGCAGCCTGCTTGAACCCATTCTGGCTTGAATTATCAATGTTTTTTTCATGTGATGATCCTGAAATTCATCATCTGTATTATTTCCTTTACTGCTCTGATATTTCGAGGTTTTTTTCTGCGAAAAACTTCCATTTTTTCAGTCACTTCTCAGTAGAAAAATGCAGGTTCTGCATGTTATCTGGAAAAACCTCTTTGCTTTGAAACAGCAATTGCTTGTTCATAAGCAGTTGTTAATTGGAACTTATTCTTTTCCCAATCTGCTTTTTCCTCAATCATTTTCAGCGCATTCTTTGTCATCGAATTCAGTTTCCCTCTGTTTTCATAACAAAACAGAATTTTTTCTGCCAACATCTGCTCGTTATTGGGCTCAAACAATAAACCGGTTTCATCCGCTGTTACCCATTCAAGATTACCCGGAATTGCGGAGACAAGCACAGGAACTTCAAATGCCATCGCTTCCAACAACGATACGGATGTTCCATCCGTAATCGAAGCGCTTAAATAAAGATCAGAGGCACAATAATAATCTTTCAATTCATCATTCTTTTTCCGTCCGATCCAAAAAATCCGCTTTTGGATTTCCTCAGGAGCCGATGAAGCCATTTGTTGAAGCATCGCTTTTTGGCTGCCGTCCCCTAACAGTAACAATTTCAAAGACGAAACATTTTGTGCCGCCAACAAAAAGCCTTTCACAATTGTTGCGACATTGTAATTCGGTTCCATGGTTCGCAGACTGATGAGGACAAAATCATCATCCTGCACGAATTCCCCTCGAAGTAGACTTTTTTTGCGAGTCAGTTTTTGCAGATCAATTCCCCACGGAAAAATTGTTGCATGCGCTGGATTTAATCCCAGCGATGCTGCCGTATCACGCTCAACATAACAATCACCGAAAAACCAGTCCGCGTTCTGCAGAGCGAAAGCAGTCGTTTGCCTCATGGTATCGCTGATTTCAATATCATGCATCAGATCAAAGCCCCAAGACATCGCCGCATGCGGATGCAAACCTGCCCTGGCTGCCAACCAGGAGACATCTGGAAGCGGTCCTGTATGAATCACATCCGGTCGGATTTCATTCCAAATCGTTTTCAAATCGGTTATAACATAGGGATCGTTAACTGGATCTCGAGGTGATTTTCCCCATTTCCAGTTAATCACATGCACAGAGTCTGGAAGTTTCCTGCGTTCCAGACGTTGGCCACGGTCTTCCAGCCGCAGGTAATAACATTCATGGCCAATTTCTGCAATAGCTTTCAAAAACCGATAATCATGCGGGGTATAGTCTCTTGAAAAAAAAAGTACTTTCATAAATTTTTATGAACAGTTTTTGGTCCTATTTATAATTTCGTGTTGATCGATTTATTAGCATGAAGACCGATAGGCAATATTATTTCGGTTATCTTATCCTAATAGTTTCCAACTGAGTTCTTTGCCGAACGGGATATCTTCCAATGCCTTCATGCCGATCACGTTATCGATTTCCGGCGGTTTGATGGCTCCCGGCACTGCAGGACGCAAAACGTCAATCATATTCCTTGAGAAAACCTCGCCGGCACGAATATCCCTTGCCGCGCGGAGACAACGCCGCTGGATTACCGAGGTTTCTAATTCATTCTCATTGATGTACTTCTCCGGAGAACCCAGCGCTTTCTCTAACTGACGTGTATTTTCGACCATAGCTGCCCAGGAGACAGGATTCATCGCAAATTTATGATCCGGTCCTTCCCGATTGTTATCATCCGTAAAATGCTTTTCAATCACACGGGCACCGAGAGCTACTGCGCCTAAGACGGTCGCATGTCCGGGTGTGTGATCGGATAAGCCCAAAATCAAATCCGGCCAAATCGTCGCATAGGTCTGTAAAACACGCAGATGAATGTATTGAAAGTTTTCAAGGCTGGCTGTATAGTTGGTATTGCACTGCATCAAAACCAGTTGTGAATTCTTTGCAAGGATTGTATGAACAGCACGCTGCACATCACAGAGATCAGAGGCGCCAGTTGCCAGCAAAACAGGTTTACCTTTAGAGGCAATCCTTTCCAAGGATTCAAGCCAATCAATATCCCCGGATCCGATTTTATAGACAGACATGTACGCATCCAGCCAGTCAATTGATTCAAAGTCATATGGAGCCGAGAAATATTCAATTCCTTCTTTATCACAAGTCTCTTTCAATTCGGATGACCAACGATCAGGTACTGAAGCATCCTGATAGACTTCAAACACGGATTTTTTCCATTTTGCCTGATGGGATTGCTGCCCGCCCATCGTACGAAAGCCGTAATCCGAGACAATTTTTGCAGCTTTAAAGTTTTGAAATTTTGCTGCATCAGCGCCGTTCTCTTTTGCGATATGAATTAATAGTTTTGCCCGATTCAGATCACCGTCATGATTGGCAGCGATGTCAGCAATAAAATAGACAGGTTCATCGATTCCAATGGTTTTTTTCCCGATCTTTATTTTTTCCATAATCATCCCGTTTGTGGTATCAGTCTTTTGATAAATCAGCAATTCGCAATTGATTCAAGAGAGTGTTTGATAATTCGCAAGAGTCCATACAAATTGAATTGTCCTTCAAGAAAATATCGTTTCTTCCGATAATTCAAAATATGAAAAGAATTCTATGTCAGTTCTTTTATTCTGCAAATTAATCCATAGTACGAATTACTACTTTTCTGCTCGTTTCTAAAAGGCTTTTCCAATTTTCGAGTTATTGTAATCCAATCTGCTTCAATAATTCCGGCAATCCATCCTGATAGGCTCGATAAAAATCTTCAAGACAATCCTTTTGGGTCGGCAGATTCTCACCCAGCAACCGGTGCAGTTTGTCAGTATTCATAATCAAATTTGGTGATCGTTTTGCAGTAAGCCCGCTTTCTTTCCACGAAACCGGAGAAATTAATGAGGCATCCAAACCAAATCGTCGCGCGATGGAGACACCAAAATCATATTTGCTCTGAAAATCGGAGCTAAAAACATGATATAAACCGGAAGCATCCATTTGAATTAATTGATCGAGAATACGAACCAGATTCTGGACATAAAGCGTGCAGAAAAAAACATCGGTAAAGCCCATCATTGTTTTCTTCTCTGCCAGATTATGAAAAAAAATCTCCCCCAGACTCCGGCTTTGCGTCACACTCCAGCCATAAAAATTTACTCGTGCTACCAGAGCCTCTGGATTTTGATCCAGGACATTCTGCTCTCCAAGTAATTTTGTTTGCGCATAAACGTTGATGGGGTTTGTCTGATCCTCTTCATGGTAGCCTTCATGGTAGCCTTCTTCACCGCAATCCAGACCGTCGAAAACCGCATCAGTGGAAATATGAATTAGACGGATTTTGTGTTTTCGGGCAAGAGAAGCGATCTCGCCCGGAATCTCGCCATTAATCTGCCGAGCCATCAACGGATTTTTCTCACAGGCATCGATATTAGCCATTGCAGCACAATGAATGATCGCATCCGGTCGCGCTTCTGCAATCATTCTTTCAGCAGTGCCTTCAATAAAAAAATCCCCCTGAATCAAATCAAAGGGAACTTGCTGCAGCTGCTTCTTGTTGTAAACTCCAATCACATGATACGCATCCTTCAACTGTACAGCCAGATTCAAACCCAACAAACCGGAAGCCCCTGTTACCAATAAACGGGGTTTGCTTTCCGGTGAGTCGCTGGATGAATTATGATGAAGCAGATTCATTGAAGTTGTCCATTTTCAAAAGCTTCTTTAAAAGGAGCAATCATCCGTTTGACCCCTTCCAGGTCCAGCCATTCTGAATTATTGTCGCTGGAATAATGAAATCCTTCCGGTAATGGCTTGCCAATTTTTTCCCATTCACGACCGAACCATGTCGTTCCTGTCGGCTGCACCACAAACATGTCATTTAATTCCACAGAGTTTCTTGCTTCATCTTCGGAAATCAGGACTTCATGCAATTTTTCACCTGGTCGAATTCCGGTATAAATGATCTCTGCTTCCGGAGCAATAGCAATTGCCAGATCCTTAACTGCCATACTCGGAATTTTCGGAACAAACACTTCGCCACCATACATTTGTTCTATGCAGCGAATGACAAAATGAGCGCCATTTTCCAGTGATATCCAGAATCGCGTCATCCGTTCATCCGTAACCGTTAATGTGCCGTTCGCGCTTTGACGAAGGAAAACCGGAACTACCGATCCGCGGCTGCCAACTACATTTCCATAACGAACGCAGGAGAAGCGCACGGTACGACCACCAGCATATGAATTGCTTTGAATAAAGAGTTTTTCAGCAGCTAACTTCGTCACGCCGTACAGATTCAATGGATTGACTGCCTTATCTGTACTGATTGCAAGGACTTTTTTTACTCCGGTATCGAGGGCAGCCTCTATTACATTCTGGCTGCCAAGTATATTCGTCTTAACGGCTTCCATCGGATTATATTCACAAGCCGGAACCTGCTTCAGCGCTGCAGCATGTACCACAATATCCACACCTTCAAAAGCTCGTTTTAGCCTGGGAAGATCACGGATGTCGCCAAGAAAGTATCGTAAACTCGGATTATCATAACCTGAAGTTTGCATTTCATATTGTTTTAATTCATCTCTGCTATAAACAATGATCTTTGCAGGATGATATTCTGTCAGCATCGTCTTGATAAATTTTTTACCAAAAGAACCGGTTCCGCCGGTAATTAAGACTACTTTATTCGTCCAGTCCATTCAATTCTCCTTCCAGAAATTCGGAATAAGACTAAAAATTATTATTTTTCAGTCTCCGAGTGAGCAATTTTCTTAATAATAATTAACGGATACTGCCCATATTTACCGTAGAATTCAGGCCTTTTTTCTTCATTTCGGAATAATATCCGCAAAGCAAGTCTGCCAAATGGTTGATGGATTAAAGCCCGCAGCCATCGTACACTGACACTGCGCCAGCATCGGATGTCTACAGATAAAATTCCCGGCATATCCAGTTTGCTGCGGATCCAGGAAGCATCGAGTTTCTGCACAAAGGTTCCAGTAGCTTGAGCAGTATCAGACACTGCTCGCTTTCCTTTTTGATCCTTTTTCAGTTCTTTTCCCCGAATTCTTGCAATAAGACGACCGATTTTTTCCATCTTTTCCATCATCGGCTGCCACTTTTTCATCATTTTTGATTCTGTCCAACCATTAACCACCACCGCGGTTTTTTTAGGAGCCAGCACACGAATCAGATCCATCCAGGCTTTTTCCTGTTCATCCAGAGGTAAATGATGCAATGTATGGAGGGAGACAATACCATCAAAAGCCCCCGCTGTAAACGGAAGGTTCGCAATATCCGCTACCACAAAAAGACCATGTGCGCCGATTTTTTTCCGTGCTTCAATCAGAGCAGTTATGGAGATATCCGCACACACCCTTTTCTCAAAATTCATTGAATAGGTTAAATATTCAGGATATTGAACCGGACCAGAACCGGCATCCAGAAAAAATTTACCTCCGTCCGAAAAATATGGCGTAATCCGCAAATGACAGCGATGAATATATTCAGCAGATATCGGACGTAAATCTTCATATCGCGCATTTTGATAATATCCGTCGGACTCCTTCTTCCAGCCAATCTGGTCATAGAATTCTCGGACGTTTTGTTTTATCTCAGGTTCATTCATTATTTTTCCAATTTATCGGCAAATATTTCCGCCCAGTCTAATTTTTTCCCGATCAGATACTCAAAACTGGTCCCATATTCAACTTGTCCTTCCTTACTCAAAATATAAGAAAAAGGACGCCTGTTAAAATCATCCCACATTTTTACCAGATGCCAGGGGAATGGCCTTGCATACTCAAAGAAAAACGAATAAGCATATGCCCATGCCTGTTTCACTTGAGTTTCACTTAATACTGCCTTTTCCGGGTCATCCAGCATCCCGCCCAGTATCTTATAATAGCTGACCCAATTTTCCGGATCAAAAGTAAATCCCCTGCCGCGATAATGGGTTTGTCCGGCGACAATCACCGGCACACCACTCATGGACATTTCAAGTCCCATCGTTGTAGTGTATACCAAACCTAAACGAGCAATATCCACCAGATCATAGGAATTGGTCTTATCGGTCGGTGTAATCAGATGGATGTGCTCCGGCAGTTTAGGCAGCAGGTTTCGGACGACGTCCACCATGGAAGTTCCATGCGTCAGCTGTTCTCCGGGATGTACGCGGATGACCAGTTGCGCATCGGTTCGTTCAACAAAATACTGAACAGTACGCTCGATCCATTCCGCCATATTTTTCGAAAATGTATGCCTGCCCAGTGTTAAACTGTCGCCCAGTACATTCGTTGCCAGAAAGACAACCGGACGATCATCCAGCTTCAAACTTTCTCGAACTTTTTCACTGCCCACACGATCGCTTCCCTGCCAACGGCGAGAAAAATTCTCCCAGATATTCGCATGTTGTCTGGCGCCAAACATCGCCTTGACTTTTTCGAGTTCCTCATCAGTAACTTGGATATTCTTCCGGATTTCCCAAAGATCATCCGTCTCCTGACGCATCACTTCACGGTTTTGCGCTATCCAGATTCGTTTTCGTTGTTCTCCAAATTCATAGGTTGTAACGGGTATATTCATCCATTTCGCAATACGATATGCCACACCCATTTCCTGAATCGTACCATTGGGTATGATCACATAATCTGGACGGTTATTTTTCAACCAGGAATAAAGAAGCCTTGCAAATGATTCATTCCGTTCCATCCGCATTTTGAATAACGGATCATTCTGGTCAAATTCCTCCACTTGAAGCGTATATTGTGTATCATAAGTGCTGACCTCTTCAATAATATGATGCAGCTCTTCTGGAATGGACTTATAGGAAGGGTGAATCGGCAGGAAAGAGACGATATCCATATATTTCTCAGCGTCTTCAAAGACTTTCTTTGTATACAAGTCCTGCCTGCGTAAATCGAACTTATTGACGGGTTTCTGCCAATCTGCATAAGGGAGATATCCAAAAGTGACATGATGTCCCTTTGCGGCAAAATAGAGTGAAACCGTAGCAGCTTGTTCAACCCAATAGTGGAGTGATGTAAAAACAAAAATCTTTTTTGGTTTCTTTTGTTCGGTTTTAAATTGTTCAATATCTTTTAGAATTTGCGGAAGTCGTGCTTGAATATTTTTTAATGAATAACGGGTTCCAGGTTCACCCTTATTCTTTAACTGGAAATAGAATTCGGCTGTTAAGGGAATTTCGCCTAAAATTTTGCTGATAGTTTCTTTATAAGTCGTTTGCATTAGTTTTTCGCCTCAATTTCCCATGATAATCTTGGACGAATCAATCCGGTGCGCGGTTCCGGCCATTGCGTTCCCGGCGCTCCGGTGCCATCCACATGAAATACAAGCGCTTGTTCATCGTGAAAATATCTCTTGATTTTAAAAGTACTTGCATTGACTCCTAAAACAAAACGTCCTTCATTCAAGAAATCCGCAGGAATTGTGCATCGGCTGATGTAAGTTCCCTTGTCACGTACGCTGAATTCCTCGAATCTTTTTGAATCATCGACGTCAAAAGAAGTAAAAATAAATTCCCCCCGTACACTGATCAAATAGATGCCAACCCGCAATCCGGTGATCGCTTCCTCTAATTGATATTCGAACTCGATATGAATCGGCTGTGTTGAACGAACAGTATCCGAAATGTTTCCTTGATCGTTCAGAATTCGTATCGCCACCGGTACAAAGGGAGCTGCTTCGGCAGGAATTTCATCCGGAGTCCATACTCGAAACCCTTCCTGTGAAAAACCATGTGATAAATAGTAATCTACTGCTTCAGCTGAGGGAGCCTGCATTACGAGTTTGCCTTTTTCCAAAACAATTGTCTCTTGCGTAAGCCGTAGAATGGCTGACATATTATGACTGACAAACAGCACGGTTCTGCCCTGATCGGCGACATCGCTCATTTTTCCGAGGCATTTCCTTTGGAATTCAGCATCGCCGACAGCTAATACTTCATCAATCACTAATATTTCCGGTTCGAGGTGAGCCGATACTGCAAAGGCAAGACGCAGATACATACCGCTTGAATATCGTTTTACAGGTGTATCAATAAACTCTTCTACTTCTGAGAAGGCAATAATTTCATCCATTTTTCGGGATATTTCTTCATGCTTCATCCCTAAAATCGCGCCGTTTAAATAGATATTTTCCCTTCCGGTTAATTCGGGATGAAAACCTGTTCCAACTTCCAGCAAAGATCCGACTCTTCCGGAAATGGTCGCAGACCCGACAGTTGGTTCTGTCACTCGGGAAAGAATCTTCAATAATGTGCTTTTTCCGGCGCCATTGCGACCGACGATCCCCAACGCCATCCCTTTTTCAACATTAAAGGAAATATCTTTTAGTGCCCAGAAAGAATTTGCATCAGTCATTTTCCCATGCAGACGTTTTTTTGGTTTGGTAAACGTATCGATTAACGTCTCCCGAAAAGTTCGATAAGAGGCAGGCGCAGCACCGATCCTGTATCTCTTGCCAATATGACTTACAATGACTGAATTTTGAGGCACGATGTACTCCTCTTAAATGAGATCGGCGAATTGCTTTTCCATCCGCCGGAAATAGACCAAGCCGCTGATCAAAATCAGAATTGAGATCACCGAACTGAAAACAATGCTTTGTATCGGCACTGTATTGTAAACACCTAATAAAGATGAACGAAATCCATTGACAACGCCCACCATCGGATTCAGATTATAGATAAACTGCAATTTTGGATTTGAAATCATTCCTGATCCATATGCAATCGGAGTTAAATACATCCAAAGCTGACAAATAAATGGAATGATGTAGCCAATATCCCGATATAAAACATCCATTGCCGAAAACCATAAGGCAACCCCAAAGGATGTAATGATGGTTAAGAGAATGTAAAATGGAATTAATAGCAAATAAATGTTTGGTGAATAATGATAGTAAATCATCATAAAAATTAAAATAGGTACAGCAACGAAAAAATCCACGATGCAAGCCAAAACACTGGAAAGCGGCAAAACCACACGCGGAAAATAAATTTTTGTGATCATATTGCGGTTTGTAACCAGAGAACGGCTTGCATTTCTTAACGAATTTTCAAAGAGCTGCCATGGAAGCAAACCAGCCAGTGAAAACAATGGATAAGGGATGCCATCCGAAGGGACTCTTGCCAACCCACCAAAGAAAATCGAAAAGACAACCATAGTCATGACAGGTTGAATAATCGCCCAGGCAACACCTAAAACAGTCTGTTTATAGCGGACTTTCAGATCCCGCCATGTCATAAAAAATATCAATTCACGCGATCGTATTAATTCTTTTAAATCGACAATTTTCCAGCCTTTTGAAGGTTGAATGATCGTTTTACTTGTTTCTGGTTCATTGATTACATTCAAAATATTGCTCCGAATCAGCCTTTTTTCAATATTGCATCACGGTTTGAAATGTAGTATTCAATCGTATTTTTCAATCCGGTATCAAAATCCATCTTAGCGGAGAAGCCAAAATATTCTTTTGCCCGTGTTACATCCAGCGCCCTCCGCGGTTGTCCATTTGGTTTTGTCGGATCAAAGACAATTTTTCCTTTAAAACCGGTCAATACTGCTATCTTTTCCGCCAGGTCTCGTATGGAAATTTCGTTGCCAGAGCCGATATTAACAGGATCGGGACCATTATAAAACTCGGCAGCCATGACAATACCTTCAGCTGCATCACCCGCGTAAATAAATTCTCGCGTTGGAGTTCCATCGCCCCAAATGATGACTTCCGGATCTCCCTTCAGTTTGGCTTCATAACATTTGTGAATTAGTGCGGGAATGACATGAGAAGAGCGTGGACTGAAATTATCACGCGGACCATATAAGTTGACCGGCAGCAGATAGATCGAATTAAAGCCGTATTGCTGACGATAAGCTTGTGACTGAACAAGAAGCATCTTCTTCGCTAATCCATATGGGGCATTCGTTTCTTCCGGATATCCATTCCAGAGATCGGATTCTTTGAATGGAATCGGCGTGTATTTTGGATAAGCACAAATGGTACCGACTGCCACCATTTTTTCAATACCGAATTTCCACGATTCATGGATCAGTTGAACACCCATCATCAGATTATCATAGAAGAATTCTGCAGGATGTTCTCGATTAGCGCCGATCCCGCCCACATTGGCGGCCAAATGGATGATGACATCCGGTCTGGAATCTTCCAGCATTCGTTTGATATCAGCGACATTGATCAAATTGTAATTTTTTGAGGCAGGAATAAAAAAATCATGAATTCCGCGCCTATGCAAACTTTCTTGAACAAATGATCCTAAAAAACCCGAGCCGCCAGTGATACAAATTCTTTTACCTGAAAGCGGAGAAACTTCCGTCATATACATGTCCTTACCCCTCCGTCAGAAATTATTTCGAATCATCAGGGATTGTTAAAAACAACTTTAATCCCTGGATATCAACAACCGGCAACTTCATCTCTTTCTGAGCAGCCGTTTTTTGATCAATGATTTTGAAACCTTGTTCAATTCCGGTCAGTCGGCAGATTTCAGCGACGTCTCCATCCCCGTTTAGAATCAAAGCACTATAATGTGCTTCAGAACATTGATCCAAAACAGATTTCATTCGTTGTCTTAATAATCGATAAAGCTGAAAGGAAGAATGAATATAGTCAACTGCCAAACGTGTGCGAAGAGCCAATCCTTCCGGAGTAATGATATATTTGAGTTTCCTGCGCTCCAGTCGTTGGATCTTCAAATAGCCCTTATCCACCAGATGCTTGACATGCCAGTTAATTGTTCCGACAGCTACACCAAGCTTGTTCGCAAGGACTGCCTGGGTGGAATTCGGATTTTCCTCAAGCAATTCCAAAATATCCAGGTCTTTCAGGTCTTCATTATCGTCATATCCCTGATCGGGGCTTAATATCGTCATAGGCATCTAATATTCAACAGCTGAATTATACCTTGTTTTCATCGAAGGTCAAGGTAAGCCATTCAGTTCTGATTTGTCAGGGTCATTTGTCTTGATAATTAAAAACAAATGTCATTACATTTCAGCGTTTCATAAGATGGGGAGATTTTTTATTGTTGTGCTGTTAATGCTTGAAGCGCAAAACCAACACAGCAGCATGTTTTCTCGATTGATTCGAAAGGTTGGTTTCTATTGCGAATGGCTGATTACATTGATTATTTGAATTTTCAGAGGGATGCAAATAATTCTGCTATGAACGGGAGTGATTCATTATAGCTGAATCACACTGAAGGATTATCACTCTTTTCGCAGCATAATTCAGCCTTTCATTCGAAAAATCAGCAATTCCAGATTTAGTAGAGCCAGTTGAATGATGAGGGAACTCTTTCCTCCCGATATTTCAAATTGCATACGTAATAATGGACAAAACTGGTAATAATTGCCTTGAAATACAATATAAAAAGTTGTTCTCAGATTAAAATCAAAAAAAGACAGAAGCCATAGAATCCAATGATTTCAATATATATATAGGATTCTATGGTGTTGCGGTGTCTGTGTAATCTGTATTCAAATCACACAACAGTCTTTATTTCCAATTGATTCAAAAAGAAAGACGGTATTTCAAATCACTGCAATGAATCGATGAAGTTTGACAGAATGGAGCAAAAAATGGATATTCCGCAAGATTTCGATAACCAGATCATACACTGGCGTCGCTTTTTTCATCAAAATCCTGAAGTTAGTCTCAAAGAAAAAACGACAACACAAAAAATCGATGAGATATTACAGTCCTTAAATATCCGGACCTATGCCATCGGTCCAACAGGAATTTGCGGTATTGTAATCGGAGAAAAGAAAAGCATCAATGGAACAGTCTGCCTGCGGGCTGACATCGATGCATTATGCATGGAAGAACAGAGTTGCACCCCTTATCGATCTGTAAATAAGGGAGTAGCGCATGCCTGCGGTCATGATGGACATACAGCTTCACTTCTGGGGGCTGCACGTTTGCTACAGCGAAACAGGGCTTCGTTTGGCGGTACAGTTAAATTACTCTTTCAACCTGCTGAAGAAATTTGTGAAGGGGCAAAAATTCTTGTCGAAAAAGGGGAGTTTGATGATGTTGATTGTGCGCTTGGAATACACTTTATGCCGACGCTTGAATATGGGAAAATCTGTTGTGCCGCCGGTCCGGTGATGGCTGGTTGTGATTATTTTCAAATAACAGTTCAAGGAAAAGGTGGACATATCAGCACCCCTCATCTGGCAGCGAATCCGTTGCTTGCCGCAGCTCAAATTTTGAACAGCCTCCAATCTATTATCACACAGCAGTTTTCGCCATCAGAAGAGATATTAATAGGGGTCGGGAAGTTTTCAGGAGGAACACAATATAACATTATTCCCAATGAAGCGTGTATGGAAGGAACCATTCGATATTATGATCCGAATTCCCAATCAGCCGCACAGACAGCGATACGCAACATGGCTGAGAATATCGCCAGAGCTTACCATACAGAAGCAGTAGTTGTGTTTAAGGAATTTACACCGCCAGTGATCAATCCGGAGAATCTTGCAGAATTCGGGCAAAAAATTGCTTCAGAAATTGTCGGAGAGAAAAACGTCATAGCCAAATTCGAGAAATCGCTGGCTGGAGATGATTTTGCATTTTATCAGCGAAAAGCCCCCGGATTATATGTGAAAATCGGATCAGCAAATCCAGAAAAACCGGAGACTCTGCACCCGCTGCATCACGCCGCATTCGATATCGAAGAAAAAGCGTTATCGATAGCAGCCAGGTATTATACAGAATTTGCCATAAAATACCTTAATTGAGTCTGGCAGCAATGAGTCGAAGTATGAAAAGAACTCGTTGTCGTTCATACGGTCTAACGCGTTTTCTTAAAAACAACAATAAATTTTTCGAATAACTGCTGAATTGTAATAAGATATCTTGACGAAACACCTAATCTTTTTATAATACCTGCATGTTTAATTTTAAGAACCAGTTATATATAATTATGTGCTTGTGTACCTGGCGGGGAATTCCTTTTCTGAACAGCTTTGGCTGATGTTCTTGCAACTTTAGACAAACTGACGAACGGAATTCCTCGTTATTTTATTGGCTGAGAAGTCCGTTCGTTTTTTAATTTAACCAATATCATCAAGATGGAGGCTTGCGAACGGGATATTTTTAGACTCGAAAAAAAACGAAGGAGTAAATCATGAAAAATCGAAAGTGTCTTGTTTTAATCTTGTCCCTGTTTGCTGTATTGTTTGGCACTGTGGCAGTGCCTGCCCAAAGCGGAACCAACGCTTTGACAATCGGAATCTCTGTTGAACCCATTTCTCTCGATCCAGCCGGTGGATTATATGTTCCTGAACAATTCTTAATTCAACAAATCTTCGATCCGCTGATCGCTGCAGATCCCGCATTAAATCTGCATCCTGCATTAGCAAAAAGCTGGGAAGTTAATGAAGATGGAACAGAATTTACATTTCATTTAAGAGAAGATGTGAAATTCCAGGATGGGACAAAATTCACAGGGGAAGCAGTAAAAATCTCCTTCGATCGTGCAGCAAAAGGAACCACTGTTGCAGCCGCTGCCCCCACAATTTTTTATGATTACATAGAAACCCAGGTTGTTGATGACACAACTGTCGTCGTAAAATTTTCATCACCGCACGCTACATTTCTGCAGGATCTTACACGTCCCTGGCTGATGATTTCTTCTCCTGCTGCCATTGAAAAATATGGCGAAGATTATGGACAGCATCCGGTCGGCACGGGTCCCTTCATCCTGGAAGAATGGGCAACTCAGGACCACATTACACTGACGAAAAACCCGGATTACAACTGGGCACCTGAATACATGGCTCACAACGGACCAGCTTTGCTGGATGAAATCACGTTCCGTTTTCTGCCGGAACAAGCTACTCGTATTGCAGCATTCCAGTCAGGTGAAGCTTCATTAGTACAGGATCCATCTTACTTAGAAGCATCACAAATGGCGACAGATCCGAATGTACAACTCTTCACATTTGTCAATCCAGGCATGACATCCCATCAAATGATCAATGTGGAAAAAGCGCCGACTGATGATATCAATGTACGCAAAGCATTAATCTATGCAGTCGACCAGGAAACAATCTCACAGATTGCTTTCTATGGGCTGCAGCCGGCTGCACATAGTGTGATTTCTCCCAGCACATGGGGATACAACGAAGAAGCTGCCCAACTATACAGTTATGATCCGGAAAAAGCTGCTGCATTGCTGGAAGAATCCGGATGGATTGACAGCAACGGTGACGGAATTCGCGAAAAAGACGGTGTGAATCTGCATATTGAGTACCCTGCCCTTCCGACATATGAAGAAGCGTTCATGGAACTGCTGGCATCGTATCTGCAAAAGGCAGGATTTGAAGTCAACATAACAAAATTGGATGACGCTGGTATCTCTGAATTTGGTTTCGCAAGCAAACATAATATATTAAATATGGGTTGGATCAGCCGAGATCCCGCTGTACTGAGTTATGTTTATGATTCAGAAAATATTGAAGGCGGCAATCAATCCAGTTATACCCGTTTCCGCAACGATCGTCTGGATGAGATATTAAGGACTGCACCGCAGACAATCGATGAAGAAGCCCGCAAAGCATTGTATCAGGAAGCACAAATGATCATCATGGAGAATGCAATCGCGCTCCCGATTCATTGTTATGGCAGCGTTTACCTTGCAGATTCAAATATCGCCGGATTCCGCTTTGATCCCGAAGGATTCCCTTATCTTTACGAAATATCAATCACGGCGGAATAATCGATGTGGAGATATCTTGGGCGTAGACTTCTGACATCCTTGTCGGTATTGATCGGCGTGTCGATCTTCACATTTTTGATGCTCCATCTGGTACCGGGTGATCCTGTCCACGCACTTCTGGGCAGACAGGCAGTTACGCCCGAAAGACTTGAAGAACTTCGACAGGAATTGGGATTGAATGATCCCATTCCTGTCCAATATTTCAACTATATAAAAAATGTCGTACAAGGTGATCTTGGCAGGTCCTTAAAAACGAATCGCTCGGTTCTTGATTCGATCAAAGAACAATTTCCAAGCACACTTCAATTGACATTTTTTGCTCTACTGATCTCCAGTACATTCGGCATCCTCATCGGGACAATCTGTGCATTTTCACATAACTCCTGGTTTGACAAGATCCTGTCAATCGTTACAATCAGCGGAATTTCGATTCCACCCTTTTTTTTTGGTTTGCTATTAATCCTGTTTTTCTCTGTAAAATTGAACTGGCTTCCGGCAGTCGCTAAAAGCAATGATCCGGGAGGTTTAATTCTTCCAGCTTTCACGTTAGCAATTGGCGAAGCATGCTGGCTCGCACGTCTCGTACGGTCAAGTATCCTGGAAGAATTTAACAAAAACTATCAATGGACGGCACGGGCAAAAGGTGTTCGTGAAAGCACTGTCCTTTTTTATCATGTGCTCAGAAATTCTCTGATTCCCATTGTCACTGCAATCAGTTTGCAGTTTGTTTATTTGATGGCCGGATCTGTCGTGGTTGAATCCATTTTTGCCCGTCAGGGAATCGGGCGACTGGCTGTCACAGCAATACAAAACCGTGATTTTCCACTGGTACAGGGAACAGTTGCTTTTATTGCAGTGATTTATGTTTTGATCAATACGATTACTGATCTAATCTATGCTGTTGTTGATCCGAGGGTTCGATTGAAATGAATAAGATAAATGATTTTCGACATGGCCTAATTCCCAAACCGCCCTCAGTCCTTTCATTGCTGAGCCATAACTTTTATTTTATTCTCGGGGTAGTTATCCTGATTATCCTGATCTTGATCGCTGTTTTTGCGCCTCTGCTTGCAACGCATGATGTAAACTCAGCCGATCCAACAGCAACGTTTATCGCTCCGAATGTGAATCAATGGATGGGGACAGATAACATCGGACGAGATATTTGGTCACGATTTGTCTTCGGTTCCCGGATTTCGCTCCTGGTTGGTCTGGCTGCGATGGTGATCGGGATGCTGTTCGGCTCGATATTAGGCATCATTGCAGGGTTTTATGGCTCTCTGATTGACAGTCTTCTTTCCTGGCTGACTGAAGTATTAATGGCTTTCCCTGGAATGCTGCTTGCGTTATCGGTAATGGCGGTCTTGGGACCAGGTTTGACGAATGTCATTATTGCAGTAGGAATTGGATCCATTCCTTCATTTATGCGGATGGCTCGCAGTTCTGTATTAAAAACGCGTGAAATGGATTATATTGAAGCAGCCAGAACGATCGGCTGCAAAGATTCCAGAATTCTATTTCACCATATTCTTCCAAATATTCTAAGACCGTTGATTGTCCTGGCAACGCTGGGAATCGGCGGTGCAATACTGGAAGGTGCTTCACTCAGTTATCTCGGGCTTGGCGCCCAACCGATGACGCCAGAATGGGGTTCCATGCTTTCAGCAGGCAGAGGGTTTCTGACAAATGCCTGGTGGGTCAGCGTTTTTCCAGGTTTAGGAATTTTTCTGGCAATTCTCAGCATCAATCTGATCGGCGATGGACTTGGCGATGTACTCGATCCGATTAATAAATAAGAATTCATCCGGAGATTTGGAGTTATGAATCGGTATTATATGAGATTCGATCATTTCACAAAAGCAGGTGCATCCGAATTTTGAAAAATGAACCGATTTTTTTAAGAAATTCGCAATTGGTATGGTTATATGAATAAATGAAAAAGTTAATTGTCAACGGAAAAATTATCACTATGGATATTTCTCATCCGTCAGCAGAGGCAGTCCTCTTTGAAGGAGAGCGTATCATAGCAGTTGGTAACAGCAGCGATCTAAAGAGCACCTATTCGGTCAATAACAAGGACATTTTCGATGCAAAAGGAGCCGTGATTGTTCCCGGTTTCATCGATGCACACAATCATTACACACTGATGGGCGTCCAAAAATTTGAGCTGGATTTAGGCGGAATTTTTAATCGGGAGATGATCTTAAATCGAATTCACGAAGAACATTTGAAATTAGATCCAAATTTACCATTGATTGGAATTAATTACGAAGTAGACCATATTCCGAAAGAACATCATATTTATAAATTTGATTTACAGAAAGCTGCGCCCAATCGAATCATACAAATCTCGGACCGCAGTTCGCACATGTCAGTTACAACCGACCAAACGCTGCAGGTTGCAGAAATCAACCTGGATCCTAAAGAATGCCTTCAGTGTATGGTGCCTTGTAATTTGAAAATCGCCGGTTTCACAGGCGAAATATGCGGTTTGGCTAATTCGGCACTTCATCATTACGTTCAAAAAGGACTTCGCAATCCAGAGACATTAAAATCAGCCTGGAAGTATGCTTCGTCAATTGCCGCTGAACATGGAGTTACATCGATCCATGCCATCGTCACCGAAGAGGAGATGAAGGGACTTATCTATTACAAAGATATCCTGCCCATCGATTTGAAGATCTATACCGAGACAAAAAATGTCAAGGCAGTCAAAGCTGCCGGACTGAAACAAATCGGCGGATGCGGCGCTGTGATGGTTGATGGTGATTCTGGTCCATTTACTGCCGCTTTTTTGGAACCGTATACAGAGCGACCAGAAACCAGCGGTCTGCTTTATTATTCTGATGAAGAGTTGGAAGATTTTGTTTGGGAAGTTCACTCGGCCGGTTTACAGCTTGCATTACACTGCGTTGGTGACGCAGCGTCACAACAAGTGTTGAACGCTGTCGAAGCTGTTCAAAATCGAAGCGGCAGGAAAATACGGCATCGAATTGAACACTTTGAGTTCGGTACAAAAGAACAGATGGATAAAGTGAAACGGTTAGGAATGTGTTTGTCGATTCAACCGAATTTCAATCATTTTTGGAATCACACAACCTACATCGAACAGTTAGGTATATCCAGAGCGATGAGAGCAGATCCGATACAAACGATTGCAAAGAAAGGAATTCCAATGGGGTTCGGTTCAGATTGTGCAGTCACTCCCTGTGATCCGCTTCTGACAATATCCAGCGCTGTTAATCATTCGCTTCCCGATGAACGGATTTCTCCAACAAACGCATTGTACTTTCACACCATAGGAAGCGCCTATATTGGAATGGAAGAAAAAGATAAGGGCAGCATTACCCCCGGGAAATTTGCTGACATGGTATTTCTGGATGCTGATCCAACAGAAGTTGACTCCAGTGAAATTAAAGACATACCTGTAAAAATGACCATTGCCAAAGGACACGTCATTTATTCGCAATAAGAAAAAAAGTTTTATTGGCAAATAGTCTGTGCGCACAGACCATTTGCCAATTTTTATTTTCCCAGCATTTCGAATTGCTGAATTCTCGTCTATGAAAATCCGGCTTTCAGACTGCGCTTGGGATCAGTTTTTTCGATCCCAACGCCAGGTCGTTCCGTCTTTCGTATCCTCAAGAACAACTCCTTTTTCAGATAGTTGATTTCGGATTTGATCCGCTAATCCCCAATTTTTCTGTTTACGAAGTTCAAGACGTAAATCCACCAATAATTGAACAAATGGATCCGCTTCTGCCGATTGCTGTTTTTCAGATTTGACATCCAGCGTCAAACCCAATACGCTGGTCAGCTCCAATAACAAGTCTTGTGCAGGCTGTAATTCTGCTTGAGTTGCCCCTTCATCGCGGGAATAATTGATTACACGAATTAACTCGAAAATATACCCTAATGCACCGGCAGAATTAAAATCATCATCCATTGAGCTTTCGAAACCATTTCTGGTTGCAGCGATTTGCTGTGAAAGGGCTTGTTTGACGTCTTCGGATGCGCCTTTTGCCCCTTCCGCTGCCAGATGAAACGCGAACCGAATTCGATCCAGCGCTTTTTCCGCCTGAAGTAAAACATCTTCATTAAAAACGATCGGATTTCGATAGGCTGAATTCAGAATCAGGTAACGAAAAGAATCAGCACTGTGATGAGACAAAAACTCATCAATGCTGATAATATTACCGATGGATTTCGACATTTTTTCGCCGCGAAGCTGCAGCATTCCATTATGCACCCAGTATCGGGCAAAAGGTTTACCAGTAAATAACTCACTTTGTGCAATTTCATTTTCATGATGGGGGAAAATCAGATCATTTCCACCGCCATGAATATCAATCGAATCGCCAAAATAATGATAATTCATTGCTGAACATTCGATATGCCATCCTGGACGCCCAGGACCCCATGGGCTATCCCAGGCCGGTTCCCCCGGCTTTGCTGATTTCCATAAAGCAAAATCCATCGGATCCTCTTTCCGATCATCCGCTTCCTTACGTACGCCGGCTCGCATATCATCCAAATTCCTTCCAGAAAGTTTTCCGTAATTCGGATCATTACGAACGCGAAAATAAACATCGCCTTCCAATGGATAAGCTGCGCCTTTGTCAATCAATCCTTGTACAATCGCAATGATCTGATCGATTTCTTTGGATGCCCGCGGATTAAAGGATGCCGGCTTGATATTCAAGTCAGCCATATTTTTCTGAAAGTCTTGAATATAACCTTCTGCAAGGGCAAATGGATCCATTCCCATTTCATTCGCCCTCCGAATGATTTTATCGTCTACATCGGTAAAATTCATAGCGAATTGAACGTCGAATCCCCGATATTCCAGATATCGGCGAATGATATCAAAAACCAGCGCAGACATCGCATGACCGATATGCGCTTTGTTATAAACTGTCGGACCGCAAACATACATGCGGACTTTCCCCGGTTCGAGTGTTTCTAACGGGTCTTTTGTTCGGGTCAGTGTGTTATAGATTTGAATGCTCACCGTTTCGCTCCTGTTCCTTTTTCCTGTCGGGCAAAAATCATTCTGCCGGCAGCCGTTTGGAGTATTTTTGTAACAACCACATAGATATCCTGATTTAAAAAGTTCCTGCCATTCTCGATCACGACCATTGTGCCATCTTCCATATAACCGACGCCTTGATTATGCTCTTTTCCTTCTTGAATGACTTTAATCTGCAGCCCTTCACCCGGAAGCAGTACTGATTTTACTGCATTCGCAAGATCATTTACATTTAAGATACCGACACCTTGCAGATCAGCGACTTTATTCAGATTATAGTCATTCGTAAGAATCTGACAATTCAATTGACGCGCCAGCACAACCAACTTCGCATCGACATCTTTCACGCCGTCAACTTCAAGATCGCTGATTTTCACTTCTGCGTTAGGTTCTTTTTGAAGTTGAGCCAAAATTTCTAAGCCGCGCCTTCCGCGCTGCCGCCGCAGACTGTCTTCAGAATCCGCAATGTACTGTAGTTCCTGCAGAATAAATCGCGGGATAATCATAATGCCAGGGATAAAACCTGTATGTGCAATATCTGCAATTCTGCCGTCAATAATAACGCTTGTGTCTAAAAGAACATTTTTTTCATGACGAATCAACGGTTCATTGATTTCAGCCCGCCCAGAAGCCAGATGCATTGTTAACGCATTGATTTCCTGGTATTTCGCCATTCCTATTACAATGCCAAGATAACAGAAGACAGCGCTAAAAACGATTGGCAGCACTCTCCCAAAGAACCCCGGCAAGAATGAGAGAGGAATCGAAATTAAAGCTGCTGCAATAAGTCCCAATAACAGGCCAAGTAAACCGGCTGTCAGCCGATTCATCGGAATCAGCTTCAATTTAGTGCTGAGTTTCCGCAGCGGAATCACAGTGAAAAATGGGGTCAGGAAATAACCGATAATCACTCCTAATACGCAGTAAATGATTTCTGTCTGCAAATGTCCCCAACGTTCTGGGAAAAAAGCCGGTGCATACGATTTTCCAAGCCAATAACCGCTAAAGCCAAAAACAATAAGTCCAATAATTCGAATAATTTGATCAATTTTCCTCATGAATAATTCCTTTTTCCTAAGAAAATACTGAATATGCGCAACAGAAACACATCTGATGCGTCATTTGTCTGGAAAAAACACGAGCAGACACCAGAAACAGGAATGTCTTATTCCCTTATCCAGCGCTATGATTCACAATGAGGATTTATTGATGAGACGAAAAAATTTGAATAAAAAAACGAGAGAACGAAAAATAATTGCTCAATAAATACCGCTGAAACTGTCTCGTAATTCAATAAAATATAATAAATCCCCTAACTACTATTCTATCCCTATTATTGATATACTAAAGTAATACTATCATTATTCTTTCGATGACATTCTTCTTAAGAAAAAGTTACAATAACTACCTTTTGACACAATCGATTCGAATCATAAAACAGCTGAATGGATATCAGGACATTCTTGCAGCTCGCTGAAATTTGGCAAAACTGCAACTTTTTTCTTTTTTAATAAAAGGAATTACAAAATTTCGAATAAATGGAGTATAAAATACGGTAAAAAAAATTGAAGAGACAGATACTCCTTTTTTCAATAAAAAAAAGCATCGTTATCCTTGCTCTGTAAGCCGAATTGAATGTCTGTTTTTCCGATACAAAACGCAAAAGCCCAATGCTGCAGTCATCGCGCAAATGGATCCAAAAATCCAGATGCTCTGCGGATAGAAGACATCATAGAGATATCCGGCACAAGCCGGTCCAATTCCGTATCCGAATGGATGTGCCAGACTCAGGATGCTCATATACCTTCCTCGTGCATCCGATGGAGATAACCTTGCTGCCAAAGCGGACATCGTCGGAGACATGAGGATTTCTCCGATTGTCAGTATGGCCATACAAAAACAAAACCACAGGACATTGGGGAAAAGCGCATATCCGCCTATTCCCACCATATAAAATAGTGCAGAAAAAATCATCGTCTTTAAAGGGTGCTTTCTGCGACTGATCTTTAAAGCCGGAAGCTGAAGGAGGACACAAAGAATTGCATTGACTGAATAGACATAACTGACCTGATTCTCCCTTAATCCATAAGTTTCACGACTATATAATGAGAGCAAATTAAAAACAACCGATGCGCCCATAAAAATGACACTCATAAAGAAGATTGCGGAAATAAATGTTCGATCGCGAAAAACATCAGCGAATTTCGTTTTTGACTCAATCTTTTCTACCGGTAAAAGGTGTCTTGAGAAAGTCTCCTTAATTGTCAAGATTGAAATCAGGAAAGAAATAAGATAACCGATTGAAGCGCAGTAAAAAATCAACGCATACGATTTTGTCGCTAGGAATCCACCAACAATCGGCCCGATTGCAAAACCTGAATTGGACATCATCCGCAGCCAGGAATATGCTTCAATCCGATCAGCATCAGAAACCAGGTCTGCAACCATAGCGCTGGAACTGATGGAATAGAATAGATCCAAAGCGCCCCATGTCCCCATTAGCACTGCAAACTGCCATAAAGTTGTTGCTGAATACATCAGGAAATAATATGTAGCACCTCCAAAAAGGGAGGTAAGGAGCAATCCACGTCTTCCAAATCGGTCGGCAAAGGAACCAGCAAAAAAGGATGCAAGAATTCCGGTAACGGAACGAAGGGAAATCAATAACGTCGTCACACGCAGCGGGAGATCAAGCCGTTCTCGCAAAAATATATTCAGATAAGGCCAAGCCATGGAAGACCCTATTGAGAAAATTAATGCACTCCCCATAATAATGTAGAGTTGAATCGGAAATTTCCCGTATTTTCCGCGAGAAGGCTGTACGAAATTCATCAATCTGCAATCCTCCAATAATTCGAAAATCGATCTGTCTGTTCGAGCTATAAGAGAAAAATATCTCTTAGTATTTTATAATATTGACGACTCATTTTTAATTCAGTCTCATTAGTTTATCATATTCAATCGGAATTCAGATTTCTTGCAATTATTCGAAATAAGGATTGACTTTTAAAATAAGAAAGGAAACTTGTTGAACGTATATACGTGCAAAATAATACATTCAAAAATGAATATTTTTCATAGTTCGCATGACTGGATTTTCTGCAGATACGCAAAATTTGAAGAGACTTTTTTAGAAAAGAGAGAAGGATTGTTGCAGTTTCTTAGATTAGCTCCATCAAGAATAAAAACGCAAACATTTTTTCCCCGCATATCGAAATGCTGAAAATCAGGAAAACACAATTAACCCGTCTCATCTATGATAAAATTTTCAACGATTCGTAACATCAAAAAAATTGGATGATAAATCCTTTTCAAAAACAGAGGCAAAAAATGAAAGAAAAAATTCTCGTAACAGCAGCCTGGCCTTACGCTAACGCTTATATCCATGTCGGAAATCTTACCGGAGCCTACCTTCCGGCTGACATCTTTGCCAGATTTCAACGGCTGATGGGACGAGAAACTTTATTCGTCTCAGGTTCTGACGCACACGGTACTCCGATTACGGTCCGTGCAGATGCCGAAAAATCAACTGCTGAAGCTGTTTATAAAAGATTCCATGAATCGTTTCTGGACATGCAGCATAAGGTCGGTATCACCTATGATCTTTTTAGCAGTACGCATACAGAAAATCATTTTAAAGTCTCTCAAGATGTTTTTTTGGCTCTAAAAGAGAATGGTTACTTATACAAAGCAACTGATAAGCAATGGTACACGCCTTCTCAGAAAAAATTTCTTCCAGATCGATATGTTGAGGGAACCTGTTACATTTGCGGTTATGACAATGCCCGCAGCGACCAATGCGACAAATGCGGCAATTTGCTGGATCCGGAAAAACTGATCAGCCCCCGCTCAAAGATTGATGGATCCATGCCGGAATTAAGAGAAACGGAACATTATTATCTGGATCTCGGTAAGCTGCAAAACAGAGTTGTTAATTTTCTGAAAGCACGAGAAGACTATTGGCGTCCCAACGTTCTCCGTCAATCCCTGGGACAAATATTAGCTGAAGATCTGCATGGCAGAGCAATCACACGTGATTTAGACTGGGGTATTCCGGTTCCCGTAGAGGACGCAGCCGGAAAATGCCTCTATGTTTGGTTTGAAGCTGTAATTGGCTATCTTTCGGCTTCGATTGAATGGTCAAAATTACAGGGGACACCAGATGCCTGGAAAAAATGGTGGGAAGAATCTGACAGTAAATCGTATTATTTCATCGGAAAAGATAACATTCCGTTTCATGCGGTGATCTGGCCTGCTCAATTATCCGGAATGGGAACAAAATTCGACCTTCTGTTCGACGGGAAAGAAGGCGAGGCGTTGAATCTGCCGTACGATGTACCGGCCAATGAATTTATGAATCTTGAGGGTCAAAAAATCTCTGGCAGCCGCAATTGGGCAATTTTTGTCAACGATTTTCTGGAAGATTTTGACCCCGATCCGCTGCGTTATTATTTGACTGTAAATATGCCAGAATCACAGGATACGGATTGGGACTGGGAAGATTTCCTCAAACGAAACAACAACGAATTGGTTGCGAATTGGGGCAATCTTGCCAACCGGGTGATTTCATTTGCCAATAAACATTGGGGAGAAATTCCAAACCCAGGTGATCTGGATGAAGATGACAAACAATTACTGGAAACAATCGAATCCGGATTTGAAAGTGTTGGAAAAGAATATGATGCAGTCCATCTGCGCGCTGGCCTGGCAGAATCACTGCGTCTCGCGACAGAAGTCAACCGTTATCTGGATATCGCTGCTCCATGGCAATTGGTAAAAACCGACAAAGAAGCTGCCGGAAGAAAAATCTATACAGCATTACGAGCGATCGATTCATTAAAAATACTATTTGCTCCGATTCTTCCTTTCTCCTCGGAGAAACTGCATAAAATGCTGGGGTATGAAGGACAGATTTTCGGGGATCTTGTAACAAAATCCATTCAGGACAAACTGGGCGAACACACAGTAAATTGTTATGACCCAACAAAAGCGATTGGGAAATGGGAACCGTCGAAACTGCCTGCCGGACAAAAATTCGGTGAGATTTCCCCGCTATTCAAAAAATTAGACCCTTCCATTGTCGAAATCGAACGGGCAAAATTGGGATAAGAAATTGCTGTGATTCGAATGACCGTAACAGCCATGAATCATAGGGACCTGACTTTGTCAGGTCCTTTTTATACGGCAATGAAAGTCATTTCCGTTAATTTCATCTGTTTCGGCAGCAATCCTTTGAGAAACAGCTATTCAAAATATCCACTTAATATTAAATAAGGAAAAAATGTTATTGCGTAGTTTTTATGCGAAACGCAAAAACAATGCAACAAACACTTTTATTTTTCGAATTGCTGAATGGGAAATCAATCAGGGTTATTTTTTAGTGTGAGTCTTTAACGTTTCAAAATCTAATTCCGGTATACGAGACAGTTCAGGATAAGGGTCTTCTTTGCGAATTTTACACATCATAAAATTCAAGATCTCTTTTGCAATACCAATTATCGGAGCGGCCAGGAGCGCTCCAAACAAACCAAGCCTTGAGCTCAAGATCAGAATACCCAGTGTGATAATAACTGGATGAATGTTCAATGCTTCGCTCATAACACGCGGTGTGATCAGGATGTTTTCCATTTGCTGTATCAAAAGATAGGCAGCGATGACTACCAAAACCATCAGAAAATTATTAAGCGGAATCCATTCCGAGCCAAAAATCATGGCGGACAGGATTGCCGGAAAGCTCGATATGATCGGGCCGATATTGGGAACTACTTCACAAAAGCCTGCAATAATCCCCAGCCACAACGCCCATTTCAGCCCAAGTCCTGTACAGACAAGAAACGTGATAATACCGATTGAAATCATCAGTTTCAATTCGCCGACAAAATAATTATTCCAAACCCCTCCAAGACGATTGATCAGTTCTCGAACTTCAGCGCGGTAAGATTCCACAAATTGATTGGCAATCCAATCCTTTATTTTCCAGCCATCATTACTGAAATGAAACGAAGCCATAATGGTTGTTAAAATTGCGATGGATACATGGAAAGCAGTACTCAACACATTTGCTGATACTGAGATCACAGATTGCAGCATCCGTGAGAGATCCGGAATAATGGATGAAACATTTATTTTTGAAATATCAAAGGAATTAATGGTTTTTCTTAATTCAACCAACGGAACCGTCAGATCGATACCAACACTTCCGATTTTTAATTGTTTCACTTCCAATTCAAGGATAATGTCACCGAGCCATGTATCGATACTCTGAATCACCATTGGCCAGTCTGTCGAAAGGAACACTTGAAATTTACTGGTGATTAATGGAATTACCAGGCTGGAGAGCAATACAACAAGAATAATCAGGATCAAATAAGAAAAGATTACAGCAAGACTTTTCTTAAAACGCAGAATCCTGACTTGAAATCGAACCAGCGGCGATAAAATATATGCGATAAGTCCCGCAATAAGAATTAAATTTAAATTACTTCGTGCAAAAGAGAACAGGATTATGGACAGAATAATAATTCCTGTTACTGCCATATAGCGCAGCGTATCACTCCATTGTCGTTTTGTTTCCATCGAAATCTCGCCTGAACTGATTATATGAAGGATTTTACCTGCAAATTACTATAATGTATCTTTCTTATATGTCAAATCAGTAATTCGAAATATTGATTTACAATTCGATTCAACAATCCACCCTATATTTCAAATTGCTGATATTGAATCACATCCATTTCATTAATAAGGGTAGAAATTATGCGGATTTTGTCCAACACCGTTATACCGCATTTCATAATGCAAATGCGGACCGGACGAATTACCCGTTGTTCCCAACCCGCCAATCACATCTCCACTGAATACATAATATCCGCATTGAACGTTGTACGAATCCAGATGGGCATATAATGTCTGCCAACCGTTTCCATGGTCAATCATGACCACATTTCCATAGCCCCAGTCATTCCATCCGGCGTAGACAACTACCCCGGCATCAGCTGCATAGACTGGATTTCCAATTTTCCCCCAAATATCAATTGCGCGATGATTTGATTCTGGCGAATAATCATATCCGGAAATCCATGTCTCCGTAGTTGGCCAGACAAAATTTCCGCTTCCAAGCGGTCCGTCCATAACCGCTTCACAGGCTCCTGGTCCATAGATCGTTGCGACAGCAGGATTCTCACGTGTAATTAATGGAGCAGACCAGTTGATAAATTCTCGTGATCCACCCGGAACTATCAGCCAGGTTCCAGCAGGAATATTCGGATGGCTGAAATCACCGATTGTCTCAATGGAAAGTTTATTTCCAGGATAATCAATGATTGCCTCTGGCGACACACCATACACATCCGATACGCCATTCAACCCATCCCCGTCATGCCATTCATAATATACACCATCGACAGGAAGAATATTGATGGTCATACCTTCCAGTAAATTATGAGGATTATCCGATAATGTATACGGATTGCCCCACAAAATGGTGCTTGGACTGAGATTGTATTTTTCAGCAATAGCAATCACCGTATCATTCGGCATGACAGTATATTTGATCACCTCGCTTCGCGGTTTGGCTGGCAAATCGGTATGGTTTTGCGAGAAACGAAAAATGCCCTCATGAATCTCTTTATTTTCCAAACGCGGATAAGAGGGATTGTAATATGGTAGTACCGCATCTGCTACGGTTATCGTTTCGCGAACTGTCTCGCTTGTCTGAACTTGCTGCTCCGAACGGTTTCGTAAATAATACTTTCCCATAAACCATAATACAATACAAATCAGAATCAGGGTAATCATCGCTGACCCGATTTGCAGAAATTTTTCGCCAAATCCCATCCATACCATTTTCATCCAAATGGATGTCCAACGATCTTTTTTTTCAACCGGATCGGGTGGTTGTCTCGGTTCAGCAGGCTTTTGAGATTGCTGATCCTTGTTTTCAAAAGAATTATTAATCATTCACACTCCTGTACGTCATAATATCATAATCTATAATAATCAGAGCAAGGTAGTGGTTTCAGTGATTCGAAAATAGGAAGAAGCAGTTGTTGTTGTGTAATCTTTCCATGAGTTTGTGCTGAAGTATTCCTCATCGAAATCTTTCCGCTCCAAAATGATGTAATTAATCAAATCGATTTTCTTCTGAAATAATCTCGCTACAATTTTTTCTTATAAGTATTATCCACATAAATACCGTAAATTTCCATACGAGCCGCAGGAGCGAAGCAATCTCCTGTTTTGCGGGGACAGATTGCTTCGTTGAGCTGATGCTCTCCTCGTAATGACAGAATCACGTATCAATCCTGCAACAGCGTACCATGTCATTGCGAGCTCCGCAGGAGCGAAGCAATCTCAAGCGATATGAAAATTAATTTACTTCCCTTTTTCAATAAAAATTGAAATTACGAATAATTGCCAGACAATACTTTTTTTTACCCATTTCCAGTTATTTGAATATAATCAAACTCATGTCTACTATATTTCCTTTTACCGCCATCGTTGGTCAGGAACGAATGAAACGTGCCCTGATTCTGAATGCTGTTGATCCCCGTATCGGAGGAGTCCTAATCCGCGGAGAACGCGGTACCGCAAAATCGACTGCCGCTCGCGCACTGGCAGCTTTATTGCCACAGGAAAAAGTCATCGCAGAATGCAGATTTGGATGTAATCCTTCTGATGAAGTACATTGGTGTACGGAATGTAAAGAACGCCAGGCCAAGAATATTCCCATGTCAGTCATTTTACGGCCTACACCTTTTATCAACCTGCCAGTTTCCGCGACAGAAGACCGCGTGATTGGCACACTGGATATTGAGAAAGCCATCCAAAGCGGTGAAAAACGATTTGAACCTGGAGTTTTAGCAGCTGCCAACCGCGGATTGTTATATATTGATGAAGTAAACCTTCTGGAAGACCACGTTGTTGATATTTTGCTGGACTCTGCTGCGATGGGTGTCAACAGAATAGAACGCGAAGGAATTTCTTTTTCCCATCCGGCACGGTTTATTCTGGTGGGTACGATGAATCCCGAAGAGGGTGATTTACGTCCGCAATTATTAGATCGTTTTGCCCATGCTGTGGATATTTTTGGGATCTCAGATTCCTGGGATCGTGTTGAAATCATTAAACGAACCATCAGCTATGAAAAAGATCCGGATGCTTTCTGCCGCGAATGGGAAACAGAAGAGAATATTCTCTCAGAAAAAATTATCACTGCTCGGAAAAATCTATCCCATGTCACCTATCAGAACCATGATTTGATCTCAATAGCTTCACTGACTGCTTCTATGAAGGTGGAAGGTCATCGCGCAGATCTGGTCATCCTGAAAACAGCCGTCGCTCAAGCTGCATTTGACAGCAGAACCTATATTACCGATTTAGATATCGCGATGGCGGCAGAATTGGCATTACCCCACAGACTCCAAAAAGGACCTTTTGCGGAAAAAGAAATCAGTACCGAAGAATTACAAGATCGAATTGAACAGTTACGCGGGAAAAACGCCCCTGAAAATTCTGATTATAAAAATGTATCGGAATTAAATGATGAGGAAAAAAAAATTTAAATGATGGCTCAATCGCTACCGTCGCTCCTGCCAATTCATCGATGTATTCGCATACCGGCGATACCATTTTTAATGCCGGACAAGGTGTTTGGTGGGATGGCGCGCGTAATTTTAATTTCGATACACCGCTGATCACAAACGAATACACACCGTCAGTCTCAAAAAAGAAAAATTCAGGAAAAAGAACACGCATCATTTCCAAAGACCTTCGAGGTTATTATGTCAAAGCACGACCTGCCATAGACAGAGTTCGGGATATCGCATTTGATGCTACGATTCGGGCTGCCGCTCCTTTTCAAAAATCACGAAAAACTAACGAAAAATCAAAAAAACTGATCGTTCAAAGACAGGATATCATGAAAAAAGTACGGATGAGAAAATCCTCCCATCTGCTTCTTTTTTTAGTAGATCTATCCTGGTCCATGGCCGTTCAGGAACGAATGGCGATTACAAAAAGTGCGATTTTATCACTTTTGACAGATGCGTATCAACAGCGGGATCGTGTCGGACTGATTACTTTCCAAAAAGATGGAGCAAAAGTTATTTTACCGCCTACTCATTCTGTGATGCTTGCGGAAAGATCCATGAAACGCGTAAAAGTAGGAGGGAAAACTCCGCTATCCGCTGGATTGTGGAAAGCATATGAGTTGCTGAAACATGAAAAGCAAACGCATCCGGATGTTAATGCTCTATTAATAATTTTGACAGACGGCGCTGGTAATGTGGCGATGGGAAACTATGATCCGTTGATCGAGTCCAGAAAAATTGCAGAAAAAATCCGTGATGAAGGATTTCGCAGTATTGTCATTGACATGGACCAATACACATTTGACCAGGGATTGGCGGTTGAACTTGCCAAACAACTGGATGCGCCGTGCTATCTGGTCGCCGGTTTGAAAGCAGATGAATTAATCAGAACAGTAAAAAGAGAGTTGTAACGGATAAAGTTGATTCTCGATTTATCGATCCATTATATGGAATAAATCCTATGTTGATTGATTAGAAAGGTGAGTTATTATTCGAAATTGCGGTTTGTTAGTTCCAGCGATTCGAAATTCAGACTTATAATTTTATTAATTACCACGAAACCTTTTCCGGGGAAGATATGGAAGAAAAAACAAAAATTAAAGAATTTTTATGTGAAATTATCTCTCTGCCCGGGATTTCCGGTTACGAAACTCCCGTCACAAATGCCATCGCAAAAGCATGGGAACCATTTGTCGATGAAGTGAAAGTTTCAAAGATCGGGAATCTTTACGGTATAAAACGGGGCAGTCCATCGAAAGACGGAAAACCCAATAAACGGCTGATGCTGGCTGTCCACATGGATGGTATCGGCATGGTCATTGCAAAAATCTCCGGTGAACTCTTGTATTTTGCACCAATTGGCGGATTTGATCCAAGAATTCTGCCGGGACAATTTGTCAACATTCACAGTCAAAAAGGAGATTTTCCAGGAATCATTGTTCAGCTTGCTCCGAATCTGCTTTCTGAATCATATGAAGGAAAACCGGTTCCTTTAGACCAGTTAGCTATTGATACCGGTCTGGAAGAACAAATGGTAAAAGAAACTTTCCGCGTAGGAGATATTATTTCCTATGCGAATTTACCGCAGGAGCTTCCAACGGATTGCATTGCAGGACACAGCCTGGACAATCGGGCTTCGGTTGCAGCAGTGACGCAATGTCTGACAGAACTGCAGCACATGCGGCACAGTTGGGATGTTTTTGCTGTCGGGACGACACAGGAAGAAACTGCTTTTCTGGGTGGCGCTACCTCTCCTTTTGACATTCTGCCGGATTTGGCCATTGTAATTGATGTTACATTTGCTAAAGGCCCTGGTGCGGATGGATGGAGGACGGTTGCTTTGGAAAGCGGCGTTTCCATCGGCTATGGTGCGAATCTGCATCCCATGTTATTTGCGGAGATCAAACAGCTTTGTGAACAGCTTGATATTCCCTATACATTATCCCCGCAACCGTTAATGTCGGGAACCGACGCCGATCCAATCCAAATCACTGGAGCAGGTGTACCGACAATATTGCTAAGCATCCCCCTGCGTTATATGCACACGCCGGTTGAAATTATCTCGATTAAAGACGTTATGCGGACAGGTCATCTGATGGCTGAATTCATTGCAAGACTGTCGCCGGACTTCACAGAAAAAATTGTATGGGAGGATGAGCAATGAATAACACGAATGATCAATTGATCGATCTCCCTGTATTGACTGATGAGATGATTGGACTGCTTGAAACGCTGAGTAACATCGCTGGTGTATCCGGAAACGAAATTGCAGTCCGTTCAATTATACGAGATTCGATTACCGGATTTGTTGATGAGCTGCACACCGATGCGCTGGGGAATCTGATCGCACTTAAGAAAGCAAAAGTTGAAAAACCGCTGAAAGTATTGATCGCTGCTCACATGGACGAAGTCGGATTTATGCTGGTGGAAAAAGAATCGGATGGGATTTTCCGCTTCAAAGTGATTGGCGGAATCGATGAGCGTGCTCTGGCTGGAAAACCGGTTCAGGTTGGGAAAAAGCAGAAACCCGGGGTGATCGGCGCCTGCCCAGTTCATTTATCCACGAGAGAAGAACGGGAACGAATCTTATCTGTTGATACCTTAAGAATTGACACGGGACCTGGCACATCGGAAATCCAGCCGGGAGAATATGCTACTTTTGCGACGAAATTCATCCGCATGGGGCAAAGCGTCTGCGGTAAAGCGCTGGATAACCGGATCGGTGTTGCCACATTAATCGAATTAATCAAGAATTGTCCGGAAAATATCGAATTAATCGCCGCATTTACCGCTCAAGAAGAAATCGGATTGCGCGGAGCTACCGTTGCCCCGTTTCGCTATGATCCGGATGTAGCTTTTGTTATTGACTGTACACCTGCCAACGATCAGCCTGCCTGGGATCAATCTGAAAATACACACTACAAAACAAAACTGAACCAGGGACCTGCCATTTATGCATCAGATGGACGCACCATGTATGATCACCGATTAATACGCTATCTGACCTCGCTGTGTGAAAACTATGCGATCCCATACCAGATTCGTCAGCCGGGACCCGGTGGAACCGATGCGGGGGCAATTCATTTGTCAAAGAATGGCATCCCGACAGCATCCGTTTCTGTTCCCGGCCGATATGCCCACACTGCTGCCATGATTGTTCGTATTGCTGATTGGGAAAAACATTTCCAATTAATGACCGCCGCACTTGCTCATCTGCATGCTGATATTCTCAAAGCTGACCGTTGATTCTTTGAATCATCGTCCTGATTGATAAGGAGAAATGAATGAAAAATTTATTGAACACATTGACCCAGACCTTTGGTCCTTCAGGGTATGAAAAAGAAATCCGAAATTTTATACAAAAAGAAATTGAACCATTTGTGGATGAAATTCATATTGACGCGCTGGGCAACCTGATCGCCAGAAAAGGAGTACAAAAGGAAGACGGAAAACGGATCATGATTTCCGCGCATATGGATGAGTTGGGTGTGATGGCCTCTCATATTGACAAAGATGGTTTTGTATACATCGCCTTTATCGGGGGGATCAATCCGTTGACTTGTTTCGGCTCCCGGGTTAAATTCATGAATGGTACGGAGGGAGTTGTTTACGCAGAGACAAAAAAAATGAATAAAATTCCGGATGTCACACAGTTATTTGTCGATGTTGGAGCTTCATCGAAAGATAACTGCCCGGTAAAAGTCGGAGATGTCGGCGTTTTTGTCAGACCGTTTCTGGATCTGGAAAGTCGTGTGGTTTCAAAGGCACTTGATGACCGGATTGGCTGTCTCATAGCGATCGAAACGTTAAAATCCATAAAAGACTCACCGAACGAACTGTATTTCGTTTTTACCGTTCAAGAAGAAGTTGGCGTTCGGGGCGCCGTTACCTCTGCGTATGCAATTGACCCCGACATGGGAATTGCGGTCGATGTAACCATCGCTTCCGATGTGCCGGGAGGAGAACAACTAAATCCGGTCCTTGGAAAAGGACCTTGCGTAAAAGTTAAAGATAGTATGTTGATTTCTCACTCTATGGTTATCAAAGCGATGACCGATGCCGCTGACAGAAAAGAGATCCCATATCAAATGGAAGTTCTGCGATTTGCTGGAACGGATGCCGGTGCAATTCAATTCGCCCGCTCAGGCGTTCCGTCCGGCTGCCTGTCTGTGGCTTGTCGGTATGTCCATTCACCCTCAGAAATGGTAGATTGGGATGATGTTGAAAATTCCATTCGTTTGCTCACAGAAATCCTAGACAAACCGGTTATTCTATAATGCAAAGCGGCAGAAACAGCGATTGGATCTACAGCTTATTTGAACAGCAATGTGATTTTTGGAAAAGTTTTCTAAAATAAAAAAAGAAGTTTTGCTGTCAAGTTGTTTTTTTGGGAGGCATAATTGTTAATCTGGATTTTATCTGGTTTTAAGGAGTGAATGTATCTCTTCTGTATTATCTGTCATTGGAATGCTTAATTTTAAGCGATTCTGTTTTCAACACACTATAATCGGGGATAGAACAGCAATTCGAATCAATCGGGAAAAAATTACTTGATGTGATGTTTTTATGCGAAGAGCAAAAACATCACATCAACGAAGATCCGCCCAAAATTTCGAGTTGTCGAGATAGCACAGTAATTCGAAATTTAGAAATACGCTTTTAATAAGAGAGGGAAGTATTTGAAACTGGGGATAGAAACTATGGGAAAATACAAAAAGAACAAACCTTATCTCACAATTATCAGCATCCTCATTTTTTGCAGTTTCCTTTCAGGATGCTCGATATTGATTGATTCGATCAATCTCTTGAAAGAAACCGATGCTTCTACTATGCTTGCGGAAAATATCACTGAGACAACAATTTCAGTCACACCAATTTCCCTGAAAGACACACAGACGAGTGAATCCTTACAGCAAACACCATCTCCAGAAAATACATCCATACCGGACATACAAAATCTTGTGATTTGGGTTCCACCGCAATTTGATCCTTCACAAAATACGAAAGAATCGAAAATTCTGACAGATCTCATAGGTAAATTCACAGAAGAACATCCAGGGGTTAACATCACTTTCAGGGTCAAAGCGATTACTGGTGATGGTAGTGCATTAAGCGCACTCTCCGCCGCAAAAAATGCCGCCCCGGATGTTATCCCTTCACTGGTCATCCTAAACCGCAATGATCTCTTGTCTGCTGTGCAAAAAGGATTAGTCTACCCCATTACAACCAATATTTTTTCTGAAGCGAATTCCTGGTACTCGTACGCAAAACAAGCCTCGGCTGCAGAGAATTATATTTATGGAATACCAATTGCCGGTGACACATTGGTCATGGTCTATCGGGCTAGCAAAACCGGCGCAGCAATGACGACATGGGAGGATATTCTCTCCCGTGGACTTCCTATTGCCTTTGTCCCAGCCAGTTCTGACGGATTATTCCCCACCTTCATCTATCTGGCAAAAGGAGGTAAACTGATCGACGACAAAGGCCAGCCATGGCTGGATCAGTCTATTCTGGTAGATACCCTGAAATTATTCCTGACAGGCGGACAAAATGGCGCGTTCCCGCCTTCTCTGGCACAAGTGGTTGATCAGAGCCAAAACTGGCAAATGTTTTTAGAAGGCTCGGTCAGCATTATCATTTCGAATTTTTCGACCTTCCAGCACAACAAAGGACCCGATATCAAAGCCATGGCAATTCCTTTATTCACAGATAATCAAAGGTACCCTTTGATGAATACATGGAATATAGCAGTTACTACAAGCAATGCAGAGATTCAAAATCTTGGAATTCAGTTTGCTGAAAAGATGGCAGATCCAATTTTCAATGATATTTGGACAGCCAATGCAGGTTTTTTCCCTGTCAGACAATCCGAACATGTTGAATGGCAGAAAGATGAATCCTATGACACGATTCTCAAAATCCTTCCTGATGCGGCGCTTCTTCCGGAAAGTCAAATCTTGAATAAAATATCACCAATTTTAAACATGGCTGTTTCAAAAGTGATTAAGAGCCAAACTACACCGGAGCAGGCTGCTCAGGAAGCTATTTCAGAATTGGAATAAAAAAAATGAGCAAAGAAAAATTTAAGAAGCAACAAAATAAAAGGATCTACTGGATTCCATTTTTTATTCTGATCACGATTGTAATATTTGCTTTAATCCTTGCAGATCCGTTCCGGATTATAACGCTGGACAGTAAAGACGGGGGACTCTTAAAAAGTGCAAAGATGGACGAGTCTGCGATAATTTTACCAACATTGACCCCTTTACCGGAAAACTATCCAAAACTTCCGCGTGAATTTTTTGAAAATGAAAATCAAACCAATGGGATCATTTTAGGCGGAACGATTCTTGTGTTAATTATTGTGATCGGAACGCTCATTTCAATAAAGAATGAACATAGAAAAACATGAGGAATAAAAAACGGCCTTTCTTTTATCAGGAAAAAAAGACAATCTGGCCGATATTTTTATTATTTATCATCGGAATTGCGATTTTCAGCATTTGGAGTATTCGTGTTCCACGCATTCGTCAACTGTTTGGATGGCATGTGATTGATGCCCAATCCTATGCAAAAAGTCTCTTGATACCTGTTCATACTCCGAATCCGCTTCTATTTCGTATTCCCACAATTTATCCGACGATTGAAATGCCGCCGGAACAAGTAATATTTGCAGAAAATCTTGAAAATATCAATCTCGAACAAGATCGTGTCGATCAAAGTCCTCTGGTGACTCCTACACCCGGAATCGCCTGGATCATTAAAACACAGCGGCCTGTATCCGAATCAATAGCTGCTCCTGATGAAGAAGACAGCAAAGCATTTTTAATACCTCCGGTTTTTGAACATCAAGATTTTCAAAACGATGGTCCGGCTGTTCTGAGCGCCGCAATCCGATTTTATGGAAAGACCGAAAGTCAGTACCTGATCGCGAAAAAAATAAAACCGGACTATTTTGATCCATTTGTATCATTTGAAGAGATGGAAACATACCTACACGAAATATATCCGGATTTAGGATGTCAGATCCGAATCAACGGAAATACAAATATGCTGGAACGCCTGGTTTTTGCCGGATACCCCGTAATAATCCGTATTGAAAGGGAAAAAACATTCCCGGCATGGGATGGTGATGATTTGAAAGACAGTCGGTATATTTTCATTACGGGATTGGATAAAAACGAAAATCGAATCACTTATCAGGATCCTTTCATCGGTGACCGAATCAACGATACCTATGACCAAATCATGGCAGACTGGTATGCCTACCAACGGAAATACATGGTTGTATATCCCAAGGATGATGAATGGCGTGTACAGCAGATATTCGGAGATCAATGGGAAAAGGATTATAATTTTCAATCAGCTCTTCAAAAATTCCGCAAAGATGCAGAAATGCTTCCGCAAAATGTATACGCATGGCTCAATATCGCTGTTGTGTTAGCGCAAAATGAACAATATGAAGAGGCATGGAATACTTACAGATCTATTCAAAATTTATCGATTCCACAGCGATTTTTCCTATATAATCCATCTTTGTATGCTGCAGCGTTTCATACAGGAAACGCAGATGAATTAGGTTCCTATGCAGATTATTCTTTGAAAATTAATGCTCACTCAGAGGAATCATGGCTTTGGAAAGGGTGGGCGATGATACTCCGTAACCAAGAGGAAGAAGCTGCACAGTGTTTTCGAAAAGCACTATCGATAAAACCCGATTATCAGGATGCCCTTTATGCAGTTGAGTTCTTAAAAAAGTAATAAAGTTTGCTGGAGATGAACTATGGGAAACAATCAAAAGAAAACTACACTATGGATTGTTGTGATTGCAGCGATATTGCTGATCGGTTGTATGTGTCTTTCTGCATGTGCAGCCGGATTATTTATCTTCTTAAAAGCCGAACCGCAAAGTATGCTGGAAAATATTTTCAATAATGCGGATGATGACAATAAACAAAATTCTGCAGATCAAACCGAGGAACCGGAACAAGATACTTCCTTTAATACGCTGACTCCGGGTCAAATGAAAATCATTGAGACCGCTCAAAAAATCCGCGAACTCAGTACTCAAAATGATTTTTCGCCAGTTTACAAAACCAAAGAAGATTTACGTAAAACTTTGATCGAGCAACTGCATAAAAATACATCCAAACAAGATTTGGTCGATGAACACGATCTACTGACAATCTTAGGTTTCATCCCACAAGATTTCGATCTGGAAAAATTTTACCTTGATTTTTACGCAGAACAGATCGCGGGCTTTTATGACCATGAATCAGGAGAGATGATTTTAGTAAAAGATGGTACTGAAAAAGAAAACAGTCTGACCTTAGCCCATGAATTTATTCATTATTTACAATTTGATAATTTCGATATGGAGGGGAAGCTCAATTACAATAAGCAATCCTGTGAAACCGACAGTGAATATTGTTTATCTTTGGAAGCTGTGATGGAGGGGGACGCTACATTGATGGAAACACTGCTGACCCGCCAAAAAGATCTGGATCTGCAGAAGGATGAAATAGACGAGTCAGTCTCCAAGAATTTTGAAAACGCGCCGAAATATTTCCAGGAATATTTGATGTTTCCATACTCTTACGGCTTTAATTTTGTATATTCTTTTTACATCAAAGATGGTTTTCCTGCTGTAGACCGATTATATTCCAATCCGCCGGTGAGCATCGAACAGATTATGCATCCTGACCGTTATCCCGATGAAAAACCAACGCCAATTCTGATGGAACCATTTCAGGATGAAATCGCCAAAGGTTGTGAACTGATTTTTGATAATACATTGAATGAAGCCGATTTGCTCTGGCTGCTGAACAGCGGATATGAAGAAAAATGGCGCCTTTCGGATAAAACTGCCCAAGAAGCAGCGGATGGTTGGGGCGGTGGACACTTCCAATTTGCAAGATGTGACGAAAAGCCGATGTTTTTCAGTAAAACAACCTGGGATTCAAAAAAAGACGCGGATGAGTTTACGAAAGCCCTTTCTGACTATAATCAATTGCGTTGGAATCCTGGTGATGCAGATGCTACTTGGACAGGGAATAACAATGAGACCATCGATGTAATACAACAGGAAGACGTCGTATATTTCATGATTCGTCCGGACACATTCCAGAACAACTCACTGCTGGAGTTAATCCGAAGCGGTTCATCCCTATAGATTTCTGATAATAATTCTTCTGGACCAATGAAGCGATTTTTTTTAAATTTATAAAATTATCGTACTCTTGAAAAAAAGAGAAAGTATGGTTTTGTGTTGTTTTGCGCAAAGTACAAAACAACACAAAACTATTTAAATCTTTCCTGCATTTCAAATTCTTCCCGCTGATTACTGACATGACAAATTCATTCAAGAACCAAACGCTTCAAGTTATTGTATTTGATATCGACGGAACGCTTGCTGAAACAGATGAGTATTATATCAACACGATACAAAAAGTTATCCGCCCAATATTTTTTTTCATCTCTGAAAAAAGAACCAGACAAATGATCCGAAAAATGGTCATGTTCGGTGAAACACTGCTCAGTACATTCTATTTTTTGTTAGACAGAATAGATCTGGATGTTCTGTTTCGCTCACTCCATAACCGTTTCTCACAGCGAGGAGTAGAATACCGCTATCAATTAATGGAGGGATGCAACCAGACACTGACGGAATTATCAAAAAAATATCGACTGGCTATCTTCACTGCCGGTGGAGAAAAAAGCACGGAAGCATTTTTAAAACGGGTTGGTTTAGCGGGATTATTTGAAGTAGTAGTCTCATCGAAAACATGCAGATACACCAAACCCAGCGGACAACCGCTGCGTTATATAGCCGATCAGATGGGCGTTCAAGTCAAGGATTGCCTTATGGTTGGCGATACGATTTTTGATCTTGGATCCGCAAATAATGCAGGCGTGAATTTTATCGGAGTGAAATCGGGATTTGACGGGGAATGGCTTCTTCGATTATGTGGCGCGAAAATAATTATCCCATCAGTAAAAGAGCTACCCGATTTTTTGTGTCGAAATCTTCTTTAATCTTGCCAGACGTTCTTTGATTTCTTTTTCATACCCCTCTTCGGTAGGCTCATAAAATCCGCCATGGACTGAATCAGGCAAGTATTGTTGAGGAACATAATGCTCCGGGAAATTATGTGGATATTGATAACCGCTTCCATGGCCGAGGCCTTTTGCATCCCGGCTGGAATCCATCAGATGGATCGGTATTTCTCCAACGCCCTCTTCTTTGATTTGATTGATCGCTTTAAAGATTGCCATTGTCGAATTTGATTTCGGAGCCGTGGACAGATATAGTACTGCTTCAGCAATTGGATAATATCCTTCCGGCATTCCGATAAATTCAAAGGCGGAAGCGGCTGCTGTGGCAATTTGCAGCGCCCGCGGATCAGCCAGCCCGATATCCTCACTTGCTAAAATAATCAACCTTCGCAAAATAAATCTGGGATCCTCGCCTGCAATCAGCATTTTTGATACCCAATAAAGGGCAGCATCCGGATCACTACCGCGGACTGACTTGATAAATGCGGAAATGGTATCATAATGTGCATCTCCGTTTTTATCATACTGCAACGCTCGCTGTTGAATTGATTCTTCCGCGATACTCAGTGTAATGTGAACTGAACCATCAGCTTCCAACGGAGTTGTCTCAACAGCAAGTTCTACAGCATTCAATAAATTTCTTGCATCCCCGCCGCTCAAATCGATCAATAGTTTTCTGGCGTCCTGCTCGAATACAATTCGTCGATTTCCATATCCGCGATCCTTATCCGATAAGGCACGATTGAGAATTTCATCCAGAGCTTTTTCATCCAATGGATGCATCTCGAAAATGCGCGAACGGGAAACCAATGCGCGGATAACTTCAAAATATGGATTTTCTGTGGTGGCGCCAATTAATGTGATGAGTCCATTTTCTACATGCGGCAGCAAAGCATCCTGTTGGGCTTTATTCCATCGATGAACCTCGTCAATGAATAAAAGCGTACGTGTATTGTACAGTTTACGCCGCTCCTGAGCTTCAACAATTACTTTTCGTAAATCAGCCACTCCAGCTAAAACTGCCGATATAGATTCGAAATGCGCCCTGGATTGGATCGCGACCAATTTCGCTAAAGTCGTTTTTCCCGTTCCCGGAGGGCCAAAAAGGATGATCGATGAAAAAAGACGGTCTGTTTCAATTGCACGGCGCAGGAGTTTTCCCTTTCCAATAATATGATCCTGTCCGACAATTTCATCCAGTGAACGTGGACGCATGCGGGCTGCTAATGGCGCCATTCGATCGACCTTCTCATTCATTGAGAAATCAAATAAATCCATACATGTGATTATACTCGACCTCTATCATGCAATCAGCGATCCGAAATCTGGAAAAACAGATTATAGTTTTGATATTTTTACGCAAAAACATCAAAATAACATTCATTCTCTTCATAATATCGAATTCCAGTTGTCACGGAAAACGTGCAGTATAATTCTGATCAGTTACATTGAATCACATTGATACGAAATCATGAAAAACAAATATCATAATCAGTAAATACCATTCATCCTATTTTTTTATGATAAAATCATAGTTTGTGTCGGTATGAGCATCTTTACGGCGGGTCGTACATATGCGCCAAATTTGTCATCTGACCAGGTGAAAACTTTTTTGGAGGCGAATTTATGACAACAG
>Ga0116193_1000320_pt1 | contig 47205 bp, 41 predicted proteins | sample AD_UKC115_MetaG_FD_89892 | JGI IMG/M metagenome (GOLD analysis project Ga0116193, IMG submission 89892) | Active sludge microbial communities of municipal wastewater-treating anaerobic digesters from Hong Kong - AD_UKC115_MetaG | ecosystem: Engineered > Bioreactor > Anaerobic > Digestate... | reverse complement strand
GGCAGTGATCAATGGGGGAATATTACAGCCGGATGTGAATTGATTCGAAAAAAGACAGGGAATAGCGCTTATGGATTGACCTATCCGCTGGTAAAAAAAAGGGATGGCACGAAATTCGGAAAAACTGCCGGAGGCGCCGTCTGGCTTGATCCAAAGCGAACTTCTCCATATAAATTTTATCAATTCTGGTTAAATACTGATGATGCGGATGTGATTGATTATTTGAAGTTTTTCACATTCTTTGATCAGGATACAATTCTGGAGCTTCAAAATGAGATTCAAGAAAAGCCGGAACTGAGGAACGCCCAAAAGACGCTGGCAAAGGAAATGACACAGATGATGCATGGGCAGACTGCTTTAGAAAAAGCGATTCAAGCCAGCGAAGCGCTATTTGGAGGAGAGATTTCCGGTTTATCTTCCGATGACATCCATGAGATTTTTGCTGAAGTTCCTTCTTTTGCTTTTGATAAAGACCAGTTCTCCGGCACGGGAAAAGATGTGCTCAGCCTGCTTGTTGAAAGCAACTTTTTGAAATCAAAAGGTGAAGCAAAAAGAGCAATTGCTGAAGGAGGTATTTACATCAATAACCACCGTCTGAATGAAAATTCAGGAACGATTACGCTGGATCAATTCATCGAAGGCAAATATCTGGTTCTCCGCAGGGGGAAAAAGAACTATTTCATCATCGAAACTCTTTAAATATTGAAAAAAAAAAACTTCTGTTTTGAAATCAAAACAGAAGTTTTTTTTCTTTCCATTTTAATCAGTGGTTATTTGTATTGCCCCAAGCCAATACCATAATAGCGAAATCCGAGATCAGTCAAACTTTGAGGATCCCAGAGATTTCTCCCATCTAAGATCACATTTCCATGCATCAATTGATGGATTTTTTCAAAATCGAGTTGTTTAAATTCATTCCACTCTGTCGCTAAAAGAAGCGCATCCGTTCCTTCTACAACCTGATACGGATTTTCGTAAAGCGAAACCTCTTTCGGTAATACTAATTTCGATAATTCCATTGCCGCAGGATCATAGGCAGAAATTATTGCACCTTTTTGAGTCAGATATTTGATAATATCGACGGCAGGACTTTCCCGTATATCATCTGTATCCGGTTTAAACGCCAAACCTAAAATACCGATCCTTTTTCCCTTTATGTCGCCAAATATTTCCTCAAATTTTTGAACAACATGCTTTCGTTGATACTTATTAATTTCAATAACCGCCTGAAGAAGCTGGGGTTGTGTTCCAAATTCTTGAGCAATATGGACCAAAGCTTTGACATCTTTTGGGAAGCAACTGCCTCCCCAGCCAATTCCAGCATTCAAAAATTTTGGACCAATTCTGGAATCAAGACCCATCCCTTTCGCAACATCGACAACGTTGGCTCCAACTCTTTCGCAAATATTTGCTATTTCGTTGATAAATGAGATTTTCGCAGCCAGAAAAGCATTGGAGGCATATTTAATCATTTCTGCTGTACGAATATCAGTGATCAAAATCGGACAACGCAAGGATTCATATAATTCGGCAATTTTCTCGGAAGCAGCTCGATTATTCGATCCAAGCACAATTCGATCCGGCCGCATGAAATCATTGATGGCAGTACCTTCCTTCAGGAATTCAGGATTGGATACAATACTGAATTTAATTTCGGTTTCAGCAAACCGTTCCTGAAGAATCTTGGCAGCCCAATCTCCTGTACCGACAGGCACTGTTGATTTATCTACCAGGATAAAAGAATGATCGATGGTTTCAGCAATCTTTTTTACTGCTTTTTCAACATACTGCATGTCTGCTTCGCCATTTTCACCTGAAGGTGTTCCGACAGCGATAAAAACGTACTCCGCCGATTGGAGTGCCGCTGCATAATCGGTTGTAAAATCAATTCTTTTTGCGCGATACGCTCTCTCAACAATTTCCTCTAATCCAGGCTCATATATCGGCATAATGCCTTTGTGAAGCCCGTCGATTCGCTTCTGGTCGATGTCCAGACACATAACTGTATTTCCTAAATCAGCGAAACACGCTCCTGTAACAAGGCCAACGTAGCCTGTACCAATCACAGTGATTTTGCTCATAACACTCCAGATTTTGAAATTTATAAATTGTTTATATTTATATACAAAAATGTTGATTTATGTTTTACCCATTTTTTCAAGCCAGCCACGGACCATTGTAAACAAATCCTGAAGCTGAGCGACATATAATTCATCATGCAGGCTTACTTCATCCATTGCAGAAGCCGCGGAGTCTTCAATGGCCTGCATTCTTGCCTGCAACGCTTGGATACTTCTTTGATAATCGGATTGAATTTCATCCTGCCCTAAAGAATAATTTGTCCATCGTTTTTGATCATCATTTTTATACGCAGCCCATTCCTGCCGTAATTTCTCCTCTGTCAGACGCTGCATCTCAATCAGTTCATTCGTTCTGCGATCAAAACGCTGAGTCACTTCGTCCAGTGAATCCTGAGAGCGTTTCACAGATCGATGTGTGTTTTCTAAAGCCTGCATCTGAGTATCCAGATTCGCTGCTTTTAAAATTATTTCATCAAAAGTTGTTTTCCATTCCTGCCAGGTCTTCGAAAATTCCAGATTGATCATATTTTGCTTTTCCTGGAAAGTTGAAATGGTTTGTTTTCGTTCCGCTTCAGACGTTGCCAAATCGTTGATGCGTTGTTCAATTTTATGTAGGCTATCATTCACAAGGTCAACACGACCGCGCATATCCTCAATCCGTTTCCGATATGCCGACATCTCATTTTGAACATCAGTGACCCGCTTCATATCCTGACGGCGGCTCTCTTCAACGGCCTTTTGAAAACGAATGAAATCTTCACGATCCTGAGAAATGGCATCGATTCTATTGCCAACTTCTTCAATCAATCTTGCCAGCCGAAATTCTTCATCTACACGAGCCTGTATCGTCTTTCGAATATCCTGGATGGGTTCCGTTACTTTTCGAATCTCGGCAATCGCCCGATTCAGTGAATCAACACCGTTCCTTCGCGCTAAATCAATCTCTTTTTCTTTCTCAGAACGGACTTTATCTTTTTCCTCGATCGTCCGAAATGCGTCCACCCTTAATTGAGATAAAGCAGATTCTATCTGGTCAATTCTCGGGAAAATGTTGGAATATCGTGCAATTTCATTCTGAAAATCTTTAATTTGACTCTTTAATTGAATGTTTTCGGATTGAAGCGCAGAAATTTGTTCAGCCAGAATTGTGATTTGGTTTTTATCCTTCCGCCGTTCATTATCCAGCCATTCAAGTCGTTTATTGATTTGTTCCGGATCGAAAAATCCGTCATTTTCTGTTGGTATCCACACCTGCGCCATGTAAAGTCATTCCTTTCAAAACTTATATGCTATTATACCCGTTCCATTCACGCTTTTGGGATTACTCCCAGCAATTCAAATTTTGAAAAAGAAATCGCTGCTGTGTTTTTTTGCGCTTTGCGTAAAAACAGTAAAACAATATTTTTTCTTTCTCGATTTAAAAAATGTTCATATTTCGAATTGCTGCATTTCGAAACATGAGATACTTTATTTTTAAAGACCATCAAAATTCGAATTGTCAACATAACCTACTTTTGAAATATATTTTTTCCATTTACTTAACAAGGAATGCAGGAAACTGAAACTGCAGATTACGGATAAATTGATTAAAAAGCAACGGGAAAAATGTCAAACTGAGCATAATCAGAATTAGAACAATCAAAATTGCAGTTTGCCCGCCTGTTTCTCTCGAAAACACGTCATTCTCAGATAGAGACAACAGCAATACCGTTATCTTAAATCCGGTAATGATAATGAACCAGCATCCGGCTGCCGTCACAGTACCGATCAATGCAGATTGGGAAAAACCAAGAGAAATCATGACAATTTTTAACGGGAATCCGGCGAACAGCGGCAATCCTGCTACTGAAAAAAAACTGGCAAGCAATGCTATGCTGACAACAGGTTTTCTTTTGAATAAACCAGGGATTTGCTGCAGCGTCACATTGCCATTTGTATCGACACTAAGAATTTTTACCGCGAGTGACCATGCTGCCGCAGCGATAACCCGAATAATCAGAAATGATAATAATAAATGAATCGAATTTTCTGTCTTGATACCTAATAATAACAGGGAGAAACCATTTTCTGCAACAATCGAATAAGCTTCCAAACGCTGAAGGCTTTTTTGGAAAAAAGCCCAAATAGAGCCCAGCAAAAGCATTATTGTGCCTACAATTTTCAGCCCTGAAAAAATCGGCGTAAATGAACGCATCCATGCATATGTATTTAAAAAATTCAAAAGGATAAATAAGGTGGAAAACTGGAGAAGACTCATAACGAAGCCGGAAACGTAAGGGCACGTCTCATCCATTAATACTGCAACCCAATCATGAAACGGGAATATAGCCAACCAGAAGATAAAACCAAGGAAGAAAATCACAGCGGCTCTGGTCACAAGAAACTCATCAGAAGGATTAATATCTACAGAAGCAGATAACCAACCGCCAAGAGCAATAAATGCCAGACCAAAAGTTTGAAAAAAAAGAAACCGTAAAATTCCATCACCACGCTTTGTCCGTTGCACCCAAAAAAGCGGCATCGTCAATAAGACAACAAATTCGACGAAGAAAGCGCCGTAAATAAATGGTTTCACTGAAATTACACCGATAATCAGAGCAATATCCATAATTGCAATTGGAACGAAAAGACGATGAACCTGGACAACCAATGCGCCAAAGAACCAGATAGCCGCAAACAGATACAAAAATGCCAAAATTGGTTGAGAAGAACGCTCTAAAGTCAAACTTCTTCCAAGAATTTCTTTTGTAGATGTAAAGATTAGCGAATTATTGCCATAAACAATCATGCTATTAATAGGAATCGTTAAAGCGACAAAAGCCAGAAACAAACAGAGAATGATCGCGAGAATTGTGATCAGCTTTCGTTTCTCTGAGAATAACATGGATAATGATCCAAAAAGGAAAGGAAGAAAAAACCATAAAACAGGAGCACTCATGAATTTTCCTCCGATTCCAGAAATTCTTGCTCTTCCTGCTCAGAATTCGGTTTGAGAAGGATGAAAGCGCCCAATAAAGTAATTAACAGATTTATTGCTGTCAAAAAGCCAAAAACCAACGAAGATTCTTCTAAAAGAATGTAAACCAGTTGAAATCCGAAGAAAAGATTCAATAATCCAAGCATCATTGAAAAATAATCATTGTCGAGACTGACTTTAACAATCCCGATACTGATCATCCATAAAGACACAAACAGAATTGAATCAGGAATTGGAATCCATAGTGCAATTCTTGGTTCGATGGAAAGTATTAAACCCCAAATGAGAATACTCAGTAACACTCGAAATAATGGAAAGCTAATGAAATATTTTTTTTGAATCGGAGCTCGAAAATCAATCTGATCCGTGCCAATAATGGCTGCACCCATTAACCCGGTAAGGAAGATGATGAACAAAATTTGAAATGAAAAAATTCTAATGAGTAAAAATATTGCACCGATATATTGGAATAAGTATGCCAAAAGACAAAATCGTTTTTCATTTTGATCCTGATTAGCCAATATCAAAGCGGAGCTTAGTGAAATTAATCCCAGACCGATCATTGACGTGAGAGGAAGCTCGTATCTCATACTGACCGCCCTGAAAGGAGAATCCAGATGAACGCTATTAGCAATAGGAACTCCCATAAGATTCCACCAGGTCCTTCAATCATATCAGAAATGAAAAATACACTCTTTTCGATCCCGGACGCGATTTTTCCTAAAATGAAAAAAAGCCAGTCTAATTCAAGCACTTTACGGTTAATCAAAAGGAACCATTTTACTAAAATTCGAACCCAATTGATGACGTTCTGATATCGTTTTTGCGAAATCCAATATACACCGCCCCACAGAAAGAAAACAGCAATAACAAAAGATGCAAGAGAAGCCCACCATATACCTGTTTGTCGAATAAAAAACCAATTGAAGGAAGCAATCAATAGATAAGAACCAATTGTAAAAAGAATTCCAATCGGATACACACTCCGCATCCATGGTTCAGTCACAGGTTGATTAAATTCTGTATCAGAAAATATATGAACAAATAACCCTGTCAATAGCACACAATGGACACTCCAAAAAAGAATGTCCATTGCTGAAAATGGATAAACGATAAGGCCTGTCCATCCGGCAGCATTCGGTGTATATGGCAATCCGGAAAAAAGGAAACAAATGGTTACCAACAATGCTTTGAGCACCCTTGAATTTGAATGCTGCAGAAAAAAAAGCGGGCTCGATAAAATCATGGATACACCCCAGATTATGGAAGCTTGTTGTTGTCCTCTCAGAATACAGGCAAATGCCATACTGGCTGTGGCAGTTATAAAGTAAGATTTTCTTTGATCGGTATCCGTTGAAAACAACCAGCCAAAAGCGCAAAAAAACGAAGCAAAACCCGAAAAGATACTTAAAGCAGTAGCAATATCAGGAGACAGAGAAGTCAGCGGAATGCGGCATAAAATAGGGAGTACTGTAAAAATCGAAGTAAACCGTAGCATGGTGACAAGACCGGTTTTTGTTTGCGAATAACTCAGATGCGGCTGGTAAATCGGAACAATCCCCAATCTCATCGCACAAGCAACTAATATGACAATACCGCCAGATGAAGAAACGACATCTGCTTGATACAGACCTCCGGCATCGTAGATGCTTAACGCCAGCCCGACAGCTGCTACCAGAGTACCCGTCAGACGAATTGAGGTGACTTTCGTAAGAAAGCTTACAAAATTAACTTTCTCGGAAACCGAAAAAACAAAAAACAAATCAATAATGTCAAAAATCATCCAGCATAATAAAACAGGCCATATCCCACCGGAAGCGATTCCCATCATTCCGATGAATGCAATCATTTCAAAACCGATCCATTGTTGAACCGCAGTTTTCGATTCATATCGGGATGAGACTGTAAGAATCGTCATAAGAAAAAGTGAGGAAATAGCCATGAGGTAAGGCCGGGAGAAAGAATCCAGTTGGAATACCAATGGAATTTCCATACCCGGGAATGTACTGCGGCCTATTTGAAATGCTGAATCAGGAACCCAATGCAAATAAATAGTCCAAATCCAAAATAGACCGGCAGTAACAATTGTAATGAGCCAGGATATTCCAACATTTTTCCGAATTTTATCCATCAACCAAATTGAAACCGTTGACAGAAATAAAATACCGGCTGGAACGATCAGAAAAAGCATTCTATTATGCCTTATAACGGCTGCGTTTCAGAAAACGTCCGCCTCCGCGTTCACCATACCACTGATCACCGTCAACAATCAATTTCCCACGAAGAAATACTTTCTCAGGAAAACCTTTCAATTCCATCCCCTCATATAGATTGTAGTCAGTCCGATGTCGGGCAACTGAAACGCCGTATTTAACAATCTTTTCAGGATTCCAAATAACAATATCTGCATCAGATCCTGGATTAAGACTCCCTTTTTGTGGATATAAACCAAAAATCTTAGCAGGGTTTGTGCTCATTACCTCGACAAACCTTGTCGGCGACAATTTCCCTTCCACAACCCCTTTCGTCCAAATTACCGACATACGATCCCCTACACCTGGAACGCCGCCGGGAGTTTTGGAGAAATCATCCCTTCCTAATTCTTTTCCGGGACTCTGATAAGGTTTCCCCTGATACATGATTGGTTTTGTGCCATCATATAAAAACGGACAATGGTCAGTCGAAATCACATCAATCGTTCCATCTGCCAGGGCATTCCACAATCCGTCATTATCCTTCTCTAAACGGACTGGAGGTGAACAAATCCATTTTTTGCCATCTTCTCTTTCTAATTCTTTTTCAGTAAACAACAGATACTGAGGACAGGTTTCTCCAAAAATTGGCAGACCGTGATTTCGCGCATACAAAAGTTGGTCAGCTTCCTCTTTAACATTCATATGAACAATATACAACGGAGCATTACCTGCCGAAAACGAAATCGCACTTGTCCGTAAAACCGACTCAACAGCTCCCCAAGCAGGTCGAGTTCTTGCATGCCAAATCGGTTCAGTATGACCACTCTCCAATGCTTCTTTAACCAACAAATCGATCAAATCGCCATTTTCAGCGTGAATCAGTGAGATAATCCCTTCCTGTTTAGCTATCCGCATTGCCTGAAAAATTTCGTCGTCTCTCAAGCGCATTCGGCCGTTATATGCAGTAAACATCTTGATTGAAGTAACTCCCAATTCAGGCAGCAATGGAATTTCGGCCAATGTTTGTTCATTGAGGGTGGTAAAGTTTTGGTGGATTCCATAATCCACAGCAATATTCGGCAAAGCCTGTGCTTGCCATGTCTTAAAACTATCAATAAGAGAGGGTTGATCATGATTGGCAAAATCAATCACAGTGGTAGTTCCGCCGAACGCTGCTGCCATTGTCCCTGTATAATGATCATCGGAGGAGATAGTTCCAGGCATTGGAAGATTCAGATGAACATGCGCATCGACGCCGCCAGGCATAATGAGTTTCTCCGTTGCATCAATAATTTCTGTCTCTTCATATCTCGGTAAATTATCGCCGATTGCGATAATCTTTTCATCCCGGATTAAGAGATCTCCATCAAAAATTCCTGATTCAGTAATAATTCTTCCACCGGCAATAATTTTTTCCATACAGCTCCATTTTTATTGAAAATTTAAAATTTTCTATGATTCAAATACAAAGTATTTTAATGATTTCAACACGTCCATAACAATTCCGACATCCAATAACATGAATCAAATCAATTCAATCATAACAAAATCAGGTTTCACTGCATCATATCAGCCAATTAAAATCAGTAATTCGAATAAGAAAAGATAGAAAAATTGTGGTTTTCATATTTCAGCCTGAAAAATCCAAATTGGATAAGGAAAGATTTCCTAACAGAAATAACAAATTCGGATCAACATTTTTCACCTCAACTTGTTCAGGAACGAATCCTTCGCTGCGTTCTCGTAATGAATTCCATAAAACATTCCTTTCAAAACCCGTAACGGACAAATCCCGGATCTTTTTCGCTGCAAAAAATTTTTCTCCTGTTGTGTAGAAAAAGAGAAATCGTTTCCAGTTATCGGTTGAAATCGGATTAGATAGGGTTAATAAAGGTCCCAATTGAATTTTATAGTACTCTTCCGATGCTCTTGGATGATCCGGTTCCTCTTTAAATAATTCATATCTTGTCGTTAATTCTACACCGCGTACCTCTGCATATTTTTCAATACAGCTTTTATGGTTTATCCCAAAATCAGCCGTTTGATAGAATGCAATGAAATCCACGTTGATGATTTTTGGCGCTGTCTTTAATGGAATCCGATACCATCCCAAAACTCTCGCGATTTCCATATCACGAGCCTTAGGCATGATAGCGATAAGAACAAGCGAAGTTTCTGTGAGATTCATAAGAAAAATTATAACGAATTAATTTTTTTGTTTAATAACGAATAATTCCGTCAGTAATTCGGAATAAAGACTCGCTATTCGAATCAATCAGGAAAATATTGTTTGAGAAAAGATCGTATTAATTGGCATTATCAAGGCTCTTTAACCAGTAACGGCAGCGCAACCAGGCAGACTGTAAAGTAATTAGAAATTGGAGAAAAATAAAATGGCAGCACAGTCGATTCAAAGAATCCATAGAACGATGCGCTCAATACAAAAGGCAGCCAAAAATGACGTCGAATTATCATTGTTCGCTGAAAGATAACGACAAAAACGTACGTGTAGAAGCTGGACAGAAGGATTCCTCCACTATATAAAACCGAGATATACCCGTTGTGTGCACTCGCAAGCTGGTTTAGTTTTATTTCTATTATAGATTCCAATAAATTTGTTAATCCATTCCCGGCGAAAATGTTTGAAGAACGAAATAACTGCCAGCTTAATCGCCATATATATTCTCTGCCGGTTAAACCGTTTTTCAATTCACAGAATTTTCGAATGAAATCAAATTGCCAAAGGATCAAGCCCAAAAGAAAAATATCCAAAATCATGAAGATTGAACGGGAATAGTGATTTTTTCCCATTAATGAAAGAATAAAACCAATCACAAAAAGAAACACCATTATGACAGAACCACGCGATCCTGTTAAGAATAAATAAAACGTTAAGAACAAGGAATTTAGAAGGAAAAAGGTTTTTTTCGAAAGCCAAAACGCAGAAATGGACAGAATGATTGTCAATCCTAAAAAACAGGCAAACCGATTCGGATTAAGGAAAACTGATTGAAAAATTGAATCACGAAAAGTATCCATCGAGATTGTTCGAAATGCTTCATAATTCTGAAAGATATCATAAAAACAGCAAAACAGAAAAAAAAATCCAAACACCATTGCGATCATCACAAAATCTTTTTTATAGAAGCTGATTTTCTCTGATGTAATCAAGAATATATAAAAAAGTAAAAAGAAACGAATAATCGTTAATAAAGCATCGGCATCCTGATGGTTTTGAAAAAACAAAAATATTTGAGGAAACAAGAAGAAAAAAGCCCCAACCAAAGCCGGAATCAGCCATCTTATCAGTAACATTTTTTGCTGAATTCCCAGAAGCGTACCGTACAAGGCTGTTAATAAAATAACAACGTCCTGTAATATGATCAATTTTCTCGAAAGATACCAAAAACGCGTTAATGGGAGAATATACGTAATAAAAATCGGGTAGATGACAATAAAAAGAATAAACAACAACATCCACTTTCGACTGATTCGGATCATCAGTTCTGATTTCATAGGGATCTACTCCTTCGTGGTTTCAGAAACAAAAAAATGATTACTGTAATAAAACTGACGATAAAGCCGGGAATCAATCCGGGAGGAATATAGTACAAATCAATATCATGTTTTCCGCTGGAAAGAGAAATTAGCATAAAAATGTTGAAGACTTTCTTCTGCTGAATTGGTTTGTGATCCACGAAAACTCGCCATCCTTTTTCATGAGGAATCGTCAAAATTAAATCGTTATTATCAGAACCAACGGTGACTTGCCCAACGAGATGTGCGCTGTTAATTTTTTTCATCAACACTGGATTGGCCTCCATAAGATTATGAAGAGTATTTAAAGCAGTTAAATTCTCAGAATAAATGTAAGGTTTATGGATCGAGATACCGGAATCATAAATGAACAATCGGATGGTAATCACATGGTTATCTCCGGTAGTTCCCAACGGAATGACACTTGAATATTCGGCAGTAAGCGCTCGACCCAATAATTTACCGTTTACCTCCAAATCGATCTGCTGGTCGGTAACCGTTGGAAAATATACATAATAATAAACATCTTTTTTCGCCGGAATCTTCCATTGAAGAACTCCTTTTTGACCTATAGAAAATTTTGACAACATAATTTCATTATCCGAGATTTCACAAGTCACATTTTGACAGGAGAATTCCTGACCAATTGCCTCTGAATAAAGCGATTGATTCATTTCTCCGGTTATATACTGATAAATTGAGTTTTGAAAATTGAAAGGATTTGCATCATCTGGAATCGTCTTTTCCAAATGTGAGCGAGCGATAAAACCAAGCGGCAGTGTAAAAGGATTTTGGAAAACATGAATACCGTTCATTGCAAAAAGAGGAGGATAAGGCTTTTGAATTTCTGAATCGATTGAAAGCAAATATTTTATTCCGGAAAGACTGTCCGCAAAAGCAGTGGCTCCATAAGAATAACTGGCGATATTATTGTTCACCGCATATCCAAGCGACTTTGAAAAAGTCAGTATATCAGATCGGTTTATTGAATTGAAATGCGAGATACCCGCATAATCAAATTGCATCGAATCGTTGTAAGAACGATAGAAATTTTTTTCCATGCGATAAAAACCGGGGTCGATTTTCTGAATTTCAGAGACAACTGGCAAGATCGTTTTAATGGAGTAGGCATATGAGTCAATCGATTCATGATTGATTGTTTTTATCTTAATAAGTGTCAAAGCATTGAAGGTAAGATTTACGAATGAAAGAAGAAAAACAATGATCAGAAAACTGTTCCCTAAAAAGGAAGAAGCATAGAAAACATTCTTTCGATCTCTTTGCCACAGGAAAAGAATAAAAAAAAGAACAAGGGATACATCAAGCCATGGACAGCCATGATGGAGCTCGCTTTTAGATTCATAAGAATATTGATCCTGCAAATTTAGAAATCCTGCAAGCAGCAGCGTGATTATAGTCAATGAGAAAAAGCCCAGAAATGAAATGGATTTGTTCTTTATTTGTGTGTAATTTCGATATGCTACGGATATTATCAAGAAACTAAATAGAAAAGAGAATCGGTATGGCCAACCATGAGGTAAATGGAATCCATGCCAAAAAAGATTTAATGGGAATAGTAGAAATGACAAAACAAAAAAAAGTGAAAAACATAGAGTCAGGAATCGCTCTTTTTTAGAAATCCGCTGGTTAAAGAAAAACAGAAAGAAATGGACAGATGTAAATACTCCACAAAAAACATTCGGAAGAGTATGATCAGCCATTTTCCCAACTTCATATGTCCCTGTGAAAAACATTGTTAGCAATTGAAATAATGAAATGTCTGAAGAAAAAGTGGGTTGGAAAGGATTGATTCCTATCTTGTGTTCCAAAATTTGATAACCCACAGGTATCCATAAGAACGCTGATAATAAGGCGGTTAGCAACAAAGATTGGAAAAAGCATACCAATGTTTCTCTCGATAAAGAGCCGTAAGTAGCATAACAATAATAAAGAAAATACAATGTGGAAAAAAATAAAACCATCCAACCGATATAAAAATTAAGCACGATCGCAACAGATAATGAAAGTGTTAAAAGAACCGGTTTTTGATTATCCGCCAAATAATTGATCCCCAATACGACAAAAGGAACCAGAACCACCGCATCCAAAAATTGAAGATTTTCTGCATTCCATAACGAGTATGACATCAACGCATAACTTGTAGAAAACAAATAAGCCGACTTATCATAGGAAAAAGCATGTCGTAAATAATAGAAACAGCTAAAACCAGACAATCCTGATTTGATCAAAACAATCCAAGACAGAGCCTTTGGCAAATCCTTTTGATGAAACCAGCAAATCACCCAATGCAGTGGATTAACCAGATAATATGCCCAGGTTGAATACATATCTCCTCCATAATTTTTACTGAAGGAGTACAGCAAATTCTCTTCGCCATTGAAAATTCGTTTGAGATAAGCGAAAAAGTCTGCATATTGCCATTTCATGTCGAAAACCAGGAATGTTTTAGAACCGAAAGGATAGAGTCTAATGACTGCAAAAATCAACAATAATATCAGAATCGGAATAAAAAAGGAAACCAGGTAACTTATCACAGAAAATCGAATTTTAGACAAACTTTTCGAAGTGAGGAAAAAAATATGTTGGTGTGGTGTTTTTACGCTTCGCGTAAAAACACCACACCAAGTAATCCACCTCCTATTTCGAATCATTGAATACAACCATTCATAAAAAAAAACCGCTTTTTTCAGATGCGGATTTCCTGTCAAACGATAAGATGATTCAATTTGTTTGCATCCGGCAAAATTTCTAACTATGATCAGCCGGCTTTGGATCCCCGGGAAGAATCACATTCATGGGATCAGATGGCTCAACCAACGAAAAGAACGTTTCGATATCCTTCTGAATTTTTTCAAAGAATGTATTCAGTTGGTCAAAAGTCATTGGTGAATCCACAAATGAAGAGATTCCATTGAAGACATCCCACAAAGTCGTTTGTTCCTGTGTAAATCGATCAGGAAAAATCTTCACTGTTTCCTGAATCAAATCGGAAAGCTCAGCCAAAACCTGATCAGCCATATCTCGGTCCTCTTTTATTAATGCATTTTTTATAAGATCGATTTTTTGCTGGATTCTGGCATTGTAATATTCTTCCAATGATGGAAAATCCTCAGGTTTTATCTCCTGATCCGGATAACTTTCAGCATAACCTGTTGAAAAGCCATAACTCATCAATATTGCCATTACAAGCATGATGACATAGAAATATCTTTTCCTCATATGTTTAACCTTTCTTAAAATAATTTGAACGAAAAATCAATTTTCGAAATGCTGGATTAGCTCTTTGAAAACGATAATATTAATATAACATATTTAATGCTATATTGCAATTATTATATATTGTTAATTTATGTGTATTTTATATGATTATTGAAGTAAATAGATAAAAAAGAACTGCCCCCTAAAAGGGGGCAGTTCTCGGTTCATCACGAATTTACGAACCCTTTTTGACAGCGTTGATTGAAATCATTTTTGGTTTCACAATCTCTGCCTTGGGAAGTTCCAGTTTCAAAACACCGTTTTCATAATCAGCTTTTGCTTTATCAGCCTCAACCTCTGATGGAAGAGATATTTCTCGATAATAGGAACTCCACGTATGTTCCCGAATCTCATAAGCAGATTTTTCATCTTTTTCGCTCTTTTCTTCCTTTACTTCGGCTTTCACCGTCAGAATGTTTTCAACGACTGAAATCTGAATGTCATCGGGATTGACACCAGGGATGGTCATTTTTACATAAATATTGTTTTCATCCTGCTTCATGTCAACGCGGGGTGAAATCGTATCAAAAGAGGTTCTTTCATCAGCATCAAAGAAAGTGTTAAGCAAACGATCCATTGAATTTTGCATTGAAACTAATTCTCGCATTGGTTGAATTCGTAATGTTCTGTACATTTTTTCCTCCCTGTATGATTTTTATATCATTGTATTTTTCATTTATTTCGTTCAGGTTTTCCTGAACCTTACTATGCTTAAAATATAAATCGCAAGTATAAGAATCTTGCTTGCGATTTATCAGAATTATCTATAAAGATCGTTAACCAATTATTAATGAAAAGTTTTTAACTGTGTGATGAAAGATCTGTAGCTCGAAAATGTATAAAGCTTTATTAGAAAAAACAATTTTTTTTACTGCTGCAATAATTCAATAAATTGATTAGCTATCCAAATCAATCGGGAAAAACTTATTGAAGTGATGCTTTATCACCCAGTTTGTTCCAGCGGACGTTTATAATCGAAAAATCGGTACCCGACTCCGCGTTCTGTTAATATATATTTTGGATTTGAAGGATCCTTTTCTATTTTTTGCCGTAAATAGTTGATATATAACCTGACATAGTGCGTTTCATCCCGATACTCATAACCCCATACCTTCGCCAGCAGCTGGTCATAAGTCATCACCCACCCAGCATTCTGAACCAAATGATACAGAAGGCGATATTCTGTCGGTCTAAGCTTTACTAATTCTCCATCCAGCCAAACCTCTCTCTTTCCAAAGTCTAAACGCAGATGTTCATCCACTTGAATGCGATCAGTATCCTCAAGAGCAGCAGTACCTTCCGTTCGCCTAAGAACAGCTTTAATTCGACTGACCAATTCACGCGGGCTGAAAGGTTTTGAGACATAATCATCAGCTCCCAGCTCTAAACCATGAATCCGGTCTTCCTCTTCTGTTTTTGCAGTCAGCATGATCACAGGAACCTGACTGGTCTCACGGATCAGAGATAATGTCTCAAATCCATCCATTCCTGGCATCATGACATCCAGAACCACCAGATTGGGAATTTTTTCGCGAACCGCATTGATAGCTTCGACACCTGAATTCGCTTCAATGACAGAGAAACCATCATGTTCCAAATTGAGCCGGATCATCCGCACAATTCGTTCTTCATCATCCACAACTAAAATCAAATATCTTTTATTCACATCATCCATGGCTTCATTCCTCCCCAATCATCATTTTCTCAAATGCCGTTTCTTTTTCTGAGAATATTTCGATCGATTTTTTACCTGCAATTCATATCTTCACTATAACAAGAAAGAAGACTCTGGGTGCTCGGGTTTATGACACCTCGCAATAACTTATCAGGACATTTGAACAAGAATACAACTGATATTATCCGGTCCGCCATGATCATTGGCAGAATTGACAAATTCCCCAACAATTTCCTGTAATCCCGCTTTTTTTTGAAGAATTGTAATCATTTCAGATTCAGGCACAACAGACCACAACCCATCGCAACACAATAACAGAAATTCGCCAGCCTCAAATTCCAATTCGCCTGTATCAATTTCAACATCCAAATTAAAGCCCAAACTGCGCAGCAAAACACTGCGCCGCGGGTGTGTTAGCGCTTCTTCCTGATTGATTTCTCCCAACTCGACCAGCATGGATACGAGTGAATGATCATTGGTCAGACGGCGGCTATGAAATTTTTTATCAAAATGATAAATCCTGGAATCACCGACATGGGCAAAATAGACTTTATGATTCCAAACCTGCGCCACCGTAAATGTAGTTCCACCGCCGGGTACTTCTTTCTTAACTGATTTATTCGCCTGGATGATTCCTTCGGTCAAATATTCAGAAATGCTTTTTTTCAGCTCTTTATCTGCGATCAGCAAAGGATATACAGACTCAAAATAATATGCAACAAACGTATTAATCGCTGTTGCAGATGCGCGATCGCCACTGATATGCCCTCCCATCCCATCAGCAATAATATATAAGCCAATTGTTGCTTTTTGATTCATTCGGAAAATTTCCGATTCAAAACTAAAAAGTGCATCTTCATTTGTCGGGCGCACTTTGCCAATAGAATGAGCATTTGCTGAGAACAGTGAATAGGTTGGCTTCTTTTTCATCATTTCGTATCGTAATCCATTTCATTCCACTGGGGGAGCCGCCAGTGTCAAATAATTCGCCGCAGCCCATCCTTCCAGTTTTTTATCAGAAAAACCCGCTAATTTCCACCATACAAAACCGTCTTTTTCATCGGGGCCATCGATAATTTTAAACAAATCACCATCCATTCCAATAAACAGTACCTCATCGCCGGTTCCAGGATTTGAACGAATTTTTAAACCTGCGCCCTGCGTATTCATGATCTGAACGAAAGCGCCAATTGTGAATCCCTCCGGTGAAACATAACGGACTGTGATTTGCTGTTTGGTATCAAGCGGAATTGATGTCGGGGTTAAAGTGCAATACGGAATTATCGTCAGCTCTGCAGTCCGATTTTGTTCAATGGAAATCGAGTCTAAACCCGATAGACCGATATAAACAAGAATTCCCCCGCATATGAACAAACCCAAAATCAGCGTCAGCAATAAGTATCTTAACCAAATAATCTTTTGTTTCGGTTTATCTGTCATTATGAATCCAAATGAATGGCAATGTGTTACCTGTTAATGTTTTGGCACCAATTCGAGTTATGTGAAGGATGATCATTTGTTGATTCCAAAGCAGTAATTCGAAATAAAAAAAGAGTCCTTGTTGTATTCGAAAGGTTAATCCAGATTTCAAAATGTTAATTCCAAAATGAATCAAACCATACAATTTATAATTATATAACAATGCGTAATCATTCTTATCTTGCAAACCATTTCCATCAAATCCGATATCTTACTGCCGGAGGTCTGGCAGACATTTTCCTGGCGAATGTAAAAAATTCAGATCAGATTGTCGTAATCAAAAAATTAAAAGATATTTTTCGAAATGATGAAAAACGATGGAATAAATTTCGAAACGAAGCTGTGCTCCAATCTTGCGTCAACCATCCAAATGTCGTTCGTATCCTGGATTATTTTGAAATTGACGGACAGCAATATATTATACAGGAATATGTCGAAGGAATAACGCTATGGAATTTACTGCAAACCTCAAAAAAGAATCATCCGGATTTGGTGAAATCAATCGGTCTGCAGATATGCTGCGGAGTTGCCGCAGTACACCGGTCAGAAATTATTCACTGTGATATTAAACCGTTGAATTTTCTCATTACGATTAATCATATTTTAAAGTTGACTGATTTTGGTGAAGCTCGGAAGGCTGTTCCCGCAGACAACAGTATGGATGAAGAGATCGTCTGGGGGTCGCCGCTTTATATGTCTCCCGAATTGTCTGATGGTATTTATCCGAAAAAAACTACGGATGTCTACAGCATCGGTATCATACTATATCAGATCTTTGTCGGAAAACTTCCGTTTTTCAGCAATGATGCTGAGGAAGTTATTCGAATGCATCATGAAATGAATGCCTCCTTACCTTCAGATGTCAATCCGCCGATTCATCCATATCTGGAAAAAATCATCCTGAAATCGATCGAAAAGAATCCATCCAATCGATTTTCTGATGCAGAAGAATTGCTGCATGAATATGAGCGTTGGGCTGAACATCCGGTTTATCCTTGACTCATCAAGGGAAGGAGATATCACCGGTACAAACCGAAATGATCCTGATTTATAAGAATTTCATGCATAATTAAAATATCGTGAATCATAAAAATAATATTATGATGAACAGTAATTCGAAATTTGGAAAAAACATTTATAAATTGAGAGAAAACAATTCAATTCAGACACTCATCGCATTAAAAGAAAGAAATTCATTAAACATTATGACCATCATGAAAACAAAAAAAGAAATTATCTCCCCTTCATTGTTGGCTGCTGACTTTATGCAGATCGGAAATGAAATTCGAAATGTCACCGCTGCCGGTGCCGATTGGATTCACGCTGATGTCATGGACGGCGTGTTTGTACCCAATATCACGATAGGCAATCCTGTAGTTGAAGCCATTAAATCAGTCAGTTCTGTACCGATAGACGTCCACCTGATGATTGTTCATCCCGAAAACCATATTCAGAAATTTATCAAAGCCGGAGCGGATATCTTAACAGTCCATTGTGAAAACAATGCCAATATTTTTTACACACTCATGGAAATTCGGCAATCCGGTATCAGCCCGGCTGTCGCGATCAATCCAGGGACACCGGTCACGATGGTTGAACCGCTGTTATCACTGGTCGATATGGTGCTGGTTATGACAGTAAATCCTGGATTTGGCGGGCAAAAATTTATACCAGACTCACTTCAAAAAATTATGCAGATACGAAAATGGAGCGATGAAAGGAATTTAGACTTAAGAATTCAGGTCGATGGAGGAATTAATGAGAAAACAGCTCGCCAGTGCAGAGAAGCCGGTGCTGATGTCTTTGTCGCAGGCACATCGATATTTAAGTGCCCGCAGGGGTATGCAGCCGGCATAAAAGCTATTCGTGGATCTTCAGCTGCTGAGTAATTGGAATCATAACCACCAGCTGCACCTGATTGCACCTGAAGTAGCAGACAAACACAATCTCCCTCTTTCATCCGGAAAACCTTCCGGGCTTCTCTTAAATTACAAGCTGTTTATTCTTTAATACATAATAAAAAAAAACTTCTCAAAAAAATTTGAGAAGTTTTCTTTTACTTTTCCGATTTTATTTTGCCTTCGCCATTGTGCGAATGCATTTGGCGCACAAAGTTTTTTGAACGGGACGTCCGTCTTCATAAACGGTAATCTTCTGCAGATTCGGATGAAACGCACGATTTGTTGCACGTTGTGAAAAACTTCTGTTATGCCCGAATACTGTTGCTTTTCCGCAGACTTCACATTTTGCCATTTTAGCCAATTCCTTTCATAACAAGTTGAATCTGGTTTTCTTTATTGTATGTGATTCATTTACACTGGTAGATAAATCACAAACAATAAAGAATCCCGCCCTTTCCAAACAGACATTGATTATACCACGAACCAGCGATTCGAAAAATGGGTAAATTGATTTTTCATTTTTTTCAAAACGGTCTTCCAAATTTCGATTTAATGGCCGCAAACCAACGGAAAGATATTCTAACATATTTCTCAGCGATTCGAAAAATGTGGAAAAAAACTTGTTGTGTTTTCCCTTTTCCCCCCAAGGTTTTTCCCAAATCTCAAATTGTTACGAATCCATATTTCGGAGCGCTTTATTTCGAATTACTGAGCTCCAATCATTTCGGTTTTTGATACAATCAAAGAAAAGGAAACAATTATGTCAAGAAAACAAGATCCTTTGTCTGTGGAATATATTTTACTGGGAATTATCAAAAAAAAGCCCATTCATGCATATGATTTATCAAAAATCCTGAGCACGCAGGAAGAACTTCGTATTATCTGGCATTTTAATCAAAGTCAGCTTTATGCTATTCTGGATAAGATCGAAAAAAACGGTTTGATTCAATCAAAAATTATCTCTGGAGATGCCTTCCCCTTTAAAAAAGTATATTCATTAACCGATCGCGGAAATGATATGTTTCAGCAATGGAAATTGGAACCGGTCCAACAGCCTCGGATGCTTCGATCTGATTTCTTGGCAAAACTGTACTTTCTAAAAGACGAACCGCAAAGCCAGTTTTCATCCGTCATTGAAAAACAGATTGCCATCTGTGAAAAATGGCTGCTGGATTACCAAAAACGAAAAGAAATAATCTCTCCAGAAAGTCTGTATCCGAAAATCGTTTTTGATTTTCGAATTAAGAGTCTCGAAGCCATGATCTCGTGGCTTCAAGAATGCATTGACATGAAGCAGCAATCCACCAATTTATAAAAAAGATTTTTGCATGGAAAAAATATTCGAAGCAATTATTCAAAGCATCGGGAATCATGAAGACGTCGTTCTGGCAACCATGATTGAAAGCATAGGCGCTACACCCCGATCTTCCGGGACGAAAATGCTGATCCACAGAGATCATTCGATTGTTGGAACGATCGGCGGAGGAAAATTGGAAGCGAATGCAATTCAATCCGCGGACGAGGTCTTTGAAGCCAGATGTTCAAAATTATTTGAATACTCCCTGACAGGGAAAGAAGCTTCTGCATTTGACATGGTCTGCGGAGGTCTTGGAGAAGTTTTACTTTCATTTATATCAGGATCTGATCCATCTCTATCTGAAGTGTTCAGAAAAGCAATTGCTGCCATATCAGGTCAAGGAAAAGGATGGCTGATAACGCAGTATTCTAAAGAAAACTTTTCGAGACAATCATCAGATTTTTGTTTTATTACCGAAGAAAAAGCCATCATCGGCAACCTTTTCTTGAAGGAGGAGACGCTTAAGACCATTTTTCAATCTGAACAGCCAACATTGCTGCTTCGAAATCCGGACAGTTCTGAAATTATTTTTGCGGATAAGGTTCAAAAAAAGAATACTGCCTTTATTTTTGGCGGAGGACATGTAGCCAAGGACACAGCGTTCCTTGCTGACTTTGTCGGTTTTCAGACGGTTGTTCTGGATGATCGAGCTGAATTTTCCAATCAAGAGAGATTTCCAAATTGTCAGGTTCTTACAGTGAAATCCTATACAGATTTGCCAAACCTCCCAATTGACAATCAAAGCTTTGTCATTATCGTCACGCGAGGACACCTGGGAGATTATGACGTTCTGAAACAGGTCCTTCGCACTGACGCATTTTATATCGGAATGATCGGCAGTAAAAACAAACGGGATCTGATTTATGAACGATTAAGAAAAGAAGGCATAGATGAGGAGCAAATCAAACGGATCCATTCTCCCATCGGACTCCCGATTCACGGAGAGACACCGGCAGAAATTGCTGTCAGCATCATTGCAGAAATGATTCTCGCACGTTCCAGGAAAGAATCGCTTCCAGAATACCTCCGCCGATAGCGCTAGCTTTATCAGAAACCGAAAAACAGTGTTCCCGTTTTCCCCGAGGATCGATATCCATTATTTTCAATCCCTGTTCAACAAAAATTCCCGGATAAATAACACCCCGTACAATGCCGTCAATTCCTGCTGTCACAGGTTGGTCATTGACAACTGCCATTGTCTCTCCGGCTTTAATAAAATCTCCGATCTGTACCTGCGGATAGAAGAAACCGTCACAGGGTGCTTTGAGAACTCTCTTAACGCTCTGCCCTTTAATTTCTCCTGGCGTTCCTGTATTCGGTTCTGCTTCTCCAATCCAAATGACACGTCCCAAATTGTGCCCGCGATTCGTTTCAATCACTGCATGAACGTTGTCTCCAGCTCTAAAACCCGGGCCCAATCCTATAACCAGGGAAGCATCATTGATATGTGTGTCCGCTTGCCATATTTTTGTAATTCTCGCATCAATGATGATATCCGGTTTTAATGCAAGCGTTTTTTTGAATTCAGGATCGATAATAACCGGAATTTTATTCTCAGCCCAGACAGCTTCCGACTGAGAACAATCAGAAATCAGAGCGCTTTCTACATCTTCTACACGCATATTTCCATCAAAAACAGTATTTGCAAAAGCAACCGAACGACGAATACATAACGGTCTTGGCAGTTCCGTAAGGATTACCCGGAATCCGCTCCTCCACAACCGGATTGCGGCTCCGGATGCCAGATCACCGGCGCCTTTAAATGCAGCGATTGAATGAATTTTCATTTTTTCTCATTTCCTGAATACGAAACAGTTCTATATATTTAAAGATTAATTTGTTGTTATTGCAATTTTGCGAAATGCAGGAATAAATGCCCACTAAATCCGCGGATTCATTTGCAAGGTCGATCGATATTTTATATTGTTAATGCGATGATCAATTTACAGCCAAAAATTATAAAGCTGTTTTCCCTGCCAGGTGACTGCCCTGATAAACATTTCCCGAGCTGGATTCATACTGGAAATCCAGACACATTCCAATCCATTTTCCAGAAGGTGCAAAGCGATGGAGTCCCCTTGTGCTTCCAATTTCGGTGTATCTGCCTGGTTTAAAACCGCAATACGTTTGCAATCCACTGGTGCGTTTTTAAAACCACCTAACGGATGAAGTATTAATTTTTCAATAATTGCTTCTGTTATGAAATCTCCTTCTTTTGTGCCAGTAATTTTCAGGAAATCATCGAGCCTGTCAACATTCTCCGCAATAATTTGTTTTCCCAAAACATCCAGACCGGTAATGTGAAAAAGAAAATTGGTATCGAGTGGAATGACAGGTTCGCCAATGGTTGGAGCTTTTATATGCTGTAAATGAGTACCATCCGCTTCTAAAAAAATCGGCAAGGACAACTTTTTTGCACAATCCGCGAACTCATAAAAAAGATCCAAGGGGAAACCGATTATCTGTCCATTTTCAATATCGAGCGAAGGGCTCACCCAAGTCACTTTATGATTGGAAAATGATTCTGATTGATGAAGAAAATCAGAAAAAGTAAAATATGCATCAGCTCCTGATATATGCCGAGCTTCAATTTTTGTCGTAGTCGTTATCAGACAAGGACAGGGACACTTTTTTGCAAGAAAAAACAATAAGGAAGTCTTTCCACCAGCACCTGCAATTGAGACAATCGATTTTTGCGTAAAAGATTTGTCAATGAACATGACTTTTATTTCCCTTTTTACGGCAAACCTGAATTTTGAAAGAAAAATGGATTTCGGCTAATTTGGCTGTTTATACTTTTTTTTCATTTCTGAAAAATTATTTTGATTTCAATGATTTAATCAATGCATCCTTTCCCGGAAATAAACGTGATATCCACACATCATCAATTCCATTTTCCAATAAAACTTTTGAAATCCGATAAGAAGCATCCATCAAATCCGATGTATCAACCTGATTGAGAACTGCGATTTTCTTGCAGAAAGAAGGGCTGTTTTTAAATCCTCCTTCCGGATGAAGCAATAATCTGATGATGCTTTCTTCATTAAGAATATCACCTTCACGCAATTCTGTAACATCCAAAAAAAACGGAAGTCTGTGAACAGTTTGATCATCGGCAGGTTTGCCGAGAACATCCATACCCGTGACATGCAGCAGAAAATTTGTTTCTTTTGGAATCACAGGTTCATGTTGAGCAGGCGCTTTAATGTGTCTCATGTGCGCCCCATCCGCTTCAACGATCACTGGCAACATTCTCTTTTTTGCGACAGCGGCAAATTCAGAAAATTGATCCAGTTCAAAGCCTGAGATCTTTGTATTCGATGTTGACAGTTCAGGACTGACCCAGATCATCCGTTTTGGATAAACGGGAGTGTTACGCATAAGAAATTCCGAATAACAGAACCTTGCATCAGCTTCAAGAATTTGATCACTCCCGACTTTCGTGGTTGTCGTGATCAGACAAGTCCGGGGAACCATTCGGGCTAAATAAAGCATCAGTGATGTCTTTCCGCCAGCTCCTACGATGGCAGTTACAGAATCTTGTGTCAACATAATTTCATCAAGCATAAGGCATCCCTCTCAAGTCAAAAAGTCTCAATATGGAAAGAATTGTAAGTTGCCGTGTTGTTTATAACACTTTGCGTATAAAAATAACACAATAACAAGCTTTCATTATTTATTTAAATAGAATATTTGTATTTCTACTCTTGGGTTGCCAAATACCGAATTACAGCTCTCAATTCCAGGAGTACATGAGTGGATTTTCATACACGAACTGAAAAACAAGATCATTCCTGGAGTTTAAAATCTTCACAAAAAAACGTATAAACACAGTATATCAAACGATGGGAAGTATTTTTGTTGACATTTTCCAGCAATTCGAAATATGGAATCACCTTCCGAACAAAAAAAATTTATTGTTCTTATGGTTTTACGCGAAGCACAAAACCATAAGAACAACAAGGATTCTTTTCATATTTCGAATTACTGGATTTTTTCACTCATTATATAAAATCCAAGTATTGATTACAAAAAGCAGCGATTTATGACTCCAATGCAACGATTTCTTGAATGTCGAAAGGTAATGTTTTTACAAGGTCTTCAACAGTCTTCAATCCGGTTTCATCAAACCGAACACAAATACCGCAATCCGAACTGAGATTTCGCGGAATTGAAGATAATTTGCAAGGAACCCCAAGGTTTTTGAGTTTTTTCTCAATGCCAATTGCATGACTGGATGTATAAACTAATAAAACAAACTCTTTCATGATCAATGCAATGTTGTCGTATTCTCAGCCAAAATTTTTACTGCTTCAATACAGGCTTCAAAATCCTGAGAGGTCGTAAAAGGTGAAGCAGCAAAACGAATGGTTCCAGCGGGGAAGGAATGAAGGAATCGGTGAGCAAGAGGGGCACAATGTAAACCGACCCTTGAGAGAATACCTTTTTCTTCATCCAGCCATTGCGCTGCAAAACCATTATCAATCCCATCAATAGTCAACGAAAAAACAAATCCTTGATTTTCAATTTTTTCAGCGCAGAAAACGTGAACACGTCTTATCGATCGAATTTCATTGAGAAATTCCCGAAAAAGTTCTCCTTTTTTCAAATATACCTGATTCTGCTGATTCCGATTAATCCAATCGATTCCTGCTTTCAATCCGGCTAGCCCGACTGTATTCAGTGTGCCGCTTTCGAACTTATCCGGCAGAAAATCAGGCTGAACGTAGCGATCCGAAGCGCTGCCAGTCCCACCTTGCTTGAGCGGAAAGATCTGATTTACATCAACATGGTTTCCCCAGACGATACCTCCGGTTCCAACCGGGCCAAGTAAACTTTTATGACCGGTAAAAGCCAAAAAATCAATTCCTTCAGAATCAATCGCAATCGGGATGCTACCTGCGGATTGAGAACAATCAGCTAAAACAGGAATTTGATAAGAATGGGCAATTTCACTGATTTCATGCAGCGGCTGAATAACGCCGTTCACGTTGGATTCATGGCAAATAACGAACAAGCGAGTGTTTTGCCGGATCGTCGGCTCAATTAAATCAGGATTGATGCGGCCATCCTTTCCTGCCGGCAACACACTCCACTGGATATTTTGCTGCGATAAAAACTGCAGCGGCCGCATCACTGCATTATGTTCTAACGGACTGACCAATACATGATCGCCTTGTTTCAGGTATCCTTTCAGAATCAGATTAATAGATTCTGTTGCATTGGCAGTAAAAGTTACTCGAAAAGGATCATCGGATCCAAAAAAAGCTGCAACAGTCTCGCGTACCTGATACAGGATTTCACCCGCCGCAACAGCAAATCGGTGGCCTCCTCTGCCAGCATTGCCGCCAGCCTCCTCCATCGTTTTAATCATGGCCGCCGATACTTCCGCTGGTTTTGGCCATGAGGTTGCCGCATTATCCATGTAAATGACAGTCATTTTTTACCTGTTCCAATACCGTAAATATTTCAATTCGATAATTTATATACAGTAGGAAATCATTCTTTTTGAATTGTAATAATTGATTCGTCGCCTGACTCTGTGATAGAAACCTTCAGTTTCCGCGTCAAAGCAAATCTTCGAATATTTTCACATGCAGTTGCACCATCAACCTTCACGATTATAGGAAAAACGCCTTTCTCAATTTCTTTTGCAACCAACAGAACAGGCTGAGGACAAGACAATCCACGAGCATCAACTGTGATTTCCATTGTATCTCCTATTGAACTTTCTCTCGCATCGTTAAACCAATCAGGACACAAACCAACAATCCAATTCCTACCATAATCATCCCATTGGAAGAAATTCCTCCAATTTTCAATACACCATCCACAACACTGTCCGGTGATCCGGCAAGGCCAAAATTATGTGCAAAAGCTGCTCCAGTTATCATGCCCAACACAAATATACCTGCATCGGTATCCCCTTCACCGCTTAAAAACAACTGACGGCCAGGACATCCTCCTGCCAAACAATATGCCAAACCGGCTAATATCATTCCAAGCAGATTCCAGATCACATTGCTGTGGGCAATTGGCATTCCCTGAAATCCGGGATGAAATTGACCATAAATCAGATTCATGAGAAAAGCCGATATTCCCAACGATAGAATCCCGCTGCCAAGATGAAAATCTTTTAGTAACACAATATCTCGAACAGCGCCGACAGTACAAAACCGAGTTCGCTGGGCAAGAAAACCGATCAGCAATCCGAAAGCCAAAGAAATCAGCAACGGCGCATGTTTGGATCCCGGTCCGCTTTCACTTGAAAAAATTGGTCCGCTATTTTCAGGACCGAATGTCGGTCTAAAAATTGCCAGGAGGAGCAATGCAGCCATTATCAACGGAAACACATATCCTGCTGCTGCATGTGTTTTATTGCTCCTTCCCAACGAATAGCCATTTTTCAAAAAAACAATTCCGATTAAAATACCGGTCGCCAAGCCAATCAACCCGATCAATCCATTGATATCTCCGCCTGCCAGGCGGAACCAGGCACGCCATGGACAGCCGAGAAACACTAAAGAACCGATCATCCCGAAAAATCCCAGGATAAAACGAATGATCGGAGCAGGTCCGCCGCGTGCCTTGAATTCTCTAAAAAGCAGTGCTGCGATTAAAGAGCCAAGAACAAAACCAAAAATCTCAGGTCTCAGGTATTGAACGGTGGCAGCGCGATGCAATCCGAGAGCGCCAGTAATATCGCGCTCGAAACAAGCCACGCAAATACCCATATTCGGGGGATTGCCAAGCTTCTGAAGGGTGGGTCCGAGAATGCCAATGATAGCTCCGACAGCAATTATGCCGCGGCGGCTACGAAAAAAATCATTAATACTGTGTTGCATAGATTATCCTTTTCAAAAGATTCTCAGGTGATTACTCCTGAGTTGAAAATTTGGATGAAATTTGAAATTTACTGATAATATATATTATATGAATAATTAATAATTGAACAAGGGAAATTGAAACCAATCAGAAATTCGAAATCAGGAAAAGTATAAAAATGAGAGAAAATATGTTGTTGGGCTGTATTTAAGTTTCGCGCAAGAACAAAGCCGTAATATATTCTTTCCACGTTTCGAATCTATCTGAGAATCATTTTCCATGAAATAAATCTTATAATTAATAGATCCGGAGGAATTTTTGATGAATGCAGATTTTAAACACCCGAAATTAACTGAACTTGCATTCTGCGCAGGATGTGCTGCAAAACTTCGCGCAGAAGTATTGGTTGACATTATCAATCCGTTTGGAAAACTGTTTACACAGGAGAATTATCCGAATTTACTAATCGGACTTGAAGAATCAGATGATGCGGCCATAATGAAATTAAATGACCAGCAAGCGCTTGTTTTCACGACAGATTTTTTCCCGCCGTTAGTCGACGATCCATATGATTTCGGTGCCATCGCTGCGACAAACAGCATTTCGGATGTATATGCTATGGGAGGGAAACCACTTATGGCATTAAACATAACTGCCATGCCAACTGACCTTCCTCCTGAAACCATTTCAGAGATATTCCGCGGAGGAGCAGAAAAAGCCAAGGAAGCAGATTGTCCGATTGTTGGAGGCCATACCATCCGTGACAAAGAACCCAAGTATGGTTTGGCCGTTATCGGAATGGTTCATCCGGATAAAATTCTGTATAAAGGAAAACTTGATCCCGGCGATAAAATCGTTCTTACAAAACCATTAGGCTTTGGATTGGTGACTACTTCCAACAAAAGCGGAAAAGCTGATCCGGAAGACTTCAGTAAAGTAGTTGCCTGGATGAAAACGTTAAACAAGAAGGCAAGTGAATTGGCTCAGGAGTTTGGTTTAAAATCCGGTACTGATATCACAGGCTTCAGTCTGATCGGCCATAGCTGTGAAATGATCCGAAAAGGAAATATTGGATTAAGATATGAATGGGACCGGATTCCATTTGTAGACCATTATGAGAAATATATGAATATGGGTTTGTTCCCAGGCGGCGCAGTTGAAAATTTAAAGTTTTATGAAAAGAATGTTCATTTTTCATCAAGAATCAACGAATTGGAACAGATGATGTTATTTGATCCGCAAACCAGCGGTGGATTGCTGCTGGGAGTCAAACCCGAGCTATTGCCCGCATTTCTGAAACGAGCCGAAAGCATTGGTCAAAAAGTCTGGGTCATTGGAGAAGCCATTGAAGGCAGCGGTATCGAGGTTTTGTAATTTGCAACGATGTTATTGATTTTTCGTATATGTCAGTAGAAAAACTGGAGCGAACATTGATCGATATTTCTCCCGAAGTTATTGAACAGGCAAAGAGCGGAGACGCTGATGCTTTTGCTTTAATCGTGGAGGCATACCAGAATCCTGTCTATAACCTGTGTTATCGAATGCTGTATAACGAAGGAGAAGCGGAAGATGCCGCTCAAGAGACTTTTTGGAAAGCCTGGTCGAATTTTATAAAGTATGATTCGAATCGCTCTTTTTCAACCTGGATCCTTTCCATAGCAGCGCACTATTGCATCGATCAACAGCGAAAAAAGCGAGTTCCTGAAACAGAAATTGATGAATCGATGGAAGAAATTATTCCGGAAAAATCGCCGCTTCCCGAAATTGAAGTCTCCAGAAAAGAAGATGAATTGAGGTTGAAAAGATTATTGTCTAATTTGAATGAAATAGACCGGGCTGCTGTAATTTTTCGGTATTGGTATGATTTTTCAGACCATGAAATTGCAGAAAACCTTTCTATCAGTGAAAGCGCAGTAAAAAGCAGATTATTCCGAGCAAGAAAAGAATTAGCGCTTCTTTGGAATGAATGCAAATGAGAATCAGGAGATAAATGCTATGAATACTCATGAAATGGTAGAAAAATGGATATTGGATGAAACAGCTTTATCACCGGAAGAATCGTTGCAGATGAAAGAACATCTTGCAGAATGTCATCGCTGTTACTGCCTGTATCAGAACCTCAAAGGAAGTTTGACTTGTATCAAACAGGCTCCAGAGAAAAAACCTGCCCCCGGATTTTCTGTTCGCTGGCAGCAGCAAATGATCCTGCGCACGAAAGAAAAAGAAAAAACTGACTTAATTCACCGAATTCTGAAAGTCAGTGCATTAATCAGTGTTTTATCGATATCTTCATGTCTTGTATTCTTTTTACCTGGCAATTTAATCAAGACTGCGCTGTATATATCGGATCTTTTAAAATTTATATCGGTTCAGATACATCAATTGGGAACAATCCTTTCAGTTTTCAAAATTCCTTTACTGTTTATCGGTATCGGATCAATTCTCCTTCTGTTCATCTATATAATCGTTGCCACGCTTTCGACATTAACGATTAAACGAATCCGTAAAGGAGCTGACAGTCATGAATAAATCGAATTTACAAAAATTACTACTTTTTTTAATCCTGATTCTCTCGCTATGCAGTTTTGCCAATGCCTCAGCAGAGACAAAATCCGGAAATAAGGTGGTTTTTGGTTCTGATTATGAATTAGAAAAAGGGGATACGCTGGATGGCAACATTGTCATCGTCGGCAGTAAGACCAAACTGAACAAGAATTCAACAGTCAATGGAGATATTGTCCTTTTTGGAGGCGATCTGCAAATAGAAGGGACCGTTAATGGCGATATCGTTGCTTTCGGTGGAGCTGTGGATTTAAAATCCACAGCGCTCATTAACGGTGACTTTTCATCCTTTGGCGCCAATGTCGATCGGCATGAAAATGCTGTCATCACCGGAGACACGATTCGTCAGAATACGGATGAATTTAAGAAATCCGAGGAGAACATTGTTGAACAAAAAGCGGAAAATGCACCCGACTCCTCCGGTAAAAGAGGCTTCTTTGGAATGCTTTTTTTCTTTATAACAAAAACAGTAATTTTCACTGTTGAAATTCTGGTTTGTGCAGCGTTAGCCGTGATTGCCAACCTGCTTTTTGAAAAACATTTGACGGGAACCTGTCAAGCTTTTCTGAAATTCCCGCTGGAATCGCTCGGAATTGGACTTCTGACTGTCATCGCATTACCATTCGTTCAGCTATTCTTCTGCATCACAGTCGTATTAATCCCGCTTGCGATTTTACTGGCTTTTATTTTTGTAATCTTGTGCTTATACGCCTGGATTGCGGCAGGGCATGAAATCGGTAAACGATTAGCACAGGTGATAAAAGTAAATTGGCCTGTTTATTGGACGACTGCATTGGGTACATTCACCCTGAGTTTTGTCCTTTTCGGATTCAGTAAGATTCTTCCATGCATTGGATGGATACCAGCCGGTCTGGTGATTGTGACGGGAGTCGGTGCGATCATTATTTATCATGGAAGGTTATTCCAAAATCGAAAGGGCAGTAAAACATTTTTACCAAAAAATGAAAATTCGTCAGAAGTTTCCATTCCAAAAGAAACCCGTTTATCCGATACATCTACAAAAGATTCGGTATCCACAAAACAAGGAACTCAAAAATCTGATACTGATGTGAGGCCGCAGGATTCCATCGAGTCCAACGCATTCGGTTCTATGAAGTCTGAAATGCCGATTCAAAATCTGCCTAAAGTCGTTCCGCCGGATGTCATTGAATTGGGACCATCGCTATCAGAACAAAAACAGGAATCTACAGACATTTCCGATCATCCAGTCGAGAACCTGCAAAAAATGGATGAAAACGAATTCGTTGAAGAAGAGTTTCAATCCGCTTCAAAAGAGCCACAACAACCAGCAACTGAAAAGAAATCTGCGGAGAAACGAAAGACTGATCAGCCATCAGATAAACAAACATCCAAAAAACGGGGAATCGGATCTTCCATTCTTGACTCTATTCATGAGGACATCAGCGAAGATTCCGAACAAAAATAACATCTGTTTTGTAAAAATCCGTTCTTCTTTAAAAAACATCAGAGAGCCGTTCGGAATTCCGAACGGCTCTCTGATGTTATGAGGGAAATTCCCCTCCATATTTCATTTTGTTAAACAATGTGTTGTATTCTGCAGTGCCTTTTATTTTCTATCGTTTCAATCAGCGTCAGATTTTAAAGTTTCCAAAAAAGACTGCGTTTTCTGATAATAATGATTTGTCTCAATCATACGAAAAACCTCTTCGTTCAAATAATATCGATAATGGTGATTCGAGGCAATCCGCTCACGAATTTCTGTGGAGGAAATTTCCAAAAGCGGAGCATCAATCAATCGAATTTTTTGCATGATATTCGGGAAAACGGATTCCAGATGAATCCAATCAATTCTCTCACCTGGACGATTCATCACACCCATCTCATCAATCCGATCCAAAATCAACTGCGGTTCGTGCCATTCATAAAAATCATTCATCGAGTCACTGCCTGTCAAAAGAACGATAGTGCTGTTCGCAAATTTCTCTCGAAGGCAAAGCAGCGTGTCGGAAGTAAAATGCGGTCCCGGCCGCTCATTTTCGATTAAAGACAACTCAAATTTCGGCTCATGCTGAATACATGCCCGAACCAATTCGGCACGGCAAATGAAAGGCGTTATCCTTTGATGCAGTTTATGCGGCGGTGCGGGTGAAAGCATCCACAGTACGCGATCAAGAGAAAGTTGATCAGCAGCCTCTGCAGCTAAAATCATATGTCCAAGATGAGGAGGATCGAAGGTTCCTCCAAATATACCCAGTCTCTCCACAGCTATTCGACCCACTCCAATTCAAAATGATCACCGATCATTACTGTATCACCTTCTTCGATACCAGCCTTTCGAAGAGCATCTTCAATACCCAGCGTGCGCAATAAAATTTGAAATCTGCGTACAGAACCGCTGTGTTCCCAAAATGTCATTTTCGCAGCACGTTCAATCGAAACACCGCGAACAACCCAGTCACCATCTTCATCGCGAGATATTGAGAATTCACGCGGATCTTCCTGGGGAACATAAAGCGGCAGACTTTCAACCGTCTCGCTTTCCGGCACATTTTGCAGTATCTCATACAGCTTCCATAAGACGGGATTTACATCCTGCCTGGTTGCAGCCGAAATTGCCATGGGTTCGAAACCGCGATCAATTAAAGTTTTGCGAACTTCCACCCAGCGTTTTTCAGCTTCTGGAAGATCCATTTTATTAAACACGACAAGTTGCGGTTTGGTTGCAAGATTCGGATCAAATAATGCCATTTCTTGATTAATTTGGTCAAAATCCGCTATAGGATCATCTGATTCCCCATTTAACAAATGAAGAATCACCTTTGTCCTTTGAATATGACGAAGAAAAGCATCACCTAACCCTATACCAAGATGAGCACCTTCAACCAGCCCAGGAATATCAGACAAAACCAGCGAGTGATCCAAATCTAATTCAGCCACCCCAAGGTTCGGTTCAATGGTTGTAAAGGGATAATCTGCAATTTTTGGTTTCGCATTGGTTACTGCAGCCAAGAAGCTGGATTTTCCTGCATTGGGAACACCGACAATGCCAATATCAGCGACCAGTTTTAGTTCCAGTTTCAGGTATTTTTCTTCCGCTGGAGCCCCTTTTTCGGCTGTAGTGGGAGCTTGATTGGTAGAACTGACGAAATGAGGATTGCCCTTTCCGCCGCGCCCCCCTTTGGCAACGATCAATTCCTGTCCCTGTTCAATTAAATCGCCTAATAACATACCGGTTTTTGCATCCGTAACAATGGTTCCGGCAGGAACGAGAACAATGAGGTTTTGACCTGATCGCCCCGTACGATTGTTCACACCGCCTTTTTGACCATCTTCAGCAATATATTTTGTTTTATGGCGAAAAGATGCCAGCGTATTCATCCTCTTCTCTACTTTCAGAATCAGATCTCCGCCATGACCTCCATCCCCGCCATCCGGACCACCGCGCGCAACATATTTTTCTCTATGAAAATGCATAAAGCCATCTCCGCCCTTGCCGGAACGGATGTAAATTTCCGCTTCATCGATAAACATAACATCCTGCTTTCTTTCAATAAATCTGAATCAGGCAGACGCAGAAAAATAGTTCGCAACCATTTCACGGCTTAATGCCCTGATCCCCATCTAATTTTACGCGATAAATAGTTCATCCATCATGATTCATGCCAGCTATTCGAAATATTGACGTACTATTCGAATAAAGAGGGAAACATTTGTTGTTGTGATGGTTTATGCGCTTTTTGTAAAAACATCACAACAACTAAGACTTCTTTCCATATTTGGAATTGCTGTATACTGCTGTACTCTGATTCTTCAAGTCAAAATTATGATAAGATTACGAAAAATTAACAGATGAACGAAAAAGTGCAATAGAATGAAAAAATCCTCATCGATGCAGAATAAAAAATCAATCTTTTTTTTCCTTTTCTTTTTTTTGCTATTCCTGATCCCCATGTTTTCATCTTATGAGGCTGCACAAAAATTTGGAAATTCGATCGCTCCAGATGGTAACATTGAGCGATTTACTCCGGAAATATTTCAAATTGGACAGATTGGTTGCGCAGCGTTGGGTTTTCTGAGTCTCGGTTTTTCATTGTTTGCCGGATTTTTCCCTCGAAAATACCAATTCTTCATCCAGCAGCAAAAACAATCGCTCCGATCCCTTCCCCGTCGTTTTGTTCAAGATTATCGATCTTTTCGACAAAGCATAATCGCTTCTTTTAAAATTGAGAAATCTGACCTAATTTTGCTGGGGCTCATCATGGCAGCCGGATTTGCAGTCAGATGGATCATGATCAATCGGCCAATGACTCATGATGAATCCTATTCCGTTTATATCTGGGGCAGCAGCAGTTTGCGCCACACAACCAATGATTATCATCTTCCAAACAACCATGTCCTTCACAGTATTCTGGTGAATCTCATTTATCACACAATCGGGAAAATTCCCGCATTCGTTCGTTTGCCAGCATTCATCAACGGATGTCTCATCATTCCATTTGCTTACCTGTTAGGGAGAAAAATATACAACCGGCATACAGGTTTGCTGACAGCCGGGTTGACAGCCTTTTCACCTTTTCTTATAGAATATTCCACCCTGGCGCGTGGTTATTCCATGTTGTCTCTGTTTACTATTTTCATTTTTCTGCTCGGAATATATGTCATCAGACACAAGAATTTATTTGCCTGGTCGATGATGATCCTGATTTCATCCCTCGGATTTTATACACTACCAACCATGCTGTATCCCTTTGGTGCTCTTTGTGTCTGGCTGTTCCTGTTTTTGATTTTTTCTCAATTTTCCAGCAATTACAGAAATCCTGCAAATTTTTTGAAATATTTGGTCCTCAGCGGACTTGCTGTTTCTGGTTTTTCTTTATTGCTGTATTCCCCCATCTTCATCAACTCCGGGACAGATGTCCTGTTTAAAAATGTTTTTGTCCTACCGCTTCCCAAAAATGATTTCTATCCAACATTGCTCTCACGTTTCTCAGATCACTTTCATGCTTTCACAGACAATGTCCCAAAACCGATTTGGATACTCTTGTTCCTGGGCATACTGATTTCAATAATCGCTCATCAAAAAATCAGTCAGATTCGCATTCCATTACAGGCAGCGTTTCTTCTGTGGTTGCCTCCAGTAATTCTTTACCAACGGCCAAATTTATGGACCAGAACCCAGATTTACCTTTGGGTACCTGTCATTCTTTGGGGCAGCGCTGGTATGATCGCCACATTAGATTGGTTATGGAACAAAACAAATTTTCATCAAAAAAATTGTCTGACTAAGTTGTTCATTATAATCGTGACCTTCGCCGCAGCGATCCCCCAATGGGTTCACGCATTTCAGGTTTCGAAAGAAATCAGCATTCATGAAATTGCAATTCAAGAAATTCTAACAGATGACCCGACAAAAATTCTTGTGGCTGTTGCACCGGAAGACGATGCTGCATTATGGTATTATGCAGATCGATATGATCTTCCGAAAAATATTTTTGATAAAAACAGACCTTTCTCCACAGTTTATGTTTTTGCCAATCCGCTCAATGAGGGTTTTGAAGAACCGAGAACGATCGATGAAGTCTTAAATCGATATGGTCCAGGTGCCGCATTTGTTTTATCGGACACAAAGCAGGTTTTAATCAATCGCGATAATGCGATTTTCTGTAAGTTTCAGGCGAATTCCAGAGTAGTTGAGGAAACGTTCGGAACAAAATGATCATTCCATTTCTTAACAATTTTCGAAATTTTTATTATCCATTCCATGAAATTGAATTTTTTTGATAGCAGACAAGAACGGCAGCAGAACCTTGAAATTTAAAAAAAAAGCCATTATATGGATAATAATATCCATTTTCTGCGTGAAATCAAATTTCTTGACAACCTTCCCACAGCCTACTATAATAATCATAATAAACTGAATATAGTAAAAAAATGAATTAGCAATTCGAAATATATACTGAATTCTTTGATATTGTTATGTTGTTCCTTTTTATTCGAAGAGAAAGTATATATTTTAAATTACTGAAACTGAATGCGTTACTGATCTTTTTATCTGTAAGCAATTCTGCAAAAGACTGATTCATCCACATATGTTTGTGAGTTTCTCTCATGAATCAGAGGTTTTATTCCTGAAAAGCAGAATACCCTATAGATCAGCAATTCGAAATATGAACCAGCTTCCAGAATAAAGCGAGAGAATTTATTGTTATCTTAATTGTTCGCAAAGCATACAATCAACACAACAATAAATAACCTTCCCATATTTCAAATCGCTGCGAATAGATCTGTTAAACGCTTTTTTTTTGAAATTGTTGAGAAACATTTATCGGTCTGTCTGACTGGTTTCTGGTTATTAATGGTGTTTACTGACAGTAGAACCAACCGCCAATCGAAACAACAAGTCGAAATATTGATCGACTTTTCAAATAAAGAAAGAAAATTTGTTGGTCATATTTCAAATTACTGCAATCGAAATGAATGATGTAAAGAACAAATAAATATTTATTGGAGCAGTATTAATGGCATATACAAACGGATACGATCATTTTTTTCAGGAAATTACTGCTGATATCGATCGATGTAAAACAAGCGGAAAACGAATTGTATGCGGATACACCAGCAATCTGGATGTTCTAATTGAATGGAATGAAAAAACGTTTAATCATATCATTTCTACCTTTTTGGAAAATGAACCCTCCCTCAAAGCAGGGGATGCAATTCATTCCCTCGGGGATTTTGCCCGCATCGCTTGTTATTATGCAATGCATGGGCTGGGAGGAGAGATTGACATCACGGAACGTTCCGTTTGTGATTATCTGCTAAGCCAGTTTAAAAGCTGCTTTGCTTTAGGGGGAACGGCAGTTCAAGGCGCGACCGCGCTTAGCACACTTGGATTTCCCGTGATTGTCCATCCGTCTGATCGTTCTTTGGAAGTCTGTAAGATCATGAATCATCCAGGAGTCGAAGTTGTCGCTGAACAAGGGTTGATTCCCATCGAAGAGGCTTGCTCCGGTGAATTGCCAGTACTGCACATCATTCTCCAATTTCCAAAAGGTGCAAAACTGATTATCAAAGATAAGCTATACGAAATACCTGTTTCAAACCGGCTGATTCTTGATTATGATACAAAGCATAAACAGATTGTCGTCGATCAGTGCTTCCGCGACTACTGCGAATCGAATGCAAAAAATTTATACTGTTACAGCATATCCGGATTTAATGCAATTACTGACATTCATAACCTGATGAAAGAAATGGACATGCTGGAAGCGCACTATAAAAAAATCAAGGATGCAAATCCAAATTGCATTATATATCTGGAAGGTGCCCACTTCTATAATACGGATGTTCAGGATCTCTTGTTTGACCGGCTTTCGCGAATTGTTGACATTCTCGGGATGAATGAAGAAGAGTTGGTCGGACATGCAGAAAGATTTGGCATTGACACAGATGAAAAAAATCTGGAATCGGTGATACGCAGTCTGCAGTTTCTGACTGAAAAATACCCTGTAAAAGGGATTGTGCTCCATACCAAAGACTACTCCATGTATTATGGTAGTGAAATAGACAATGCGAACATCGTCAAAGGACTCACTTTGGGAAATCTTTTATCCGGTACCAGGGCAAGGACCGCGCGATACGGAAATATGGATGACTGCAGAGAAACAATTCCGCTACCATTGAGCGCAACAGGTCTTACATTTGCGGAAGAGCTGGAAAAAATGCAACCGGATCATTATGTCCGGCTGGTACCTTCAAAATACATTGAGGATCCAGCCTGTACGATTGGTTTGGGCGACACATTCATGGCAGGTGTTCTTATTGCGTTTGTGCGGTAATAAGGAGAAACAGCAATATGAAATATTTGATGGGAATTGATTTAGGCACTTCCAGTTTGAAAACCATTTTAATGGATGAAAATGGATCGGTTATTACTGTTGCAAATCGTTCCTATCAATTTGACTCACCTCACCCGGGTTACGCAGAACAACACCCTGATGTCTGGTGGGATGCTTGCGTGAAAACAATTCAAGAGATTTTACGAACAAGCAGAATCCAACCCGCTGAAATCGCCGGCATCAGTTTTTCAGGACAAATGCACGGAGCTGTTATGCTGGATAAGAACTACCAGGTAATCCGTCCAGCAATCCTGCATTGTGATGCCCGATCGGACCAACAAATTGAGTACATACGGTCTGTTTTCGGACTTGAAAAAATACGCGAACTGGTTATGAATCCAGTCTATACTGGTTTTCTGTTGCCATCCCTTCTTTGGGTCAGAGACAATGAACCGGAACTATATGAGAAAATCCGCTATGTCTTTTTACCGAAGGATTACCTGAAATTTAAAATGACCGGAGAAGTATCATCGGATTTCTCCGATGCCTCCGCAACACTGGCTTTCGATATTAAGAACAATTGCTGGTCAAAAGAAATACTAAGTTCACTTCAAATTCCGATGGATCTTTTCCCATTTTGCTATGAAACGACAGCAAATACGGGAAAAATATGCCGTGAAGCATCCGAAATTACTGGACTTTCCTCCAATACGATCGTAGCTGCCGGAGGCGGTGATCAAGTCATGCAAGGAATTGGAAACGGCATGGTGAACGTCAATGATGCAACAGTCAATATCGGAAGCAGCGGACAAGTCTGTTTCCAAATTGATCAACCGGTTCTCAATCCCGCACTGAACACCAATATGTTTTGCGGATACAAAAATAATCGCTGGATTCTGTTTGGCGCCACAATGAGCGCCGGATTGTCGCTGAAATGGTGGAATCAATTAAGCCGCGGAATCGGATATGATGAATTAAACGATCAAGTCGCCCGTATTCAACCAGGCAGCGGAGGTGTAATTTTTCTGCCTTACTTGAATGGAGAAAGAACTCCTCATGTAAACCCGAATTTGAGCGGTGCCTTTTTTGGTGTTAATATTAATACAACTAACATGCACATGAACCGGGCAGTTATGGAAGGTGTGGCTTATTCTCTGATGCAATGTATTGAGATATGTGGCAATCTCGGCTATAAGGCGAAAACATTGGTAGCATCCGGCGGAGGAGCAAGAAGCAAACCGTGGCTTCAATTACAAGCTGATATATACAATATTCCGCTTAAAATTGCCAAATCGGAAGAACAAGCCGGATCTGGCGCTGCAATTGCAGCAGGTGTCGGAGCAGGCGTGTTCGCAGATATCGAAGAAGGATGCAGAAAAGCCGTCCAGTTTCAAGATGAACTGGTTTTACCAATCGAAAAGAATCATAAAAAATATTGTGAGTATTATCAGTTATATAAAGATATTTATACATCTTGCAGGGATGTATTACAGCAAGTTACACTTTTAGGCCGAAATGAAGAAGAATTGAAATAAAACGCTACATACAGTTTGATGAAAATGAGGTGATTCGATTGAACGAACAAGATAATCTTCAACACGATTCTCAAGAATACATACTGGAGTGCCGAGGAATATCGAAATTTTTCGGTGGTACGCATGCACTGGAGGATGTCGATTTTCATGTCAGTAAGGGACAGGTTCATGCGCTTGTTGGTGAGAATGGCGCTGGAAAATCGACCTTGATGAAAATAATCATCGGACTGTACAAACAGGACAAAGGAGAAATTTTCTTTGAAGGAAAACCTTATACCGTAAATGGTCCTGCCGAAGCTATCAAAGCTGGAATTTCCATGATTCATCAGGAACTAAATCCGGAGCCCTATTTGTCGGTTGCGGAAAGTATATTCCTGAAACGCGAAGACACGCTTGGAAAATCATTCTTCCTGAATAAAAAAGAAACCAACCGAAAAGCCGCAGAACTGCTGAAACAATTCAATTTCGACATCAATCCAAAAGTTCTGATGGAGGAGCTGACGCTTGCTCAAAGCCAGATGATTGAAATCATTAAAGCGGTCTCCTGCAATGCAAGGCTTGTCATTATGGATGAACCAACTTCTTCATTGGACAGTGAAGAGACTGAACGCTTATTCCGGACCATTCGAAATTTAAAAGACCATGGCGTCACCATCATCTATATCTCTCATCGCATGGAAGAGATATTTGAAATATGCGATTCCTATTCCGTTTTTCGGGATGGTCGTTTTGTTGGGACTGGCAAAGTCAGTGAAGTAACAACCAATGAGTTGATTTCAATGATGGTCGGCCGAAAATTCGATAATATTTTCCCGAAAGAAGATGTCAAAATCGGTGATGTAGCGTTTCGAGTAGAAGGATTATCCGGAAAAGGATTTCAAAATATCAGCTTTGAAGTTCGCCATGGAGAAATCCTGGGATTATCCGGATTAGTCGGGTCAGGCCGCAGTGAAACCATGCGAGCAATATTTGGAATCGACCCGCTTACAAGCGGAAAAATTTACCTGGATGGGGAAGAAATTAAGATTAAGAATCCGCGCGAGGCTATTTCCAAAGGGATCGCAATGATTAACGAAGACCGAAAGAATTATGGATTATGCCTATTTCGCTCTTTGAGAGAGAATATTTCTCTGCCAAATTTGGAGAGCCGTCAACGCGGTTTATTGATTGACCAGACCAGAGAGAAAAAAGAATGTACAGAGGCAGCCTTAACGCTGCGTGTGAAAGCAGCCAGTATAGAAGCTGACGCATTTTCTCTCAGCGGCGGAAATCAACAAAAAATCGTTCTTTCAAAATGGATTATGTCTGAACCCAAGGTACTAATTATGGATGAGCCAACTCGCGGCATCGACGTCGGTGCAAAAGCGGAAATTCATTCCTTAATGTGCCGTTTCGCATCTGAAGGGATGGCTATCATATTAGTATCTTCAGAATTGCCCGAAGTGATGGGAATGAGCGATCGGATTTTAATTTACCATGAGGGAAAACTGAACGGAGAAATTTCCCGAAAGGAAATCCTCGATGGAACTGCAACTCAGGAAACAATCTTAGCAAAAGAATTTGGTGGAAAATAAGGAGAAGCCTTGATGGAAAAATCACAGGAAAAGAAAATTTTGGGCATGAATCAGCACGATTTCAGCCTGTTCATGAAACGATATGGAATTGTTTTTGTCATGATCGGTATGTTCGTGATTCTGTCTGTATCATCGACCAAGTTTTTGAAAATGAACAACATTTTGAATGTCCTTTCCACCGTCGCTTTGAATGGTATTCTGGCAATGGGGATGGTTTTTGTCATCACAGCCGGTGGAATTGATCTGTCAATTGGTTCGCTGCTGGCTCTGGCAAGCACAACCATCGGGATTGTTCTTCAGGCTACTGGCAGCATTCCGCTTGCCTGTGTCACGGCCGTTGTCATCTGCACCTTCTTTGGCCTTCTGAATGGTTTGTTGGTCGCAAAATTTAATATGTTCCCATTTGTTGTTACGCTGGCAAGCCAGCTCGTAATCCGCGGACTTGGGTATGTCATTTCCGGAGGATATTCTTTTGCACTCGCAAATCCAAAATTTTCACAAATCGGTTTGGGCAAATTGTTCGGAATAATTCCATATCCGATTCTGATCCTGTTAGGAATCGCAGTGATATCCTATTTACTGCTGCATTGGACAAAATTTGGTCGTTATATCTATGCAGTCGGAGGAAACATCAATGCCGCAACCGCCTCCGGAGTAAACGTATTCTGGACACGCGTCGGCTCTTTTATTATCAGCGGTTTATTCGCAGGCGTTGCCGGTATCATCATGACTGCCAGAATCAACGCTGCACAGCCGAATATCGGTGTCGGTTATGAAACCGATGCCATTGCAGCTTGTGTTATCGGCGGAACGTCTTTCGCTGGCGGTATTTCGACAATACCGGGAACTATGGTTGGTATCATTATTATAGGATTAATCTATAATGGAATGAATCTGATCGGAATCAGTTCTTATTGGCAGACAATCAGTAAAGGGCTCCTTATCATCGGCGCAGTCATGCTGGATTCGTTCATCAATAAGAAACGATAATCGTCATCTTACCCTGATATCAGGGAATAAGAAAATATTTTTATCAGGAGGAATTGAAATGAAGAAATTTGTTGTTTTAGTTTTAGCTTTCTGTATGTTGTTCTCCTTAGTTGCCGTCGCAAGTGCAGAGTCCGATATCGTCGTTGCATATATGGCGAAAAACACAGTCGATGCATTCCATGCTACTCTTAACGGTGCAGCCAAAGAAGCACTCGATGCACTGAAAGAAGATGGAACCATTAAAGATTGGCAGCTTTATGATGGTCTGACCGACCCGATTACTCAGGTCAACCTGATCGAAGATGCGATCAACAACGGCGCCAATTTTGTCGTTTTCCTGCCTGCTGAAGCAGAAGGTAGCGCACCGGTTGTGAAACGCTGTGCGGATGCCGGTATTCCGATTGTTGTTGTCAATTCCAAGACCAATAATACGGATGAACTCGCCAATGCCTATGTCGGTTCCAATGACGTCGAAGCTGGCGAAATCATGGCGAACTATGTCATTGAAAAACTTCCCGATGGCGGAAAATATGCTCATATGATGGGTATTGTCGGCAATTCAGCTCAGATTCAAAGAGGCGAAGGTATTGCCAATGTCATGAGCAAAAATGACAAATGGGAAAGCGTCGGCGATTTCGCTGCTGACTGGTCTGCTGATAAAGCCGTCCAATTTGCTACTGATGTTCTGACTCAATACGGTGATGAACTGAAAGCAATCATTTGCGACAATGATGACATGTCCTCTGCAGTTCAGGCTTATGTCAATTCCGTTGACCGCAAAGATATTGTCTGCATCGGTGTCGATGGCAACGCTGGTCCTTTAGCCATGGTTAAAGAAGGTACCCTGGGCGCGACAGTTCTTCAGGATGGTGCCGCACAGGTTAAAACCGCCATTGCTTTGATCCCCGATATTATCGCCAAAAAGGAAGTTGAGAAAGAAATTATGGTTCCGTTCACCCTTGTCACAAAAGACAACGTTGACGAATACCTGAAATAATTCCTTTCTTAAACAAAGATCTAACTATGCGAAAAGCGGACGGTATCGTCCGCTTTTCCTTTTATAGGGCGGAGTATTCATCGTCCTGTAATTTATGTGTGATGTGAATAAACAAGCAGAATCTTCTATCGATTTTACGAATTCAGTAATTCAAACTAGGAAAAGATTTTATTATTGATCTCATAATTTTGTGTTTCACCCATAAGATTTATATGATGAATCATTCACAGATTAATCTGTCATTGCGAGGAGGGCGTCAGCCTGACGAAGCAATCTTTTTTTGTGTAGCACCAGTTACATAATGGCGCAGGGAGATTGCCACGCCCCTTAGGGGCTCGCAATGACACATATCACCCCTATAGGGGCTCGTATGGCAATTTGTCATTGCGAGGAGGGCGTCGACCTGACGAAGCAATCTTTTTTTTGTGTGGCACCAGTTACATAATGGGGCAGGGAGATTGCCACGCCCCTTCGGGGCTCGCAATGACAAATATCACCCCTATGGGACTCGTATGGCAATTTGTCATTGCGAGGAGGGCACTAGCCTGACGAAGCAATCTTTTTTTGTGTGGCACCAGTTACATAATGGGGCAGGGAGATTGCCACGCCTTTTCGGGGCTCGCAATGACAAATATCACTCCTATAGGACTCGTATGGCAATCTGTCATTGCGAGGAGGGCGTCAGCCTGACGAAGCAATCTATTCTCGCATGGATCAGAGAGATTGCCACGCCCCTTCGGGGCTCGCAATGACACATATCACCACTATGGGGCTCGCATGGCAATCTGTCATTGCGAGGAGGGCGTCAGCCTGACGAAGCAATCTATTCTCGCATGGGGCAGGGAGATTGCCACGCCCTTTCGGGGCTTGCAATGACGAATATCACCACTATGGGGCTCGCAGTGACAGGTTTCAAATCGCTGATTCCGAATGGATGTTTACCCATGATAAAATAGAATCGTATTGTAAAGAATTCGTCGGCTGAGGAAATCATACATCCTCGGAAACTGACATTACACTCAATCATGAACACCGATTATCGGGAGGAGAATAAAATATGTTACTCAACATGAAAGATCTGTTAAAAGTTGCAAACGACCACAATTTTGCAGTTCCGGCATTTAATATCGGAACTGGACAAATACTAAAAGCAGTTCTGGAAACTTGTGAAGAATTGCGCGCTCCGGTTATCCTGGCAATTCACCCGTCAGAGCTTGAATTTCAAGGTGATTTTTTCCTGGAAAGTGTTAAATCGGCTGCCAATCATGCTACAATTCCGGTCACGATCCATTTAGACCATGGATCTACCCTGGAACAGGTTTATCGAGCCATCCGCACCGGATTCACTTCAGTGATGATCGATGCTTCCCATTATTGCTTTGAGGATAACGTGGCTATTTCCAAAAAAGTGGCAGAAATCGCTCATCCATTAGGTATTTCTGTGGAAGCAGAACTTGGAACGATCGGCACTTGCGGCAACGACAAAGAAGGCGGTACCGGCGAAATTATTTATACACGCCCGGATGATGCAGTAAAATTCGTCCAGGAAACCGGAATTGATTGCCTGGCAATTGCAATTGGTACAGCGCATGGAATTTATCCGAAAGGTTTCAAACCGGAACTGAAGCTGGATCTTCTCAGTGAAATCAAGGCAAAAGTTAATATTCCATTGGTGCTTCACGGCGGCTCCGCCAATCCGGATGATGAAATCGCGGAAAGCGTCAAACGCGGCATTAATAAAATCAACATCTCCTCTGATATCAAAGATGCCTTCTATCAACAGCTTCGGAAAACACTTTCTGCAGACCCGAAGGTTCGGGAACCATTTGAGCTCTATCAGGACAGTATTAAAGCGATGAAAGAAGTTGTCACCCATAAAATCAAATTATTTGACGATGCAGATAAAGCGAAATTTTATTCCTTATAGCGGTTGATGTATTTTTTAAAACTGTTCCTACATGACGGAAGAAAGCCCAGCAATTCGAAATATGGGGATAATGATTCGTTGTTGTGTTGTTTTTGCGCGTAGCGCAAAAACAACACAACAACGAGTTTTCTCGATTGATTCAAAAGGTTCGTTCAAATTTCGAATTACTGAAGAAAGCCCGATTCTATAACAGTAAAAAGGAGGATTGATCATGATAAAAGAAAAGATACGCGAAACATTTCAAAATGGAAAAGGAGTGTTACATCTCACTCCAACCTGGGTTCCAAGAGGCTTTAATGAACCAGGTCGCAGAATTCGATTACACCCGGATGATTATTTTGCCTTTGGGATGGATCGCGGAGGCATCAGCGAACGCTGGCTTGGATCGGTGACAGTCGCTTTGAATGGTCCGAAAACCGGACCGACAGAAGGAATGAGTTTCGTACTTGCAGATGAATCCGGACATGAAAAAATTCTGTTTGCCGATGTGGTTGAAGAACTTGGCGCAGAAGTGATTGGTAAAGGTCTGTTTGATCGCTATGGTACCTGGCCAACTTTTGCAAAACTTTATGATTACGACAAACCATTGTTCCATCATCTGCATCTGACAGAAGAAAAAGCAAATAAAATCGGTCGCCATGGAAAACCGGAAGCATATTACTTCCCGGTTCAATACAATGCCTATCTGGGGCGTTTCCCGCTGACCTATTTTGGATTTGATCCGTCCGTGACCAAAGAAGAAGTCATCAACTGCATCCGCAACTACGATAAATTCGATACCCGAATTACCGAGCTGTCACGAGCTTACCGCGTCAAACTGGGGACAGGCTGGTACACACCGGCTGGAGTTATTCATGCGCCGGCTTCTGTGGTTACGTACGAACCGCAATGGAACAGTGATGTCAACACGATTATGGAAAATGTCACCATGGGTGAAATCAATCCGCATAATCTGCTCACAGACTGCCAGCCGGAATCCGAAAAAGACAATATAGAAAGTCTCTTTGCACAAATTGACTGGGAAGAGAGCACCCGTCCGGATTATAAACAGAAATACTTCCGCCCTCCTAAAGCCTTGCCGGAAAAACAAAAAGGCATGAGCGAAAAATGGGTTGCCTACGCCAATGAGTGGATCGCGGCGAAAGAAGTAACGGTTCAACCCGGCGCATCCGTGACGCTGCATGACCAGGCATGTTATTGCGCGCTGGTCGTCCAGGGACACGGCCGATTTGGTACTTTTGAATGTGAAGCGCCCGGTCTCCTGCGATTCAACCAAATTTCCGGTGATGAATTTTTTGTTTCGGACGAGGCTGCAAAGAAAGGCATCGAGATCAAAAATACGGGCAGCTACGAACCGCTGGTCATCCTGCAGAATTTTGCCAACAATAACCCGGAAGTCCCGGCTGTAGTTTAGACGCTGTCCCATTTCTCGGCTGGAACGTCGAAAAATCGAGATTTCTGAATTCTCATCACATATAAAAAAGAGTTTGTCTTTATCGAAAGGTCGAAAAAAGACAAACTCTTTTATTTTTAATTTCGCGCTGATGATAATTTGCGGATATCTGCTCGATCGTCAAGAATTTGGGTTAATTTTCCATCTTTCATGATCAGAACACGATCCACAAATTCACACATTCTTAAGTCGTGCGTAACCATAATCCCGGCTCGATTCTGTTCATGAATCAAACTCGCAAAGGTTTCCACAACCTGATAGGCACGTTCCGTATCCAGACTGGCAGTTGGTTCATCGGCCAACACCAGGCTCGGATTGTGGATCAAAGCTCGGGCAATCGCAACGCGCTGCTGTTGTCCGCCGGACATTTGGCCAGGGTAGTTGTTCAATCGTTCCCCCAAACCAAGACGCGCCAACAATTCTCGTGCCCGCAATTTTCCAGCTTTATCCAATTTGTTATTCAAGCGCAGCATTAATTCGACATTTTCTACGGCACTGAGATAAGGTACCAAATTGTTGGCTTGAAAGGTAAAACCAATTTTCTCTCTGCGCATATTGACCCGCTGAAAATCATCCAGACTGGAGAGATCAACCCCATCGATCAACACTTGCCCGGAAGTTGGTTTCAATAACGCGGCAAGAATGGACAACATGGTGGTTTTTCCGGAACCGCTGGGACCGACGAGAGCGACAAATTCACCGGAAGCCACAGTGATTGACACATCATCCACCGCGGATATCAGACCTGAATCGCTTTGATAAGTTTTAATAACCGATTTTGTTTCAAGTGCATTCATTGTTGTCATCCTAATGTCCCTGTTATGAAGATAATCCCAAAGCTTTTAGCGGTTCAATTCGCACAGCATATCGAATGGATACCAAACCTCCCAGAGGTCCAATCAGCAACAGCGCAATGATTGCAATAGCTGTCGTCGTACCATTGAAAACAATCGGTACCTGAGGTGGAAAAAATAATGAGAATAAAAAGGTCAATCCGGCACCAATCGCTACCCCAATCATTGTAATCAGTGTAATCTGAAT
>Ga0116193_1000319_pt1 | contig 47212 bp, 41 predicted proteins | sample AD_UKC115_MetaG_FD_89892 | JGI IMG/M metagenome (GOLD analysis project Ga0116193, IMG submission 89892) | Active sludge microbial communities of municipal wastewater-treating anaerobic digesters from Hong Kong - AD_UKC115_MetaG | ecosystem: Engineered > Bioreactor > Anaerobic > Digestate... | reverse complement strand
TTATGTTAACCCGCAACTCCGAAACCTGCCGGAGCAGCCCCACCCGGACCCCTCCCCAGAATCCCCACGTTTCACCCCATGCCACTGAGGGCATCATTCTGGCAGTGAATCCTGCTGCGGACAATGGATGCCCTGATGCGCTTGATCATATACGGAACGCTCTCCCTGCTGGCACTGATCCTTGGAATAGACACGCATATCGGCTCGGGTCTGGCAACCTCTGAGTCGAGCGCCGTCGCCGACATGATTGCAGTCCTCGATGACTCAGGTCTGCGATCGGATGCACACATGGCTCGATCCGTGCTCAGATCGTCGCGTTTTCGCAAATCGCGATTCTTCGACTGGCTAAACGCCTTTTCGGAGGCTCGCGGCTATGACTTCGCGTTCTACGCCTACACACCGATTCTGAGCAGCCGACGCGTCTTCCTGGGCGACAACTACTGGCGGCAGGATGCCTACGGGCGCGCCTCGGTGACGGTACATGAGCTGGCTCATGTTCGCCGGCACGAGCGACGGGCAATGAGAGGCATCCCCCGGTCGTCCGACGAGGTGGAAGCTTACAGATATCAATACCAGACTTATCGAGCTATCGGCATCGGCTCGTATGGGATAGGAAGCGATGTCTACTGGGACATGATGTACGGCATCAGGGACTACGTCGTTCCCGCGTATCCGGAGTATGCAGAGCGCAAGGATGTGGCGGAAGCACTATATGTGATGCGATTGGCGGAATAGATGGGAGAGACAGCCTGGCTTCTAGCTTATGTCGGAGCCGCCGTGCTGGCGGTGGCGGCAGGAGACCTGGCGGGGTCCAGGTTCTGCGCGCTGCTTCGGCGAAGATGCGGCGACGGTCCCCTACTCCGTCTACCGGCATGGATCCGTGTCGGCATCGGCGTGACGATCCCGGTGATCGGCTTCTCGGGAGTGATACTCGCGGCCATAGGCATCTACGGATCCAGAGCCTTCTGGGTGCTGACCCACAATCCGGAGATGCTCTCGCTGGTTGCCTTCTTCATCACGGGTATGCTTACGTCCATATACGTCGGAGGGTTCTGCAGCGAGGGGTAGCGTAAGACACAAGAAAGGCGGTCCGGATGATATCCGAACCGCCTTTCCTTACTATAGCTACTGCATGTCGAAGTCTTCGCTCACCGCGGCTTGCTGGAGAACCGACTCCGCTACGTAGATCGGCGCCTTCGCTCTGAGCGCCAGGGCAATCGCATCGCTCGGCCGCGAGTCGATATCCACCACGTGGCCGTTGCTGGCGATGGAGATCTTGGCATAGTAGGTCTCGTGCCAGAGATCGTCGATGACAATGCGTTCCATCTTGCCGCCGAGCCGATCCATGAGATTCCTCATCAGATCGTGAGTCATGGGCCGGTCGGGGGTGGCGCCCTCAAGTGCCAGGGAGATCGCGTATGCCTCATAGCGACCGATCCAGATCAGCACCTGCCGCCCTCGGTTGTCTCGTAGAAGGACGAACGCGGCCGGCTCCATCCCCTGCTCCAGGTGTTCGTAGACGCCCATGACCTTGACTTCCTTCTCGTCGAGGTCCCTGGGCTCTACCTGCTCCATCTCGGCGCCAAAGGATCTGTCCGGGACATCCGCGCCGCCGAGATCAGGATGAGAGTCCTGATGCAGTCCATCTTCCGCGTTCTCTTCAGGTTCCCGATCGAAAGGCTGCTCGTCTTCTTTCACAACACTACCCTCCGCAGCATCATCGGCTCAAGGCCCCACGTTACCATTATGGCCTTTGTTACCCCCGAATGCAGGACCGCTAATCCAGATCGGAGCTCTTGATCGTCTTGTCCACTATCTTCAGGAACTCGGCGTTATTCTTCGTATGCGCCAGCCTGTCGATCAACAGCTCCGTCGCTTCGGCGCTTCCGAGACCGGCAAGCAGACGATGAAGCTGCCAGATCCGCTTCAGTGTTTCCTCGTCATATAGCAGTTCGTCGTGGCGAGTGCCGGACCGCTTGACGTCGATTGCCGGGTAGATCCTACGCTCCGCAAGACTGCGATCGAGGACAAGCTCCGTGTTGCCGGTAGCCTTGAACTCCTCGAAGATAGCATCGTCCATACGGCTGCCGGTCTCGACGAGCGCCGTCGCCAGGACGGTCAGGCTTCCGCCTTCCTCGATATTTCGAGCAGCGCCGAAGAACCTCTTCGGCCGATAGAGAGCCGACGGGTCGAGACCGCCTGAGAGCGTGCGTCCACTCGGCGTGACCGTCAGGTTCGATGCACGCGCAAGTCTGGTAAGGCTATCGAGAAGAACGACCACATCTCTGCCGGATTCGACCAGGCGCTTCGCCTTGTCGAGAACCATCTCCGACACCCTCATGTGGTTCTCAGGCATCTCGTCGAAGGTCGAGCTGATGACCTCACCCTTGACCGACCGACGGATATCCGTGACCTCTTCAGGCCGCTCGTCGATCAGCAGCACCAGAAGCACGATCTCGGGGTGGTTGGTCGTGATGCTGTTCGCAATTGTTTTAAGGAGCGTCGTCTTTCCCGCCTTCGGCGGAGCGACGATCAGTCCACGCTGACCCTTGCCAATCGGTGCGATCAAGTCTATGAAACGCGCGGAGATGTTCCGGGAGTCCGTCTCGAGGACGATGCGCTCGTTCGGGTAGATCGGCGTCAGATCGTCGAAGTTGACTCGACGTCGCGCAACCTCGGGGTCCAGGCCGTTGACAGCCTCAACACGCAGGAGTCCGTAATACTTCTCGCTCTCCTTCGGTGGACGGACCTGACCGGAGACCAGATCACCGGTTTTCAGACCGAATCGCTTGATCTGTGACTGCGAGACGTAGATATCCTCGGCGTCAGGAGCGAAGTTCTTGTTCCTGCGCAGGAAGCCCCAGCCATCGGGGAGTATCTCAAGGGTTCCCTGGCCGAAGATCAACCCGCTCTGCTCGGTTTGCGCCTGAAGGATCTTGAAGACGAGGTCCTGCTTCTGCAGATCCTCATCGGCACCTATCCCGAGTTCTTTTGCGATGTCCTGGATCTCCTCCACGCTCTTGTTTTCGAGATCCGCTAGTTCCAGTGCCTCCATCGGGGCCACACCTCTTTAGTAATGAATTATCGACTAAGCGACGAGTATTGAGAAAACTTGTTCTGAGTAATGCGTGAACGTCAGCCTGAGATACCTGAAATTGGAAGGAGCAATGGCTGGTGTCCTGAGGCGTTACGGGTATCCGCGGCGGATCGCCGCAACTGGGGAACGTTCTGTTTCTACCGCAATTATACCATGTTCCTCAGCTTTTTGTCTACGGAACTCGCTATTGAGCCGAAGAAAAGCGTTGGCAGGTAGTGAGACTACACGGTTTCGCCGGTTTCCTCCCTCAGGACGCCTATAAACGGCAGGTTTCTGAATAGCCCATCATAGTCCAGGCCGTAGCCGATCACGAACTTGTCAGGGATAACGAATCCTGCATAGTCGGCGCTGATGTCGGTCTCACGCCGACAGGGTTTGTCCAGGAGCGTGCATATCCTGACGCTGGCCGCCTTGCGAGCTTTCAGGTTCTCAACGATGTAGCTGAGCTTTAGCGTCAGCCCCGTGTCGATGATGTCTTCCACGATGAGTACGTGCTTACCCTCGACACTCTCCTCGAGATCCTTGACGATACGCACAATACCTGATGTCTTTGTGGACGCACCGTAGCTCGAGATCGCGACGAAGTCCACCTCGAGTGGAATGGAGACTGCTCGTATCAGATCGGCCAGGAAGACAAATGCCCCTTTCAGTATACCGATCAGGACCAAATCTTTACCCGCATAATCAGCGGATATTTGTTTCCCCAGCTCGGAGACCCGAGCCGATACCTGCTCGGGGGTAAACAGGACTTCGGATATCAGATCTGCCGACACCGAGGCTACTCCCATTCGATCGTGGACGGCGGCTTCGAGCTCACATCGTACAGCAGACGGTTTACCCCTTTGACCTCGTTGATAACCCGGTTGCTGATGCGCTCCAGAAGCTCGTAAGGGAGCCGCGCCCAGTCGGCAGTCATCGCATCTTCGCTGGTCACCGCGCGCAAGACCACAGGATACGAGTAGGTGCGCTGATCACCCATTACGCCGACAGTGCGTACACACGGGAGGACTGCGAACACCTGCCACAGGTCTCGATACAAGCCTGCGTTCTTGATCTCCTCGATGATGATGGCGTCCGCCTCGCGAAGGATGTCAAGCCTGTCTTTGCTGATCTCGCCGATGATGCGGATGCCCAGCCCCGGTCCGGGGAATGGGTGACGCCAGGTGATCTCCTCCGGAAGGCCGAGCTCGTCCCCTACCCTACGAACCTCGTCCTTGAAGAGATGACGCAGCGGCTCGACCAACTGAAACTCCATGTCCTCCGGAAGGCCGCCAACGTTGTGATGGGTCTTGATGACCGCCGCAGTCTTCGTCCCGCTCTCGATCACGTCTGGATAGAGCGTTCCCTGCGCGAGGAAGCCGACATCCCCAAGCTTGGCCGCCTCTTCCTCGAAGACACGAACGAACTCCTCGCCGATGATCTTGCGTTTCTGCTCAGGCTCGGTGATACCCTGGAGTCTGGCGAGGAACCTCTCTTCCGCGTCCACATATACAAGCTTGATGTTGAAGGCATCGGCGAACGTCGATCTGACCTTCTCCGCCTCTCCCTTGCGCAGAAGGCCGTGGTTCACGAAAATGCAGGTCAACTGATCGCCGATCGCGTGATGTACCAGAGCCGCCACTACCGAGGAATCGACTCCTCCGCTGAGGCCGCAGACGACCTTCCCATCCTTCACCTGCGCGCGGATCTTCTGTGTGGTGTCCTCGATGAACGACGTCATCGTCCACAGTCCCCGGCATCCACACGCGCCGTAGAGGAAGTTCCGGAGGATCTCAGTCCCTCTCGGCGTGTGGGCAACTTCGGGATGGAACTGCACGGCATAGAGCTTCCGGGCCGGATCAGACATCGCCGCAACCGGCGTATTGGGGGTCCGGGCCAGAACCTTGAAGCCCGGCGGCGGTGTCTGCACCGAGTCGCCGTGGCTCATCCAGCAGACCAAACCGGAGTCGAGGCCCTTGAACAAGTCGCCGTGGTCCAGCACCTCGAGATCCGTCTTGCCGTACTCTCGCTTGTCGCCGGGCACGACTCGGCCGCCCAGCATGTGCCCCATGATCTGCATGCCGTAGCAGATGCCCAGGATCGGTATCCCGAGCTCAAAGATCGCAGGATCGCACGCGGGCGCACCTTCCTCATAGACGCTCGACGGTCCGCCCGAGAACACGATGCCCACGGGATTGAGGGATTTCAACTCATCGGCGGAGATATCGAATGGGACGATCTCTGAGTAGACGCTGCACTCTCGGATGCGCCTGGCGATTAGCTGGCTGTATTGCGCACCGAAGTCTAGGACGACAACGAGTTCTGGGTGCTGGATCTGGTTGTTCATATAGAGAAATATCTGCTCTCCACGACCGGTATACCGATGCCGGCCGACGGTAACATGGGAAAGAACCTGTCCGGAAACCCTGATGTCCTGCGTCGATGGCAGGCGATCAGTCGCTGTGGGCTTCGGAACTGCGGAGTGCGTGGCGCCGGGAGAACGCCGATGTACATACCGCGCGAACAATGATGCATGCACAACGCTGAGACCGGTGGGAAATCCGTAAGCCAAGAGGATCAGCAGAATCCCGTTGTAGAACGAAATCCCGCCGGATGCAAGGCAATTCTAGCAAAGGACATCGGGCATGTCAAGCATCCAGGCAGCCTGTCGAGCACTTTTCTCAACATTATCGACAGTATAGCAGAAAACGGAGGAGCGCGCACGCCCCTCCGTTTTCGTTTCGCGCATCAATACATGCCGGGCATGCCGCCGCCCATTCCGCCCATCGGCGGTCCGGCCGACGCGGCCTTCTCAGGCTCCGGACGATCGGCTACGAGCGCCTCGGTCGTCAGCAGCATCGATCCTATGCTCGCCGCGTTCTGCAGAGCACTTCGAGTCACCTTGGCGGGATCCACGATCCCGGCCTTCACCATGTCCTCGTACTCTCCGGTCGCTGCGTTGAACCCTTTACCATTCCCCATGGCCTTGATCCTCTGCACGACAACGGAACCTTCCACGCCGGCATTGTTTGCGATCATCCTTGCGGGCTCTTCGAGCGCCTTGCGGACGATATTCACGCCGACCATCTCCTCGTCCTCACCCTCAATCGCGTCGAGGGCTGGGAGCACGCTGATGAACGTGATGCCGCCACCTGGGACGATCCCCTCCTCGACGGCCGCGCGAGTGGCGGAGAGGGCATCCTCGATGCGGTGCTTCTTCTCTTTCAGCTCGGTCTCCGTGGCAGCTCCGACCTGGATGACGGCCACGCCGCCGGACAGCTTGGCGAGACGCTCCTGGAGCTTCTCACGGTCGTAGTCGGAGTCGGTCTCCTCGATCTGGCGCTTGATCTGAGCAATCCTTCCCTGGATGGCTTCATCGGCGCCCTTGCCCTCGATGATGGTCGTATCGTCCTTGCTTACGATCACCTTCTTGGCCTGGCCGAGCATGGGCAGATCGACGTTTTCGAGCTTCAGGCCGAGATCCTCGGTGATGAAGCGTCCGTCGGTCAGGATGGCGATATCCTCCATCATGGCCTTCCGCCGGTCGCCGAATCCCGGAGCCTTGACCGCAACGGCGTTGATGGTGCCGCGGAGCTTGTTGACGACAAGGGTGGCGAGCGCCTCACCCTCTACGTCCTCGGCGATGATCACGAGCGGGCGCCCGGTCCGGACGACCTTCTCGAGGATGGGGATGAGGTCCGCGATCGCGGAGATCTTCTTCTCGTAGAGAAGGATGTAGGGATCCTCGAACACCGCCTCCATCCGCTCGGGGTCGGTCACCATGTACGGCGAGATGTAGCCTTTATCGAACTGCATGCCTTCGACGAACTCGAGGCTGGTGGCAGTGCCCTTCGACTCCTCGACGGTGATGACGCCGTCCTTGCCGACCTTCTCCATCGCGTCGGCGATCAGATCACCGATCGACTTGTCGTTGGCCGAGATGGATGCTACCTCCGCGATCTCCTCACGGTTCTCGACGGGCTTTGCGATCTTGGCGATTTCCTCGACCACGGCCACGACGGCCTTGTCGATGCCTCGCTTCACGATCATCGGGTTGGAACCGGCAGCGACGTTCTTCATGCCCTCCTGGACGATGGCCTGAGCGAGAACGGTGGCGGTGGTCGTGCCATCACCGGCGATATCGTTGGTCTTCGACGCCACCTCGCGGACGAGCTGAGCGCCCATGTTCTCGAAGGGATCCTCTACCTGGATCTCCTTCGCGATGGTGACGCCGTCGTTGATGATCAGCGGGGCGCCGAACTTCTTCTCGATGACGACATTCCGACCGCGCGGGCCGAGTGTCACCTTGACTATATCGGCAAGCTTGTTGACGCCGCGTTCAAGAGCACGACGGGCCTCTTCATCGAATCGCAAATCCTTAGCCATGGATGCTTCCTCCTGTTATCGGACGATCGCCAGGATGTCGTCCTGTCTGAGGATCACGTACTCCTCGCCCGTGATCTTGATCTGTATTCCACCGTATTTCGAGTAGATGACCTTGTCACCCACCTGGACGTCCACCGGGACCTGGATGCCCTTCTCGGTGGTCTGTCCGGGTCCCACGGCGATGACCTCGCCCTCCTGCGGGCGCGTCTTCGCGGTATCGGGGAGGACGATGCCGCCCTTTGTCATCTCTTCCGCCGAGGTAGGCTTGACGATTATTCGGTCTGCTAATGGCTTGAGCAAAACGTGAACACCTCCGTTCGATATTCGGTTCTTAGCACTCAGAGCAGGCGAGTGCCAGCCAGTATGATACACGATTGCCGGGAATAGCGCAAGCAAGCACCCCTAAGTCGGATCAGCGCCTCCGCCTGGCAGGGACACATCGAGCATATCAGCGAACATCCGAGCGTTTTGCGCTGCCTTGCCCTGATAGTGGTTGTTGAAGAACAGATACGTCTCCGAAGCTTTCGAAGCAAGGCGTCTGACCTTGGGCACCCACTCCTCCAACTCGTCGCGGGAATAGAGGTAGTCGTACCGCTGCCACGCCTCTTCATGCTCGAACCACTTCTCCGCGTTGCGTCCGTGGAAGCGGACGTACCCGACATCAGACGTCACACCGGCGACCGGCGGCATGAGCCCGCGCAGTCTCGGCTCATCGACGCAGCAATAGCCGATGCCCAGGTCTCTGAGAAGAGCAACCACATCCTCGGCGACCCATGTATAGTGCCTGAACTCCACGACAAGCGGCAGGTGCCCGAGCTCGTCTCGGAGTTGGCGTAATCGGTTGGCGTTCGTCTCGTTCCGGCGGAAGCTCCACGGGTACTGCGCCAGGACGCATCCAAGCTTACCCGCATCGACGAGCGGCTGCACGGACGTAGAGAACTGTTGGAAAACTGAGAGGTCTGCGTCGGGAGAATGCGTGATGTCCTTGTTCGTCTTGACCGCGAACCGGAAGCCGTCCGGCGTCTTCTCGGCCATGCGCTCAAAAGTCATGGGCGGTGGAATGGTGTAGTACGATGAGTTCACCTCCACCGCCCTGAACTTCGTGGCGTAGTAGGCGAGCATCTCACCCTTCTTGATATCCTGAGGGTAGAAGAAGCCGCGCCAATCATCATAGCTGAATCCGGATGTACCGATCAGTATGTCGCCCATGAGAAATGCGCCGGCTAGGCCGAGCGGATTATACCCATGAAGTCGGCAACCTTCAAACTTGCGCCGCCGACCAGCGCGCCATCGATATCCGGCTGGCTAAGCAGGTCAGCCGCGTTGTCGGGCTTCACGCTGCCGCCGTACTGGATTCTGATCCTCTCAGCCGCATCGTCGCCGAACATCGACCGAACGACGCCGCGGATCATACCGCAGACGCGCTGGGCCTCCGGAGTATCGCAGACCTCGCCCGTGCCGATCGCCCAGACCGGCTCGTACGCGATGACCATTCCTGCCGCCTGATCAGCAGTGAGGTCCTTGAGCCCCTTCTCGACCTGGACGCGGATCACATCATCGGTCTTGCCGGCCTTGCGCTCGTCGAGCATCTCCCCGCAGCACATGATGACCTTGAGGCCGGCTGCGAGAGCGGCCTTGATCTTGAGGTTGACGCTCTCGTCGGTCTCGCCGAAAAACTTCAGCACTTCCGGGGTCATCTCGGGATCGAGCTTGCCGAAGCGGCCTCGAGTCTCGGAGTGGCCGACGAGCGTGTACGTGCAGCCGGCGTCGAGCAGCATGCCGGGAGAGACCTGGCTCGTGTACGCGCCTGACTCCTTCCAGTACACATCCTGAGCGCTGACGCCGATGTTCGAGCCCATGAGGGTCCGCGCGACCTGATAGATCGCGGTGTACGGCGGGCACACGAGGATTTCGGCGTTATCAACGGAAGCGGCCTCGACTCGAAGGTTCTCTACGAAATCGACTGCCTCGCCGACCGTCTTGTTCATCTTCCAGTTGCCGGCAATCAATGGTTTGCGCATGATTCGATTGTCCTTTCCTACTTATCGTTCAGAGCTACAACGCCCGGGAGCGCCTTGCCTTCGAGGAACTCAAGGGATGCGCCGCCTCCGGTGGAGACGTGGCTCATCTTCTCCGCGAAGCCCATCTGCTCGACGGCCGCAGCGGAATCACCGCCGCCGACGATCGTTGTGGCCTTCGACTCGGCCATGGCCTCCGCAATCGCTCTCGTGCCCTTGGCGAACGGCTCCATCTCGAAGACGCCCATCGGGCCGTTCCACACGACGGTCCCGGCGTCCAGGATGTACTTGCGGAACTTCTCGATGGTCTTAGGGCCGATGTCCACGCCCATCCAGTCGGCGGGGATCTCGCAGGACGAGACCACCTGCGTCTGCGCGTCCGGCGAAAGCTCGGTAGCGGCCAGAACGTCCTCGGGGAGTTCGAACTTGATGCCCTTGTCGGCAGCCTTCTTCGTCAGTTCCTTGGTGAGCTCGAGGTTGCTCTCGTCGAGCAGAGACTTGCCTATCTCGCAGCCCTGCGCCTTGAGGAACGTGTAGGCCATACCGCCACCGATCAGGAGAACGTCGACCTTCTCGATCAGGTTTTCGATGACAGGGATCTTGTCCTTGACCTTCGCACCGCCGAGAATCGCAACGAAGGGACGCTCCGGGTTGCCGAGAGCCTTGCCCAGGTAGTCGATCTCCTTCTGCATCAGGAAGCCTGAGACAGCGACGGGCAGGAAGTGAGCAACGCCCTCGGTGGACGCGTGAGCCCTGTGCGCGGTGCCGAACGCATCGTTGACGTAGACGTCGGCCAGCGATGCCAGCTTCTTGGCGAACTCCTGATCGTTGGCTTCCTCCTCAGCGTAGAAGCGGATGTTCTCGAGGAGCACTACGTCGCCGTTCTGCATCTGGTTCACGGCAGCCTCGACGTCCGGACCGATCGAATCGTCGAGCTTCTTCACCGGCTTGCCGAGAAGGTCGGCGAGTCTCTTGGCAACGGGGTCGAGCCTGAGCTCATCCTTGGGACCGCCCTTCGGACGCCCGAGATGCGAGACCAGTATGACCTTGCCGCCCTTCTCGACCAGATACTTGATGGTCGGGAGCGCCGCCTTGATGCGCCGATCGTCAGTGATGCTGCGGTTCTCATCGAGGGGCACATTGAAGTCCACACGCACGAGAACACGCTTGCCGTTTACATCGATGTCAGTGATGCTCTTCTTCTGCATGAATAGATCCCCTTTCGACAGAATGAAGGGCCAGGCAAGATCCCGCTGAAGCAGGCTCCCTGGCCCTCATGCCACTAGGTATATCAATCCAACGACTATGGAGGATGCCGCAGGGGCGATTGCTCTGCGTTCACCCGTTCATTCCAGGAGCGGGAGGGCGTCGAAGCCCTCCCGCCTACGGATTGGAACCAGTCGTGATTACAGGCCCTTCTTCACCATGAGGTCGATCAGGTCTGCGATGCGGCAGGAGTAACCCCACTCATTGTCGTACCAGGCCAGGACCTTGACCATGTTGCCGCCGAGGACCATGGTGGACAGAGCGTCGAAGATGCTGGAGTAGGAGCTGCCCTTGAAGTCCATGGAGACGACAGGGTCCTCGCAGTATCCGAGGATGCCCTTCATCGGACCCGCAGCAGCGGCCTTGACGGCGTCGTTGATCTCCTGCTCGGTGACTTCCTTGTCGAGGATTGCCACGAGGTCAACCAGCGAGACGGTCGGTGTCGGAACGCGGAGGGCCAGGCCGTGCATCTTACCCTTCAACTCGGGCATTACCAGCGCGATCGCCTTCGCTGCGCCGGTGGTCGTCGGGATGATGTTCGCGGCGCCGGCGCGGGCTCGGCGAAGGTCCTTGTGCGCCTGATCCAGGATCTTCTGATCGTTGGTGTAGGCGTGGACGGTGGTCATGAAGCCCTTCTGGATGCCGAAGCTGTCCTGCAGGACCTTGGCGAACGGCGCAAGGCAGTTCGTGGTGCAGGATGCGTTGGACACGATGTTGTGCTTGGCGGGATCGTACTTGTCGTCGTTGACTCCGAGCACGATGGTGACGTCCTCATTCTTGGCCGGGGCGCTGATGATGACTTTCTTCACGCCGTCGTGCATGTGCGCGGCAGCCTTGGTCGCGTCGGTGAATACGCCGGTGGACTCGAGAACGATGTCGACGCCCTGATCTCCCCAGGGGATCGCCGCGGGGTCCTTCTCCGCGTAGACGTAGATCTTCTTGCCGTTGACTACGATGTCCTTGTCCTCGGCATAGACCTCGCCGGGGAAGTTCCCGTAGTTCGTGTCGTACTTCAGCAGATGAGCGTTGGTCTTCGCGTCTACCAGATCGTTGAGGGCTACCACTTCGATCTCGTTCGGGTAGCGCTCCATGATCGTGCGGAGCGACAGCCTTCCAATTCGGCCGAAACCGTTGATACCTACTCGTACAGCCACCTGTGAACCTCCTTCGATTCGTTGAATATCCCGCTAACTCGGTAGCTACGCCGGAGAATCGCTTGCCGGCTCCGAGACATGATTAACTGCGGGTAAGAAGCCAATCTGTATTGTATCTTCAGGGTTGGTTGCGTGTCAAGGGTTGGTATCAGGGGAAGAACGATTTTTCGGATACCAGGCGCAGTATCGCCTGCGCAAGCTTCTGCGAATCGTGTCGGACGACGTCGGTCTGGCTGATGAAATTCCCCGTGATCGGCTTATACCCCATTTCGCGGATCACGTCCACATCCGGGGAAACCAGATGCGCGCCCTGGGCCTGATATTTTTCGAGGAGGCGAAGCGACGGCACTTCGCGGTTGACGAGGACGTAGTCGAAGATGCGCCGTCCCGCATGCCGGGCGACGGCTTTCACGTGGTCGGAGGCGAGGAACTCATCCGTCTCGCCGGGCTGAGTCATCACGTTGCACACGTACACCTTCACGGCCTTCGATGCCGCAATGGCGTCGGAGATGCCTCGCACGAGGAGGTTCGGGATCACGCTCGTGTATACGCTGCCCGGACCGATGACGATCGCGTTCGCCAGGCGGATGGCCTCGAGCGACTCCTCGAGCGGCCGGACGTCCTCCGGGACGAGCGAGATCCTTTCGATGCCCTTCCCGCAGCCGACGATCTCCGACTCCCCGTAGATCACGCTTCCGTCGCGCATATCCGCGCGGAGGCTGATGTTCTGGAGGGTGGACGGAAGCACACTCCCGCGGATGGCGAGTACCTTGCTCGTCTCCTTGACCGCACGCTCGAAGTCCCCGGTGATGTCGGTCATGGCCCCGATCAGCAGGTTCCCGAAGGAGTGGCCGGTGAAGCAGCTATCCTCCGTCTCGAAGCGGTACTGGAAGAGTTCCGAGAGGAGAGGCTCCGCGTCGGCGAGCGCCACGAGGCAGTTTCGGATGTCCCCAGGCGGCAGCATCCCCACCTGAGTCCTGAGCGCGCCGGAACTCCCTCCATCGTCGCTCACCGTGACGATGGCGACGATGTTGCTCGAGTACTCCTTGAGTCCCCTGAGCATGGTCGAGAGTCCCGTGCCCCCACCGATGACCACGATGCGGTGGCCCTGAGCGAGATAGCGCCGTTGATAGATGACGTCGGCGAGGCGGTCCTTGTTGTCCGGGCTGATGACGCTGGCGATCGATCCGATCACCTGGCGGAAGCTGATGAAGATGAGGATCAGGCCGACACCGATGGCCGCCCCGGACACGGGGATGTAGACGTTCGGCTGCGTGAGATCGAACCCCGTCCGAGTGAAGACCACCGATGCGCCGGTGTTCAGGTAATCGACGACCTGCATGTTGGTCATCAACACGACGCCGACGACGACGAAGAAAAGCCCGAGCGGCGTGAGGAGGAGCCACCTCTTCACGCGCATGCCGGGGTAGAACCATTTCAGAAGGCTCTTGATGCGTCTGGTACTTGCCATAGAACAACCATGTACGGAGCTGCGAGCGTAGAGCGCGGAGTCGAAGGCGGGGACACCCGGAGTGTTACCGCGCCCGGGGCCGATCTCTACACTCCCGGCTCATCACGTCTTTCCTACATCCCTGTGTTCCACGAGCGTGCGATAGCCTTCCGACCGGAAGAAAGCGGCAAGCTCGTTAGCAATCGCAACAGACCTGTGTCGTCCTCCGGTGCATCCGATCGCAATATTCAGGTACGCCTTCCCCTCGATCTCGTACTGAGGGAGCGAGAATCCGATGAGATCCTTCAATTTGGTCATGAACTGCCCGGTCCGCTCGTCCCCCAGGACGTACTCCTGTACCGGTTGGTCCCTCCCGTCATAGAGCCGGAGTTCCGGTACCCAGTGCGGGTTGATCAGGAAACGGACGTCGAACACAAGGTCCGCATCGAGCGGCACTCCCCACTTGAAGCCGAACGACGTGACCGTGATGATCATCCCCGCGTTCGCGGCGTCGGCCCCGAAGTAATTGACGATCTCCGACTTCAGGCAACTCGGCTCCAGGTCGGATGTATCGATGACCTTGTCGGCAAGCTCCTTCAGATCGACGAGCATCTTCCTCTCCACCGCGATGCTCTCGATGATCCCTCGATGTTCGTTGAAGAGCGGGTGACGTCGCCTCGTCTCCTTGAACCTCTGGACGAGGACTTCATCCGTGGCGTCGAGGAACAGGATTCTCGCCTGCCTGTACCCGTCGCGCAGACGAGGGAACGTCCGAACAAGCTCCTCCAGCGGGTGTCCCGAGCGCACGTCCACGACGGCCGCGATGTTCTCCGTCGGGCACGCATCGAGGTTCGCGCACATCTCCCTCAGGTTCGGGATCAGATTGGGCGGGAGGTTATCGACGCAGAAGAAGCCCATATCCTCGAACGCTCTGATTGCGAGGGTCTTCCCAGCGCCGGACATACCTGTGACGATGACTAAGTTCATGCTCTTCATCCTACCGGAAGATGGAATGAAACCACTGATCGGAACTCCCTGGAACACCAGGGCAGGACCCCGTAAGCTCTGATTAGCCCCGACCGTCCTTCGATACGCTCCGCTACTCAGGACTAGCGGATTCTATCCCCAGGGAGACTCACCCCGCTAGATCTGATCAGTCCCGACCGTCCTTCGATACGCTCCGCTACTCAGGACTAACGGGCTCCATGTCCTGGAAAAGATACACCACCATGCCCTCCGGCTGGTCGTGAGCGTCCCCGGATACCCTGCGCCACTCCCGACTCAACATAACACTGAGCGCGCCCTCAGTGCGCCGTGGTCACCTTTCCTTCGGCGCGACCAATTGGTTTGCGAGCCCGGAGATGATCCCCATCACCACCGAGCCGAATATCGCCGCCAGGGGCCCCTCGACCCGGAACCCGGGGATCCATCCCGCGCCGACGAGCCGAAACAGGAGCGCGTTGATCAGAAACGTGAAGAACCCGAGCGTCAGGCAGTTGAGCGGCAGCGTAAACAAAAGGATCAGCGGCCGAATGAGCGCGTTCACGATCGCAAGCGCCGCAACCGCGAGCAGCGCACCGGGAGCCCCGCTCACACGGATGCCGAGCCCGAGCGCATCTGCGAGGAGCGCGGTCAGGTAAAGAGCGATCGCACTCACAACCCAACGGATCAGAATCCCTTTCATACTCTACCCCCTCACTGCTCGACGGGAGACGCCTACCGCTCGCTGTTCCCGTTGCGCTCCATTTCAAGGAGCCGGACCTTCCATCTCAGGCCGGAGCTGAACCCCCCAAGCCCGCCGTCGGCCCGGACCACCCGATGGCACGGAACGATGATCGGCACCGGATTCGTGGCCATCGCCTGTCCGACGGCCCTCGGCCCGGCCGGACACCCGACCTCGTCGGCGATCCAGCCGTAAGACCGCGTCTCGCCATAGGGGATCTCGCGCGTCTTGGCCCACACCCGACGGTGGAACTCCGTGCGGTCGGATAGGTCCAGCTCGCAGTCGAAGTCCGTCCGCTCGCCGGCAAAGTATGCTGCGATGCGCTCGGCAACTCCCGAGAAATCATCGAATGATTCCACGAAGCCCTCGCCTGTTCCTGCAGCGATCTGAGCGACGGCCTCCCCCATCGTGGGCACGGGGAGCCTGAGGTCGGAGATTCTGCCGTCGCGCCCGGCGATGCCGACCCAGCCCATCTCGGTTTTGAAAACGTGGTAAGTCTTTTTCATATCAGATCGCTCTATTATACCACGGATGGCGCGAGCATTTCATGCGCCCCCGACCGCGAGCGGCCTGTACGTGCCCTCTCTCGCGTAGAATGCGCATCCCACCCCACGCGCCCGATGCCGAGCTTGGAAGCGCCCGTCTCCTCCCCCAAACCAGCCTTTCCCGAAAGAATCGGACCAAGGTCCGAAAGAGATGGACCTTGGTCCAAAGGAGATGGACCAAGGTCCAAAAAAGTTGGACCAAGGTCCGAAAGAGTTGGACCCGGGTACGGAAAAGTTGTTCCCAACCACAGAAAAGTTGTGCTTGACCACAGAAAAGTTGTGGTGCACCACAGAAGAGCTGGGGACGGGTCGATCCGGGCCGGCGGCGACTCTCCGAGGAGGGCGATCCGGTCGGGCCGCCCCATCGCGTCACCCGAGTTTCGCGCCCCATCGCGCAGGGAATCAATACCACGAGAACACCGTTGGAGGGAGGATCTCATGAGGAAACTGGGATGGATTCTGGGAGGACTGTTCCTCCTTGACGGATTAGTGGCATTGATCGGCGGAAAACGGTCCGTGAAGTGGATGGACACGCGCCTCTCGAAGCGGCTGCCGCGCCGGCTCGGGAGGACTCTGCACCAGGCCGGGAAGGCCGACAGGCGGGTGCTCCGAGCATGGGGCATCAACCAGATCATAGCGGGCATCGGCATGACGCTTGCGGCGCTCTCCAGCGCGAGGGCGATGGCGGGCAGGATGGTGATGGTCGAGCAGTGCCCGCCCGCGCAGCCCCGCGAGCGCGAAGTCGCCACGGCGTGAGGGACCGGGGGTCGGTGACCGGTGACCAGTAGCCGGTGACCGGTGACCAGTCGGGGCTCCCACCACCTACTGGTCACTGGATACTGGTTACTGGTTACTCCCCGCCCCGCAGCGCCTCGTACACCGCCTGGGCCGTCTTGCGATCGATCCCGGGCACGGATTGGAGCTCCTCCAGGCTTGCCGCCTTGACCCCGGCGACGGAGCCGAACTTCCTGATCAACCTCTTTCTGCGCTCGTTCCCGATGCCGGGGATGCTATCGAGCACCGACCTGGTCGCGGACTTCTCGCGCAGCTTGTGATGGTAGGCGAGTGCGTATCGATGCGCCTCGTCCCTGATCCGCTGGAGGAGGCGGAGGGCCGACGAGCTCCTGGGGAGGCGGATAGGCTCGCTCTCGCCGGGGAAATAGATCTCCTCGAACTGCTTGGCGAGAGAGACGAAAGTGACGAGTGATGAGTGATGAGTGATGAGTGAGGCGTCCGCGGGTAGGGAGTCCAGGGCCTCGAGGGCGGCGGAGAGCTGGCCCTTGCCGCCGTCGATAACGACGAGGTTCGGGAGCTTGGCGAACTTCGGATTGTCGGACGCGGCGAACCTGCGGCGGATCGCCTCCTTCATCGACTCGTAGTCGTTCGGCCCATCGACGGTGCGGATCTTGAACCGACGGTACTCCCCCTTCGCGGGGATGCCGTTCTCGAAGACGACCATCGAGGCGACGGTCTCCGTGCCCTGGAGGTTCGAGATATCGTAGGCCTCGATGCGCGCGGGCGGCTCCTCCATGCCGACGGCCTCGGCGAGACTGAGCAGGTTCGCCTGGTTCCGCATCTCCTCGTCCTCTCGCTGGGCCGCGAGGAGTTGGGCGTTCTCCCGCGCCATCTCGACGAGGCGCTTCTTCTCCCCGCGCTGGGGGTAATGGATATCGACCTTCGTCCCGCGCTTGATCGTCAGCCAGTCCTCCAGGACCGGCCACTCCTCCGGCTTGTGGGAGACGAGGATCTCCTTCGGGACGTAGGTGGCGTCTCGGTAGTACTGCTTGATGAACTCGGTGAGGTTCGCCTCGGGAGAGTCCTCCTCGGCGACTACTCCGTCGAGGTAGAACTGCTTCTGCCCGATCATGCGCCCGGAGCGGATGAACATGAGTTGGACGCAGGTGAGCCCGTTCTCGCTGAGGAGCGAGACGATGTCCTGATCGACGTCGTCGGTGTTGATGATCTTCTGCTTCTCGGTAAGTTTCCTGATCGAGAGCAGTTGGTCCCTGAGCTTCGCCGCGCGCTCGAACTCCAGCGACTCGGCGGCCTCCTGCATCTGTCCCTCGAGGCGGCGGGCGATCGAGTCCTGTCTGCCCTCGAGGAAGAGACAGGTGTCGCGGACCATTTCCGCGTACTGCTCGGGCGTGATCGCCCCGGAGCACGGTGAGTCGCACTGGCCGAGGTGGACGTTCAGGCAGGGGCGGTCCCTCTCCGCGCCGGTGAGCTTCTTGTTGCAGCTTCGGATGCGGAAGATCCGACGGATGAGGCGTAGACTCTCCCTGAGCGAAGATGAATCCGTGTAGGGCCCGAAGTATCGATTCCCGTCCTGCTTGCTTCTGCGGGTAATGATGACCCGGGGAAAGGTTTCGCTCGTCGTAACGCAGAGGTACGGGTAGTGCTTGTCATCGCGCAGGCGGACATTGTAGTAGGGCCGGAACTTTTTGATGAGGTTGCACTCCAGCATCAAAGCCTCGACCTCGCTATCCGTCACTATCCAATCGACATCGGCGATATGCCCGACCATGACGGCAACCTTCGGAGGGTGTGCGTGAACCTGCCGGAAGTAAGAGCGAACGCGCGAACGTAGAGAAGTCGCCTTCCCGACGTAGATGACGTCGCCCTTGTCATCCTTCATCATGTAGGCTCCCGGTTTCGAGGGGAGGTGAGCGAGTTTTTGTTGGAGCTTATCTGTCATCGGACTATGGGACCCTCGGGCTTACCGGGACCCCTGCAACACCTTCCTGAGATACTGCCCGGTGTGGGAAGCCGCGACCCTGGCCACCTGTTCCGGAGTTCCGCTGGCGATCACCCGGCCGCCGTTGTCGCCGCCCTCGGGACCGAGATCGATAACGTAGTCCGCGGTCTTGATGACATCGAGATTGTGCTCGATGACCAGCACGGTATTCCCCGCGTCCGTCAGTCGATTGAGCACGTCCAGCAGCTTCTCGATATCGGCGAAGTGCAGGCCGGTAGTAGGCTCGTCGAGGATGTAAAGAGTCCTGCCCGTACTCCGCTTGGACAACTCCGCCGCGAGCTTGACCCTCTGCGCCTCTCCGCCGGACAGAGTCGTGGCGGGCTGGCCCAGCTTGATATAGTCGAGGCCCACGTCGTGGATCGTCTGGAGGCGGCGAGTGATGTTCGGGATGTTCTTGAAGAACTCCAGCGCCTGGCCCACAGTCATGTCGAGCACATCCGCGATGCTCTTGCCCTTGAACTTGATCTCCAGAGTCTCACGATTGTACCGCTTGCCCTTGCAGACCTCGCAGGGGACGTAGACGTCGGGAAGGAAGTGCATCTCGATCTTTATGATGCCGTCTCCCTTGCACGCCTCGCATCGTCCGCCTTTGACGTTAAAACTGAATCGACCCGGCTTGTACCCTCTCACACGCGCGTCCTGCGTGCCTGAGAAGAGGTCGCGGATGATATCGAACGTCCCGGTGTACGTCGCAGGGTTGGAGCGCGGCGTCCTACCGATCGGGGACTGATCGATATCGACGATCTTGTCGATGTGCTCGGCGCCGGTGATCTCGTCATGTTCTCCCCAGGCGGCGTGTGTTCCATGGAGCTTGTACATGAGGCGGGGGAAGAGAGTCTCCTGGATGAGCGTGCTCTTCCCGGAGCCGGAAACCCCGGTCACGCAGATGAAGTTGCCGAGCGGGAACTTCACGTCGATGTTCTTGAGGTTGTGCTGCCGCGCGCCCTTCAGTTCGATGTAGTGGCCGTTCGACTTGCGCCGCTTCTTAGGCGCCTCGATCTTACGCGCTCCGCACATGAACTGCCCGGTAAGTGACTCCTTGCATGCCTTTACCTCGTCGAGCGTTCCGGCAACCACCAATCGCCCGCCGTGTTCTCCTGCGCCCGGCCCGATATCGATGACGTGATCGGCCTCCATGATCGTCTCCTCGTCGTGTTCGACGACGATGATCGTGTTGCCGAGGTCGCGCAGACGGAGTAGAGTATCGATGAGCTTCCGGTTGTCTCTCTGATGGAGCCCGATGCTCGGCTCGTCGAGGATATAGATGACGCCCATGAGCCCTGAGCCGATCTGCGTCGCCAGACGGATTCTCTGCGCCTCACCGCCGGCGAGAGTCGCGGCCGCGCGGTCGAGGGTGAGGTAGTTCAGCCCTACGTTCATCAGGAATCCCAGGCGGGTCTTGATCTCCTTCACGATCTGCCTGGCGATGGTCTGCTCGCGCTCCGATAGCTTCAATCCCTCGAACCAGTCGAACGCCTTCTCCACGGAGAATGCGCTCACGTTCGAGATGTTCAGGCCGTTGATGGTGACCGCCAGGCTCTCGGGCTTCAGGCGGAGTCCATGGCACGACGGGCACTTCCGGGTGGACATGTACTTCTCGGTCTCCTCCCGGATGAGCTGGGAAGTCGTCTCCTTGTAACGGTTGTCGAGAATGTCCATAACGCCGTCGAACGTCGTGTCGAACCGGCGCACCCTGCCCCAGCGGTTCTTGAACGTGACGGTGATCCGCCCGTCCGCGCCGTATAGGATCGCGTCCCTCTGCTCGTCGGTCAGATCCTTGACGGGAGTGCCGGTGGAGAAGCCGTACTTCTGGGCAACCCCGGCCAGAAGCGCGGGAAAATACTCGCTTGTAGTGCGCGCGAACGGCATCAGCGCACCGTCGTCGAGCGAGAGGTTCCAGTCCGGCATCACCAACTCGGGGTCGAGCTCCGTATGCGTCCCGAGCCCGTGACAGTCGGGGCAGGCTCCGTATGGACTGTTGAACGAGAAGTTCCTCGGCGCGATCTCATCGAGGCTGATCCCGCACTCGGTGCAGGCGAACTGCTCCGAGAAGAGCATCTCCTCGCCGTCTATGATATCGACACCGACATTTCCCTTGCCCATCTTGAGCGCGGCTTCGAGCGAGTCGGACAGGCGCTTCTCGATCCCTTCCTTGACCACGAGACGGTCGACCACCACGTCGATCCAGTGCTGCTTGTAGCGGTCCATACGGATGTCGTCGGTGACCTCGTAGTTACGTCCATCGACACGGACTCTCACGTAGCCTTCCTTGCGGATATCCTCGATCACCTGGCGGTATTCGCCCTTGCGTCCTCGGACGACGGGCGCGAGCACCTGGATCTTCGTTCCTTCCGGGAGAGACATCACGGAGTCGAGCATCTGATCGACTGTCTGCTGGCTGATCTCACGTCCGCACTTCGGACAGTGAGGATGGCCGATCCGTGCAAAAAGGAGGCGCAGGTAGTCATAGATCTCGGTCACCGTACCAACGGTCGAGCGCGGGTTACGGGTCGTCGACTTCTGATCGATCGAGACAGCGGGCGAGAGTCCCTCGATGTAGTCTACGTCAGGCTTGTCCATCTGCCCAAGAAACTGGCGCGCGTACGCGCTCAGCGACTCGACGTACCGCCGCTGACCCTCCGCGTAGATGGTGTCGAACGCCAGGGACGACTTGCCTGAGCCGGAGATGCCGGTGATCACGACGAGTTTGTCCCTGGGGATCTCTATGTCGATGTTCTTCAGGTTGTGCTGTCTCGCGCCACGGATTATGATATTGCTTGCCATCGTGTGATTAGCTTTCACGCCGGTTCGGATTTGCCCGACCGCACGGATGTTCGGGGCCTGCCGGCGAACTTAAATTCTACCAGGATAAGCAGCCAAAGTCAACGCAAAGTGGTCCATCGCGAGAGACGTGAAACCGGGCAGGAGATTCGCTCCCTGCCCGGTTTCGTACACGTGGCGCTACAGTGTGCCGGTGATGATCTTGTCCATGCGGGCGGCGACGTCCTTCAGGTAGGCCGCGTCCCCTCCGGCGAGTTCGGCGGTCATGTAGCCGTTGTAGCCGACTTCGTTGATCGCCTTGTGGACTTCCACCCAGTTGACGCTGCCCTCCAGGAGGTTCTTCCACTCGCGGGTCTGGAGCTTGAAATCCTTCACGTGGAGCTTCTGGATCCGAGGACCGAGAGTCCGAATCCAGTCCTGCGAGAATCCGCATGCCCCGATGACGTTTCCGACATCGAAGTAGGCCTTCACGAACGGGCTCTTCAGCTCGTCGATGTAACGCGCGAACTCCATGGGGCTCAGGAGGAAGTTGTTCCACACGTTCTCGACGGCGATCACAACGCCAAGCTTCTCGGCCGTCGGGATGATCTTCCTGATGCTCGCCTGTGAGCGCTCGTAGACGTCCTTGTACATCGTGTCTTCGGTCACTCTGCCGGGAACGAGGAGGAGCGTGTCGGCGCCCATTGCCTTCGCGCCCTTGAGGCCATCGATCACGGCCTGCTCGCCCTCCGCGCGGTCCTTCGGGTCGGCGGCCGAAAGCGGCTTGCCCCAGCCACCGTAGATCACGGAATGGATCTCGATACCGGCGGCCTTCGCGGCCTTGCGCATCGCCTCGCACTCCTTGAGATCGATGATCGGGGGCGCCTCGACGCCGTCGAACCCGCAAGCGGCGGCAAGCTTGAAGCGCTCTTCCATGCTGATGTCTCCCGGCAGCATGGAGTAGACCACGGCCTTCTTCAGCTTGGACTTTGACACTGGACGTACCTCCTTGGCAAGGACATCGGACTGTATCAGGCTTGGGGCGATGCCGGCGACCGCGATGGTCTTTGCGGCACGCCCGAGAAACTCTCGTCTATCCATCTGTTTCACCTCAGATCTTCGGGAGCTTCCACGGAGATCGGTATTTGGGTCGCGCGATCTCGGCGGCTTCCTTGTCTCCGACTATCTCGCCTCTGGCGGCGTCCCACCGGACCCTGCGGCCGGAGTCGAGAGCGACATGGCCGAGGTTCAGCGATACCGCAAGCGGCATGTGGTAGTCGAAGTTGCAGAGCGGCTGTTCGCGGGTCTTGATCGCGTCCAGGAACTCGCGATCATGGCCGGGTGAGGACGGAATGCTCGGCTCGGGAAGCGGGACGTCCTTGAGCCTGTCACCCTCCGAGACGATCTTGTGCCAGCCGTAGTCACCCAGCAGCGTGCCCTGCGTTCCGTGGAAGATGACGCCGAGCCTCCGACCGCCGTCGGGAGGGCCGCCGAAGTCGAAGTTGAAGCTGTTCCCGCACATGTTCATCCACGTCATCGTGAAGTCCTCGAACTCCCAGAGGACATCCACGGTGTCCGGGATATCGCCGCAGTCGTCAGCGACGAAACGTCCGCCGGTCGCCATCACCGATTTCGGCTGACCGGGATCCATCGCCCAGAATGCCAGATCGACGATGTGGGGGCCGAGTTCGTTCAGCCAACTGCCGACGTAGTCCTTGAAGTAGCGGTGCACGGTGAACCGCGCGTCGTTATAGGGCACGAGAGGCGCAGGGCCGCACCACATATCCCAATCGATCTCGGCGGGAGGAGCGGAGTCCGCGATCTTGCCGCAGCCACCGGGATAGTCGTTCATCGTGCAGACGACGCGCACGTTCATGATCTTGCCGAGCATCCCTGAGCGCACGATCTCCACACAGCGCCGGAAGTTGTCGCCGGCATGGATCTGCGTGCCGACCTGCGTCACGCGCTTGTTGTCCCGAGCGGCCTTCGCCATCGCGATTGCCTCCGCCGGGTAGCGGGAGATCGGCTTCTCGCAGTAGACGTCCTTGCCTGCCTCGCATGCCGCGATCGAGATGAGCGGATGCCAGTGCGGCGGAGTGGTCACAAGGACCGCGTCGATGTCCTTCTGCTCGAGCAGCTTTCGGAAGTCCTTGTAGGTCTTTGCCTTCCCTCCGGCGGCCTCACGACCGGCGGCCAGGCGACCATCATGAAGGTCGCACACTGCGCCGATCTCGACATCGGGATACTTCATGAAGCCGCGCATCACACTCGTGCCTCGACCACCGAGTCCGATCACGCCGAGCACGATCTTCTCGCTTGCCGGTACGTTCTGCGCCTTCGCCGAATCAGATGCCATACCAACACCTCCAATCCCCATTGCGACCGCCGCCGCCGAGGAAGTCTTGATGAAATCCCTTCTCGTCAACTTTCGGATCTCTTCACCGCTCATACCAGTCCCTCATCGGTCGATGTGCTACCGCCATCTTCGCCGCCGGAGACGCGGAATCCTTGTGCAGTCGGGCCGTCGTCAGTCGATACCGGCGCGCCGAACACCCACGATCGGCGCACGGAGGACCCTGTGTATCGGGCGCACAATGAGCGGGCCCCCGATCGAGCATACCCGCGACTCGTCCGCGGCCAGAGACGGGTGCGATTCCCTCACGAGAGCTATGAAGATCAGCCCACCCGTCAGCGCGATCACCGAGAAGAGGCCGTACATCGTCGGGAGCGATGTGTGATCGGCGACCAACCCTCCCATGAACGGGCCCGCAGCCATCGCAATCGCACCGATCATGCTGAGCAGGCCTTGCCCGGTCGCTCTGTCGCCGCCGGAGTGGTCCGCGACGAACGCCATCGAAGAGACGAGCATGAAGCTGAACGTCAGCCCGTGGAACATCTGGACGTAGAAGACGTCTTGCGGATCCCCGAGCCGCGAGTAGAGGAAGAGCCGGAACGGCAGCGTCAGGAAGGCGATCACCATCGGCGGTCGGCGCCCGATCCGGTCCGAGGCACGGCCGACCCAGATCATGAAGGGGATCTCGACGACCGCGTTCACCACGAGCGCCAGAGCGATGAGCGACTTCGTGCCACCGATCGACTGCAGGTAGAGACTGAAGTAACTCATGGTGCTCGACTCGGAGATCCGGTACATCAGGAACGCCGTCAGGAAGATGGTGAGGTTCCTGTCCGTCAGCATCCTCTTGATTCCGGCGAGACGCGCGCGCTCCCTCGGACGCGCCCTGCCGGACTCGCGGACGCATAGGATAGTGACCCCGCTGGCGAGAAAGAGCAGCGCGATCAGAAGGAGGAGGCTGCTCCCCGAGACAAGCCGGGGTACCGCGCTGACAAGCATCAGGGCCGATATGAAGCCTATCGATCCCCATATCCGCGTCTTGCCGTATACCTCCGCGGTGTTGCCCGATGCCGCAGTCCAGTCGTGGATGAGCGCGCTGGTCAGCGTCGATACGGTGAAGAAGACCACACCGGACAGAGTGTACAGGGCGCAGAACTGAGGGAACGTAGTCGCCAGCCCGTAGAGCAGGTACGAGCCGCCAAGGATGGCCGTCCCGGCCAGGATGAGCGGCTTCCTGTGGCGAAGACGATCGGAGGCCATGCCGAGTGGGACCTGAGTCGCCGCGCCGGCGATGGCGTACAGCGCGCTGAGAATGCCGTACTGAGTGAGGGTGATGCCGCGAGTCTTGAGGTAGAGCGGCATGAAGCCGACGACGAACCCGAGCGACGCCAGGGAGAAGAAGTAGTAGGCGCTCAGGCCGATCTCATTGGTCCGGCTGAGCGCAGGCGGGCTCTGGGGCGCTGCTTCGTCGTTCACGGGGCGAATATCTCCCTGAGGAGCAGGCCGTGGAGGCCGGGATTCGCCGCGAGCAGATCGATCGATGGCTTCGGAAGGGTGACCGGATCGCCGTAGAAGTCAGTGACTACGCCTCCCGCCTCCTTGATCAGGAGTATCCCTGCCGCGACATCCCACGGCTTGAGGTCGACGAGCACCGTGGCGTGCAGGCGTCCGGCGGCGGTGTACGCGAGTGCGAGTGCGGCGCTCCCGTATCGGCGGGTGTAGTTCGTCCTCTCCACGAGTCTCACGGCCATCGGCATGAAGCTGCGTCCATCGGACGTCTGCCTGGTCCACGCCATGTTCACCATCACCAACTCAAGGTCGTCCTCATCGCAGACATGGAGCCTCTCGCCGTTCAGGAACGCACCCTGCCCCTCCACTGCATGGAACGTCTCATCGTGGATCGGATCGTGGACGACACCGGCGATCGGCCGCCCATCTCGGATGACGCCGATCGAGACGCAGAATATGGGGACGCCGCGAGAGAAGTTGCGCGTGCCATCGAGGGGATCGACGATCCAGACGCGCGCGCCCTCGGGGAGACTCAGCGCGCCGGATTCCTCAGTGAGTATCCCGTCGTCGGGGAATCTCTCGCGGATACGCGAGATGATCAGCTTGTCGGAGTCGAGGTCGGCCTGGGTAACGACATCGCCCTTGTCACTCTTTGTCTTCACCTGGCGGGCGTGGCCGAAGTAATCGCAAATCACCTGGCCGGCATCTCGCGCAGTCCGGATCATGAAGTCGATCATGGAAGAACCTTACTCGCCATTACCTCAAGCGCCGCGCCGATGATGGCGGCGGAATCTCCCAGTCCGGCGTGGAGAACCTGCACCGGCGGAAGGTTCGTCCCCGGGAGGATGCTGCTCGACTCCACGAACTTCTTTACCGGCTCGAAGACGAACTTGCGCACCGATCCGACGGTCCCCCCGAGGATGACCGCCTGCGGGTAGATCATGCGGATCGCGTTGATGAGCCCGACTCCCACGGCATCGGCCGCCCGGGCGAGTATCTCCATCGCGAGTGCATCGCCGTCATCCGCCGCCTCGACGACCGTGCGGGCGCTGATCTCCTCGACATTGCCGTTCGCCAGTTCGGTCATCACAGACCCCGCGCCGTCGAGGATCGCCTCCTTTGCATGACGAGCGAGCCACGCACCACCGGCAAGCGTCTCGAGGCAGCCGCACGAACCACAGCCGCAGATCTCGCTGCCCCCCGCGTAGAGGTGTCCGAACTCCCCTGCCCTGTTGCCGATCCCTCGGAGAACCTGCCCGCCGCTGATCACGCACCCTCCGACGCCGGTCCCGATCGATGCGTAGATGAAGGAATCGAGTCCGCGTCCCGCCCCTGCGTTCAGCTCACCGAGCGCCGCCATGTTAGTATCTTTGTCGACGATCGTGGGTATCTGCGTAAGGTCCTCGATCGGCCCGCCGATCTCGAGGTCTCTCCAGCCGAGGTTTGACGCCAGCACCATCGCGCGCTTTTCGTTGTCCACGAGACCGGCGGCCGCGATTCCGATTCCGGCGCAGTCGCTCAACTCGGCGTCGGCGTCGATCAGAAAGCCCTCGACGTCTGCGAGGAGAAGCTCGACCGCGTGGCCCTGGTCGCGCAGGTGACACGAGGGGGTCCGGGCCGAATGCCGGATCTTTCCGCTTCCATCGACGAGGCCCATGCGGAGCGTGCTTCCGCCGATCTCTATTCCCAGTGCATAGCTACGATTAGCCATATCTCCTATCGGATCCCATGGGCCCTATACGACTGACGGGACCCATGGGACGTATGTTTGGTTTACTTCGCCTTGATGGCCGTGACGCTGCCGTCCATCCCGCTGACGTAGACGACACCATCGGCCACGGTAACCTGATCGAAGACGTAGAGCTGCGGCGTGGCCTGGTACTTCCAGAGCAGCTTGCCGTCAGCGGCGTCGAGCGCCTGAACGAGCCCAAGCCGCGAGACGACGTAGACGACGCCGTCCTTCTCTATCGGGGAAGCGGGCACGGAATCGACCGCCGCTTCGACCTCCCAGATCTCGTTGCCATTGAGGTCAAGCTTGGCGACTCTGTTTGCCTTTCGGACGTAGACTGCGCCCGAGTTCTCTGCAATTCCGACAGCGACCGGACCCGCCGCGTTCCCCAGCATCTCGCCGGTAGCTGCGTCCATGATCCCGAGCTTCGAGTCGCGGTCGGCGATGAAGACCTTGCCTCCCGCAACCACGGGCCCGTTGTCACTCGGGCTGTAGTACCGCACCGCGGCCGTCTTCGTCGTGCAGCCGTAGCCCATCTTCTTCCACTTCAACTGGCCGGTCTTGATGTCTACGGCGTACACGAACGTGTCCCACGCGCCGAAGTAGGCGACGCCGTTGTGGACGAACGGCCTGACCTCGATGGTGTAGGTCGGATCGGTGAGCACCCAGCGCTGCTTTCCGGTCTGTGCATCGACAGCGTAGAAGTCCGAGCCGTTGTTGCCGAAGAGGATCATGCCGTCAGCGTAGACCGGCGAGCTGTAGATGGCCTCATTGGTCTGGAAATTCCACTTCTCCTTGCCGTCGAGGCTGAGAGCATAGAGCTTGCCGTCACCGCAGCCGAAGTAGATCGTGTCGCCGACAACCACCGGAGTGGTGGCGGTGTCACCCTTGGTGGGGAATGTCCACTTCAGCTTGCCGGTCGCCTTGTCGAATGCGTAAAGCTTCCGGTCCGTCCCGCCCACGTAGACGCTGTCGGCGGTGACCGCCGGAGCCGCTCTGCACGAACCGTCGATGAACGAGCGCCAGACCAGCCTGCTGTTGTCTCTCTCCAGGCCGAATCGGATGCTCTTGTAGTACATCTTGCCCTTGTCGTCGATGAAACGAAGTCTCAGGCTGTGCGCGCCATCTGGAAGATCACGGTAGTAGAGCTGGGCGACGTAGACTCCCTCAGCCGTAAGTACCAGAGGATCTTCTTCCTTGTCGTCTTCGTTGAACGATTTCTTGTCAATACTCACGCTGGCCTTGACGATCGGGTTCTCGTTGCCGGTGATGTTCGCCTTCACGAAGAACGGCCCCGACGGGTTGAGAATCTCGTCCTCCTTGATGTTCAGGATCTCGATCGTCGGGTAGTTGGCCTTGGTGGGCAGCGGCTTCTCGACGTAGACTTTGTCGAAGGTATCCTTGCCATGCTCCTTGAAGCCGATGCGCAGGATGCCGTCGTTGACGGATACGATGCTGTAGCCTGCCTTGCATCTCGGCACAGGACCGCAGACCGCGCCGGCGTCGGTCGTATCGGTGCCGAACTTATGGAGGAGCTTGGCGCTATGCCCGTGGCCGCCGAGGAACATCACCAGGTTGTATGGCCGAAGCAGATCCAGAAGCTGGGCGATGGCATACGGACTGCCGAAGTAGTCGTCGTGCAGCATGTGGTGCATGACCACGAAGATCGGCGTGTCCTTATCGACCTTGGCAAGATCAGCCTTCAGCCAGGTGAGCTGGTCTCTGCTGATCGACGCGCGTGGGTCCTGCGGAGAGCAGTTGTCGAGCCCGATGAAGTGGCAGCCAAACTTGTCGAAGGACCAACTGGTGCCGCCGTAGAGCTCGTGCAGCTTTCCTCTGAGACAGAGCCACGGACCGTCGTGGTTGCCCAGCGTGTGGTAGACGGGGATCTTGAAGTCCTTCCAGTACGAGAGGTACGTCTGCCAGTTGGCCTCATCCAGGCCGAACTCGCTGATGTCGCCCGCAACCACTACGAACGACGGCTCGAGGGTCATGATGCCCGGCTTGATCTCCATCGGCCCCTGCTTGGCCATCTCGGCACAGACTTCCTGGCTGATGGTCATCGGCGAGTGGACGTCCGCCGCATGGATGAACGTGAAGTCGGGGATCTCAGCCGCGCCCGCGACACCGAGCGCAAAGCTGACCAGAAGACCGGCCATTACCAGCCGGAGACTGCGAAGAAGAACCATAACTGCAAACCTCCTGCGGCGCCATCACCGCACATTATCAAGGTAGTTGTTCGCCCGCGCCAAGCGAGCATCCTCCGTGACATGTCACCGCCTCATGAGTTTTCGATCCCGACATCACCACAGATCCGCGTCGTGACGTCAGTTCACTCGCTTACCTGCGAAGTAATCGTTCAGGGCGTCTATGATAGTCTTGTTGATCGGAGTGAACGTGATGCCCTTGAGGGGCGGCAGGGTCTTGCTCAGGAAATCCTGGGTGCAGACCGTGTACGCGGCTTCCGAGTCCAGCGACTCGGAATCGACACCGCTGATCACGACGCGCTTGTCGAGCATGAGAGCGCGAAGGATCTCGCCGGTGACGGAGCCTGTCACGAGCCCGTTGTTGAACGACGGAATCCTCATGAGGTCCAGTTGGGTCACCGGTCCTTGCTTGATCCTGCCTTCCCAGTCTCCGACCTGCGCGATCCCGACCTGCGTGCCGCCGATGGCTCGGAATACGTTCGCCATCCAGCCGGTCATCTCCGTATTCGTGACCGTCTCGCTGCTGTATCCGACCACCTTCTCGAAGGGGCGCGTGTACCGGCTCAGCAGCGCTGAGATAGCCTTCGACTCCCGCGTGCGGGCGTCTACGGGAATGAGTCCGCCGCGGAAGCTCACGACCTGGTAGTCGTGATCCCCTTGCAGACGCAGGATAGTCTCCAGGTTGCCGAGGCATTTCCCCCACTCCCCGTCCTGAACGATAATGGGGCCGCCGACCCAGAAGGCCTGCCTCTCCGCAGTGGAGCGCACAAGCTCCGGCTCGGCAATCCACGTGTGCGAATCCCCGCCGACGATGATGTCTATATCCGGAACCTGCGCGGCAAGCTGCTTGTCCAGGGTGTAGCCGATGTGCGTCAGTCCGATCACCACGTCCGCTTCCTCCTTCAGGATGGGGACGATCCGCTTTGCGCATTCGATGGGGTCTTCGATGGCGAGACCCTCCACGGTGGTGTAGGTTGCCACTCGCGGGGCCGTGAGCCCGAATATGCCGAACCTGATGCCATTCCGCTCCAGGATGACGTACGGCGGCACAATGGTCTTGCCCGTCGCCTTGTAGGTGCAGTTCGCGCAGACGATGGGGATTCGCGCCTGACGAATGCGGTCAAACAGAATCCTCTGCCCTTCCATGCCCGGAGCGCCGTCGAACTCATTGTTGCCCAGCGTCAGGGCATCATACGGGATCGCGTTCAGGATGGCAAAGTCGGGTTCCCCATGGTATGCCTTGTCGAGCGGCCCTCGATCGAAGATATCTCCGGCGTCGAGGACCAGGACCGCGTCACGGCTCTGCGAGCGTATCGAGTTGATTATCGTCGCGCGCCGCGCGACTCCGCCGACATCCTGCTCCTCGCCGTACTCGAACGGGAGCATATGCCCGTGGACGTCGTTGGTATGCAGGATCACCAATCGCACGTACCTCGGCAACTGGCGCGAGCTATCGCCCGCGACGCGCATAGGGAGCAGCATACCAACGAGCATGCATGCAACCAAGCGCAGGACCGCGCACTTCCGCATGTGAACTACCTCCTGTGATTCCGGATATCGGAACGCTTCTTCACCACCGGCGCTGCAACCGCTCTACCGGAGGCGCTTTTCCCACTTGAGGAGCCGAGCCAGCGAGTGGAGGACATCCCGGTCCCGCTTGATGTAGACCTCGCGGCAGGCGTCGTACACCTTCGGATCGACCTCGGTGAGCGGGAGCCAGCCGGTGACACTGACCATCTCGTACTTCTCGCTCGAACGCACGCCATCGACCCGCCCGTTGAACCTCGCCTCGCCCGGCACATAGACGTTCTTCAGGAACGTATTTGCGACGCGTCTGAGGTCGGTCTTGTCGAACACGATACCGGCGCGCGCCGCATTCAGAATCAGCAGGACGTTCAGAGTTGCGTGCGACGCGTCCTCGATCGACGGCTTCGGGGGCATCGACGGGTAGTTGTCCGAGATGTCGTCCTCGCGCGAGTAGCCTGTGTTGATCGGCTCGTACCAGTAGTACCAGATGTATCGGTCGCCTTCCACCAGCTTCATCCGGTTCTTGAAGAGATTCGCCATCCGCCGAGCCTGGTCGAGGTAGAACGCCTTCCCCGTGAGCCGATGGAGGGCAAGCTCCGAGCTGACATGCATGCCGAGGTAGTTGAACGGCTCCGGGACGTTGTCGTATGGGAACGGACCGCCGCGCTTGCAGGTGATGTAGTAGCCCTCATCCTTCCCGGGGCCGTTGCGCCAGTGATCCTTTGCCTCCTCGTAAGACTCATCCGCCGCCTTGACAAACCGATCGGCGGCCGGGACGAACTCCGACAGCTTCGGGTCGGCCTTCACGATCTCCGCGAACCGTAGAAGCGGGTAGTAGATAATGCCGATGTAGCCGACATACGCCAGCGGAATGGGCTTGAGGACGATCTCCTGCTTCGCCGGAACGCCCGCTCCCTGGCCAGCCGGGATGAGCTTCACGAGCTGAGAGATCTCGGTGCACTCACCGCCCGATGCGCTCGGAACCGGGACCGGGTTGTTGACGATCTTCTCATAGTAGCGCGGGCTCTTCGGGTCGAGGCTGAGGTCGCTGAACGTCTCGATCCGCCGCCACTGCTCGTTGGTGACCCGGAGGCCGAACGTGTCGCCGGACGCCGTGACCTCCACCTTCGTCAGGTGGTTGTGGGCGTAGGGCGTCGAGCGCACACGGATCGAGTCCTTGCCGTCGGACGCCTTCAGGATGCCCTCGGCGACGGTGTACTTGTAGCCCATCGACCAGGCCTTCCGGACCATTCCGCTCCAGTCCTTCACGCCCCGCCGGTCATCCCGGTGGGAGAGCATCCGGTCGCCGCGTTCCATGACGATGTGCAGGTACTTCGGATCGCCGGTAGCCTCGTACATGTCCACGATGGCATTGAGAGTTGCGGCCTCGCCCCATGCGAGCGCGCTCGCGTCCTGGGTTGCGAGCCAGGGATCGGCCGGGAGATCGGCGATCCGTTCGTCGGCTTTCTCGCGGGTGATGGACACGGCTCCTTGCGCAATCGATGCGATCAGGCTGATGATGAGGATTAGCATAGTCGTACGCATGCCCTATTCTACCGCCTCGGGGCAGGCGCTGCAAGCTGCGTTCCTTCCTCCATCGCCCCTCGGCTACAGAGCAGGGATGCCCCGCCGCGAGAGCCCGGTTTTCCGCTCACTCCAAGGTGTTTGGGCCGCGGCCGGAAGCGTTGGGGCCACGGCCGACCGCAGACGTACGCGAGCCGGTCTGCGGCGATTCCCATACACCTGTGCACCTGCGTCACTTGCACAAGACGGACCAATCGCCTATACTATGCGGGGGAATATGCGCAACAGGCAGTCTCCTCCCCGGGGAACCGGGGGTCATCATAGAGCGAGGAGGTTAGTATTGAAGACTTACAAGATAGCCGTAATCGGCGGCGACGGCACCGGACCGGAAGTCGTCCGCGAGGGACTGAAGGTCCTGGAAGCGGCATCGAAGGCCACCGGATTCCAGTATGAGACCACGGAGTACGACTGGGGCGGCGATCGGTATCTCGCAACCGGCAACGTTCTGCCGGACGACGCGGCCGATCAGATGCGCCAGTACGACGCGATCTATCTCGGCGCTATCGGCCATCCCGATGTGAAGCCGGGCATCCTGGAGAAGGGCATCCTCCTCCGACTGAGATTCGAGCTCGATCAGTACATCAACCTCCGGCCGGTGAAGCTCTACCCGGGCGTCGAGACCCCGCTCAAAGACAAGGGCCCGGCGGAGATCGACTACGTGGTCGTCCGCGAGAACACCGAGGGACTCTACGCGGGCGCCGGCGGCGTCCTCAAGAAGGGCACGCCCGACGAGGTCGCGGTCCAGGAGTCGATCAACACGCGCAAGGGCGTCGAGCGGTGCATCCGCTACGCGTTCGAGTATTGCCGGAAGCGCAACAGGAAGAAGCAGCTCACACTCTGCGGCAAGACGAACGTGCTGACATACGCCTTCGACCTGTGGGAGCGGACCTTCTACGAAGTGGCGAAGGACTATCCCGACATCAAGACAGACTACGCGCACGTCGACGCCACTACGATGTGGATGGTGAAGAACCCCGAGTGGTTCGACGTCATCGTGACGGACAACATGTTCGGCGACATCATCACCGACCTGGGCGCGATGACTCAGGGCGGCATGGGGATCGCGGCGGGCGGCAACATCAACCCGAACGGCGTCTCGATGTTCGAGCCGATCGGCGGTTCCGCGCCTAAGTACACCGGGATGAACGTGATCAACCCCCTGGCGGCGATCGGAGCACTCGGCATGTTGCTGGAGACACTTGGAGAGCAGAAGGCGGCGGACCTGATCGACAAGGCGATCGCGAAGGCGACCGGCGAGAAGATGAAGTCGATGTCCGCCGGCAAGATGGGCTACTCGACCACCGAGGTCGGCGACATGGTCGCCCAGTTCGTGACGGAGCTGGCCTAGACATTGCGGATTTAGGATTGCGGATTGGAGATTGTGGATTTCCCGCTGATGTGGGGGTCGCGCCTTCGGGCCGGCCCGAGCACGGATAACACGGAGGCCCCGGGAGCACATGCTTCCGGGGCCTCTGCTTGCATGGGGATGATATCAGACTACTTGGTGACCGGGCGCCGCTTTGCGCGCTCGGCGCACTGCTTCTCGAACGCCGCCGCGAGCGTGTCGAACTTCTTCACCTGCGCAGCGTCGAGCACACCGCGGATCTCGCTCTTGACGGAGACACCCATCTTCTTGAACTCCGCTCTCTTCTGCTCGGGGGTGAGCTTCGTATCGGCCTTCAGAGCCTTGAACGCGTCCTTGCGCGACTCGACGATCTGCTTGATCTTCGTCTCCTGCTCCGGGCGGAGGTTCAGTTCCGCACGCGCGCGCTCGATGCGGGATTTGATCTCGCCCTTGCGAGCCTTCCGGTAGTCGGCGGCCTTGGCGCGCTTTGCGTCGAGCTTCTTCTGCTGCTCGGTGTTCAGGATCTGCCGGAACTGCTCGTATCCGGCGCGCTTGATCTCCTTGATCTGCGCGATCTTCTGCTCGCGGGTGAGAGACTTGTTCTCCCGGACTACCCTGGACCTCTCCTTGGACGCCTGAAAGATGCGCTTCGCCTCCGCCTTCTGCCCGTCGGTGAGGTTCAAGTCCGACGCGCACCGCGAGCACTTCGCGTAGCGTCCTGCGGTCTTGTCCTGCGCGGGTTTGGTCTGTGTGGTCTTCGTTGCCGCCTGAGCCGCGACGAATGCCACGCTCATGACCATCGCCACCAGAAGGGCGATTCTCCTCAACTTCATGTACTGCTCTCCTTCGTGTTGCATTGATTGCGCTTGCCGAGCATCTCGTGACGCGCTCGGCAAGCCGGACAATTCCATGTCATCGACCACGGCCGTTGACTACGTATGTAGACGTCGGCAAGGAGAACAGGTTCGCTCATTTTATGCCTGTAAGGCAGAAGTCTTTCGGATATGGTGATCCGAGGGGCCGGTAACACGTCCTCTCAGAAGTGGCCAGGAAGCGTGACTCCGACGGCTCCATTCCCGCCCGCAGCGAAACCCTCAGATGCAGGCAGGTGAATCCCTGGATAGACACTAACCTATCAGGGGCAAACACAGACCTGTGACCATGGCGGTCAAGGGTGAGTCGCCGATGGACATCCTGCCGATGCTCCAGGACAAGCGAGCCGCGAATCGGGGCTTAGGCGACGGGATCACAAGGGAAGGATGATAGTACGATGGTAACGGCAATCGTGATGATCAAAGCGGACCGGAAGAGCATTCCGGAGACGGCGCAGGCGCTCGCGGATATAGAGGGTGTCGCCGAGGTATACTCGATCTCCGGCGACTACGATATCATCGCCATACTGCGCGTGCCGGAGTATGACCAGTTGGCGACGCTGGTGACCCAGCATCTCCTGAAGATGCCGTCGATCCTGGCAACTCAGACACACATGGCTTTCCAGACCTACTCGAAGCACGATCTGGAAAGCATCTTCACAATCGGCGAGGAGTAAGGAAGGGTATCTGGCGGGAGCGTGTGGGAATCGAACCCACCTGAGACCCTCTTCAGGCCTCACAACGGTTTTGAAGACCGGGCAAGCCACCAGGCCCAATCCGCCCCCACGACCGAGACGCGTGGCAACACGCCCCGCGTGTCGGCAGTATACGTGACCGCGGGCGGCATGTCAAGCCGAGGAACGCGGATATCGGCAGCCCGGCTAGTTCGGCTTCGCGTGCGGCTCGGGCCCCGCCTGGTCGCTGATCAATTCCTCCGGCAGAGGGATCTGCTTGTTCTCGTATGCCGTGAGGAACGCTTCCACGACCATCGGATCGAACTGCGTGCCCGCGTTGTCCTTCACTTCCTGGATCGCGCGCTCCACAGAGAGCGCCTCTCGCCACGGCACATTCGAGACCAGGATGTCGAACGTCTCCGCAACTGCGATCACTCGCGCGCCGAGAGGAATGTCATGGCCGCTCAGCCCGTCGGGATATCCCTTGCCGTCGAATCGCTCATGGTGGTGCTTGATCATCGGGAGGGAATCCTCAAGGCCCTTCACCTGCTCCAGCATCCGGATCGCGATGGTAGAGTGGAGGCGCATGATCTCGAACTCGCGGTCTGTCAAACGTCCCAGTTTGTCCACGATCGAGGATGAGATGCCGACCTTGCCGATGTCGTGGAGAATGGCTGCGCTCTTGAGGCTGCGGAGGGTCTTCTCACTCAGGTCGAGCTGCTTCCCTATCGCCAACGCGTACATGGCCACTCGCTCGCTGTGTCCGTCCGGCGCGCCGAGCTTGGCAGACCGAAGGTTGAGCATGCCAAGGACTGCATCTGTCGGGTTCTCGGATTCACGGGCTGCGGGCTTCTGAGGGAGTTCGTCCGATAAGCTTTGGTTCAACACAGATCCTCCTTGCAGATACTGCATTGCAGGATAATGGTGGACCAGCTTGCTCACAGTAGACACTGAACGCGGGTATGAGATGATAGCAGAGCCCTTACTGTAGGCAGTCAAGCCACCACGGCGGAGGAATTCCGCTCCCTGCCAAGAACTGCTTGATACTATTATCGGCTGAGGGCAAGCTAAGCAGAAGGTTACTGTGCGAAAATTCTTGCGGCGGCAGATTCGATTTCGCCGGACTCCGCATCGGTGACGGTCCTGAGGTCGATCAGGAATCGGTCGTCCCCTACCCTTCCGAAGATCGGCGGATCGTTTCGCCGGAACGCGAGGGCGATCTCATTCGACCCCAGAGTCGCTGAGGTGATGGCCACCAGCCTGGTGGGAAGCTGCTCGCCCGGGAGCGATCCCCCGCCGACCTGGGAGACACCGTCGACGATTTCCACCGTGACTCCCGGGAGCCTGAGGGCATCGATTCGCTCCTTGAGTCCGACGGCAGCCGCCTCGATCTCGGCGAGCGGACGGGTGATCGCCCGCAGAGTCGGTATGCGGTTCACGGCGGATGCCGGATCGAGGTAGAGCTTGAGCGTGGATTCGAGGGCGGCGAGAGCTAGCTTGTCGAGCCGTAGCGCGCGAGCGAGCGGATTGCGGGACATGGCATCCACGAACTCGCGCCTGCCGACGATGAGGCCGGCCTGCGGTCCGCCCAGAAGCTTGTCTCCGCTGAACGTCACGATGTCTGCGCCCGCGCGAATGCTCTCCCGTACGGTAGGCTCGCCTGAGAGGCCGTACTGCGACATGTCGATCAGCGCCCCACTGCCGACGTCGTCCATTACCGGGATATTGTACCGCTTCCCGAGATCAACCATCTCGTCCAGAGATGCCTCCTCGGCGAAGCCGACTATCCGAAAGTTGCTCGTATGCACTCGGAGGATCAGGGCGGTGTCGTCCGTGATGCCGCGCTCGTAGTCGGAGATTCGCGTTCGATTGGTCGTTCCTACCTCGATCAATCGCGCTCCGGCGTGAGTCATGATGTCGGGCATACGGAACGAGCCCCCGATCTCGACGAGTTGTCCCCGCGAGACGATGACTTCCTTCCCGGATGCGAGGGTGTTGAGCGCGAGCAGGACGGCGCCGGCGTTATTGTTGACCGCAAAGGCCGACTCCGCGCCGCAGAGGTCCGAGAGAATGCGCCGGTAGTGCACGGATCTCGATCCGCGTGCGCCGGTCTCGATGTCGACTTCCAGCGTGGAGTGCCCCGATGCCACCTCCGTCACGGCTTCACGGGCGGCCTCGGGGAGCACCGCACGGCCCAGGCCGGTGTGCAGAATGACACCTGTCGCGTTTACCGCTCGACGGAGCGATGGCGCAGCGAGTCTCAGCGCCAGGTCACGTACCTGCTCAGCGATATGATCGGAGGATAGCCCTTCCGCATCGGATGCCCCGCTCCGAATCCGCTCCCTCAGGTCATCCAGTACGGCGCGGGCCGCCTGAACCACAAGCGCACGCGGGAGGGAGTCCTGCAGACAACGCAGTGACGGCTCGCTGAGCAGCTTCTCCACCGCCGGGAGACGACGGAGGGCATCCTGTAGGGTATCGGCCATGGCACACACCTGGGAAGATGGATATCTCGATACATTCTACCACAGTTTTCCGGCACGGAGGATGGAAATGATCAACCAGACGGCGAATAGGAAGGCTATCCCGAAGCCGATCAGACCGATGATCGAGAGCCCCCGATAGGACGGACCTATCTCCGCGGCGAGGATCAGAGAAGACCCGATGATGGTCGAGGACGCGATAAGCGCGAACGATAGACGATTCGCGGACTTGTCCACGTCCTTGATGGCGTCTTCGAGGCCCTCGTGCTTGAAGGCGATACGGAGCGTACCGCTGGAGACTCTCTCCATGACCTCGGTGGCCCTGTGCGGGAAATCGAGCACCAGGTTCTTCAGCGAGAGGACCGCCTGTACGAACTGGATGCCAAGCGCCTGTGGCGAGAACTCGTCCCGCAGAGCGCGAGCGATGAACTTGCGCGCCTCCTCCGTGAAGTCGAATTCCTCCTGCAAGACCTTGGTGATGCCCTCCGTCTGCACGATGACTTTCACCAGGAGCGCAAGACTGGCCGGAAGCTTGACTCCGTGTCGCGCGCTGATCCGCAACGCGTCCCGAAGCACCTGACCCATCTGGACCTCGCGCAGGGGAGCATCGTAGTACTGGCGGAGGAACCTGTCTATCGCCTGCACATACTCCCTGCGGTTCAGATCGGACGGCACCACGCCGATTTCCAGAAGTACGTCGCTGAAGCCTCGAGAGTCCTGTCGGACGTAGTTGGCGAGGAGCATGATCACGCTGCTCTTCAACTGCCGGTCGAGTCGGCCGACCATGCCGTAGTCGAGCATACCGATCACGTTGCCTTCGAGGACAACCAGGTTCCCCGGGTGCGGATCGGCATGGAAGAAGCCATCGACGAGCACCATTGTGAGGAACGCTCTGGTAAGGCGCTCCGCTATCTTGGTGCGATCAAGGCCGAGTGCATCGAGCCGTTCGATGTCAGTGATCTTCGTGCCGGAGATGCACTCCATCGTGAGCACGCGAGGAGTGGTGCGCTCCCAGATCGTGCCGGCGATGCGTACATAGTCGAGGTCCTCCAGATTGCGACGCAGGGTATCGCCGTTCCGTCCCTCACGAGTGTAGTCCAACTCGTGGTGCATCGTGATCGTGAACTCCTCGACGAGGTCAGGGAGCCCATACACGCGCAGTTGCTCGAAATGGTGTTCGAGGAAGCGAGCCAGACCGGCCACGATCTCCAAGTCATTGTCGATCACGCTTCTGATGCCCGGACGCTGTACTTTCACAACAACCGGTCGGCCGTCGGGCATGAAGGCGGAGTGAGTCTGCCCCAACGACGCAGATCCGATTGGAGTCGGATCGAACTCGGAGAACAGATCACACACCGATTCGCCGAACTCGTCCTCGATCACCCGGTATATCTCGGCGATGGGAACCGGAGGGGCGGTCTCCTGGAGTTTTTCCAGTTCTTCCAGGTAGTCTCGGGGGATGATGTCCGGACGCGTGGACAGGAGTTGCCCGAGCTTTATGAACGTCGGGCCGAGTTCTTCGAGGGCAAGGCGCACCTGGACGGGGGCCGGCGGGGCCTCGCCGCCGCGCCCCCGCATCCCGAACGCCCTTCCAAGGCCGACTCTGGCGACCAGGTGCTGCCATCCGTGTTTCGCCAGCACCCTGCCGATCTGTACATATCGTTCCAGATGCCTTCTCTGTCTAGAGAGTACCACTTGGATTCCGACAGTCGACTAGGTAATCTGGTCCTGCCCGGGCTCGACGCCGGACTCCTTCGAGCCGACCCCGGTGACTCCTTCAGGCGGACACACCTGCTCCGTATCCATGCCGGCCATGAGTTGGTCGAGACGGTACTCCAGCGCGTCGATGCGCCTTGCAAGCACCTGGATCTGGTCGCGGTCCGCCACGCCTGCGTCCGTCAGATACTGGCGCACCTGGGATTTGATCCGATCGTTCAGGCTGCGCGTCTCTTCTTCGGCACGGCTGACGAACTCGTCGTAGAGCTTTCGTCCCTCCTCGGCTGAGACCTCTCCGCGGCTGACCATCTCGTCGATCACCTGCCTTACCTTGTCGCGGGACATCACTGCTGCCCCAAGGCCGATGTACATCAGTTTCCGAAGTGACTCCAACATATCAGCACCTCCTTGATGCTACCACCTCTGTTTGACACACACGGCCGTGGTTTCGTTGCGCCGGAGTATACTCCTGCGCGGTTGTAGGAGGGGACTCCGATCCCCGAATTCGGCGCGCTACGTGAGCATTCGCGGCTGGGAAGCCGCTCCTACATGGTGTGCTCCCAAACTTCAGGCGCTTACTAGTCACGATGCCAGTTGACGCGCGCGAGCCGCGTGTCTTCCGACCACTTGTACTCCACGTCGCCCGAATAGGCTTTGTGAACCGCACGGCCTATCTTCTGTGCCAGCTTCTCGTTAGTCGTATATACGGTAAGCCCGTCCTCAGAGCGCTCAATGTCCATGATGCGCTCGAGCGGGTTGATGTTCATCGCGCTTCGGTTCTCGTGATTGATCAGGTTGATAATCTCGGTGTCGTGCTCTTTCAGGAACCGCCCGGTCAGGCTGACGATCCCGCCCGGCTGTCGATCGTGTATCTTATGACAGGCCGGACAGAGAGTCTCGACGACATGAGACGCACGTCGGAGCTCAGGTCCAGCCTGATCGTATAATTGCCATCTCCCACCGGCGAACACCGCTCGGCATTCCCGGCATATCGCTGCTTCCTCCGGCTTCATCTCGAGCAGATATGGGTCGCCGTAGTTGTCAATGTTGTTTCGTATGTGCATGACCTTCTCCATGGCATTCATGCGACGCATGGCTCCACTCCTTTCAGTGGTGAGTATACATGGAATCGCTGTATGGACACGCAGGGATGTCTGGGAGGATTCGGTACGAATCGTGGGTCGAGATGTTCTGTTCTGAGGGTTTGTTCTCACGCTCCGTGTTTACCCGGAATGCGGGGGCGGTAAACAAACTGATGCGCGAGCGGGGCGACCAGCCTTACCAGTTCATGTATGTGTTGACCAGGAAGGCGATGCACAACACCACGAGAGTCACCGCCACAGCTACCAACTTGCCGACCGGGGACAAGAGGCTTCCGAGCAGGAAGATGACTGTGACGCAGCCCACGCCGATGGCCAGCATCCGAGCGAACTGCTTGCCGGACGCGCCCTCCATCCACTCCCTGAGCCTGTCCCTCGGCGACAGAGATGCCTCGCAGCCGGAGCAGTGGAGCCGGCACTTCGGGTTTTCGCGCCCGCACATCGGACACCTGACGAGCGGGTCGCGGCGTTCGTCGCGCTCGCGAATGAGTTGCTTGAGGTTGTAGGCCTCTTCGCGACTGTTGGGAGAAAGGCGCAGAATCTCCGAGCACTGCTCGATGGCCTCATCGAGCCTGTCCTGCTTGTGGAGCGCACGCGCGAGAGCACTGCGGGCGGCCAGGTTGCGCGGATCCGCACGGATGGCCTCAATCGCGCCCCGGATGCGTTCATCGTAGTAGCGGCGGTTCTCCATCTTGTCGATGCGCCGGTTGAGGAGGGGTGTCAGTGCCACGAGGAGCACCATGAGTACAAGGAGCGCCGGGGAATGAAGAACGACAACCGCGCATGCGAGAACCACGAAGGAGCTGCCGAGGCCTATGAGTCCGTAAGGTCCGATGGCGCCCTCGATGTACGCTCCGAGGATCCTGTGCAGTATGATGCCGCAGATGATCCCGTACAGCGCTCCCCCGAACGCGGCGCCAAACGCAATCGCAAATGGATCGCCTGCCATCGGTAGCTCCTCCGTTCACTCGCACCGCAGCGGGTGCGGCCGCGGTGTTATGATCCGGGGCGGCCGCTACCGCCCTGATGTCTTAGACACGGGAGCTGCCGGAATAGTTTCGATGGAAAACCTGCTCGATACCTGCTCAACCTTCATGCCCATAGCGGAGCCCATCGGCAGGTCTCCGGCGGGCATCCCCGGCATCGCCATCTGAGTGCGAATATCAGCCTTGACGCTGCCTTCCGCGCTGAACAGACGGCCTTTGTCGGCGAGAAACTTCAGGGTGATCTTGCCTTCGACACGGCTGCCGGGCGTCTCGTCGCCGTCCTCCGCTGACGCGCCTTCCGGCAAGCCGATTGTCTCACTGATAGTGGTGATCCAGCCTTCCTTGACCTGCTTCAGATCCTGAAGCTTCGCGGAGACCTTGATCTTGGTATCCTTCTGCAGAGGGTTCGTCAGATCCTGGGACCACTCCGACCCGACATCGACACCCACATCCGGGAAGACGGAGAAGACAACCAGCGACTCCAGCCAGCCAACATCGAGGACCGAACTGCCGGGTATGCTCGGGGTAGTCTTGGCGTCTTTGACCTGGATAGGCTTACCGGTCGGGCTTATCCGGTAGATCCGAGGGGCTTTCGAAGCCGCGAAGGTGCGCGGTTCCTTCCCGCCCAACTTGATGGTTGCAGATTCCGTTTCAGCGGCAAGCTCCATGCCGTCCTTGCCCAGTGCCTTGACGAACCTGACTCGAACGACGGTGGTCAGCTCGCAGTCGAGCGTAGTCGGCTGCGATGCGCCCGGAAGCATGCGCGTGCCGGATATCAGTTGAGTGACTTTGTACCGGACGGTGTCCCCCTTCTTGAAGGCATAGAGAAGGGCGAACTTGTCGTCCTGGTTATCCTGAGCGAGTGCGGCCGCAGACGAAAGCAGAACCGCACAGATAGTGGTGATAGCAAAAACGAGAGCAAATCGTCTGGCCATAGTGTCTGTATTATAATCCCCCTTCGATTGTTGGTCAATCGCCGAAGACGACGGCACTACCACATATTATGGGCATGCGGACTGCAAATGCTGAGCGACGAGTTTGAAGATCTCACGGAAGAGGTAAACTATTCCTAAGTTCCGGAGCGAGGTGTTGGCATTGGTCTGGAAGGTTCTGGTCGTCGTGGTCGTTCTGGCGGTAGCCACGGGAGTGTACGTGGAACACGCGATGACGAGCACACAGATACGCACGATCCAGGACGTGCGGACCTCCGACACCGAAGGCGGCACGGTTGTGGTCCGCGGAAAGATAACCTACGCATCCGAGAACATCTTCATCCTTGACGACGGCACCGGGAAGGCCGAGCTGTCCACCTGCCCCACATGGTACAAGCGCATACCACTCTACGAGGGTGATCACGTGACCGTCGTCGGCCAGGTCATGGTCAATCCCCCGCTGAACACCAAGGTGGACTTCGCGCTGAGCGTCTACAAGATCATCAAGGGCGGCGAGACGATCGAGGTGCGGGGGCGGCCCGGTAAGCCTCCCTGGTCATCATATCCGGCGCCTGCCAACTGATGCGTCGACGGCAGAGTCGCCGGTCATAGTCCGTATCGCTCCTGAGAAACCTCGCACCGCCGGCACTGAGTAGATCCGACCGTCCTTCGATACGCTTCGCTACTCAGGACTAGCGGGTTCCATGTCCCGGGAAATCCACCCCGTCAGCCCTGAGTAGTCCTGGACTCCGACTACACTGAGTAGCACGGCGTATCGAAGTGCAGTCGGAGTTCAGGACGTATCGAAGGGCGGCCTTGCTTCACCAAACCTCCGGCTAGACCCGGCCGTCCTTCGATACGCTTCGCTACTCAGGACTAGCGGGGTTTCTACCCGATATGACTGCGCTTGCTGCGCAGTAAAGCGCTCAGAATGACTGACTGTGTCAGGTTCATCTGAGGCTCATTGGCGCCCCGTAAGCTCCAGCCTGACAGCGTACTACTTGCGGTCGCTGACAGTGTGGAACCATTGCTTCGTGGACTTCACCACGGCGCCGGCCTCATTGGATGCCCGGATCTCTACGCGGTGCTCACCGGGAAGAAGGCTGTCGGCATCGATGGAGAACGAGTACGGCGCGGTGCTGCTTATGCCGCGGAACTGCCCGTCTACGTAGAATGAGGCAAACCGCACGCCTCGCGTGTCGGCGCCTGCCAGAGAGAAGTTGAGGACTCCCCGCGCGGGAGGCTTGTTCCCATACTTAGCCCTGACGTAAGCGTCTGCGGCTGATCTGATCTGCTTGTCCAACCAATCAGGGGAGTACTCGGGCAGGCGCAGGCGGATATGCGAGACCGGCTTGCCGGTAGCGGCGTAGTCGAGGAGCGCCTTGTCGTGCTTTCCAGTCAGCGCGGACAGAGGCCGCCAGTCGGAATCCCCTACCCTCACATCCACGCGAAACGAATTGCCCGCCGACTCCGGATCGTGCGCGAGCCCTATGTACCCCGAAAAGAGCATCGGCGCCCCCTCCAGCGCTGGTGAGTCAGGCGTCGATGGGCCGACAACCATGTACTGCGGGATCCAGCCGATATGAACGGCATGCTTCGACGGCAGTATCTGGAAGCCGCCCCTCGGCTCCTCAGTGCCTTTCTTCAGTAGAGGGGCGGTGGATACGGTGATCACGCCCGTGTGATTGGTGTTGATGCCCCCTACCCCGGTGTACTCGGTGGCATCGAATCTGCCGACCCCCAGCACCGGACGCTCCACGGAGGCGATGACCTCCCGTGAGTCCTTGTAGACGGCCTCCACTTTTCCACCCTTGCGATTCTCGAAGATCAGCTCATTCGGGCGGCGCTCGTGCACCATGGCGATTATTACGAGCGTGTCGCCGACAGACGGCCTATAGCCGGGAGGTAGAAGCTTGAGGACTCCGCGGGACTCCAGGTAGACGGGATTGCCCACCAGCGGTGAGAGGTTCCGGAAGATCGCCGTACCCGTGGGGATGTCAGTGTAGATGCCGGACGCGCCCGCCACCTCGCCGGTATCGAACGCGCTTCCGCCGGGCGAGAACTCTCGCGGTATGATGCTGAAGACCAGAGACACGCTCCCGTCGGGCCCTGGAACGCTTCCGGCCTTGATACGAATCGCGTGGACCGCGACCGCCGCCACTCTGCCGGCCTGAGCGTATCTGCTTGCGGCGAACCCGCGGGTGCAGTCAGTCGCAGGATGGGTGACGCGTCCCATCGTTGCATACGACTTGCCCTGGTCGAGGCTCACCTGCACCGGGCCGTCGACTTCGTTTGCGACCCGAATGCGGTAGATCTCCTTCAGGTCATCGGCCGACCAGACGGCGGGATGGACCAACAGGCTGAGTGCCGCCAGCACGGCGATCAGAACGGCTAGAGGTTTCATATCAGCCGCTCACGTCGTGGGGAGCCACTGCATCGTCGGCAAACACGCGCTCGATCAGCGGCCACCACTCATAGTCATCGAGGTAGACGAGGTCGAACAGCATCACGCCGTCGCTGCTGCTCAGACAGGTCCGAACAGCCTCAACGAACCCTTCAGGGTTGCCCTCGTAGTCCTTCAGGTAGAGGCTGCCGTAGACGGGGCATGCGCCCATGATCGCCCTGCGCGACTGATCGCATGCGCCTTCGACCGTTGCGCCCTCCGGTTTCCCCAACCGTCGAGCCTCCTCGCGGGTGGCGAGCGGGTAGTAGCAGCCCGTGCAGATGAAGTCGAACAGCTCGGCGTAACCCGTCCGGTTGTAGGTCGGAGTCATCCACGAGCATCCGGCGTGGTACTTCTCGCTGGCCCAGTTGACTCCCTCGTTGTAGTAACTCTCATACCAGGATCCGACGTAGACGGACACCTTGGCCTGCGGGCGTATCGAGCGGCTGAGCCCGGCCGCGTCCACGGCGAAGTCCTTGATCTGCTGAGCGCGCCACTCCAGCCACTCGCGGTAGTACCGACCCTCGATGATCGGAGACTCGGGGTTGCCTGTCACGCGGAACACATCGTCAGGCCACTTGATGTCTCCATCGCCCAGCCATGACGTGAAGCGCTCCCGGCTCAGATCGCTGAAGTCGCCGTAGAGATTCGGGTAGCGCATCCGGTCGAACACAATGCCGTCAACGTCGTAGTCCTCCATGATCTCGCGGATAATGTCGAGCTCGTACTGCCGCGCAGGGCCGATGGGGTTGACGAACAGCCCGAACGACGCCGCCTTGGCATCGACCATGCGAACGAACGCAGGGGCTCCGGTCTCGTCGGCTTCCTGCAGCACGACCTGCCGGTCGGGCTTGCCGAAACCGGGACCCTGCATGAAATGCCGGTGACCTTCGGAGAAGACGTTGACGTTGGCGTGAACCTTGAGCCCGGCGGCGTGACCTTCCTCGATCATGGCATGCAGAAGGTCGAAGTCACGCGGGTAAGCAAAACCTTTGACCGTGCCGAGCCTCGGAGCGATCCTGCTGTTGTAGAGCACCTCGCCGATGAGGGGTTTCACATCGACCGCGACCGTGTTGATCCTCGCACGCTTCGCGTTCTCGATGATCCGGGCAACCCCGGCACGGTCCGCCATGCGGTGGCAATTGGCCTCCGCATCACACCACAGGATTCTTCCTTGACTGAGCACTTGTCTCTCCCTACTTAGCCGCGCGGATGATGATCGTGGCGGGATATGCAGACCCGGACAGCGGAATCGTGCGGATGGTAGTCTTCCTTGTCTGCCCCGGCCGCAGCTTGAACTCACCGATCTTGCGCTCCTCCGGCGGGCCCAGGCGCTTCACTTCCACGTACTTGCCGTCCAACAGGAACACGCCGGCCGCAGGACCGGCGGTTGCCTCGAACAGGACTTCCACAACCTGCTCCTGTTCCGTCGGGTTCTCAAGGGTTATGTTCGCATCGTAGGTGATCCCGAACCCGTAGAGTGTCTTGTCCAGGGTATCGTGCTTGATCGGATTCTTCCCCATGCGGATGAACGCCCACTGCTTGCCGACGGTGTACGTCGCTTCGACCGACTTCATCGGTCGAGGGAACACGCCGTCGGAGAGGGTGATGCGCTCCGGGTCAAAGCCGGCGAGCGGAAGGTCCACATCAGGGATATCCTCCGCCAGTCGCTGTTCCTCGGGCTTTGCGATCAGCCTCATGATCAGCGGCTCGCCCGAGATCTGCCGGAACTCCATGATGCCGCTGGCGGTCTTCGGATGGGGGACCGACTGGCTGACCAGCGCGCGGCGAGTGCCCGGAGGCAGGGTGATGATCCGCCCTACATTCGCCTCATGGCTCTTGAGGAAGTCCCTGCCCGCCACGTAGCCGACGATCACGACGTCCGCCATTGGCTCCGCAACTCCTTCGATCACGTGCAGTTCCGCGGGCTGATCGGACGGGTTGATGACGTCGATCACGAAGCCCATGGTCTGGGGCATGTCGTTATAGTGGTGGTAGAGCAGCCTCGTCGATTCCTCCGCCGGAGACAGCTTGCCTGTGAACAGCACCTGGAACCTGCGGACGGTCTCAGGCTCGTTGCTGAACCAGATGTTCGCCGATTCGACCTTCTTGACCGGGCGGTTCTCGATCTCCACCTGGGCGGGGAGCTTCGCCGGGATGCATGCGGGCCCGTCGGCCTCGACCGTGACGGTCACCTGCGAGGAACGACCCGGGGCCGGCACGTTGAACGACGTCGGGATATCGATCTTCTTGACTACAGCTCCGGGCTCCACGGTGACGGCCGACCGAATCACATCCCGAACCGCCCTGACGAGCAGTGACGCGGGCGGATTGTACCCGGTCACCGATGCCTTCGCGGTCCCGGATACGCTCGCAGCATACTTCCGGACGGACACCGGGACGGAGACTTCATGGCCGGCGCACTGGATCGTGATCGCGGCCTCACCGAGCGCGAGTCCCTCGACGACGAGCGAACCCGTCTTCACGGTGGGATCGGCCTTGATGACGGCGCCGTCGGAGATATCGGCCTTGACCTCGCCGGGTACGTAGGCCTTGACCGACAACGTGCGCGTCTCGCCGAGCGGGATCAGCAGGCTCGCCGGCTCAACAACAATCGGC
>Ga0116193_1000316_pt1 | contig 47585 bp, 47 predicted proteins | sample AD_UKC115_MetaG_FD_89892 | JGI IMG/M metagenome (GOLD analysis project Ga0116193, IMG submission 89892) | Active sludge microbial communities of municipal wastewater-treating anaerobic digesters from Hong Kong - AD_UKC115_MetaG | ecosystem: Engineered > Bioreactor > Anaerobic > Digestate... | reverse complement strand
TGTACGGCGGCTCGGCCGACGACCACGCGGCCACGGCCGAGCGCGTTGTCGCGCTGGAAACCCAACTGGCCGAAGCGCATTGGGATGTGGTGAAACGGCGCGACGCCGATCTGAGCTATAACCTGCGCACGTTCGCCGAGTTGTCCGCGCAGGCACCCGGATTCGACTGGGCCGTCTGGGTCGATGCGTTGGGCAGTTCGCCGGAGCAGGCCGCCGAGCTCGTCGTGCGCCAGCCCGATTATCTGACCGCGTTCGCCGCACTGTGGTCGTCCGCCGACCTGGAGGACTGGAAGCGTTGGGCGCGTTGGCGTCTGATCCATGGCCGTGCGGGGATGCTCACCGATGAGATTGTGGCCGAGGACTTCTCGTTCTATGGAAAGCTCCTGTCGGGCACCGAGGCGATCCGCGAGCGCTGGAAGCGCGGCGTTGCGCTGGTGGAGAGCCTGATGGGTGACGCACTCGGAAAGCTGTACGTGGAGCGCCATTTCCCGCCGGACCACAAGGCGCGGATGGATCAGTTGGTGGCCAACCTGCGAGAGGCCTACCGGGTGTCGATCACCAGTCTGGCGTGGATGACGCCGGAGACCCGCGAGCGGGCCCTGGCCAAACTGGACAAGTTCACGCCCAAGATCGGCTACCCGAAGCGGTGGCGGGACTACTCGGAACTCGTTGTGCGCCGCGATGATCTGTACGGCAACTACCAGCGCGGCCATGCCCTCGAGTACGACCGCGAGTTGGCCAAGCTCGGCGGTCCCGTCGACCGCGACGAATGGTTCATGACACCGCAGACCGTCAACGCGTACTACAACCCCGGCATGAACGAGATCGTGTTCCCCGCGGCCATCCTGCAGCCGCCGTTCTTCGACGCCGACGCCGACGACGCCGCCAACTACGGCGGCATCGGCGCGGTGATCGGTCACGAGATCGGGCACGGTTTCGACGATCAGGGCGCCAAGTACGACGGGGACGGCAATCTCGTCGACTGGTGGACCGATGCCGACCGCAACGAATTCGGCTCCCGCACAACGGCTCTGATCGCCCAATACGATGATTTCGTGCCTCGGTCGCTGGACGACGGGCATCACGTCAATGGCGCGTTCACCGTCGGGGAGAACATCGGCGACCTGGGCGGCCTCTCGATAGCGCTGCTCGCATATCAACTCTCACTGGGCGGCGCGGAGGCCCCGGTGGTCGACGGCCTGACCGGCGTGCAACGAGTGTTCTTCGGCTGGGCACAGGTGTGGCGGACGAAATCGCGTGACGCCGAGGCGATCCGGCGTCTTGCCACCGACCCGCACTCACCGCCGGAGTTCCGCTGCAACGGCGTCATCCGCAATATCGACGCCTACTACGAGGCCTTCGACGTGGACCCCGCCGACGAGCTGTACCTGGCGCCGGAGCACCGCGTACACATCTGGAACTGAGCCGTCCTCCCCCGGGACCTGTTCAGCACCGGCTGCGACGAAGTGCGATTAAGCGCCGCAAGGACCGCTGAACAGATCGAAAGGTGTTGGATCTCTAGAACATCTGCCAATCGGAGGCGCCGTCGGGCGTGTTGTACCAGCCACCGCCGGTGCCCTTGACGACCACCGGGTCGCCGCTGCCGAAGTTGTCGTAGAACCACTGCGCATTGGCGGGACTGAGGTTCACGCAGCCATGGCTGACGTTGCGCTTGCCCTGATCGCCCACCGACCACGGCGCGCTGTGCACGAAGGCACCGCTGTTGTCGATCCGGACCGCGTCCTGCACCTTGAGCTTGTAACCCTCGGCCGAATCCACCGGAACACCGTAGGTGGAGGAATCCATCACGATCTCGGGGAACTTCTCCAGCACGTAGTAGGTGCCGTTCTTGGTCTCATGCTTGCCGTCCGGTCGGCCCATCGACACCGGGAACGTCTTCTCGAGCTTCCCGTTGCGCATGACCTCCATCTGGTGGGCCTTGTCGTCGATGGTGGCCACCAGATAGTCACCGGTGCGGAAGGTGGACTTGGTGCCCGCCGCGTCGATGTTGACGACGGTGTTGGCCGGCCAGAAGTCCTGCGGACGCCAGCGCAGCTGGGTGTCGGTGACCCAATAGAACCGGCCCGGCACCGGAGGCACCGACGAGATGTGGATCGAGTCCTGGGCCAGCTGCCGGTTGGCGATCGGCACCGCGAAGTTGATGTAGATCGGCTTGGCCACCCCGACCATCGACCCGTTGGACGGGTTGAAGGTGGGCGGGCGGAACGGCGCGGTGCCCTCGAAGGGCAGCGGGTTCTGGCCGGCCGGGGTGCCCGGCGGGATCTGCGTCACCGGCTGCGGCTGCTCCCACGGCATCACCGGGGCGGGCGGCGGGATCTCGATCGGCTGGGTCCGGGGGTCGCCGGCCGCGAACGGATAGTTGTTCGGCACCACCGGCGCGGCCGGTGCCGCGGGAGCGGCAGGATCGACCGGAGCGATGTTCGGATCCGGGTCGGCCAGCGCCGGGGCAGCCCCCAGCACCATGGCCGCCGACAGGCCCATGGCCCCCAGCATCGCCGTCAGCGTGCTCATCGCGCGCCCTCGCATAACCAACCTCCACACGTCAGAAACTCCGTCCAGTCTGACACAGCCGACTGGGTAACCCTTGCCGCCAGCGGCGGCCGACCAGCGGGTTCACCGCTGTGACCAGCGCCTTCAGTTGTGAGGATGATCGCAGTGGCCGCCCTTTTCGTTACCACTCTCAACCGATTCTCAGGACCTCACCAGCCGCGCGATGGCCGCCGACGCCTCCGCGAGGCAGTCCTGGACCACGAGAAGCCACTCACATTGGAGTGCCACGGTCCGCGCCTGGCCGCAAGAACAGGCGATCGTCATGTTCTCGACGTCGACAGCCCTCAACGAAATCGAGTGCCGCACCCCCATCCGCGAGGAATTTTTGGTACTCGGCGTCACTTATTCTATACGCCTCGACATAGTCGACCATTTGGTTACTCACGGGAATTGCGGCAAAATGCTCACCTGACTCGGTTTCGATTCCAAGCCAGTAACGATGTTCTCGCGATAGAAATGTGTTCTCAAATTTCATTGTGTTCCCTCTGGGTCTTTAGACAAGTCTGTCACTGTGTAGTCGCTCCGCGGGACTTCGCCACCGTCGATTACCGCCTCGGGCATCCCCTCAGGAAGGTACCCGCCCGGAAGCCACTTATCATTGGCACCTGCTTCGTTTCCTGAGGGCACGCGGAGGTTGTAGTCACGCGGATCCACGATATCCACGCGCACAACGTTGTAACTCGAAAAATAGCCCTCCGGCAAGCCCAGTGCTCTTTCGAGTCGAGCCTTATCGCCTCCCGTAGCATTCATGAGGCCGTCCAACTCGTCTTTTGGGAATACAAAAGTTGTGCCATCGCGCTGCCCGATCCCGAATGCATCCAGATTGTCCGCGGTCATGAATCGCGTTACGCCGCCGTCGAACCGGCCGAGGTGCTGCTCAATAAATTCCGGAGGTAGATATTCACTGGGATCAGGTCGATCACCTTTGTCCAACGCCAGAATTTCGTCGCGCTGCTGGTCCGTCAATCCGTTGAATTCCCCATGCTCCGGGGGCGAACCGTCGTCGGGTCCTTCGCCGTGGAGCACTCGCTCACCCTCCTCACCTTGACCTCCACGGTCCGCAAGTCCCACGTGCCCATTGCCCGGTTCAACGTGACCGTGCTCCGCCACATCAGCCACGCCTCCACCGCCATGGCCACCACCACCGGCCGGCGCATGCTCAGCACCCCGACCGAGGTCCGCCACCACACCCGGCGCGTGACTCCCCGCACCGAGACCGTCAGCCACTCCCCCGAGACTCTTGCCCAGCCCGGAAACCACTTGGGCACCCGAAGATGCCACGCTCTCAACGGGTTTGAGCACATCACCAACACCGCTGAGCGGAGTCATCATCGCCGATGTCGTAGGTATCTTCTCAGCGGCACCGACAGCCGCCGGTTCGGCAGCCGGTGCCGGACGCACATCCGCGGGCACTGAAGCCCGTTCTGCCGCAGGCACCTTCGCCGCGGCCACCTCACCCGGCTGTGCCACCGGAGGTGTACTCCGCACGGGCTCCTTCGTCACCGCTGGAACACCGCGCTCCGCTGTTTCCGGCAAAGACGCCGGTCGTCCGCCGGGGACCTCAGGAGCAAGCGGCTTCTTGGCGATGTCGTCGAACTTTTGGGCAATACCGGCGCCTTCCTTGCCGACATCGGCCAAAGCTCCAGCACCCCGGCCTATTTCACCCAGCCTGCCCGTGGTTCGCGCGACGCCGCCAACCTCGTCGGCCACATCTGCGACACGCGCCACACGGCCGGCAGCCGATGCCGCATCCGCTGCAGCACCGCCCTCGCCGACACCCGGTATCGCCAGCGTCGCCACATCGAGGACGTTCTGGGTCAGGCCGAGCATGGGACGGTCCTTGCTCCACTCATCAGTGCGCGCAAGGCCTTTCAGGATTGCCTTGACCCCCTCGGGGTCCCTGGCGTACGTGCCCGCCGGGTCCATCACCAGGTTGCCCAGTTCCGCGATGCTTCCCCAGGTCTGCGCCGCACCCTTGGGGTCGTAGGCGAACCGCGCCGGGTTCAGCGCTGACAATCCCTCTGCCGTGCTGACCAGCCAGCGGAACCCACCCTCCTCGCTGTCGATGAACATGTTGAAGTCGGTCGCCAGAACCCTGCCGACATGCTCACCGAAGAAATCGACGAACTTGCGGTCCGCCCACGATTCGAGTTGCAGCGCCCACCGGCCGACATCCGCCTTACCCTGCGTGATGATCTGCGACTTGGCGTCGGCTTCGGCCTTCAGGTGGTGCAGCACCGTCTTGATATCCTCGGCGATCTCGTGCAGTTCCTCTTCGCCGTGACCCTTGACGAATTCGAAGAACGTGCCGACGATTCCGCCGATGGAACCCAGCTTGTGCAGCAGGTCGCGGATGGCCTGCTGGGTCTGCTGAACGTCGGAGGCGAACTGTTCCAGCGCACCGGCCAGCTTTTCGCCACTGAAAGCGACGTCGGAGAACGCGGTGCCGATGTCGCGGATCGGCTTCTGGATCAGCTCGGCCTCGTCCATGTGCTGGGCGCCGATCGCGTTGTAGGCGCCTGACATGTCCACGCTGACGTGGTGCAATGGACTGGCGAAGGCACGCCACGCCGCCGCGGCTGCCCGCATCGCAGACGGGTCGCCGTTCGGCCACAGATCCCCGATCAGTGCCTCGACAACACACCACAAGATTGGCTCGGCGACACCGCCGCCGGTGGCACTCGGCGAACCGGGCGCAGATAGCGGTGCCGGACACGGCGGCGGAGACAATGGCTGGCTGCGGCCGCTGATATCCGAGTTCGCCTCGGCGCGTGAATAATTCGTTGCGCTGACCTGCACCCCGTAACCGATGTTGCGGCATGCGTTGACCCCGGAGCTGACGGCTTTGAGGAGTTCGCCCGCGGCTTTCGTGTACTGCTCGCCGAACAGCAGACCGGCCGAGTCCTGGCCAGTGTTGGCGTTGAACGTGGCCGTCAACGTCGACATCGCGGCGGCCAACCCGTCGCCGACCGCACCGACGGAAACCCCCGCACCCGATAGTGCATTGGGGTCGACGGTTATCGGAGCCATGACCGCACCGCGCTAGGACCACATCGTCCGATTGGCCGCGGCCGCCTGCGTGTAGTTGGTGTGTGCGCCCGTGCCCGTTCGATGCAGCGCGTTGACCGCGTGGTCCATCTGCTCGGTACCGTGCGTCCACTTCTCGTGCGCCTGGACGTGCGCGGCCGCGGCTTCGCCGTGCCAGCTGATGTGCAGGTCCTTCACGGTGCGGTCGATCTCCTCGAGCAATGCCCGCGACAGCTTCTGGAAGCTCTGCATCCGCTCCAGCGCATCGGCCAGAGCCTCGGGATCCACGCTGAACGGCTCAGCCATTGCCAAGACTCCCCAGACCCGCTGCGGACTGCTCGTCGCCCTGTGCGTAGGCCTTGCCGGCCTCGCCGAGGAGTCGCGCCATGGTGGACAGCGCTGACTCCACCTCGTGAGCGCCGTCCAGCCATTGCCGGTAGGCGGCGCCGTAAGCACTACCGGAATTGCCCTGCCAACCGGCGAGCATCCCTGACACGGTCGCGTCCAGCGACGTGAGCTCATTCAGCAAATGCTGTGACGCACCCGACAACGACTCGCACGCATCCGCCATCACGGCGGGGGCCACATTCAATTTTCCGGAAGAAGCCACCAGCAAATGCTATCGGCGATCCGGCTGGTGACAATTCACCGGTAACCCCTAGAGCATGGGCTTACGAGCGCACCAACCGGGCAATCGCCGCCGACGCCTCGGCCAGCTTCTTGTCGGCCTCGTCGCCACCCTGCGCCACGGCATGGCTGACGCAGTGGCCGAGATGCTCCTCGAGCAGGCCGAGCGCCACCGACTGCAGCGCGCTGTTGACCGCGCTGATCTGCGTCAGGATGTCGATGCAGTACTTGTCCTCGTCGATCATCTTTGCGATGCCGCGGACCTGACCTTCGATGCGGCGCAGCCGCTTGGCGTAATTCTCCTTGTTCGCCGAGTACCCGTGGGCGCCGTGTTCCTCGGTCACGGGTTGCCCGCCAGCATCTTCTGCATCTGGTCGATCTCACCCTGCTGGGCGGTGATGATCTGCTGGGCCAGCGTCTTGGCGTCGACGTTCTGCCCGTTGGCCAGCTCGGCCTTGGCCATCTCGATGGCCCCTTGGTGGTGGCCGATCATCGAGTTCAGCCACAGGGTGTCGAACTCCGTCCCCTGCAGTGTCTGGAGCTTGGCCATGGTGGCGTCGTCGACCATTCCGGCCATATCGCCGTGGTCCGTCATGGCGCCGTGGCCGTCATGACCGCTGCTGTCCTGGGGGTTCTCGTTCCATTGCACCAGGAAGGCTTTCATGGTGTCGATCTCGGGCTGCTGGGCTCCCGAGATCTGGCTGGCGAGCGCCACCAGCTGCGGGTTCTTCGAGCGGTCCGGAACCATCGCCGCGAGCTCGATGGCCTGCTGGTGGTGCGGGATCATGTTGGTGGCGAAGGTGACGTCATCGGTGTCGAAGCCGGCCGGGGCGGCGCTGATCACGGCCGTGTCCGAGGCCGGGTGATCGGTGTGCGCATCCTTGGTGGCGGCGCCGCAGCCGGACAGGAACAGCGCGGTCGCCACGGCGGCAAGTGCGGCCGGAATCTTGTTGGTGGTCATACCGGCTACCCTACCGGATACCCCCAAGGGGTATTGGTGGCGTCGGATCGGAGAGGGATTTTGGGCGCCAAATGCTCGGAGTTCATACTTGAACGCATGCCCTCAGGTTCTGAGAAGAAATCCGTTCCCGACATGAAGCCCCGCAGCCGCGACGTCACCGACGGCCTGGAGAAGGCCGCCGCCCGCGGCATGCTCCGTGCGGTCGGCATGGGCGACGACGACTTCGCCAAGCCGCAGATCGGCGTCGCGTCGTCGTGGAACGAGATCACGCCCTGCAACCTGTCCCTGGACCGCCTGGCCAAGGCCGTCAAGGAAGGCGTGTTCGAGGCCGGTGGCTTCCCGATGGAGTTCGGCACCATCTCGGTGTCCGACGGCATCTCGATGGGCCATGAGGGCATGCACTTCTCGCTGGTGTCGCGCGAGATCATCGCCGACTCCGTCGAGACCGTGATGCAGGCCGAGCGGCTGGACGGCTCCGTGCTGCTGGCCGGCTGCGACAAGTCGCTGCCCGGCATGCTGATGGCCGCCGCCCGCCTGGACCTGGCGAGCGTCTTCCTCTACGCCGGCTCGATCCTGCCCGGGCGCGCCAAGCTGTCCGACGGCACCGAGAAGGACGTCACGATCATCGACGCCTTCGAAGCGGTCGGCGCGTGCGCCCGCGGACTGATGAGCCGCGAGGACGTCGACGCCATCGAGCGCGCGATCTGTCCCGGCGAAGGCGCCTGTGGCGGCATGTACACCGCCAACACCATGGCCAGCGCCGCCGAGGCGCTCGGCATGTCGCTGCCGGGTTCCGCGGCTCCCCCGGCCACCGATCGCCGCCGCGACGGGTTCGCCCGCAAGAGCGGCATCGCCGTGGTCGAATTGCTGCGCCGCGGCATCACCGCACGCGACATCCTGACCAAGGAGGCGTTCGAGAACGCGATCGCGGTGGTGATGGCCTTCGGTGGCTCCACCAATGCCGTGCTGCACCTGCTGGCCATCGCCTACGAGGCCAACGTCAAGCTCACGCTGGCGGATTTCACCCGGGTCGGCGCCAAGGTGCCACACCTGGCCGACGTGAAACCCTTTGGCTCCTACGTGATGAACGACGTCGACCGCATCGGCGGGGTGCCGGTGGTCATGAAGGCCCTGCTGGACGCGGGCCTGCTGCACGGTGATTGCCTGACGGTCACCGGCCGGACGATGGCCGAGAACCTGGCGCACATCGCCCCGCCGGATCCCGACGGCAAGGTGCTGCGCGCGCTGTCACAGCCCATCCACCCGACGGGCGGCATCACGATCCTGCACGGCTCGCTGGCGCCCGAGGGCGCGGTGGTCAAGTCGGCCGGCTTCGACTCCGACGTGTTCGAAGGCACCGCAAGGGTTTTCGAGCGGGAGCGGGCTGCGCTGGACGCGCTGGAGGACGGCACCATCACCCACGGTGACGTCGTGGTGATCCGCTACGAGGGACCCAAGGGCGGTCCGGGCATGCGCGAGATGCTGGCCATCACCGGCGCCATCAAGGGCGCCGGCCTGGGTAAGGACGTGCTGCTGATGACCGACGGCCGGTTCTCCGGTGGCACCACCGGGCTGTGCGTCGGGCACATCGCTCCCGAGGCCGTCGACGCCGGGCCCATCGCGTTCGTGCGCGACGGCGACCGCATCCGTCTCGACGTCGCCAACTGCACCCTCGATCTGCTGGTCGACGCTGACGAACTGGAGGTCCGCAAGAAGGACTTCGAGCCGCTGCCGCCGACCTACACCACCGGCGTGCTGGCCAAGTACACCAAGCTGGTCGGTTCGGCCGCCGTCGGCGCCGTCTGCACGTAGGAAACTAGGAGACGGTCAGTTTCGCACCGTCCGCGGTGACGGTCTTCGCCGCCAGCGACGCGGTGGCCGGACCGTGCTCGACCGATCCGTCAGAAGCGCTGAAAGTGCTTCCGTGACAAGGGCATTCGATGAGTCCATCGGCGACCTTGTTGACGGTGCAGCCCTTGTGCGTACACACCGCACTGAAGGCGTGGAACTGACCGGCCGTCGGCTGGGTGACCACGATCTTCACATCCTCGAGCACCCGCCCACCGCCGACCGGGACCGTCGACGCATCGATCTGGGTGCCGGCCGGTTTCGTCGACGTGCTCTCGGCACCGGCCGACGCTTCGGACGTGGTCGCCTCGGACGCGGTCGGTTCGGTCTTGGTGGAGCTGCTGCAGGCGGCGATGACCGCTCCCGCACCCAGCGCGCCCGCCCCGAGGAGCACGCCGCGTCTGTCGAATCCGCTCATGTGTCGCCCTTTCCGCCACGTTCCATGGTGACAGAAGCACGCGGCGGGAGCGGGAAAAGTTCGATCACGAATCGCCGAGCGCGCCGTGCAGTTCGGGCAGGAACCCCGCCAGGTGGTTCATCTCCTGCGCACAATGCACCAGCAGGTCCCGTGGGTCGGGGAGCATCCGTGCGGCGACGGGACGAACCACCTTGTCCGCCAGGCGAATACCAGTGCCGTTCGCGCGAACGGCGACGTGCCGCCCGCCCATCCAGAATCGTGACCGCATCTGCGATCCATCGGCGCTCGGGCGGACGAGATGGATCAACCAGCCAACGTCGACCGGCAGATCGGGTGAGCCGAGTCGGGCGCAGATCGCCGCCTGGTCGGCGGGCACCGACAATCCCAGTTCGGCGGGCTCGACGAAGCGGATGGCCGCCCGGGCCCGGGCCGATCCCAGGTACTCGGTCACCAGCGACGTGCGGCCGACGTACCAACCGTCGGCACCACTGTCGGACCACTGTGCCGACACGTGCGCCCGCGGGTGCCACAGCTTGTACCGCCGCGCGTCGCTGCCGTGCCAGCCGAACCACCATTCCCACATCGCCGGGGTGACTCCAGGCATGTCGGTGCGAACCGAGACCTGCAGCCCGCCGTCGCTCAGCCGGCCGTAGCCGTTCTCGGTCTGCTGGTCTTCGTGATCGAGGAGCGTTGCCGCCGAATCGAATTCGGGCAGCACCGGATCGGCCTGCGGACCATGCTCGAGTGCCTCGGCGACGTGGCGCGGGAGCGGCGCCATCCTCGGTTCGTAGAAGCGGCCCCACGGAGTCTGCGCGTCGCCGTCGCGGTAGCCGAGGTAGTTCACCATGGCCGGCCCATCCAGCTGTGGAACCGCCCCTCGGGGTCGTAGTGGGCACGGATGCGGTCCAGGCGCGTCAGCGCTTCGTCACTGACGAACGGCGCCGGGCGTTCGCCCAGGTTCTCGTCGGCAAGTTGCACGCCGGTGGCCAATTCGGACATCGCAGCCATGTTGGACCGGGCCCAGTCGTGGTACCGCTCGTCATCGGACTCGGCCTGCCAGGCGGTGTAGAGCGCGAGGTAGATCTCGTCCTCGAGGCTGTAGGCCATGTCCTGCCGCTGCGGCGACGGCCCCCAGTTGAGCCACAGGAAATGGGCCGGGTGCGGCGGCATGGTGTCGATGATGCGCCGGATTCCCGGCAGCAGCGCCTCCGCGGACGCCGACGTCCACATGTTGTCGGTCGCGTAGCGATGTCCGGACGGATAGTTCGTCATGACCGCGTCGTACCAACCCGCCAGATCCAGCGGCGCGAACGGCACCGCCACCAGGGCCTTCTCGCGCACCGGGCAGGTGCCCAGGAGTTTCAGCGCGTCGGCGCCCTCGGTCTCGTCATCGGCGAACACCGGTGACGCCATCACGATGCCGGGAGTGTTCAGTCCCGCGCCGGGCACCTCCCGCGAAGTGACGATCTGCAACTCGACCCGGCGGTCCACCTCGGCACTGATCGACCGGGCCCAGCTGAATATCTCGTCGGCGTACTCGACCGGATAGATGTAGAGACTGCTGCCCGTCACGCCCGGTCGCGGATACAGGCGCAGGTGGAAGGCGGTCACCACAGCAAAGAACCCGGGTCCTGATCCCCTTGCCGCCCAATATAATTCGGGGTCATTGTCGGCATCGCAGTACCGCCGCTCGCCGTCGGCGGTAACCACCTCCACCCCGATGACGCTCTCGCACGCCGGGCCCAGCACCCGGCTGTTCCAGCCGTACCCGCCCTGCAGCAGATACCCGCCGATGCACACGCCCTTGCAGTGGCCGACCGGGAAGAACAGGCCGAGCGCGTCGAGTTCGGCCGCCAGCACGCTGCCGCCCTTGCCGGGGCCGACGACCGCGACCATGCGGTCGGGGTCGATGCGGCAGTCGTCGAGTCGGCTGACGTCGATCAGCATGCCACCGTCGCGGACGTGGTTGGCGGCCCAACTGTGCCCGCCCGACCGCATCCCGACTGTCAGCCCGTGCTGCTTGGCATGCCGTATTGCGGCCACCACGTCGTCGGCGTCCCGCGCCTGGACGATCAGGTCGGGGAAGCGATCCGGCAACCGGGCATTCCAGACGGTGGCTGCGCGCGCGGCTTCGTAGTCGGCGTCAGAACGCTGAAAGTATCGACCTGCAGGTAGAGCCATCGCGATCTCCCGAAGATTCGCATTCCGGATCATTGTGTTCCGTTATCCGGCTCAATATAGTGGCAGAATGCCGAACAGGGAAGACGGCATCCAAGTGCTCCGCCGAGCCGCCGCGGCACTCGACGAGATCGCCACCGCACCCGGCGAACTTCGCCTGGTCGACCTCGGCGCCCGGCTCGGCCTGGCCAAATCGACCGCCCGCCGGCTCCTGGTGGGCCTGGTCGAAGTCGGGTATGCCGCGGTGGACGACGGCGGTCGCATCCTGTTGGGCGATCGGCTCCTGGGCCTCGGCACCGCCGACGCCACGCACCTGGCCGCGCAGTTCCGGCCCGCGCTCGAGGCGATCGCCGCAGCTACCGGGGAAACGGTGGACCTGTCGGTGCTGCGCGGTAACCAGATGTGGTTCATCGACCAGATCGAGTCGGTGCACCGACTGCGGGCGGTGTCGGCGGTCGGCATCCGGTTCCCGGTGCGCAACTCCGCCAACGGCAAGGCCGCCCTGGCCGTGCTCGATGAGGCGGAGCTGGCCCGGGTCATCCCCGCCGGCGATGCGCTGCACCGTGAGATCGACGAGATCCGCCGCAGCGGAATCGCTTTCGACCACGACGAGCACACGCCGGGAATCTCGGCAGCGGGTGTGGCCGACCGCGTCACCGGCGGGCACATCGTCGCGATCTCGGTTCCGGCGCCGACGGGTCGATTCACGGAGAATCACACGGCCATCGAGGCCGCCCTCCGGGAGCATGCGTTCAGCGAACCAGCGCCACGGCGAAGCCGTCCCACCCCTTGATCCCCACCGTCTGGATCGCCGCCGTGTCCAACTCGGGGTGCCGACCCATCATCTCGAGCATGTCGCGCACCGCGCGGGCCTGATGGTCGTCCGGTTCGGGCGCCACGATCCGCCCGTCGCGCACCACGTTGTCGACCACGATCACGGTTCCCGGTCTGCTCAGCCGGATCGCCCAGTCCACGTAGGCCGAATTGTTCTCCTTGTCGGCGTCGATGAATACGAAGTCGAACCGGCCGGTCAGCGTCGGCAGGGTGTCCAGGGCCGCGCCGACGACGACCTCCACCCGGTCGGCCACCCCGGCGCGACGCAGGTTGGTCGCGGCGATCTCGGCGTGCCGCGGCTCGTATTCGAGGGTGACGACACTGCTCTCCGGGCCGGCCGCACGGGCCAGACAGATGGTGCTGTAGCCGCCGAGGGTGCCGATCTCGAGGATGCGGCGAGCGGCGGCGATCCGGACCAGCAGGCCCAGGAAGTGCGCTGCCTGCGGGGACACCTCGATGGGAGGTAGTCCGGCTGCGGCGCTGTCGGCCAGTGCGGCGGCGAGCGCCGAATCATCCTCCAGGAGCAGCGTATCCAGCAATTCGTCGACGGTCGCCGGGGTGGGATCGCTCATCGCCCTACCCTAGCCGCACGCCCTCCTTGGCGTAAACGACTCGAAGGACATGCTCCACCTCGACGCCCATGACGATCCCGGCGAGTTCGCTGAATGTCGACGCGAACCGGCCACCGTGCGCGGGTTCGACCGGGCACAGGTGGTGTGCGATCTCGTGGAGCACCACGAGCTCGCGCAGGGCCCACCGCTCCGCTCCGTCCGGCACCGCGATAGTAGGTGCACCGGAACGGATTTCGTAGTGCGCGGCCGTGACGCCGCGCCGGCGCCGGACCTCGACGCCGGACACCGGCCACCGCTGCGCGACCGCCGGCATCGCCAGCACCCGGTCGACGTAGTCGCCGACGTCGCGGACCGAACCAAAGAGCCCCTCCGGCGGAAGTGTCAGCTGGGTGCCGAAGAAGTCGATACTGCGTGAATTGTGCTGTGCGGCACGATCGAACAGGGTGCGCACGAATGTCTCCGCGGCATACACCGCGGACCGCTGATCGTCCCTCGCCGTCACCCGGCCTCGCGCGGCAGCCGGGCGCGCGCACCGGGAAGCTCGGGCGAGGCACCCAGCCTGGCCTGCTTGCCCGCTCGGTCACCGGCCCGCCGGGCCGCCGACGAGTACCCCGCCGAGGCGCTGGTGGCCCGCCAGGTCCCCCGCGCCCTCGACTCGCTGCGGTAGTGGTCCCGCAGTTCTATCTCCTTGTTACGCAGAGCGATTGCAGTTCCCGGAGCCCGCACCTTGTCCCGGGTCGCCTCCTGGCGGGCCTGCTCGCGGGCCTCCGCCAGGCGCTGCGCGACGCGGGCACCGAAGGCCAACTGAAAATTGAGCCGCGCGGTGATGGTCGGCGTGGGACGGTGTGCACCGGTGGCCAGGTAGGTGTCGCAGGCCCGCACCATCTGCACCACCAGGCTGGCGTAGAGGGCGTGCGTGGCGTTGATGTCCTCGGTGAAGCCGTATGCGTAGACGAACGTGGAATTGGACGCCACGTCGCAGCGCACGTCGTTGGCGTTGGCAATGCCGGAGAACAACGCCACGTAGGTCCGTAGGCCCCGGGACCCCGCCTCGCCGATGGTGATGGTGCGCTGGGTCGGGGTTTGCGCCCCTTCACGTTTCGCCGAATGCGACCTGGCGACGGCAAGGTCGATCGAGGTGGCGGTGGCCAATCGCTGGGCCGCGGTCATGAAGGCTTCGGCCTCGTGCGGGTTGTCGGTGCCCTCGGCCTGGCGCAGCAGCGCGGCAATGCGCGCCAGCATCTTGTCGTCACTCATCATGCGATCCGTTCCGGTCCTGGCTGGATATCGTTGGCCGCCAGATTAGGCCAACACCATGACGATCCCCTCCGGGCGCGGACCAGAACCCGCCGGTTGTGCACAGACTCGCCTCCATCAACACCCTACTTGGTCAGGAAGGTGTCCAACGCCGAGATCAGTTGCGGCGAAAGGGGATCCTTCTTCGCATAGTTGGCGACGTTGTCGGTCGGGTCATCGCGCAGCACATGGTTGACGCCCCGGAGTTCGACAACGGTCAGATCGGTGTGCGCCAGCGCGGCCCGCAACGGCTGCAGGTCCGCGCACGCCGCCTGCGCATCGGAGTCCGAACACGTCAACAGCACATGGGTGCCCGCCGGCACCCGGGCCGCCTCGGCCACCGGGTCGATCCGGTCGGCCTCGACGACGGCCTTGACGTTGCCCGGGTTGAGGATCGCACTGAGGCCGTCGGGCAGCGGGGCCTTGGGCACCGTGCCGGTTGTGCGGGCCTGCGCGACGGCCGCGGCCCACGCCCCGACGACACCGTCGGCCTGCTCGGCGGTCTTGCCGCCGGCCCGGACGGCCGCGGCGGTGTCGCGCTCGACCCGCGCGGTGATCAGGTCCAGGTACCGGCCCGTCAAGGGTTGCAGCAGGCCCAGCCCATGGATCTGCGGCGCGCCCGCCGCGGTGTCCGTCGCCAGCGCCATGGCATGCGTGGTGCCCTCGCCGATCCCGTAGACCGAGATGCGGCCGGCGTCGGTGCGCGACTGGCCGGCCAGGAACCGGATCGCCGCCCGGGCGCCGGAGGTCAGGACCGCGCTGCCGACGTCGGCGGGCCGGCCGGCGAACGGTCCCAGCCCGGTCGCACCGGTTCCCACCTTGTCATAACGCAGGCTGGCCACGCCGCGGCCGGAGAGGTACTCGGCGAGCTGGCGCATGTTGCCCACCGGGCCGGCCACCGCGTTGTCCCCGTTGCGATCGGTCATGCCGCTCTCGGAGATCAGCAGCGCCGCGGGCGCGGGCGTCTCGGCGGCCGGGTGGCGGTAGGTGCCGTGGATGGTCAGCCCGTCGGCGACGAAGGTCACTTCCTCTTCCACGTACTCCGCCGAGGACGGTTTCCCGTGTCCACAGCCGAGCAGCGCCGCCAGCAGAAGTGCAACGGCGGCAAGGACTCTCGCGATCCGGGTCAAATCCGCGCGCCGATCCAGGAGACGACGTCGTCGAGCACCTGGTCGCGCTCGGGTTCGTTGAACACCTCGTGGTAGAGACCGGGATAGATCTCGAGGCGCACATTGTCGGAGCCGAACTCGCCGGCCATCCGTTCACTGCCACGCGCCGGGATCAGCCGGTCCTCGGAGCCGTGCACCACCAGCACCGGCCGTGTGATGGCGTGGGCGCGCCGGGGCATGGACTCCCCGACCAGCAGCAGTGCCCGGGCCACCCCGGCGGGCACCTTGCCGTGCCACACCAGCGGATCCTCGTTGTAGGCCTTGACCACGGCCGGGTCCCGGGACACCGCGTTGGCGTCGAGCTGTTGCACCGGGACGCCGGGCAGCAGCGCACCGAGCCGCTTGCCCACCACCGCCAGCATCGGCGAGACGCCGTCCTGGGCGGCCACCGCGGGGCCGGACAGCACCATCAGGTCGTAGTCGGCCGGGTGATCGGAGCCGTAGGCGAAGACGATGCCGCCGCCCATGGAGTGGCCCAGGACGATCAGCGGAATACCCGGATGCTCCCGTCGTGCAATGCCGACCAGGGTGGCGAAGTCGCCGGTGTACTCGGAGATGTCGCGGACGTACACGCGCCTGCCCCCGGAGCGGCCGTGCCCACGGTGGTCCAGTGCGTGGGTCACCAGCCCGGCCGCGCCGAACCGCTGCGCGACGTGGTCGTAGCGGCGGGCGTGTTCACCGAAGCCGTGGGAGAGCACGACCACGCCTTTCACCGCACCCGGACCGTCGCTCTCGGGTGTCCAGGTGTCGTAGACGATCCGGACCCCGCCGACGCCATCGAAGCTGCGCTCGGTGCGGGAGGCGGTGGGTTCAGCGGGCCCAGACGGCGTAACCATGGTGAGCAGCGTAACGATCGGTTGTCGGGGCCCTGCGTAAGCTCGGTCGGGTGAGTGTGCTCGCCCAGGAGGCACCCGACGGCCCGGACGTGTTCATCGCCGACGCACAGCGTTACCGGCGCGAACTGCTGGCGCACTGCTACCGCATGACGGGCTCGCTGCACGACGCCGAGGATCTGGTGCAGGAGACCTACCTGCGGGCCTGGAAGGCCTACGACCGGTTCGAGGGCAAGTCGTCGGTGCGCACCTGGCTGCACCGCATCGCCACCAACACCTGCCTGACCGCACTCGAGGCCCGGAAGCGCCGGCCGCTGCCCACCGGGCTGGGAGCGCCCGATTCGGATCCCACCGCCGAACTCGAGTCGCGTCCCGAGGTGCCGTGGCTGGAGCCGCTGCCCGACCACGATGATTCCGCCGATCCGTCGAACGTCGTCGGCACCCGGGAGTCGGTCCGGCTGGCGTTCATCGCCGCACTGCAGCATCTGTCCCCGCGTCAGCGCGCGGTCCTGGTGCTGCGCGATGTGCTGCAGTGGAAGGCCGCCGAGGTCGCCGACGCCGTCGGGGCCAGCACCGCCGCGGTCAACAGCCTGTTGCAGCGGGCCCGCGCCCAGCTCGACAGCGTCGGCCCGAGCGTCGACGACGTTGTGGCCGCGCCCGATTCGCCGGAGGCCCGCCAGCTGCTGGCCCGGTACATCGCCGCGTTCGAGGACTACGACATCGACACCCTCGAGACGATGTTCACCGCCGACGCCATCTGGGAGATGCCGCCGTTCACCGGCTGGTATCGGGGCCCGCGCACCATCGGCACACTCATCCACCACAACTGCCCGGCCGAGAAGGCCGGCGATATGCGGCTGCTGCCGGTGAGCGCCAACGGCCAGCCCGGCGCGGCGATGTACATGCGGAATCCGCAGACCGGTCGGCACGAACCGTTCCAGTTGCACGTGCTCGACGTCGTACCGGCCGGCATCTCACACGTCGTGGCGTTCCTCGACACGACGGTGTTCCCGAAATTCGGTCTGCCCGAACAGCTCTAGCGCAGCGTCAGGCTCCCTGCACCGCGCCCCACGCGTCGTGCAGGGTCTGCGCCGAGGCCTGCAGGCCCGCCAGCTCGGCGTCGGACAGCGGGATCTCCAGCACCTTGCCCGCACCCTCGGCGGTGACCACGGTGGGCAGTGACAGGCACACGTCATCAATGCCATAGGCACCGGTCTGCAGCGTCGAGACCGGCAGCACCCGGTGCTGATGACCGCGGATCGCTTCGATGATGCGAGCCGTCGACAGCCCGATCGCCAGGTTGGTGGCGCCCTTGCCCTCGATGATCTCGTAGGCCGCATTCACCACGTCGTGCGAGATCTGCGACTGGGTTTCCTTGTCGAACAACGGCTTTCCGTCGATCTGGAACTCATCGGCGGGCACGCCACCGATCGACACGCTGGACCACAGCGATATCTCGGAGTCCCCGTGCTCGCCCACGATGAAACCGTGCACGTTGGCGACCGACAGGTCGGCCCGCTCGGCGATCAGGTAGCGGAAGCGGCTGGAGTCCAGGACTGTTCCCGACCCGAAGATGCGGCCCGGCGGCAGGTCGACCGATCTAACCGCCGCGTAGGTGATGACATCGACGGGATTCGTGACGAACACGATGACCGCGTCGGGCGACAGTTCGAGCAGCTTGGGGGTGAGGTCCTGCGCCATGGCGACGTTGGTGGCCGCCAGGTCCAGGCGGGTCTGGCCCGGCTTCTGTTTGGCCCCGGCGGTCACGACGATGATCTGCGAGCCCGCGGTGACGGCGAGGTCGTCGCCGCCGTCCACCGGGCAGTGCGGCACGAACTGCGCGCCATGGTTGAGGTCGAGCACCTCGGCCCGCACCTTCTTGGCGAAGATGTCGTAGAGCGCCAGGGAGCCGGCCGAGCCGCGGATCAGGCAGGCGTAGGCGATCGCGGTCCCGACGCTGCCCATGCCGATGATGGATACCTTGCCGGTGCGATGGGGTTCAGTAGGCACCCGGTCATTGTCGCCGCACCGGGTCACCCGTGCTGACGAACAGACGCAAAAGCCCCCGAATCCGCGACGGATCGGGGGCTCCTGCGTCTGTTCGGCGGGTTACTTGGGGGGCATCCGGATGCCGCCGTCGACGCGGACCACCTCGGCGTTCATGTACGAGTTGGTGATCAGTTCGACGACCATCGATGCCAGTTCCTCGGGCTTGCCGAGGCGGTGCGGGAAGAGCACCGACTCACCGAGCTTGGCCTTGAACGCCTCCGACGCCTCGCCCTCGCCGTAGATCGGGGTGTCGATCAGGCCGGGTGCGACGGTGTTGACGCGCACGCCGACGGCCGACAGGTCGCGGGCCACCGGCAGGGTCAGCCCCACCACGCCGCCCTTGGACGACGAGTACGCGGCCTGCCCGATCTGGCCGTCGAAGGCCGCGACGCTGGTCATGTTGACGATCGCACCGCGCTCGCCGGTGTCGGTCAGGTCCAGCCGGCTCATGGCGGTGGCCGCCAGCCGGATGCAGTCGAACGTGCCGACCAGGTTGATCTCCAGCACCTTCTTGTAGGCGTCGAGGTTGTGCGCCGAGGCGAACTCGCCGTCCTTGCCGATGGTGCGCTGGGCCCAGCCGATGCCGGCGGAGTTCACCAGCGCGCGCAGCGGGGCCAGCGACATCGCGGTGTTGACCGCGTCCTCGATCTGCTCGGTCTTGGTGACGTCGACGGTGACGAAGGCGCCGCCGATCTCCTTGGCCAGGGCCTCACCCTTGTCGGCCTGCAGGTCGGCGACCACGACCGTGGCGCCCCGGTCGGCCAGTTTGCGGGCGGTTGCCGCGCCGATTCCCGACGCGCCGCCGGTGACGATTGCACTTGTTCCGTTGAGATCCATGAGCGCCAGCCTACGAAGCGCCCACTGCAGGCGCGCAAGCACCCGGGCCATCCGGCTCCGCACCGTCAGCCACGTAGGCTCGGGCCCAAGTCAAGGAGTGATCGACATGACCGCACCCGTGATCGACATCCGGCGCGCCGACGACCGGTTCAAGACCGCGATCGACTGGCTGGACTCCAAACATTCGTTCTCGTTCGGCCACCACTACGACCCGGCCAACACCCACCACGGACTGCTGCTGGTCAACAACGACGACGTCGTCACTCCGGGCCGCGGTTTTGACACCCACCCGCACCGCGACATGGAGATCGTCACCTGGGTGCTACGGGGCTCGCTGGTGCACCAGGACTCCACCGGTCACTCCGGGGTGATCTATCCCGGACTGGCCCAACGGATGTCGGCCGGCCGGGGCATCCTGCATTCGGAGAGGAACGACAGCTGGACCCTCGCCGGTGACGGCAGCCGGATGGCCGAAAAGCACACCGAGCCTGTGCATTTCGTGCAGATGTGGGCGGCTCCCGATGAGTCCGGCATCGACCCGGGCTACCAGCAGCTCGAGATCGACGACGAACTTCTCGACGGCCGGCTGGTGACCATCGCCTCCGGCCTGCCCGACCATCGCGGCGAGGCGGCCATCACCATCGCCAACCGCTACGCCGCGCTGCAGGGCGCGCGGCTGCAACCCGGGCAGTCGATCGAATTGCCGGAAGCGCCGTATCTGCACCTGTTCGTGCCGCGCGGCGAGGTGACCCTCGAGGGCGCCGGCCCGCTGTCCGAGGGCGACGCGGTCCGGTTCACCGCCGGCGGCGGGCACCGGGTCACCGCGGTCGAACCGGCCGAGATCCTGGTCTGGCAGATGCACGCCGGTCTGACCGCCTGAAGTCCCCCTACCGGAAAGTGTCAGCGCCCACCACGAGACACCGAACGTAAGGAGCGCCACGATATTCACGTCGCGGGGCCGATCGGGCATAGCCTCGCTGCGGTACGAACAGGAGCCCCGATGAATCAGCCCGCCCCGCCGCCGACGCCCCGGCATGCCGCCCCGGACCAGCTGTCCATTCCGCATGCACCCCGGACAATCCGGTTCTGGGCGATCCCGGTCGGTGTCACGCTGACCCTGCTGGCCGCGCTCGCCGGGCTGTATCTCGGCGGAATCCTCAACCCCACCACCAACATCCGGCACTTCCCGATCGCGGTGGTCAACGAGGACGCCGGCCCTACCGGTCAGCAGCTCATCGACCAGCTGACCGCCTCGATGGACCAGACGAAGTTCGACCTGCGGGAGTTGCCGGCGGCCGATGCGGCCACCCAGCTGGACACCGCAAAGGTCTACGGGCAGTTGACGATTCCCGCGGACTTCTCCGCGCAGCTCGACGCGTTCGGACGTTCGGCGCTGCAGCCGGGCACCGCAGTGCGGCCGACGGTGACGATGTCGACCAATCCACGGGCCGGGACACTGGCCGCCAGCATCGCCGGCCAGGCGCTGACCCGCGCCACCACGGAGGTGAATGCCGAACTGGGCAAACGCCTTTCGGCCCAGGTGAGCGCGCAGGCCGGCGACACGTTGCCCGGCGGGGTGACGCTGGCCCTGGCCAACCCCGTCGACGTGCACACCGACGTGCACAACCCACTGCCCAACGGAACCGGCAACGGGCTGTCCGCCTTCTACTACGCACTGCTGCTGCTGTTGGCCGGGTTCACGGGCAGCCTGGTGGTCAGCACCCTGGTGGACTCCATGCTGGGCTACATCCCGGCCGAGATCGGCCCGGTGTACCACTTCGCCGAGCAGACCGTCATCTCCCGATTCCGCACGCTGCTGCTGAAGTGGGCGATGATGACGCTGCTCGGGCTGATCGCCTCGGCGGTGTATCTGGCGATCGCCCACGGCCTGGGCATGCCCATCACGCACGGCTGGCAGCTGTGGGCCTTCGGCGCATTCGCCATCACCGCGGTCGGAGTGACCGCGTCGTCGGTCATCGCGGCGCTGGGGAGCATGGGTCTGCTGGTGAACCTGCTGGTGTTCGTCATCCTCGGCCTGCCGTCGGCGGGCGCCACCGTTCCGCTGGAGGCCGCACCGCGGGTGTTCGGCTGGCTGGCCACCTTCGAGCCGATGCACCAGGTGTTCCTGGGGGTCCGCTCGCTGCTGTACTTCGACGGACGCACGGCCGCCGGCCTGGGCCATGCGCTGCAGATGACGACGGTCGGCCTGCTCGTCGGTCTCCTACTCGGCGGCATCATCACCCGCAGCTACGACCGGCGGGGCTACCACCGGATCCAGGGGGCACTCGAGGCGGCGCGTCCCGCCGCGCCCGAGGCGTGATGGAATCGTGAGATGACCCCGGATGTGATCACCCGCTGGCTGAGCTTCCTGGAGTCCGGCGACACCACCCTGCTCGACGACCTGCTGGCCGACGACGTCACGTTCCGGTCGCCGGCCGTGTTCACCCCGCAGGAGGGCCGGGCCAAGACCAGGGCCTACCTGCTGGCCGCCGAGAAGATGTTCGCCGACAGCGGTTTTCACTACGTCGAGCACTGGTACAACGACCGGTCGGCGATCCTTTGGTTCCGCGCGGACCTCGACGGCGTCAAGGTCGAGGGCATCGACATGATCGCCTGGTCCGACGCCGGCAAGATCACGTCGTTCACCGTGATGATCCGGCCCCTGAAGGCCCTGCAGTCCGTCATCACGCGAATGGGTGAGTTGCTGGCGGCCCAGTCCGGCTAGCTCGTCGGCGAGGGATGTCAGGGGCGCAGGGGTGGCGCCGTGACGGACACCGAGAGGGCGACGCCCGTCGGCCTGCACGGCCTCGAGGTACATCCGCCCGCCCGGTGTCCGCCCCCGACCTACGGCGCCGTCGATCCCCCGAGATCCGAACGCCGGGGCTGTTGTGAATGCGGGGCGACGGAAGGCCGGTGACGCCCCCGCCGCGTCGCTGACCTGCCCGTCGACCACGAACTTGCACAGCTCCGAGAAGAAATGTACACGACTGTGACCAGTCTATTAACGGAATGGTAAAGCCGATTCGGACCCTTTGCTGAGCAACGCGTCGGTGTCGGCCGACAACACGGCCGCCATCAACGTCTCCATCGCGGCGCTGACGCCCGCGGTGGTGTCCGGGTGGCGCGCCAGAGCGCCCACGTCGACGGCGACCGCGAAGGCCGCCTGCACCATGAACCGGGCGTCCCGCCCGGACAGGTCGGGACGCGCCGCGGTGAGCACGCCCACCCAGGTGTCGATGGTGCCGCGTTGCATGTTGCGCAACAGCACCGAGTCGGTGGGCGAGAGGCTCGGCCGTTCGGTGAAGTAGAGCGAATCGATCCCGGGGTACTCCAGCGACCGGAGTACATAACTGTGGATCAACTCCTCCAGAGCACCGGCGGGATCAGCATGGGCGGCCAGGATCACGGCCGTGTCGGCCGACAGCCGATCTGCCGCGCGGCGGAACAGGGCGGTCAGGATGTCGGCCTTACCGGGGAAGTACCGGTAGATCCCTGATGTCGGCATGCCGACCGCCCGCGCGATGTCGTCCAGGGTGGTCTGGCGGTATCCGTCCCTCAGGAACAGTCGCATCGCCTCACGCAGCACCGCTTCGAACCGCCCCGCGGTGGCGCGGTTCCCTGGTGCGTGCGGAGCGGGACCGTGGACGGGGTCGACGGACACCGGCGCCCACAGGAGCGCGCGCGCCATACCGCCGAACAGTCGGTGCACGCGGCCGGCCGAGAGCGTCGCGCGATGCTCGACGATCGACCCGATGGCGGCGAGCACCCCGATCGACAGGGTCCAGCGCTGTTGGGAGCCCAGTTCGGGCCGCAGGATGCGGATGGGCTCCTGCAGTCGCGTATTGACCAGCCGCACGTGGGAGGTCAGGGTCGCCAGATCCTCGTCCACGAGATAGCGGCCGCCCCACCGGTACACCCCGCCGCGAGTGCGGTTGGCCAGCGCGGCGTCGACCAGGGCCGAAACCAGGCGGTCGTACGTCTGCACGGCGTCCTGGTCGGTCACGGGCGGATCGTCCGACAGCGCGGTGGCGTCGACCAGTTGTTGACTCAGGGCCAGCACCGCGGTCCGGAACATGTCGTACTTGCTCGGCGAGTGCCGGTACAGCGCGGCAGCCGAAACGCCCACGCGGTTGGCGATATCGTCCATGCTCACCGCGTGATAGCCCTGTTCGCTGAAAGCCTCGGCGGCGATGCTCGCGATCTGCGCTTTGCGGTCCTTGGGGCGCCGCCGCGGCTCGGCCATGCCCAAACGATAGTGCAAAAAGTGCCGAAATTGTCACTAACTTAAATTCGTCTGGACGATACCGCCCTCGGCCGTATGCACTGGTCGTTAACATCGCCAAATGATTGACGGCTACCGATCGGCCAAGGTCCGTCCTGCGGCCCGAAGCCTCGGAACTGCTGTTAACTTGAAGCCTTGCGCCGCCGCACCGGGTTGTGACACGCTTCACAGCGTGCCATGTCCGCCCCTGCAAATCTTCAGAACGGAGCCAGTGACTTGATCCGCAGTCAAGCGCACCGGCCGCGAACGGGGCCGTGACGTGACCGACGTCGTCAACGATGCGGCCCCCGCGCAAGGCAACGGAGGTTCCAGCGGCCTTGCCGCGATCGAGAACTGGACCACCGGTTACGTCGACCGGCACCCCAAGGCCGCCATCGCCACGGTCGGCGAACAGTTCGTGCTCGGGGTGCGCACCCTGCAGTGGTTCTTCATCGACCTGTTCACCGGCCGCTTCCAATGGCAGGAGTTCGTCCGGCAGGGCGCGTTCATGGCCGGCACCGCGGTGTTGCCGACGATCCTGGTGGCGCTGCCCCTCGGCGTGACGCTCTCGATCCAGTTCTCGATCCTGGCCGGGCAGGTGGGTGCGACGTCGCTGTCCGGCGCCGCCAGCGGGCTGGCCGTCGTCCGGCAGGCCGCGTCGCTGGTCGCCGCCATGCTGATGGCCGCCGCGGTCGGATCGGCCATCACCGCGGACCTCGGCTCCCGCACCATGCGCGAGGAGACGGCGGCCATGGAGGTCATGGGCGTCTCGGTGGTCCGCCGACTGGTGGTCCCGCGGTTCGCCGCGGCCATCATGGTGGGCTTCGCCCTGACCGGTCTGGTGTGCTTCGTCGGCTTCCTGGCCAGTTATCTGTTCAACGTCTACTTCCAGAACGGCGCGCCCGGCAGCTTCGTCGCCACCTTCGCGTCGTTCGCCACCACCGGGGACATGATCCTGGCCCTGCTCAAGTCCGTCGTCTACGGCGCCATCGTGTCCGTGGTGTCATGCCAGAAGGGGCTGTCCACCAAGGGCGGCCCCACCGGCGTCGCCAACTCGGTGAACGCCGCGGTGGTCGAGTCGATCCTGGTGCTCATGGTCGTCAACGTCGCCATCAGCCAGCTGTACATCATGCTGTTCCCGAGGGTGGGGCTCTGAGATGACCGCAAGCACCGTCCGCCCGATCCCCCCGATCCTCGAACCGCTGCGGCGGCTCTCCAAGCGTGCCGTGCAACCGGTCGTCCGGATCGGGCACATGTTCGCGTTCTTCGTCCGGGCCGTCATGGGCATCCCCATCGTCCTGAAGAACTACCGGGCCGAGTTCGTCCGCCTGCTCTCCGACATCGCCTGGGGCAACGGCTCATTGGTGGTCGGTGGCGGTACCGCCGGCGTCACCATCGTGCTCGGCGTGACGGTGGGCGCACTGGTCGGCATCGAGGGCTACAACTTCCTCAACATGCTGGGGCTGGGGCCGGCCACCGGGATCATCTCGTCGCTGGCCAACACCCGGGAGCTGGCGCCCATCGCCGCCTCACTGGCCTTCGCGGTGCAGGCCGGCTGCCGGTTCACCGCCCAGCTCGGTTCGATGCGGATCGCCGAGGAGATCGACGCCACCGACACCCTGGGCATCCGGCCCATCCCCTACCTGGTCACCACCCGGCTGATGGCCTCGGCCATCGCGATCGTGCCGCTCTACGTGGCCTGTCTGGCCGCCAGCTACCTGACCACCCAGGCGGTGGTGATGCTGGTCAGCGGTGGCTCCACCGGGTCGTACCTGCACTACTTCACGATGATGCTGTCGCTGCGGGACATTCTGCTGTCCGTCCTGAAGGCCATCATCTTCACGGCCATCGCCTCCACCATCCAGTGCTATTTCGGGTTCTACGCCAGCGGCGGCCCGGTCGGCGTCGGCGTGGCCGCCGGGCACGCGATGCGCGCGGCCATCACCGTGGTGATCATCGTCAACATGCTGCTCACCATGGCGTTCTGGTCGGTCGACGCCGGCGCAAGGTTCGGTGGCTAGATGTCCAACGCCTACGAGACCGACGGACGCGGACCCACCGAGCGCCAACTGTTGTTCGCCGGTATCGGCGTGATCCTGGTCGCCGCACTGATCACCGCGTTCCTGATGCTCAAGTCGACCGGCCGGCTCGACCCTCACGTTCCGGTGGTCGCCGAACTGACCAACGTCGGCGACGGCCTGCCCCAGAACTCCGACGTGAAGTACCACGGCCTGCTGGTCGGCACGGTCCGCGACGTCTCCCCCGGTACCGACGGCCGGCCCAACACGGTCGCCATCAACCTGAAACCCGAATTCGCCAAGTCGATCCCGGCGACGGTGACGGCGCGCGTGGTGCCCAGCAACATCTTCGCGGTGTCGTCGGTCCAGCTCGTCTCCGAGAACAAGACCGGCCCCGCGATCGGCCCGGGCGCACGCATCCCCGAGGACACCGCACTGCCCACGGTGATCTTCCAGACCACGCTGAACAAGCTCCGCGACATCCTCGCCGCCACCGGGCGAAATCCGCGGGAGGACAACAGCATTGGCATCATGGCCGCGATCAACGAGGCCACCGAGAGCCGCCGGCCCGAACTGCTCCAGGCCGGCGCACAGCTCAACCGGCTGCTCGACCAACTCGACCAGATCGTCGCCACCGATCCCGCCGGGCCCACCACCGTGTCCGCTCTCCTCGATGCCACCCGCGGTCTGCAGCAGACCGCTCCGGAACTGGTCGACGCCCTCCATCAGGCCGTCGTGCCCATGCAGGTGTTGGCCGAACAACGCGCGCAGCTGAACGCCCTGGTCAGCGGCGGCATGAACACCCTGGGCACCACGCAGACCGCGCTGGACAATCACATCGACCAGCTGGTCTCCATCACCGGTCAGCTGACGCCCGTACTGGGATCGCTGGCCATGAACGCCCACAACTTCGTGCCCGCGTTCAACAAGATCGGCGGACTCACCAACAGGTTCTTCGACAACGTCTGGCTGCCGGAGCGCGACATCGGCAACTTGCGGGTCAACCTGTCCTTCACGCCGTCGTACTCCTACACGCGGGCCGACTGCCCCCGGTACGGCGAGCTCAAGGGCCCCAGCTGCTACACCGCACCGCTGGTCGCGGTCCGGCCGGACATCCCCGAGGTGCTCCTGCCGCAGAACTACCAGCCCCCGAAGAACCTGACGCCGCCGCGCGGAACGGTGTTGGGGCCCAACGGGAATCTGGTTGCCGTCGGCCCGCCGCTGATCAACCCCTACCCCAACCTGACCGACCCCAACCCGCCGCTGCCGGCGGGGATGACGCCCGCGCCGCCGGTCCCCGGCACCGCCAACCCGGACCTGGCGCCCATCACGCACCCGACGCCGCTGCTGTCGCCGCCCGCACCGGTGGCCCAGCCCGGTTACCCCAACGCGCCGCTGCCCGGTCCCCCGCCGGCCCCCCCAGGAGCTCCAGCGCCACCGGCCGCACCGGCACCCCCGGCGCCCGCCGGCCCGCTGCCCGCCGAGGCCGCACCCGCATCGTTCGGCGGAAACGTGGGCCCCGTGGGTAGCGCGCAGGAACGCGCCGCACTGAGCGTCGTGACCGGCCAGCCGGCCACCACCGCCACCCAGCTGCTGCTCGGTCCCGTCGCACGCGGGATGACCGTCTCACTCGCATCAGCTCCCGGGGAAGGGGGTCCCCGATGAAGTTCCGTGGCCCGATGATCGGCCTGTCCGTGTTCATGGTCGTCGCGCTGACCCTGACGTGGCTGGTGTACAGCACGCTGCGTCGTGACGTCACCGGACACACGCAGCCGTACGCGGCGGTGTTCACCGACGTCTTCGGCCTGCGCGAGGGCGACGACGTCCGGATGGCCGGCGTCCGGGTCGGGCGGGTCCAGAAGATCGAACTCGAGGGCACCCGGGCCAAGGTCGATTTCGTGGTGCAGTCGAACCAGAACCTGTACCAGAACACCGTCGCCTCGGTGGTCTACCAGAACATCGTCGGGCAGCGTTTCCTCGGGCTGTCGCTGGGGCATGTCGGCGATTCGACCAAGCTGTCCCCCGGCGCCACCATTCCGGTGGAGCGCACCGACCCGTCGTTCGACGTCGGCCAGATGATCAACGGTTTCGAGCCGCTGTTCAGCCTGGTCAATCCCGACGACCTCAACAACCTCACCGAGGGCGCCATCAAGTCGCTGCAGGGTGACCAGTCGTCGTGGGCGGTCCTGATCGACCAGACCAGCAAGTTGACCAACGCCTTCGCCGGCCAGGACAACGAACTCGGGGATGTCATCACGAACCTGAACTCGATGGTGGGAAATCTGGCCCAGCACAACGCCGATCTCGACCACGTCATCACCCAGACCCGCGGGATGGTGTCGACGTTCAACGCGCGGCGCCCCGAGCTGGTGGACTCGATGGGATCGATCAAGCGGGTGGTGAACCAGCTGGCGACCATCAGCGACAACGTCTACCCCTCGCTGAACGAGATGATCAATCGCCAGCCCGGCTTCTCATCGCATCTGCTCTCGATCGAACCGCAGCTCGCCTTCACCGGCGCCAACCTCCCGTTGCTGCTCAAGGCACTGGCGCGGATGACCAACGAGGGTGCGTACGGCAACACGTACTCCTGCGACCTCAACGCCACGGGATTCTTCCCCGGCCTCAACGACGTGACACCGATCATCGTCAACGCGGCCACCCCGGGGAACAAGGCGCAGTACAGCCCACGATGCAGGAACATGGCCAATGGCTGACCAGAGCGCGGCGCAGACGCCGCCGAGGACGAGGACACAGGGGCCGCGCAAGACGCCGCTCGAGGAGCGCAGCAAGATCCTGCTCGGCGTGATCGCCATCATCGTGGTCGGCGCGCTCGTCGCGACGCTGCTGGGCGTCAAGGCCGCCAACTTCGGCTACCGGCACGTCAAGGCCCAGTTCCTGCAGGCCGCGGCGCTGACGGACGGCAACGCCGTCACGGTCGCCGGCATCCAGGTCGGGACCGTGTCCGGTATGAAACTGATGGGCGACCACGTCGAGGCCGAACTGCGGGTGCGCGACGACGTGCCGCTGGGCGACCAGTCCCGCGCCACCATCAAGGTCCTCACCATCCTGGGCTCGCGGTATCTGTCGCTGGAGCCGGCGGGCTCGGGTTCGTTGCCCAACAACACGATCGACCTCGCGCACACCGAGGTGCCCTACGACCTGCAGCAGGCGCTGACCGATGCGACGGGCACCTACGAGCAGATGGACTTCACCAATTTCGGCCAGTCGCTGGGCGCACTGGGGACCCAGCTCAAGGGCCTGCCCCCGCTGATCCCACAGGCGATGGAGAACCTGCGCCGGCTCGCCGACATCGTCGGAACCCGCCGGGATCAGATCGGCTCGCTGCTGAAGACCACCGAGACCGTCACCAACACCCTGCACAGCCAGCAGGCCACTGTCGGAAGCCTTGTGCGGCAGGGGAATTCGCTGGTGGGCGAGTTCGTCGAACGACGCGCGGCCTTCCATGCCATGCTGGCGTCCCTGACGGATCTGGTCCAGACGCTGAACAACATCGTCGTCAATGACCGACCCCAACTCGAACAGACGCTGCGCGATCTGCGCCATCTGTCCGACCTGCTGGCCCAGCACGACGACTTGTTGCGCTCCATCCTGCAGGCCGCCCCGGTGGCGCTGCGCGGCCTGGCCAACGCCACCGGCACCGGCAACGCGGCCGACCTCAACGTGCCCAACGGCCTGCTCGCGGACTCGTGGATGTGCGCCATCAGCGGACGGGCCAAGCAGTTCAACTTCGTCCAGTACTTCCAGGACTGCAAATGACCAGAACTCGTAAGCGCATGATCGCCCTCACGGCCCTCGGACTGGCCGCGCTACTGGTGGCCGGTGCCATCGGCTGGAAGTTCCTGCAAGAGCGGGTCAACGTACTGCACGTCACGGCCCAATTCGACAGCGCCGCAGGGCTTTACGTCGGTAATAAGGTGGCGGTGCTCGGGATGCCGGTGGGTACGGTCAGCAGGATCACCCCGAAGGGCGGCTACGTCGAGGCCGAGTTCACCGTCGACAAGGACGTCAAGCTGCCGGCCGACGTGCACGCGGTGACCATCTCCAACTCGATCCTGACCGACCGCCAGGTGGAGCTGACCCCCCCGTACAAGGGCGGCCCGGTGCTGGCCGACCACGCGACCATCGGCCTGGCCCGCACCAAGACCCCCATCGAGTTCGCCCGCACCCTGGACCTGGTCAACAACCTGTCGAAGTCACTGCACGGCGACGGGCACGGAAACGGCCCACTGGCCGACGTCGTCAACTCCGGCGCGGCCATCGCCGACGGGAACGGCGAGCTGATGAAATCGTCGCTGGGCGACCTGTCCGATGCGCTGCGACTGTCCGCCGACCGCGGGACCATCACCCGCGAGCAGCTGACCACGGTCATCAAGAACGTCAGTTCGATGTTCGACGCGGCGGCCAAGAACGACGCGACGCTGCGGGAGTTCGGCGGCAACATCCGCGCACTGAGCGACATCGTGGCCGACGAGGACCTGGGCTCGGGCACCACCGGCCGCAAGATCAACCAGGTGGTCGAACAGCTCAGCAAGGTCCTCGACGACAACCGCGACAACATCAAACAGGTTGTGCTCAACGGCAACAAGTCAGTGGGAACCCTCGTCGACAAGCAGCGCGACACGATGGAACTCCTCGACGTCCTCCCCATGACGCTGGACAACATCTACAACTCGATCGATCAGAAGAACGGCGCCCTGCGGGTGCACGTGCTGACCGACAAGGTGCTGTTCGACACCCAGACGCTCAAGGAGGTCTGCAACATGATGGGGTTGCGGCAGCTCGGGTGCAGCACCGGCACACTGCAGGACTTCGGGCCCGACTTCGGGCTCACCTCCGTCCTGGACGGCATGGCGGCGATGGGACAGCGATGAGGCCCATCGGACGAACCCTGGCACTGGCGGTGGGCACCTGCCTGACCGCCTCGGCCTGCGCGGGCGGCGGGCTCGCCAGCCTGCCGTTGCCGGCTCCGGGCAATCACGGCTCCGGGGGCTACACGCTGACGGCGGTGTTCACCAACGCACTCAACCTGCCCGACCGGGCCAAGGTGAAGCTCGGGGGCGCCGATGTCGGCGAGCTCCAATCGATGGAGGCGCACAACTACACCGCCGTCACCCGGCTGCGGATCATGGGTGGCGTGCAGTTGCCCAAGGGCAGCACGGCCGAACTTCGGTCGGCCACCCCTCTGGGCGACGTGTTCGTCTCCGTCCGGCCGCCGGAAAAGGTCGCGCCGGGCACCCCGCTGTTGAAGGACGGCGACACCCTCGGGATCGATTCGACGTCGTCGGCCGCCACCATCGAGGCGCTGCTCAGCTCGGCGGCCATCGTGGTCAACGGTGGCGCGGTGCGGAACCTGACCAACCTGGTCAACGGCATCGGCAAGGCGACCGGTGATCAGGGACAGGCCTTCGGCGACCTGATCGCCAAGACCAACCGCACGCTGGGCACCCTCAACGCCCGGTCGGACCAGATCTCCGAGGCGATGAAACAGACCTCGCAGCTGGCCACGAAGCTCAACGACAAGAACGACGAACTCAGCGCCCTGATGGCCGCGGCCAACCCGGCGACGGACACGCTGGCCGAGAACACCAGCCAGATCGCCGATCTGGTGACCCGGGTCGGCTCGGTCAGTGACCAGCTGCAGAAGTTCCCGTCGGTCGCCGGCACGGATACCAGCGGCCGCAGTGTCATCGGCGACCTGAACACCATCGCCGGATCCTGGAACGATGTCGTGCTGGCCCCCGATGCCCGGCTCTACCACCTGAACCGGTTGATGCCGCCGTTCGTGAAGATGTTCCCGAGCAGCGCGTGGTCGGTGAACACCAGCATCGACCGGCTGATCCTGGGACACATCCCGGACATCGGATTCGCCGGTGACGACGGCCTGCACGGCCCGAAGTGGTCCAACTTCAACCAGATCATCGGGTCGTTCAAGTACACGTTGTTCCGGTTGCAGGAGCGGATCGTGGGACAGGGCCAGGGCGTGCCGCAGGTGCCGGTGATCCCGAGTCCGACCGAGCCGGGTCAGTTGGCGGTCGCCGGTCCGCCGGAGGGCCCGCCGACACCGCCGCTGCCCCTGCCGGTGGCACCGCCCGCCGTCTCCAATCCCGGGCAACCGAGCGGCCCGCCACCGGGTCCCGCACCCGCCGCCGTCCCGGCACCCGCGCCCGCCGGGCCCCTCCCCGCGGAGGCACCGCAGTGAGCAACCCGATTCACAAGACCGCCGACGGCATCGTCGGCGTGGTCCGCTACGGCTACCACCATCGCGCGTGGCTGTCCGCGCTGGCCCTCGTCGCCGTCATGGTGGTCGCGGTCGGCTACCTGCTGTTCGGCGCGCTGCGGGTCAACCCGTTCGCCTCGACCTACCGGGTGACCGTCGAGCTGCCCGAGTCGGCAGGCCTGCTGCCCAACCAGGACGCCACCATCCGCGGCGTCCCGATCGGGCGGGTGGACTCGCTGCACATCACTCCGTCCGGCGTCGACGCGGTGCTGCGTCTGGAGTCGCGGATGAAGATCCCGTCGGCGAGCCAGGTTCGCGTGTCCGGGTTGTCGGCGGCCGGCGAACAGTACGTCGATTTCGTGCCCGAGTCGGAGTCGGGCCCGTTCCTGTCCGACGGCAGCCGGATCAAGCTCGGTCACGCGACGGTGCCGATCAGCCTGGCGGACATGCTCGCCAACTCGGACAGCACCCTCGCACAGGTCGACCCGGCCAAGCTCGACGTGCTCAAGAAGGAACTGAGCATGACCAAGGCCGGCCCGCAGAAGCTCGCCGACGTCGTCGACGGCGGCACGTTCATGTTGTCGACGCTGGATTCGGTACTGCCGGAGACCACCAGCCTGCTGCGGACCAGCCGCGTGGTGTTCGACCTCGTGGCCGACAAGAACGCCGGCATCGTCGTCGCCACCGACAATCTGAGCCGCAGCTTCGCCGGCATCGACCGCATGGTCAACGGTTACCGGACCCTGACCAATCAGACGCCCGACGCCCTGACCAAGGTCGACAACCTGTTCACCGACAACTCCGACACCATGGTCCAGTTGCTCGGCAGCATGGCCACCACGTCCCAGTTGCTCTACCAGCGGGTGCCCGCGCTGCAGGCGTTGTTCCCCACCTACCGCACGTCGGTGCTCGACGCCATCGGCGCCACGATGCACGACCAGGGGCTGTGGGCCACCGGCGACATCTACCCCCGCTACTCCTGCGACTACGGCACACCGCGGCGGCCACCGGCCTCCGCGGACTATCCCGAGCCGTACATGTACACCTATTGCCGCGACGAGGATCCCGCGGTGCTCATCCGCGGGGCCAAGAACGCGCCGCGGCCGGCCGGGGACGACACCGCCGGGCCCCCGCAGGGCGCCGATCTGGGGCAGACCACCGACCCAACGCCCAAGGGGCGGTACACGATTCCCACTCCGTACGGTGGACCGGTACTGCCCATCGAACCGCCGCACTGAACCACCGACGCACGCGCCTACCCCGCCTGCGACCCGCTAGGAGATGATGTTGTCCGTGACGTCCGAGAAAGAAACCGCTCCCGACACCGAGGCCGATCCCGCGGTCGATCTCGAGGTCGACGCGGACTCCGCGGTGACGGAGGACGGCTCGGAGGCCACGGAGATCACCGACTCGGAGGCGGAGGTCACCGAACCCGAGGCGGAAGCCGAGGCCGACGAAGCCGCCGCGACCGCCGAGCCCCGGTCGCGGCGGGGACTCGTCCCCCGGCTGCTCGTAGCCGCCGTGCTGGTCGCGGCGCTCGCGGCGTCGGGTTTCCTCGGCTGGAAGCTCTGGCAGCAGGATCAGGTGACCCGCGCCGGCGAGCAGGCCCGGCAGGCCGCCGTCGCGTATGCCCAGGTGCTGACCAGCATCGACTCGAACAAGGTCGACGACAACTTCGCGCAGGTGCTCGATGGCGCCACCGGCGAGTTCAAGGACATGTACAGCCAGTCCAGCATGCAGTTGCGCCAGCTGCTGATCGACAACAAGGCCACCGCGCACGGCGTCGTGCTCGAGTCGGCGGTGCAGTCGGCCACCAAGAACAAGGTTGTCGTGCTGCTGTTCGTCGATCAGTCGGTGTCGAACACCAACGTGCCCGATCCTCGCATCGACCGCAGCCGGATCAAGATGACCATGGAGTACGTCGACGGCCGTTGGCGCGCCAGCAAGGTCGACCTGCCCTGACGTATCGGAGACCGTGACCCATCGGAGAAGGCCCATGAAACTCAGCGCACTCGCCGGCACCGCCCTCACCGTGGCCGCGCTGGCATGGTCGGTCCCAGCGCCCGGGAACATCGCCACGGCCACGGCGTCGGTACCGGACTTCTGTGCCGAGGTCGGCGGAAACTGGGACGGCGCGAATTGCGTTGCCACGGTGGAGTCCGAGCGCAATGCGACCCGCACCATCACGATGGCGCTGCCGGACGGCCTGATCGACAACCCGACCATCCATGACTATCTGCGCACCCTGATGAACAACTGGAAGACCGCCGCCGTCCACATGGCCGCCGACAGTTTCGCCGAGGAGCATTTCGAGGTCTTCAACCACGGCGGCACCATGACAGCCGCGTTCCACGAGGTGTACTCGGCCACCTACGGCACGGACGCCGGCACCCACCCGAACGCACCGGTACTCAACAACGCCTACCGCACCTTCACATTCGGTGGCGGCCGGCAGTTGCAGCTGGCCGATCTGCTGCGGCCCGGGACCGATATCGGCGCCATCTCGTCGCTGGGCGCCGAATACATCCAGCAGGCGCTGGACCAGGCGCCCCCCGCGCATCAGGCCAACACCTACCCGTTCATGCTCGACCGGTGGACGCCGGACAAGGTCTACTCCGGCGGCTACAAGGCGTGGGCGCTCACCCCGGACGAGCTGATCCTCTACATGCCGGATTACCCTGTGGGACATGATGTTCCGATCGACTACACGATCGGTCGCATGCAGTGGTACATGGACGGCGGCACCGTGCAGGCGCACATCCCGCTGAGCGCGCTGAGTTCGATCCTGCGACCGGAGTACGGCGGCGCCGGCTGACGAAATCGCGCATGACGGCTGCGCAACGCACACTCACCCGCTAGCGTTTCTTCCTGCTACCGGCGCCTCGTCCTGACGGTGGCACGGACGGCTGAAAGGCACGCACATGGCGTCTGATCCACCCGCCACCGCTCACCTCGGGCGCTCGCTCGGACTGTGGGCGATCGTCGGCCTCGGTCTGGGCTACATGACGCCGATGACGGTATTCGACACCTTCGGGATCGTCTCCGGCGAGACCGACGCGGTGGTTCCGCTGGCCTACATCGTCGCACTGGTCGCCATGGTGTTCACCGCCATCAGCTACGGCCGCATGACGCGGGTCTTCCCGTCGGCGGGCTCGGCCTACACCTACGCCTCCGAGGTGATCCACCCTAACATCGGCTTCCTGGTCGGATGGTCGTCGCTGCTGGACTATCTGCTGCTGCCGATGGTCAACGCGGTGATCGCGCGGATCTACTTCGAGTCGTTCTTCCCCGACTCGCCGTCGTGGTACTTCGTGCTCGGCTACGTCGCGATCATCACCGCGCTCAACGCGTGGAGCATCAAGGGCACGTCCAACATCAACGGCATCCTCGTCGTCTTCCAGGTGGTCCTGATCGCCGTTTTCGTCGTGCTGGCCTGGGTCTCGATCAACAACGGCCTGGGCCAGGGCACCATCTTCACCCTCGAACCGCTCTACCACGAGGGCGTTCAGATGGGCGCCGTGATCGCCGGCGCCACCGTGGTGTGCTTCTCGTTCATCGGTTTCGACGCGATCACGATGTACAGCGAGGAGGCCAAGACACCCAGCACGGTCCCGAAGGCGATCGTGCTGGCGCTGATGATCGGCGGCGCGATCTTCTTCCTCGGCGCCTGGTTCGCCCAGGCCGCCTTTCCCACCCTGGACGGCTTCGAGGTCACCGATGACACGCTGCCCGAACTCGCCCTCAAGGTCGGCGGGCAGCTCTTCAAGATCCTGTTCGTCTCGGCCGCGCTGGCCGCCATGGTCGCCTCCAGCCTGGCCTCGCACGCGAGCGTTTCCCGGATGATCTATGTGATGGCCCGCAACGGCACCGGCCGGATTCCGCGCTTCCTGTCCTACATCCACCCGAAGTTCCTGACGCCGCTGCACGCGGTGCTGATCGTCGGCGCGGTGTCGCTGCTGGCGGTGCGGTTCACGCTCGAATTCGTGTCGGCGATGATCAACTTCGGTGCGCTGATCGCGTTCACCGTGGTCAACCTGACCGTGTTGCTGTACTACGCGGTGCGCCTCAAGCAACGAAACACCCCTGTCCAGATCGTGATCAACATCGTGCTGCCGATCATCGGCATGTGCCTGACCGCGGTGCTGTGGATCAACCTGCACCGCGACGCGTTGGTCTACGGCGCGATCTGGTTCGTTGTCGGCCTGACCCTGCTGGTGTACGTCACCCGAGGACTGCGCAGGCCGCTCACCATGAAGATCGAGGAGGAAACGCTGGCCGAGGAGGGCACGCCCATTCCACACATCGAACACGCTCGGCACGTCGAACATGACCGGGCCGGTGAGCACTGATGAAGCTGGTGGTCGGGTATCTCGCCACGCCCGGTGGGGCGGATGCGGTTGCGTTGGGGGTACGGCTGGCCCGAACGCTCGGAGCGGAGCTGGAGCTGCGCCTGGTCGTGGAGGCCGACGACGTCACGACTCCCCGGGTGACGGTCGAGAAGTTCCAGGATGTCCTGGCCGATCAGACCCGGGTCTGGCTCGACGAGGCCCTGAAGCTGGTGCCCGAGGACGTCACGGCACATGCCGAGGTGGTGGTCGCGGAATCGGTGACCGAGGCGCTCAGCGCAGAAGCGGTGCGCCTGGACGCCCTGGCCATCGTGGTGGGCGGATCCGGTGGCGGCCTGATCGGCAGGTACTGGCTGGGTTCCGATGTCGATCACCTGCTGCATTTCGCCCCGGTGCCGGTCGCAGTGGCTCCGCGCGGCACCCGCCACAGCGACGTCGCACGCGTCCGCACGGTCACCTGCGCCATCGGCTCGCGCCCCGGGGCCAAGCTGCTGCTCGACACGGCGGCGCGGTTGAGCGCGGCCGCGGGAGTTCCGCTACGGCTGGTCTCGTTGGTCGCGCTCGACGCCCACCCAGGGCCGGACGTCGAGGTTGCGCGCGAAAAGGCCGGGGCGGCAATCGAATCCGCGAAGGCGTCGCTTCCGTCGGACCTGCAGGTCACCACCGCAGTGGTCGAGGGCGCCAGCGTGGAGGAGGCGGTCGAGAAGCTCACCTGGCGCGACGGCGACCTGCTGATGCTCGGGTCCAGCCGGCTGGCCCCACCGCGGCGCCTGTTCATCGGTTCCACGGCCGCCAGGATCCTGCGGGTGTTGGACGTACCCATCGTGGTCACCCCGCGGGGCGACGACTAGGACTGCCGGCTACTCCGCCGGTTCGGCGTACTGCTTGCGCAGTTCGGTCTTGAGCACCTTGCCGGCGGGGTTGCGCGGCAGCGCCTCGACGATCTCCAGCACCTTCGGGTGCTTGTACCGGGCCAGCCGTTCGTCGAGGAACGCGTCGAGGTCCTCGATCCGCAGCTGTTCCGACGAAATCGCAACGACGGCAACGGGAATCTCGCCCCACTTCTCGTCGGAGCGGCCGATGACGGCGGCCTCGACGATCTCGGGGTGCGCCGCCAGCGCGTTCTCCACCTCGGCGCAGTAGATGTTCTCTCCGCCGGAGATGATCATGTCCTTCTTGCGGTCGACGACCCAGACGTATCCCTCGTCGTCCATCTTGACCAGGTCACCGGAATGGAACCAGCCGCCGGCGAACGCCTCCGCGGTGGCGGTCGGGTTGTTCCAGTAGCCGGCCATCAATGTCGGTGCGCGATAGACGATCTCGCCGATCTCGCCGACCGGCACATCGTTCATGTCCTCGTCGACGACGCGCGCCGAGACCGTCGGGATCACCCGGCCGACCGAGCCGAGCTTGCGCAGTGCGTCGTCGCCGAGCAGCATGCACGTCACCGGCGACATCTCGGTCTGCCCGAACGCCGCCAGGATCTTGCTGCCCGGGAACGTCTCGGCCATGGTCCGCAACAGGGTGTCCGACGCGGGGGCCGCACCCCAGGAGATGACCCGGAGCTTCAGTGCGCGCGGCTGGGCCTGCTGGACCGCGCAGACGGCCTGCCACTGCGCGGGCACCAGGAAGATGCCGGTCACGTTCTCCGCCTCGAGCACGTCCAGCAGGGCGCCGGGGTCGAAGGCGCCGAGCGGGTGGATCACCGTCGGGATGCCCAGCGTCAGACCGACCAGCAGGTTGCCGATCCCGGCGATGTGGAACAGCGGGACGCCGATGAACCCGACGTCGTTGTTCAGGTCGGCGCCGTTGGTGTACAGCATCGTCATCGTCTGGCCGGTCATGTTCGTGTGCGTGAGCACCGCGCCCTTGGGCCGGCCCGTGGTGCCCGAGGTGTACATGATCAGCGCGGGGCTGTCGTTGGGAACATCAGCCGGCTCGTGGGACGGCCCCTCTTCCGCGAGCAGGTCCTCATAGCCCACCACGCCGTCCTCGGTGGCCCCACCGGCCACCACGATGGTCTCCAGCAGCGGTGCGATCTCGCGGACGGCGCCGGCCACCCCGGCCAGCACCGGTTCGGTGATGACGACCCGCGACTCACAGTCCTCCACCAGGAACGCCAGTTCCGGCGCGGTGAGGCGGAAGTTCACCGGCACCGCGATGGCACCGAGTCGGTTGGCGGCCAGGAAGGACTCGACGAACTCGGTCCGGTTGAGCATCAGGATCATCACCCGGTCACCGACGCCGATGCCGCGGCGGGCCAGCGCGTCGGCCAGCGCGGTGACCCGGCGGTCCAGTTCGCCCCAGGTGACCGTGCTGCCCTGATAGCGCAGGGCCGGGGTGTCGGGCTGCATCAGCGCGTGCCGGGTCAACTGGTTCACCCAGTTCTGCCGTCGGGCCAGGTAGGGCTGGGTGAGGGGCGCGTCAGTGGCGGTGCTGGTCTGTCCGGTCAGCTGTGCGGTCAACGATCGGGTCCTTACTCGATCCGGGATGTCCGGGAGAACTGTGGGAGCAATTTGCGTAGATCTTACATTTGATCAAATATGATGTACGCCAGACAAGCCCCGCCCGACGGAAGGAGTGCCATGAACGCACCGGCCGAAGTCAGGCACACCCGCCGGCCCGGGCTCCGGCGCGCACAACTGTCGGACGAGGTCGCCACCCACCTGCGCGCGGCGATCATGACCGGGGCGCTGCGCGCGGGCACCTTCATCCGTCTCGACGAGACCGCCGCACAGCTCGGTGTCAGCATCACGCCGGTTCGCGAAGCGCTCCTCAAGCTCGGCGGCGAGGGCATGGTGGCCCTCGAGCCACACCGTGGGTACGTCGTTGTTCCGTTGAGCCGCAACGACATCGAGGACATCTTCTGGCTGCAGAGCACCATCGCGAAGGAACTCACGGTGACGGCGGCCCGCAATGCCTCCGATGACGACCTCGCCGAGCTGAGCACCCTCAACGATGAGTTGGCCGCGGCCGTCGACCGCGGTGAGCCCGACGCCGTCGTGGCGGCGGAGTTCGCGTTCCACCGCGCGCTGAACCGGCTGGCCGGCCGCGTGAAGCTGGCATGGTTCCTGCTGCACGCCGCGCGGTACATGCCGACGCTGATCTACGCCAACGATCCGGACTGGGGCCACAGCGCCGTCGAACACCACGCGAAGCTGATCGCCGCGATGCGGGCGCGGGACACGGCTGCCGTCGTCGAACTGACGGAGTGGCAGTTCACCGACGGCGCCCGTCAACTCACCGAGACGCTCGAGCGCACCGGGATGTGGGACACCTAGCTGTTCAGGCGGTCAGACTCTCGGCGCGGGACTTCAGGTTGTTGGCCAGATGATCCAGCGCGTCGTTCGCGATCTTCTTGATCATGATGGCTGGCACCGGCAGGCTGACCTCGACGTCCATGTCGACCGTCAGCAGCGAACTGGCCGGGCCCATGCCCACCACCGAGAACAGCTGATGCTGCTTGGTGAACAGCTCGCCCTGCTGCATGACGGTCTGGATCTGGTTGGGCGCCGGGTAGTACACCGCCTGGATGAAGGTGCCCTGATTGCCCTGGATCTCGGTGTCCAGCCGGAGCTGGCTGGGCCGGCCGTCGTCGTAGCGGTGCAGGATCCAGCAGCCCTTCACCTCGTCGTTCCACTGGGGGTAGGCCTCGAAGTCGGCGACGATCGACAGGATCGTCGCCTCGTCACGGTTCACCTCGACGGTCTTGCTCACGATCGGCATGTAACGGAGCCTAGCGAGGGGCCATCATCGGGCCGAAGCGGACTTCGTCGGCAGCGGCCATTCGGCGCGGACCGCCTCGTCGCGCACCAGCCCGCGCAGCAGCGCGGTGCTGAATTCGACGGCGATCTCCTCGGCCGAGCGCCGGCCGTCCGGGCGCAGCCACCGGTAGGCCCCCAGCGTCATCCCGATGTAGCCCAGGGCCAGCACGTGGGAATCGCACGGGTAGAACTCGCCGCTGGCGATGCCGCGGTCGATCAGCCCGTGCACGTGCTCGTAGACCTGGGTCTCCTTCTCCCGGACCTCGGCAACCTGTTCCTCGGTGAACCACTCGGTGATGTAGGGCTGCTCCTGGAAATAGACGGCGGCGCCCTCCACGTTCGCCGCGGTCTGCTTCAGCAACCGGACGGTGTACTGGTACAGCGCCTCGCTGGCGGTCCAGGTGGGATCGTCGTGGACGGCGGCCAGGGTACGTTCGGCGGCCTGCTGGTAGATGTCGAAGAGGATCAGCGACTTGCTGGCGTAATAGTGGTAGACCGTGGCCTTGTTGAGGCCGATGACGTCGGCGACGTCGTCCATGCGGGTGCCGTGGTAGCCGCGCGCGGCGAACAGTTTGGTGGCCACGGCCAGCAGTTCTTCGCGGCGGGACAGCCCATTATCTGACGCCATGCTTCACTCTCTGTCCTACGCGGTCGGTCGACACCGACCAATCAACTAGTTGGCTAGTTTAGGCAATAACGGTTGTGGTGTTGCCAACTGGCCGTCGCCGCTAGACTCCGGGCATGGATCCGAACCCGGACTACGACGCCAGCGACGAGATCGAATACTTCTTCTCATGGCTGCCGTGGGCCCTGCGGGGTAACTACCCACCGCCGGCCTACCCGCCCGTCTGACAACTGTGCGCTCCCCCACGTCATGTTGGCTCACCGACATGGACGGGGTGCTGGTCCGTGAGGAACACGCGCTGCCGGGCGCGGCGGAGTTCCTGCAGCGTCTGGCCGACAAGCAGCGGCGTTTCCTGGTGCTCACCAACAACTCGATCTTCACCCCACGCGACCTGGCCGCCCGGCTGAAACGGTCGGGCCTGACGGTGCCCGAAGAATCCATCTGGACCTCCGCGACGGCCACCGCCGCCTTTCTCCACGACCAGCTGCCCGGCGGCTCGGCCTACGTCATCGGCGAGGCCGGCCTGACCACCGCGCTGCACGAGGTCGGCTACACGCTCACCGACAGCGATCCGGACTTCGTGGTGCTGGGTGAGACCCGCACGTATTCGTTCGAGGCGGTCACCAGGGCGGTGCGGCTGATCGGGGACGGTGCGCGATTCACCGCCACCAATCCCGATGTCACCGGTCCGTCGGCCGAGGGACCCATACCGGCCACGGGATCGGTCGCCGCGATGATCACCAAGGCAACCGGCCGCGAGCCGTACTTCGTGGGCAAGCCCAACCCGATGATGTTCCGCAGCGCGCTGAACCGCATCGAGGCGCACTCCGAGGAAACCACCATGATCGGCGACCGGATGGACACCGATGTGGTCGCGGGGATGGAGGCCGGGCTCGACACCATCCTGGTGCTGACCGGTTCCACCAGCGAGGCCGAGATCGAGAAGTACCCCTTCCGGCCCGGGCGGGTACTGCCGTCCATTGCCGACGTGGTGGACCTGGTCTGAGAACCGCGGTGCCGGTTGCACCCGAAAATTCCTAGGCCGCAGCCGCTTTCACCGCGCGCCCCACCTCCGCGCGTAGATCCGAGTACTCCGGCGAACGCCGCAACTCCTCCGCGTCGACCCCGGTGCGCGGCAGGTCGACCGGGATGTCCAGCGCCACCTGACCCGGCCGACGGGTCAGCACCACGATCCGGGACCCGAGGAAGGCGGCCTCGTCGGCGCTGTGGGTGACGAAGACGGTGGTGCGGCCGGACTCCGCACTGACCCGCCGGACATCCTCCTGCAGCCGCTCCCGGGTCAGGGCATCCAGTGCCGCGAAGGGCTCGTCGAGCAGGAACAGCGGCGTCTCGGCGGCCAGCGCGCGGGCGATGGCGACCCGCTGCTGCTGCCCGCCGCTGATCTCCCAGATCCGGCGATCGGCCGTGCCGCCCAGGCCGACCCGGTCGAGCAGTTCGTCGCGGCGCTGCACCCGACGGTCCCGCGGCACCTTGGCGTACTTCAGCGCCACGTCGACGTTGCCGCCCACGGTGCGCCACGGGAACAGCCGCGGCTGCTGGAACACCACCCCCGACGTGATGCCGGGCGACGGAGCGCCGCCGGCAACCTGGACCTGCCCGGCGGTCGGCTCCTCGAATCCGGCGATCAGCCGCAGCAGCGTGCTCTTACCGCAGCCGGAGGCGCCGACCAGTACCAGGAACGCGCCCGGTTCGACGTCCAGGTCCACCGGCCCGAGCGCGGTGACCTGATTGCGCCCGGACCCGTAGCGGTGTTCGACATTGCGGATCCGCAGACCCCTGTCTCCGGGCGGGTCACTGCGCGAGGACATTGGGCAACCCCTTGGTGTAGATGGCGTCCTGGAACGTCTGCAGCGGCGCGGCGGCCGGGATCTGCTTCTGGTCGGCCAGGAACTGCGAGGCGCTCTGCAGGTTCACGGCGAGGTTGCCCGGCTTGCCGTCGGTACCCAGCCACTGCGGCGAGGCCACCTCCTCGGGCGTCGGGAACCCGGCCTGCTTCAGCTGTCCCTCCACATCGGCCGGGCTCAACCCGATCTCCGCGCCGATCGCCTTGGCCGCGGCGGCCGGGTCGTCGTGAATGGTTCGCAGCGCCCGCGCCTGCTGCCGGCGCCAGACGTCGACCACATCGGGGTGCGCCTTGGCGAAGTCACTCGACACTGTTGCCAGGTCCAGGGTCGGCTTGCCATCGGCCGCCAGCTGCCGGCTGCTGATCAGCTCCTTACCGGTGGTGCGCAATTGATCCAGGGTCGGCAACCACGTGTAGGCGGCCTCGATGTCGCCGCGTTCCCAACCCGCGAGGATCGCTTGCGGCTGCAGGTCGATCAACTGAACATCGTTGGGCGACAAGCCATTCTGACTCAATGCCGCCAGCAGGCTGTAGTGCGCGGTGGAAGCGAACGGGGTGGCGATCCGCTTACCCTTCAGATCGGCGATCGTGTTGATGCCGGTCCCGTTGCGCGCGACCAGTACTTCGTTCTCGCCCGCGACGTCGAGGATGAAGGCCACCTGGTACGGAATGTTCAGCGGCGCGGACAGACCGCGCGCCACCGGGCTGGATCCCAGGGCGCCGAAGTCCAGTTCCTTGGCGATGAACGCGGTGTTGACGTCGGCGCCGGAGTCGAACTTCGTCCACTTGATGTTGTAGTCCGGCAGCGCCTGCTCGAGCCACTTGTTGTTCTTGACAACCAGGTCGCCGCTCGGGAAGGTCTGGTAGCCGATCCGGATGGTCGGCTTGTCGGCCTGATGCCCGGAGTGGTCCACCGCGCACCCGGCCAGTCCTGCCACTGTGATCGCCGCTGCGGCAAGAACTTTCGTGAACCTCATAGCTTCCCTCTCCATGGGACGGCACGCACCTCGATGGCGCGCAACAAACCGTCGATCACCAGCCCGGAGAATCCGATGGCGAAGATGCCCACCAGCACCACGGGGGTGTTGTTGTAATTGCTGGCGTCCTTGACCAGGCCGCCGATCCCGGGGATCCCGTTGAACAGTTCGGCCGCCACCACCGACGAGTACGCCATGCCGACCGCCAACCGGATGCCGGTGAACGTCTCGGGCAGGGCCGCGGGCACCACGACGTCGCGGACCACCTGGGCGCGACTGGCGCCCAGCGCACGGGCTGCCTCGGTGAGTCCGACCGGTGCGGCGACGACGGCGGCGGTGGTCGCGACCGCGGCGGGCGGCAGGGCGGCCAGCGCGAGCAGGGTGATCTTGGGCGCCTCGTCGATCCCCAGCCAGATCACCAGCAGGAAGAAGTAGGCCAGCGGGGGTAGGGCCCGCAGGAACGTCAGCCACGGTTCCAGCACGCTGCGCACCCAGCCGATCGAACCCATCACCAGGCCCAGCAGGACTCCGAGGGTGACGCCGATGAGCACACCCGCCAGCACCCGGCGCAGCGTCATGTAGAGGTGCTCGTAGAGCAGGTATCCGGCGTAGCCCCGCACGCCGTCGTGAGTGGTGGACACGTCGACGAACGCGCGCCAGACCGTGGCCGGGTAGGGCACGAAGGTCTGGTTCCAGATCGCACTGGCGGCCGCGAACTGCCAGACGCCGAGGAACACCAGCACCGAGAGGGCCGGCAGCGCGGCCTTGGTCAGCAGCGTGCGCCCGCGGTCTGTCCCGGCCGCACGGCGAGACGCCGGGACGGCGGCCTCTTCGGGGGTGATGTCGACGAATACGGACACTGGCGGCTTTCTGGCGGTGGGTGTCGGGACGGAACGGGAAGCCGTCCCTGATGGGTCGGCGTCCCGGTGGCGTCAGCGACGACAGTGCCCGCGCGCCGGTGTAATACGCATGGAGAGATTGAAATCCCGCGCCTGCGTCCCCGATACGTTCCGACTCAGCGGGAATTTAACGTGCGGCGCCGGCCCGGTGTTGACCACCGCCGGAGTGTGGTTGGTCGCCGTGGCCGGAGTTCTCGGCCAGCGAGCAGGTGGTGGCTAGGACGAAAGGTCCGCCTCTGCCGCTGCCGGCGGGATGGCCGGGGTCGGGGCGGCGACCGCCGGACCGACCGGGCCGTGGAGCATGTCCAGGCCGTCCTCGCCGAGGTAGACATTCCAGCCGGGAGTATCGACGCCCACCGCCGTCGTCCCGTGATAGACCAGCGACCCGTCCGTGTTGATGGTCAGGAACGCGGGGTCCATCCCCGGAACCAGGACGGCAGCCGCCACACCGGCCGGCGCCGTCGTCGTCCCTTCGCCCGGGGCATGCGTCGTGCCGGACGGAACCGGCGCGGGGGCCACCGGCTGCGCGGCGGCCTCGTCCGGGACGACGTCGGATGGCATCTCCGCGGGCAGGAGCTCCTGGGGAGCCTGGACCGGCGCGTCCGCGCCCGTCGAGGCCTCGTCCGGGGCGGGCGCCGGCCCGCTGTCCTCGTCGTCGGCCCACGCCACCCCGATCAGGTGGGGCGGCGCGGCCACTGGTCCCAGGACCAGCAGTCCTGCGCAGGCCACATACATTGCGGTGGTTCTCGCACGCTGAATGTTCATCGCCGAATCCCTCTCCCGACCACTGCGGACAACCCCCGGGCAACCTAACAGCCACCGACATCAGCCGGTCAAGAGCCCGCTGAGCCACTGCTCAGCAGGACGGCGACCCAGCGGTCGTCCATGCTGGCCTCTTACACTGTCAACTTCCAACCACTTTCGGTCAGGCATCCGCGTGTCATCCGACTGAAGGCTGAACCGACCAGAACGGACCGATATCCATGCTCATCGGGATACCGCGCGAGTCCCTGCCCGGGGAAACCCGGGTTGCCGCCACCCCGCAAACCGTCGGGCAGTTGATCAAGCTGGGGTATTCGGTGGTCGTCGAGCACGACGCGGGTGCGGCGGCCAGTTTCGCCGATGCCGCGTTCGCCGAGGCCGGGGCCAGTGTGGGCTCCGCACCCGAAGTACTGCATGCCGATGTCGTGCTGAAGGTCAACGCGCCGGATGCCGCTGAGATCGCCGCCCTGCGCGACGGCGCCACCCTGATCTCGCTGATCTCGCCGGCACTGAACCCGGAACTGGTGGAGCAGTTGGCCACCCGGCCGATCACGGTGCTGGCCATGGACGCGGTGCCGCGTATCTCGCGTGCGCAGTCGCTGGACGTGCTGTCCTCGATGGCCAATATCGCCGGGTATCGCGCGGTGATCGAGGCCGCGAACAAGTTCGGCCGGTTCTTCACCGGGCAGGTCACCGCGGCGGGCAAGGTACCGCCGGCGAAGGTGCTGGTCGTCGGCGCCGGGGTGGCCGGGTTGGCCGCCATCGGCGCCGCCGGATCGCTGGGGGCGATCGTGCGGGCCACCGATCCACGCCCCGAGGTCGCCGACCAGGTCGCCTCCCTGGGCGGGGAATACCTGGCCGTCGATCCGGCCGCGGCCGAGGTGTCGGCCACCGGCTACGCCAAGGAGATGGGCGAGGACTACAAGGCCCGTGAGGCGGCCCTGTACGCCGAGCAGGCCCAGGATGTCGACATCATCATCACCACCGCACTGATCCCCGGTAAGCCCGCTCCGCGCATCATCACCGCCGACATGGTCGCCGCGATGAATCCGGGCAGCGTGATCGTCGACATGGCCGCGGCCAACGGCGGCAACGTCGAAGGGACGGTCAAGGACCAAGCCATCGTCACTGCTAATGGCGTGACCATCCTCGGCTACACCGACCTGGCCGGCCGGCTGCCCGCCCAGGCCTCCCAGCTCTACGGCACCAACCTGGTCAACCTGCTCAAGCTGCTCACCCCGAACAAGGACGGCGCACTCACGCTCGACTGGGACGACGTGGTGCAGCGCTCGGTGACCGTGGTCCGCGACGGCGAGGTCACCTGGCCGCCGCCACCGGTCCAGGTCTCCGCCGCGCCCGCCGTCGCGGCCGGCGCGGCCGCACCGGTCGTCAAGGCCGAGAAGACCCCGATGAGCACCGGCCGTCGCCTGGGCCTGACGTTGTCCGCCGCCGCGGCACTGTTCGTCCTGATCGCACTGTCACCGGCTGCCCTGCAAATGCACCTGACGGTGTTCGCGCTGGCGATCGTGATCGGCTACTACGTGATCGGCAACGTGCATCACGCGCTGCACACCCCGTTGATGTCGGTGACCAACGCCATCTCCGGGATCATCGTGGTCGGCGCCCTGCTGCAGGTCGGGCACGGCAACCTGGCCATCACCGTGCTGGCGACCGCGGCGATCCTGCTGGCCAGCATCAACGTCTTCGGCGGCTTCGCGGTCACGCGCCGCATGCTCTCGATGTTCTCGCGAAGCTAAGGGGCCGGAACCATGTCTCACTTGTTCAACACCGAAAACGCTGCCACCGCGGCCTACGTCGTCGCCGCCCTGCTGTTCATCCTCGCCCTGGCCGGGCTGTCCAAACACGAGACCTCCCGAGCCGGGAACTCGTTCGGCATCACCGGGATGGCGGTGGCCCTGGTCGCGACCATCGCCCTGGCCGCCGCCCGGCACATCTCCCCGCTGGGAGCCGGTCTGCTGATCGGCGCGATGGCCATCGGCGCGGCGATCGGGCTGTGGCGGGCCAAGGTCGTCGAGATGACCGGCATGCCGGAGCTGATCGCGCTGCTGCATTCATTCGTCGGCCTGGCGGCCGTGCTGGTCGGCTGGAACGGCTACCTGCACGTCGAGGCCGATGCCTCCGGTGCCGAATCTCTCGCCCTGCACCAGCAGGGCATGGCCGGCATCCACTCCGCCGAGGTCGTCATCGGCGTCTTCATCGGCGCCGTCACCTTCACCGGCTCCATCGTCGCCAACCTCAAACTCTCCGCGCGCATCAATTCAGCGCCGATGATGCTGCCCGGCAAGAACATCCTCAACGTCGGCGCCCTGGTGGCATTCGCCGCGCTCACGGTCTGGTTCGTCATCGACCCGCAACTGTGGCTGCTCGCCGTCGTCACCGTGCTCGCACTGCTGCTGGGCTGGCACCTGGTGGCCTCCATCGGCGGCGGCGACATGCCCGTGGTCGTCTCCATGCTCAACAGCTACTCCGGTTGGGCCGCCGCCGCGTCCGGGTTCCTGCTCGACAACAACCTGCTGATCGTCACCGGCGCCCTGGTCGGCTCCTCGGGTGCCTACCTGTCCTACATCATGTGCCGGGCGATGAACCG
>Ga0116193_1000311_pt1 | contig 48022 bp, 47 predicted proteins | sample AD_UKC115_MetaG_FD_89892 | JGI IMG/M metagenome (GOLD analysis project Ga0116193, IMG submission 89892) | Active sludge microbial communities of municipal wastewater-treating anaerobic digesters from Hong Kong - AD_UKC115_MetaG | ecosystem: Engineered > Bioreactor > Anaerobic > Digestate... | reverse complement strand
TGAAGCCTTCGTTTTTTGCGCCATCAGGATCTTAGATATTCCAAAACACGAATGTAAGAAGGAAATCCGTGTTAAGGATGGTTCTTACTGGTTATCCACAGGCTTTTGAAAAAAACTAATCAGTAATAGAAGCCAACCCATAATAAAAAGCAACCCGCCTAAAGGGGTAACAGGGCCAAGCCAATTAAAGCCTGCCAGGCCTTTTGCCTGCGTCCAAACCAACCCGTAAAGTGACCCGGAGAATAAGCATATCCCGCCCAGGAAACAATAACCAGCCGGCTTCAGCAGCTTTGAATTAAATTTTTGGAAAAGGATTCCCACAATAATTAATGCAAATGCATGATAAAACTGATACCGAACTCCCGTTTCAAAAACCTGCAATTCCGTAACGCCAATCCTTTGTTTTAATCCATGCGCGGCAAATGCCCCCAGCATTACCGACAACATTCCAAAAACGGCGCCCCATTTTAAAAAGCCTTTATGCATTTTTGTTATTTTTATTAATCAGGGGTAAGATACCGCGAAGGGTATTAATCGTGATTTCCTGGCAGGGAAGGCAAAGCCTTGCCTGTGAATAAAAGGGCATCCGCTCCTCCATTTTCTTTTCGATAAAAAATTTAATCTCCGATTCGTTTTGATTTTTCAACAAGGGCCGGGATGTTTCATCCGATTTTAACCGGTTAAACAGGTAAGTTGGGGAAGCATCCAGAAAAATAGTTATCCCGTGGCGGTTCATCCAACCCATATTCCCGTAGAAACAGGGAGTTCCCCCCCCCGTAGCAATAATGCAATTATTTTCCTGCGCCGTTCCTCGTAGTATTGTCGATTCCAGTTTACGGAAATACTCCTCCCCCCTTTTTTCAAAAATATCTTCAATTAACATTCCTTCTTCAAATTCAATTTTCTTATCGAGGTCGGTAAAAGAAATACCTAAATCTTTAGCCCATAAATTGCCCCAATAGGTTTTGCCGGCTCCCATAAAACCTAAAAGGTAAATGCGCATCATAAATTAATTTCCTGAAAAATCAGCCTATGTTATTTTTTTCTAAAGTCGCCCCGTTTCCAGGCTTTGATAAATTCATTCCATGCAAACGGATTAAAGATATTCATGGGAGCGACCTGGCCCGAATAATATAATTTCTGAGCGCTCTGACGCATATAGCGGCTGGATGCTTCTCTGCCATCAGAGGGGAGGCTGGCCATCAAAGCCCTTCGGGTTGCTTCATCATTGTTCTGCCTTGCAATGGTGATCTCATCTGCCGGCGCCTGGGTATTAATAAAATCCCTTTCAAACTGCTCGCGCGATACTCTGGGCCGGATTATAGTAGCCGGTAAGAATACCGTATCATTCACCATCAACTGAATCATGCTATGCTGGTTCCCTTTCAAATCGGCCGGAATGGTAACCAATTGGGGTTTATATCCCACACTGGTAAATTCTACCTTATCCCCTTTAATTACCACAATACTAAATACGCCTTTTTCATTGGAGATGGTTCCCCTATTCTCTCCTTTAACCATAACGCTAACTGCAGGTAGAGCTTTCAGGCTATCTGCCGTCATCACCACGCCGTAAAGTTGCACTACGGAATCCTGAAAACTTTCAAATTGGGCATGAGCAATTCGGGGGAAAATGAAGAAGGAAAGGAAAATATAAGGGAAATATTTTTTCATGATTAAAATACAGAATGCTAACTGGGTATATATTGGATTAATGAATGAAATATCCTTTATTAATACAATATCAAAGAGAAACGGTTTAACGATTTTAAAATTACAACAATTACAACATTGTAAACAAAATACGGGTATGGTTGGTTAATTTTGCATCCTGAATAATTTATTTAACAAATAATTGAACGATGACGGAAGCAGACATACTTAAGGCCCTGGGGAATGTGGAAGAACCCGATTTAAAAAAGGACCTGGTTACTCTTAACATGGTGAAAGATATAGTAATTAATGATAATGACGTGTCTTTTACCGTGGTATTAACCACCCCTGCCTGCCCGTTGAAAGACCATATTAAAAATGCCTGTATCAATGCCATCAAAATCCTCGTAAACCAGGAGGCTATAGTGCAGGTTAATTTTACCAGTAACACAACGAGTAACCGCAATGATGCCAAAACCCTCCTGAAAGGAGTTAAGAATATCATTGCCGTAGTAAGTGGCAAAGGGGGCGTTGGAAAGAGTACGGTAGCGGCAAACCTGGCCATTGCCCTTGGAAAGGGAGGGGCGAAGGTGGGGCTGATGGATGCGGATATTTATGGACCAAGTCAGCATATCATGTTTGGCATTCGTGGGCAACGGCCGCTGATGCGTAATTCCGATTCGGGAAAAGGCCTGATAGTTCCTATTGAAAAATATGGGATTAAAGTAATGAGTATTGGTTTACTAATCGATGAAAAGCAGGCGGTAATTTGGCGAGGCCCCATGGTGAGCAGTGCAGTAAAGCAATTTGTTAGTGATGTGGATTGGGGAGAACTTGATTACCTGGTAATAGATATGCCGCCCGGAACCGGCGACATTCATCTTACGATGGTGCAAACCGTACCAGTTACCGGTGTAATTGTTGTTACCACCCCCCAACTGGTTGCTCTTGCCGATGCCAAAAAGGGAATTGCGATGTTTGGCCAGGCCCAGTTAAAAGTGCCGGTGATAGGCCTGGTAGAAAATATGAGTTACTTTACCCCCAAAGAACTGCCGGAAAATAAATATTTTATTTTCGGGGAGAATGGAGGGAAAAACCTGGCGGCAGAATACGATATCCCTTTGCTTGGCCAGATACCCATCGTACAGGCAATTCGGGAAGGTGGGGATAATGGCGAACCGGCCATGGTTTCCGGGGACGAAATCACCGTTGCCGCCTTTGAAGAATTTGCAGGAAATGCAGCCCGGGGAATTGCCATGCGAAACGCCAATATGGAGGCATCTAAAATTCAGGAAGTACTTGTTTAGTTCTTAGGAAATATAGCACGGAATAAAGCCCAATCGGGAATTTACCCTCATCCAATTCATGCTACATTCATCCTGAGTATTCGATAATTTGGCAATAAGGTTTTTGATATTCATTTATTCAAGGTAACGGCATCTTAAATTAGCTACAACAAACAATAAGTATTATCAAAAATGTTATTACCATATTTCTTCAGGGCGTTATCCTTCTTATTACGCTGGTCATTTTAATCTTGCTAATCTGGCTACCTACAAAGGAAGGCAGGGCGGTAAACTCAGACCTGTTCAATATTTACACTGATCCTTTCATTCTCTATGGTTTTCTGGCCTCTATACCAATTTTTGTTGCGCTTTACAAGGCGTTCAGATTGCTTGGATACATTGGAAAGGATAAAGCATTCTCATCTATTTCGGTAAAGGCTTTGCGAAGCATTAAACATTACGCCATATTTTGGGGAGTTCTTATGGCAATAGCAGGGTTCTTCATAATGCTGTTCCATAACAAGAATGACGACCCTGCTGGTTTCCTTGCCCTGTGTGTGATAACTGTTTTTATTTCACTGATATTGGCAGCGGCAGCATCAGTATTAGAAAGGATACTTCAAAAAGGGATGGACCTCACATCTTTGAATAATCCACCGAAGCCAGTTTAGCTAATTCAATTTTTCCTGATAAACAGAAATAAACCGGCAGATTAAAAAGAAAGGATGAAATATTACCACCCGAAAAAAAGAAAGCAGTTCAGTTAATGGATATTAAGCCTTACTGCTGTTCAAATCTTCCGGAAGAAAGGCCAAGCCATCGAAGGGCATTTTGAAAAAATATTTTCTCTTTAACCTGTTGGCCAATATCCATTTTTGTAACCATCGCCCCGGATTTTAACTCTCCTAACGGGAACGGATAATCGCTGCCGAGGCAGATTTTATCTTCTCCTACTACATCCAGAATAAACTTCATCGCGAGCGGATCGTGCACCAGGCTGTCGATCCAGAAATGGCCAAGGTAATTTCGCGGGTTGACGTTATTATCAATGGCTACCAGGTCGGGGCGTACATTGAAGCCATGCTCAATACGTCCAATGGTTGCCGGGAAAGAGCCACCACCATGTGCAAAAGCCACCCGCAGTTTAGGAAATTTTTTAAACACCCCGCCAAATATCATCGAACAAATAGCCCGGGAGGTTTCGGCAGGCATACTCACCAGCCAGGGGAGCCAGTACCGTTGTATTTGATCCTGTCCCATCATTTCCCAGGGGTGCACAAACAGGGATGCATCCAATTTTTCCAGGGCCTCAAACAAGGGAAACAGAGAGGGGGCATTGAGATTGATTCCGTTAATATTGGTTCCAATTTCAAAACCGGGAAACTTCAATTCTTTGACGCACCGTTCGGCCTCCTGTATGCTTTTATCAATATCCTGAAGTGGAAGTGTTCCTATTCCAATGAAACGATGTGGGTACTTAGCTACCGTTTCTGCAATATGATCGTTGAAAAAGCGGGCGGTTTCAAGGCCATGTTCCGGTTTAGCCCAATAATTAAATAATACCGGAATGGTTGATAATACCTGAACTGAAATCCCGGTATCGTTCATTTCAGCAATACGGGTACCGGCATCGAAGCAATTTTTCTCCACCACGCGGAACATCTTATCGCCCTTCATCATACAGGCTTCGCAATTCCGGTGTTCGAGATGAATAAAATCGCCATACCCGAATTTCTGCACCCAATTAGGCATCCTGTCGGGCATGATGTGGGTGTGAATATCAATACGCATCAGGAGGTTAGCCTTTTTTTACCGGTGCCGACATAACAGCACCACATTTATTACAGGTTCTTTTATCTGCATCTGCATAAAACCCTTCCATCACGGGCGGGAGTTGCTTTACGATATCCGAAACGTGCAAATGCTCTTCGTATAATTTATTCCCACAACTTTCGCAATACCATAGGAACCCATCCTCTTCAACACCCCGTACTTTCTCTATCACCAAACCAACGGTATTGGGCCCACGCTGCGGCGAGTGCGGTGTTTTCGGGGGAAGTAAAAACATGTCCCCTTCCCGGATTTCAATATCCCTGGGTTTTCCACCATCAATGATCTTCAGTACAATATCCCCTTCCACCTGATAATACAATTCCTCCGATTCATTATAGTGATAATCTTTCCGGGAATTAGGCCCCCCCACCACCATCACTATGAAATTCTCGGCATCTTTATAAATGCATTGATTACCAACCGGAGGTTTTAAAAGGCTCCGGTTATCGTTTATCCAATTTTTAAGATTGAAGGGGGCAGCTATTGACATGTAAGGGAATATTTTGCGTAGAAAATTACGATTTTTTTTGAGAATGGTTACCTTTAACCCATGCATAATGCTATTCCATTTAAACTGGAAAATTTCATCAATGGCCAGTTTGTTCCTCCCGTATCACAGAATTACATTCCATCTATAAACCCCGCTACCGGCGATCAGATCAATGATATCCCCAATAGCAATGCGGCTGATGTTGCCATAGCGGTGGAAGCAGCCGAAAAGGCATTTCCTGCATGGAGTAACGGCGCTGCCGAAATGCGGTTTACTATTCTGAATAAAATAGCAGAGCAGATACACAACAAGTTGGATGAATTGGCATTGGCTGAAACCAATGATAACGGGAAACCACTTTGGTTAAGCAAAGAAGTGGATATTCCCCGTGCTTCTGCCAATTTTCGCTTTTTTGCCACGGCGGCCATGCAATTTGCTTCAGAAAGCCACAGCGTGGAAAACAAAGCCATCAATTACACTTTGCGGCAGCCTATTGGCATTGTTGGATGCATCTCCCCCTGGAATCTTCCCTTGTATTTATTTACCTGGAAAATTGCGCCTGCCCTGGCTGCAGGAAACTGTGTCATTGCAAAGCCTTCCGAAGTAACACCGCTCACTGCGTATCTTCTGGGGAGGATCTGCCAGGAAGCAGGCCTACCTCCGGGTGTATTAAATATAGTGCATGGAACCGGCCCGCAATGTGGGGAAGCCATGGTGAAGCATCCAAAAATAAAAGCTATATCTTTTACAGGAAGTACCCGGGCGGGTAAACAAATTGCAGAGATTGCCGCACCCATGTTTAAAAAGATTTCCCTTGAACTTGGGGGGAAAAACCCCAACCTCATATTTGCTGATTGCGATTGGGAAAATATGATGGAGACCACACTCAGATCATCCTTCTCAAATCAGGGACAAATTTGCCTTTGTGGTAGCCGGATCTTAATTGAAGAATCAGTATATGAAAAATTCAAATTGGAATTTGTAGAAAAGGTAAAAAAAATAAAAATAGGCGACCCGCTTCTCAATGAAAACAAAATGGGTGCGGTAGTTAGTGAATTGCATTATAAAAAGATACTGGGCTGTATCCAACTGGCTAAAGAAGAAGGGGGTAAAATACTTACCGGAGGAAATTCCATTAATCCCAGTAACCGGTGTTCGCATGGATTCTTTATTGAACCCACAGTTCTGGAAGGGCTGGGGCCTTCCTGCCGTACCAACCAGGAAGAAATTTTTGGCCCGGTGGTTACCCTTCAGCCATTTAAAAATACAGAGGACGCACTCCGGCTGGCCAATGATAGCCAATATGGGCTCGCCTGTTCGGTATGGACTTCCGATATCAACCGGGCAAATTTGATTGCCTCAAAAATACAGGCCGGCATAGTTTGGATAAATTGCTGGCTTCACCGCGACCTCCGTACACCCTTTGGAGGCACTGCCAATAGCGGCGTCGGACGCGAAGGGGGATGGGAAGCCATGCGCTTTTTCACGGAACCAAAAAATATTTGTATCGCTTTTAATAATTCTAAATAATGGCAAAAAAAATAATGCCAGGCAAACCCAAAATGCAAGTTGCTCCATCTGTAATAAGCACGAAAGCTGCAGCAAAACCATTAGGCGCTTACCCCCATGCAAGGGTGTTGGGTAACCTGGTATTTCTCTCCGGTATCGGCCCCAGGAATGCAAAAGATAACAGCATACCGGGGCTCATTCTCGATAAAAATGGAAACATCAAATCCTATGATATTGAGGCAGAATGCCATTCCGTATTTGCCAATGTTAAATCTGTATTGGAAGCTGCCGGAAGCTCCTGGGAAAAAATTGTAGATGTAACGGTTTTTCTTACCCACATGAAAAAAGATTTTCCGGTCTATAATAAAATCTATGGCGACTATTTCAAAAATGTTGAGGCTTGCCGAACCACCGTTGAAGTAAAGAGCCTGCCCACACCCATTGCCATCGAATTAAAAGTAATTGCCACCCTATAGTTTATTATGAAATTTGAAAATACCATCGATTTCGCAAAACAATTAGATAATGAAGACCCGGTAAAGGCCTTTCGGGAAAAATTTTATGTCCCTTATATTCATAAAAAGGATGCCATATATTTTACCGGCAATTCTTTAGGCTTGCAAGCCAAGGCAGTTCAGGAACATATATTAGATGAGCTGGAAGACTGGGCAAGTTATGGAGTGGAAGGTCATTTCTACGCGCGGAATCCCTGGGTAAGCTACCATGAACTTTTTCCGCCCTTACTGGCCCCTATTGTAGGGGCAAAAGAAGAAGAATTGGTAGTAATGAATCAACTTACCGTAAACCTTCATTTGTTGATGGCCAGCTTTTATCGCCCCACCCAACAACGATATAAAATTATTTGCGAAGCAAAGGCATTTCCTTCCGACCAATATGCATTTGACTCCCAGGTAAAGCTCCATGGCTTTGATCCCCGAAACGCGGTAATAGAAGTTACGGCTGCGGAAGGCGAAGCCTCCATAGGTACCGAGAGGATACTGAATGAAATTGAAAAGCATGGAAAGGAGACGGCCCTGGTGCTCTTTAGCGGAGTGAACTATTATAGTGGCGAAGTATTCGATATGGAATCGATCGCCAAGGCCGCCCATACAGCCGGCGCATATTGTGGATTTGATTTAGCGCATGCAGCAGGAAATATCAGGCTGGCACTTCACGATTGGGAAGTAGATTTTGCAACCTGGTGTTCCTACAAATATCTAAACAGTGGCCCCGGCGGGGTTTCTGGCGTTTTCATTCACGAAAAACATGCAACCCAAAAATCCTTTCCACGACTTGCCGGATGGTGGGGCCAAAATAAGGAAACCCGGTTTGCGATGGGGCGCGAATTTGACCCGATCCCCACCGCAGAAGGCTGGCAACTAAGCAACGCTCCGGTACTAAGCATGGCGGCACATAAGGCCTCCTTACAGATCTTTGAAGAAGCAGGGTTTGAACACCTGCTCGAAAAAGCAGCTATGCTTAGCAGTTACCTTTTCTTTATTATTGATGAAATTAATGCATCTCGGAAAGAAAAAATTATCGAAATTATTACCCCCCGCGATCCGGAAAAGCACGGTTGCCAGGTATCTATGCTCATGCTAAAAAGGGGGAAAGAAATATTTGAGAAACTAAAAGCTGAATCGGTAATAGCCGATTGGCGGGAGCCGAATGTAATTCGAATTGCCCCTGTTCCCCTGTATAACAGTTATACCGAAATATTCCGTTTTGGAGAGATCATTTCAAAATTGCTTGCCAATGGCTAAAAAAAAGCTGGTAATTATTGGCGCCGGACTGGTAGGTTCATTATTGGGAATTTTCCTTTCCCGAAGGGGCTACCGGGTAAGCCTATTCGAAAGAAGGCCAGACATGCGGGATCACGCCATATCGGCCGGAAGATCGATAAACCTCGCCCTAAGCGACCGGGGGATAAAAGCATTGGAGGAGGTAGGCATCATGGATTCTATCCGGGAAATTGCCATCCCCATGCACGGAAGAAGAATCCACAATGCCGATGGCAGCAGCGCTTTTCAACCCTACGGCAAGGAAGGTCAATATATCAATTCCGTTTCGAGAGGGGAACTCAATGCCAGGCTGATGGATCTTGCCGAAGAAAATGGGGTAGATATCTTTTTTAACCGGCGTTGCACAAATATCGAATGGGATAGGAACCTCATTCATTTCACTTCCGAACAGGAAGCAAGGCAGGATGCCGTGGATGCCGACCTGATATTTGGTGCCGATGGCGCTTATTCGGCAGCCAGGCTAACACACCAGTTGCAACACGACCGGTTTCAATACCAACAATATTATATTGATTTCGGCTATAAAGAGTTGGCAATACCTCCAGGAACAAAGGGTGAATTTCAACTGGAGCAAAATGCGCTCCACATCTGGCCAAGGGGAAATTATATGCTGATAGCACTTCCCAATACAGATGCCAGTTTCACATGCACCCTGTTTTTTCCTTTTGAAGGAAATCCTTCATTTGAATCGCTCAACAACCCCCAGGCAGTCAGGGAATTTTTTAATGAACATTTTACCGACGCCTCTCAACTGATGCCTAACCTGGAAGAACAATTTGCGCATAACCCAACCTCCTCCCTGGTAACTATAAAATGTTATCCATGGGTCCGGGAAGATAAATTTGCCCTGATTGGCGATGCCGCCCACGCCATTGTTCCGTTTTTTGGACAGGGGATGAATTGCGGATTTGAAGACTGCTCTGTGCTGGATAAACTGGTAAGCAAATACGAGGGCGACTGGAAATCGATTCTTCCGGCTTTTCAGGAATTAAGAAAGCCGGATTGTGATGCCATTGCCGATCTTGCAATAAATAATTTTGTAGAGATGCGTGATAAAGTGGCAGACCCTGAATTTTTACTACAGAAAAAGATAGAGGCGGCTTTCTCCAAAAAGCATCCCGATAAATGGACTCCGGCTTATTCAATGGTTACCTTTAGTCCGGAAATCAGGTACAGCGAGGCCTTAAACCGTGGCCTTAAACAGGAAGCGATCATGCGAAAAATAATGCAAATGAATCGCATTGAAACAATCTGGGATTCGACTGAAATAGAACAACAAATTTTAAAATATCTGGCAGAATAAAGCTACATGTATCAATTTGAATACTTCACAGAGAAGGATATCCAAAAGGTTGAAGAAATAATTCAAAATAACCCTTTTGCTATGGTGGTTGGCACTGCCTCCAATGGCTTCCCGGTTGCCACCCAGTTGCCCCTGGAACTAATTCGCAGAGAGAACGGAATATATTTAAGGGGGCACATGATGAAAGGGGCTGCGCATCACCTCGCCCTAGAGAAAAATAATAAGGTAATGGCCCTATTTACCGGCCCCCACCACTATATTAGTGCAAGCTGGTATAACAAAAAGAATGTAGCAAGTACCTGGAATTACGTTAGTATCCAGGCAACAGGAAATATTCATTTTACCGATGAATATGAAACCATAAAAATCCTGGAAGAAATCACGGATAAATACGAGAAAGCTGACTCCCCCTCTTCATTCTCCAAACTTAGCGAAACCTATATTTCAGAAATGGCAAAGTATGTAGCCGGTTTTGAAATTAAGATCGAAAAAATGGAAAATGTTTTTAAACTGAGCCAGAATCATCCAAAAGATACCCGGTTGGGAATTATCAGCGCCCTGGAAGAAAAAAATTCTGAGAATGCAACCGCAATTGCAAAACTTATGAAAGCCCGGCTTTAAGTAAACTGGCAATATTTAGTTTTCATATGCTGTTGTTTCTCTTCTTTCGCTCCGATTATTAATCTTCTTAAAGGAATTACTATTCCTATCATAAAGCAGTTCAAATAGCAAGTAACTGGTTACCTAAACACAGGAGCAATGCGTACCTTGCAGCCAACTCTTGAAATTGATAAAGATAATATCATGAAGAAAAAGGAACTGGAAGCCCAAATAAATGCGAAAAAGACCTTTCTGTGTGTGGGATTAGATACCGATCCAAATCAAATACCTGCACATTTAAAAAAACAAAAAGATTCGGTCATTGAATTCAACAGGCAAATTATTGATGCTACAAAAGAATTTTGCGTAGCCTATAAATTAAACACGGCCTTTTATGAGGCGCTTGGTGCAAAAGGTTGGGAAATAATGGAACAAACGGTAAACTATATTCCATCTACGCATTTAAAAATAGCCGATGCAAAACGTGGGGATATTGGCAACACTTCCTCCCAATATGCAAGGGCCTTTTTTGATATCCTGCAATTTGATGCCATCACAGTAGCCCCTTATATGGGCGAAGACAGCATCCGGCCATTTTTAGAGTATGAAAACAAATGGACCATCGTTCTTGGACTTACCAGTAATAAAGGGGCCGAAAATTTTGAGCTTAAAAGATTACAGGAATCAGGAAGATATCTTTATCAAAAAGTACTGGAAACAGCCGCCCAATGGGGCTCGGTTAATAACCTCATGTTTGTGGTGGGTGCAACCCAGTCTGAATACTTCGCGGAGGTAAGAAAAATTGTACCCAACCACTTCCTGTTGGTGCCCGGGTTGGGGTTCCAAGGTGGAAGCCTTACTGATGTATCCAGGTATGGGTTGAACAAAGAAGTTGGAATGTTGGTAAATGCATCCCGAGCCATTATATATGCCGGGGAACATGAAGATTTTGCCAAAGAATCGGCTGCTATAGCTGCCCAATACGCTACCGAAATGAGCACCATGATATCCAAATATGTGTCATAGCATCGCCTCTTTCAATATGTCCAACTAAACTTTAATTCCACCCCCAATAACTAAAATTTTAGGGGATATATAAATCCCGTGTAAAAAGGCCAGGAAACAAATAACGGCAATCCCCGGTTAAAAGAATAATTTTCTCATTGATCCCCAAAACCCGCCCATTGAATCAGGATGTTTTCATACAATGCAGGTATTAATAACCAGGATATTATTTTTCAGCATGTAGAAATACGGTCCATTAATATTGACGGGGAAAATAGGAAAAAGCATTTCCTAAAAATGAAATCAACCTATGAAACAAATAAATATAAATTTATCCGTATTAAACGTATATACCCGTTAAAAAACGGATTGAAATAAAAATATTTCGTAACTTTTTTGTGGGGCGGGGCTTGAGGTTCCCCTACACTTTCCAATAATAAATTTCGTAAATCCCAATGCAAGGGATCCCGGCGCCCATTGCTGCCAAATCTAATTTTTCCCCTTACCAGATTTCCCGATAATTATTTTTTTATCATTTTCAGTTCGGTGTACGCAATTGACCCAATTTTCAATTTGAGCCAACGATTTTATCCAGAGAAATTTTCTGTCTTAAACGTATATACCCGTTTAAAAACGGATTGGAACAAAAATATTTCGTAGCTTTTTTGTGGGGCGGGGCTTGAGGTTCCCCTACGCTGACTAATAAAGTAATTAGCTTTCCTCATTTGCTGGCTAACCGGATATTCCAGATTGGATATTCTTAATTTTCATCTACCCTTTTTTGCTATATTTCCTTTTCAAATCTTTCATTGCGTGGAGGTGCCATTTATCCTAATTCAAAAATTTGAATACCCCGGTCATACCTGGAAAATTTATCAGAATTAAACGTATATACCCGTTTAAAAACGGGTCGGAACAAAAATATTTCGTAGCTTTTTTGTGGGGCGGAGTTTGCGGTTCCCCTACACTTTCCAATAATAAATTTCGTAAATCTCAATGCAAGGGATCCCGGCGCCCATTGTTACCAAATCTAATTTTTCCCCTTACCTGATTTCCCGATAATTATTTTTTTTCATTTTCAGTTCGGTGTACGCAATTGACCCAATTTTCAATTTGAGCCAACGATTTTATCCAGAGAAATTATCTGTCTTAAACGTATATATCCGTTTAAAAACGGATTGGAACAAAAATATTTCGTAACTTTTTCGTGGGGTGGGGCTTGAGGTTCCCCTATTTTTTCTTCGACTGTATTTTTCTGAAAGAACAATAAATTTAAATAAGAAATTAAAGATTAGACAGCACCCTTCCAACTAAGCTATCTGCCCATCTGTTATACTCCTTTTCAGAGGGATGCAATCCATCCGGTGCAAGATAGTCTTTCAGATTACCAAATTCCCGCTGTCCGGTGGTAATATCTAAAAAATTACAGCGCCTTTCTTTGCTAATATACTCAGCCGCACTGTTAAAAGTATCAATCTCCCTGGCAATTACCTCTACGTCTCTGCCTGCCGCAAAAGGGGTAATTCCCCAATCGGGTATTGAAAGAACATATACATTATCGCTATTGCCTCTGGCAAAATCAATAGCCTTTTGCAATAATTCCGAAAATTGTTCTTCAAATCCTGTAACGCTCCTCCCCCGATACTGGTCATTTACCCCTATGAGCAGACTAACCATGTCATAACCCGCTGGATCAAAAACCCATGCATCTATACCTGCTGCCAGTTCATCGGTAGTCCAAGCGGTCTTTGCCACTATTTCCGGAGCGGCAAATGAAAATTGTTTTCCGGCATGATATGTATACTTTCTCATTTTGCGGATAAACTGGTAGGGAAAGTTTTGATTCAGCAAAACCTGTTCTCCAATGGTGTAACTATCGCCGAGAGCGAGGTAATTAAAATATTGCATCTATAAATTTATTAAGAAATCCTTTCTTCTCTCCGGGTATTTATCTAATAGAAAAGTTGCTAATTCCATTTTTACACCCTACTCCATTGAAAGTCTTATCAGGGAAATAAATACCCGAATCAAAAGGAGCGGATTTACCTTAAAAATATTAACCCTGGTATAATTCTAAAAGGCCAAAGTCTCATTCAACTGTTGAATTTAAGGTTCCTGGCCACCCACATTTTCCCGATTGCTATTTCTATTTCCCGATTCCGTTATTTTCCTACCTGATTACTTATTCAATTTGCAGAAAATAAATTATAGTAATAATGCAATCATTAAAGGAAGCCACCAACGAAAAACACAGGCTGGCAGAAAGTATGCCTTTTAATCAACGAATGATTAATGCCCAATTGAGCAAGGAGGAATACCTGCTATACCTCACCCAACTCCAATGCATCTTCAAGGCGATTGAAGTTCATGAATTGCCTAGTGATCATTTACGAAGGATAACGTCTATTGAATTGGATATAAAAGAATTGACAAATGAGGGGTATTCTGCAGAAAATATCCTCACCAGTACCCAAAAATATGCATCCTATTTGGCCAGCCTATCAGGCACACAGGTTCTCCCTCATATTTATCTTAACTACCTGGCTCTTGCCTATGGGGGGGCAAATAATTAAAAAATGTGTGCCCTCCTCTGGTAACCTTTATCATTTTGAAAATTTGAAGGAAGCCATCTCCTCCATCCGCACAATTCAACAGGATGAATGGGCTACAGAGGCCAATATTGGATACGATTACCATATTGCCATTTTTGAAGATTTGGAAAATGAATGTTTAATCCTTAAATGAAATATTTGAGATGGAATATATAAAAAACATGGGCCTCGCCGCATTCCTGTTTTTCCTGATTAAAGGTCTACTGTGGCTTACCCTTTTTGCACTCCTTTATTACAAAGTAATTAGTAAAGAAACCCTAAAGAAAAAGAGATTCTTCCGGATATTTTTCAAACAATAACCCATTTATTCTTTGCCCAAAGGAGATTCAATTTCCATTTTTTTTGGATCGTACGGTTTACTTTTCTATAAATGCGGCGAGAGGTTTTAAAATAATGGAGTTTCAATATCCAAAATCAACTTTCTTTTTCGGAATTGATCAGGATGTGTTAATACCGGATAATTTCATTTTTGAAAATAAACCTTCCGGGGGAACCGAAGCAGGGTACCTCCGGTTAAAAATGCCATTAGCAGGAATTGTTAGGGAAATACCATTAATTTTTCCCTGATTTTCCAGGAAAGCTTTGCCGTTGCGGCTTATCTTTGCGGCCACGGGAAAACCTGCCCGCCGAATTGCTTGCTGTTGTACAAGAGTGCGACGCCAATGCCGTTGGGATATGTAAAACTGCCCGTAAAAAATATACCATGGCTGTTAAAACCGACAATTTTTTATCGCCCGATTATTTTAATGTGGATGACCTTCTGACGGATGAACATAAGCTGATCCGGGAAACCGTTCGTGCATATGTAAAGAAGGAAATATCCCCGATTATTGAGGATTTTGCCCAACGGGCAGATTTCCCTGTCTTCATTGTAAAACAGTTAGGAGAACTGGGCTGTTTTGGCCCTACGGTTCCCCAACAATATGGTGGAGGCGGTCTCGATTATATCAGCTATGGCCTGATGATGCAGGAACTGGAACGGGGCGACAGTGGGGTACGCTCCACCGCCAGCGTTCAGGGCAGCCTGGTGATGTTTCCCATTTATCAATATGGTAGTGAACAACAACGTAATAAATATCTCCCCAAACTGGCGAGCGGCGAATGGCTGGGATGTTTTGGGTTAACGGAGCCCAACCACGGCAGCGACCCAAGCAGTATGCTTACCCATATCCGCGATGCGGGAGACCATTTTATTCTGAATGGTGCAAAAATGTGGATTTCCAATGCTCCATTTTCACAGGTGGCAGTGGTATGGGCCAAGGATGAATCGGGAGTAATTCGTGGTCTGATAGTAGAAAGAGGAATGGAAGGATTCAGTACCCCTACTACCCATGGGAAATGGAGCCTTAGGGCCAGTGCCACAGGCGAATTGGTTTTTGATAATGTGAAAGTTCCAAAAGAAAACCTCCTTCCTAATGTTTCCGGTTTAAAGGGTCCTCTATCCTGCCTAACTAAAGCCCGCTATGGCATTGCCTGGGGTGCAGTTGGCGCAGCCATGGATTGCTACAATACCGCACTCAATTACAGCAAAGAACGCGTTCAATTTGGAAAACCCATCGGAGCCTTCCAATTGCAGCAACGAAAGTTGGCAGAAATGGTTACTGAAATTACAAAAGCTCAACTTCTTAACTGGCGTTTGGGCGTTTTGATGAATGAAGGGAGAGTTACTCCCCAACAGGTAAGTATGGCAAAACGTAACGCCTGTGAGATAGCTACTACTATTTGCCGTGATGCCAGGCAGATGCTTGGAGGTATGGGTATTACCGGTGAATACCCCGTTATGCGGCATATGATGAATCTGGAAAGCGTAATCACATACGAAGGAACCCACGACATTCATTTACTCATCACCGGGATGGATGTTACCGGTTTTAATGCGTTTAAATAAATTTAATCTTCTCTGATGGCTATTGAAAAAGTTTCTGTAATAGGTGCCGGTACGATGGGTAATGGAATTGCCCATGTTTTTGCCCAGGCAGGCTTTAATGTAACCCTGATTGATGTAAGCCCTGGCCAGTTGGAACGGGCATTGGGTACTATTGCAAAAAATGCCGACAGGCAGGTAGCTAAAAACCTGCTTACCGAAGATCAGAAAAAGGCCTTACTCGCTCACATTAAAACCAGTACCGATATGCGTGGCGGAGTTAGCGATGCCCAATTGGTAGTGGAAGCGGCCACAGAAAATGAAACCCTGAAATTGGAAATTTTTAAACAACTGGATGAAGCTGCCCCTGCCGGTTGCATACTGGCTACCAATACCTCCTCCATTTCCATCACTAAAATTGCAGCCGCTACCTGGCGCGCCGGAGATGTTATTGGGATGCATTTTATGAACCCGGTGCCGGTTATGAAACTGGTTGAAATAATTAATGGTTATGCCACTAAAAAGGAAGTAACTGAAACCATTATAAGCCTCTGCGAAAAGCTGGGAAAAACTCCCTGCGAGGTGAATGATTATCCCGGGTTTGTAGCCAACCGGATCCTGATGCCGATGATTAATGAGGCTATTTATTCCTTGTTTGAAGGCGTTGCGGGAGTAAACGAAATTGATACGGTAATGAAGTTGGGTATGGCACATCCCATGGGGCCCTTGCAACTTGCCGATTTTATTGGGCTTGACGTTTGCCTTAGTATTTTACGGGTTTTACACGATGGTTTCGGAAATCCAAAATATGCACCCTGTCCCCTATTGGTAAATATGGTTACGGCAGGTAAATTGGGAGTTAAATCAGGCGAAGGTTTCTACTCCTACACGGCAGGAAGTAAGGAATTGGTGGTGAGCCCAACTTTTAAAAAGTTTAAGTAAAATACGAATCCGCATAAGATTTCAAGTTGCATTTTTGGCGGAAACGGATTTTTCTATTTATTTTTTCTTACCTGAATTACGTTTCTTCACCAGGTCATAAGAATCAGTGATCATCTGTTTTACGGATTTTGCCGAAATGCTGCTATTTAATTCGATCGTATTCCAGTGCTTTTTATTCATATGATAACCGGGGAATACTGCTTCCGGAAATTCTTCCCTTAATAAAATGGCTTTTTCCGGATCGCATTTTACGTTCAGCCTTCCCGGGGTTTCATCTAACGCCAGTAGCAGGAAAATTTTTCCTCCAACCTTAAACACCAGCGTGCCTTCCCCAAATGGAAAACTTTCTTCTACATCCGAAAGCTTTATCGCCCAGTCTCTGACCATTTCAATATCCATATTTCTGTTCGATCTTTAAAAAATTACACCCCACTCTTTTAATTTTACTATACCCGGATTACGGTGAAATCCCATTTAGCCAATAAAGGTTCCAAATTACGAAATTGGACTCTTCCAAATTTCCTCCCATACAAAGCTGTTCTATTATTAGCCCTGAAAAGAAAGCCCAAAAAAAGCCCACATTGCTGTGGGCTTATGTATCATCTTGTTTTTAATAATTATCTCAGAACAGTAACATCCTTTTTAATGGTCACTACTTTATTATCTATAAGTGTAAACTTACAAACTGCATAGTATGTGCCATCAGGAACGGGTTTCCCTTTGTAGGTACCATCCCAGGTATTGTTATAATTCTTGTTTTCATAAACCGTATTTCCATATCGGTTAAACACCTGCACGCTTACATTCTTCAGGCAGGCATTACTGCGATAAACCATCCAGTAATCGTTAATACCATCGCCGTTTGGTGTGAAGGCATTACGAACCTCAATACAAATAGGAATAACGGTAACGGTTACCGTATCGGTAGCTTCACAACCCTGCTGGCTAATACCGGTGAGGGTATAAGTGGTTGTTTCACTGGGCGAAGCAACCGGGTTTGAAATAGTAGCGGAGCTCAGTCCGGTGGCGGGCGACCACAAATACGATACGATAGGTGATGTACCGGAGGAAGTTAGTGTTGTTGCATCTCCAATAATAATAGTTACCGGCTCTCCGGCATCCACTTCAAACGGAGGAAGCAGGGTAACGGTTACCTGACTTTGCGTTTCGCACAACAGGCTGTCCTGAACCGTAACGGTATGGTTACCGGCACCATTTACGGTAAATACATTGGTTTCATTCTGAAGTTCACTATCGTCAATCCCCATGGAGAAAGGTGAAATACCCTGGGTGGTTGTAACCGTTATGGTAGCTGTTTGAGTACAAGGAACCTGCTCAACCGCTGTAGTAAACTTGACCGTATCCACAAAAATATTCACATGTGCGGTATCGACACAACCAAAGCTATTGCTTCCAATCAATTGATAATTTCCTGATTGGCTCACAGCAGAAGGGTTAGCCACTGCAGCACCTCCAATGGTCCAGTTAGCAGTGATACCGATCATATTATACAGAGAGTTTAAATCAATGCTGGTAGACTGGCAAATCATGGCCGAAGTATCTCTGAAATTAGGAGCAGCTACTACGGTAAGTTTGGTGGTATCGGCACAGGTGGCAGCACCCGAACTGGTAGTATCGGTAGCAATAACGGTATATACATAAGTGCCAGGCTGTGTGGGAGCAACTACCTGAGTTGGGTTTTGCAAAGTACTGCTGAAGCAATTCGGACCAGTCCAGGCATACGTAGCATTTTCAATGAAATCGCTTCCCAGGTTAAAGGTTCCACCTGCGCAAACCGGGCCGGTATTGGTTGCATTGGTGGTACAAACCACATCGCAACTGGTGGATCCGGTACCCCCAATTTGCTGATACGTAATGGTACCAGGCTGGTTACTATAATTGGTTACCAGCAGCAGATAGAACTGACCCGGTTGGCCATTGGCAATATTAATTTCTTCTGTACCTGCAGCGGAGTAGCTACAATCCACAATGTTTGCAGCAGCAACCCCATTACATGCGGCGGCGAGATCGTTAAATGGCCCCCACAATACAAAGTCCACATCAATTAAACTACCCGATAAATTATGCTGTTGAACCTGGATAGCAATATCTCCGGCATTTTGAATTTGTAAATAATAATAAGTAGGATTGGGGATAGTGTATAGGCAGCCATAAGGGCCTGAACCATTAGTATTTGGTTGTCCTGTAATATTAGGCACAGTAAACGGAGCAGAAGTACAGAATGGCAATGCGGTAGAACAGTCAGAAGCCGGCGGCGGTGGCGGTGGAATGGCAGCGCAAATACCAAAGGCGCCGGGGTTATTATTACCATAAGTCCAGAAACGAACCCAAACGGTATCGCCGGGATTCAGGTTATTGGCATTGATGGCGGGCATTCCGTTTCCTGCTCCATCATCGTTACAGGTTACGAGTGTCATGTTATCGCAAGTGCCGGTATAGAGCGCCATACCTCCATCGGTTACATCAATCCGGTTTGTAGAGATGAGGATTGAACCGGAGCAGGGCACAACCGCTTTAAACCAAACATCGCCTCCCTGGTAGTTGGCACAACCAGGTGCGGGAATACCGGCACCGGAAGTGGGTGATGCAGAGAAGGTAGAATAGGTTGCAAAATTGCAGTTACCGCCCTGGTCTACATAGAGATCGAATGCGTTGCATGGATCATCATTAGCAGGAGCCGGAGGCGCAGCTTTTACGCATATATTAAAAGTACCCGGGTTATCGTTACCATATTCCCAGAACCGGATCCAAATCGTATCTCCCGGTGTAAGCCCCGTACGTACAATCATTGGCATCAACCCATTCGGGCTGTCATCATCATCACATTCAATCAGGGTAAGGTTATTACAATCACCCGAATAAATGGCCATTCCGCCATCTGTAATAACGCCGGTATTGGTATTCACAATAATACCCCCTGTAGCAGGAACCACGGTTTTAAACCAAACATCACCTCCCTGGTAATAGGCGCAACCCGGAGCAGGCACTCCCGCAGATGAGGTAGCGCTTTGGGTAGTGAATGTCTGGTAACTGCAGGTATCCAGGGAAGGCATGAATATAGCCCCGCATGGATCATCATTCGCAGGAGGAGGTGGGGGAACACCTACGCAAACATTAAAGTTGGCGCCATCGGTAGTGGTAGTGGTGGTCCATACCCGTACGAAGTATGTACTTCCATTTGTAAGTCCACTGATACTATAGGTATTTCCTGTAAAGCATCCTTTAGAAACCAGGCTTCCGCAGGTTCCTTCATACACTTCAGAAGCCAGGAAGGTGGCAGCACCGGTAACATTCAGGAAAGAAATATTATGATAAGGAGATGTTGCCACAAAGCTGAACCAGCTATCATCATTTGCGCCGGCAGGTGAACAGGTTGGAGTAGGAACACCTGGCCCCGAAGGGAGCGCTGCAACTGTAGTGCCGGCCGTAACGGATGTGCAACTCATATCCGGATTCACGGTTAATGAAATGGCCCCAGTACAGGTATCATTAATGGGAGGGGGTGGTGGTACAGATGCACAGATTCCAAAGGTTCCGGGGTTGTCGTTTCCATATTCCCAGAAACGAACCCAAAGGGTGGTGCCGGGTGTTTGACCCGCCACGGTTATTTTGGGCATTAGTCCATTGGGGCTGGAGTCATCATCGCATGCCAACTGGGTAAGGTTATTACAATCTCCAGAATAAATGGCCATTCCACCATCTGTTATTACTCCCTGGATGCAATCTACAACTACAGCGCCACCGGATGGAACAGTAACGGTAAACCAAACATCTCCTCCCTGATAATTGGCGCAACCTGGTGCAGGGTAACCCTGGGTAGCAGTTGCCCCATCTGTATAATGGGTTTCGTAGGTGCAGGTAGCGTTAACCGGAAGGGATATCGCATCGCAGGGTTCATCGTTAGTGGGTGGAGGCGGAGGAATGGAAGCACAAATTCCAAAAGTCCCGTTATTATCGTTTCCATATTCCCAGAACCGGACCCAGAGCGTTTCACCCGGCGTCAGGCCGGTTAAAGTAATCTTAGGCATCAGCCCGTTGGGGCTTGAATTATCATCGCAGGCAACTTCCGTTAAGTTGTTGCAATCGCCAGAATAAACAGCCATGGCTCCATCTGTAACCACCCCTGTCTGGCAATCTAATACGATTGAACCTTCGGCAGGAACGGTTACGGTAAACCAAACATCTCCACCCTGGTAGTTGCCACAACTGGGTGCAGGATAACCCTGGGTAGCGGTAGCTCCTTCATTATAAAATGTTTCGTAGGTGCAGGTAGGGTTAACCGTTAGGGGTATCGCATCGCAGGGTTCATCATTTGTGGGAGGCGGTGGAGGGGTGGAAGCACAAATTCCAAAGGTTCCGTTTCCGGTTCCGCCGTATGCCCAAATCCTTACCCAAATAGTTTCACCTGGCGTTAAATTGCTTAATGAAATTTTAGGCATAAACCCATTGGGGCTCGATAAATCATCGCAGGCCAACTCAGTTAGGTTATTACAGTCGCCGGAATACACCGCCATATCGGCATCGGTCATTTCACCCTGGATACAATCCAGGATTACAGCCCCTCCGGCTGGTACAGTTACCGTAAACCAGATATCACCACCCTGGTAATTGGCACAGGTAGGATCGGGATAACCCTGAGTAGCGGTGGCTCCTGCATTGGTATATGTTTCATATACACAGGTAGGGTTAACCGTTAGCGGTATTGCATCGCAAGGCTCATCATTTGGGGGTTGTGCAAACACAGTTCCGGCAAATAAAAGCATCGAAAAAACAAGCACCGTTTGTAATACCGTCCTAAATGAAATAGTAGGTAAAAATTTATTCATTTGCATTGTATTAATATTAACCAGTTGAGGATTGGGTTTATAGGAAGGTTATTTTTTCTTTAAATCTACGATGAGAGAAACCTCATGTGCACCTGTTCCTCCGGAATACACACTGATTGGGGCTTCATAATAATCGTAGGAATAAGACAGGCGAACGCGTTGAAGCATCTTAAACCCTGCCTGAAGGCTCCAGGACTGCTTTACCCTCCAATCCAGGCCCCACCATATTTTATCCTGATAATCGCAGCGGGCACCAAAATCAAATTCGGAGGGAGAATGAGCAATAACCCGGGCCATGGCATTGGGAATAATATAAATATTATCACCCGCCTGGATGCGGTAACTACCGGTGAAAACAAAATGGCGGTACAACCGACCCGATTCTTTGGCGTTCGGAACATTGGCCAATTCCAATTTCGATTGAATCAACTGGCTAACGGCAGCGCCCACCGAAAGTTTTTCGTTTGTCCAGTAAACACCGGCCCCTGCATCAATACCCAATTTCTTATCCTTCCCGCCCAATAAGGGATCATTGGGGCCGAGTGCATCTGCGATTTTACTTTTATCAACCGCATATTGCAACCCCCTTACTTCAAGGCCTAAACCCAATTTACTGTTAGCGCCGGTTTTTACATGATAGGAGTATCCTAACTGAATACCCGTGCGGCTGGTAGGGCCGGTTTCATCCCGGTATATATATGCAGAAATTCCGGCATTCAGTTTGTTGAGCGCGAAATCACCAAATAACATATAGGTAGTTGGGTTACCGGGAAAACTTGACCACATATTGCGGTAAGCAAGCCCAACCTTACTTTGTTCTGTAATCCCCGCAGCGGCCGGATTGTACATGGCATTATGCTGCATGTACTGGCTCATGAAGTGAAGCTGCTGGCTGTATCCAACACCGGTTAAAATCAGCATTAGAAAAAGAAGGTAGAATTTTCTCATTTTCGAAATTTGAAGTGGCTAAAATTACTATTTATTTAACAACCTGCCTCAGGGGCACTAAAAATATTTATGTTATTCAACGACTTGAAAATTTAGTTGAAGATCTTGCAATCGATGAACTACTTCATCATAATAACTCAATGGTATAGAGGCATTAATCTTACAAAATAGCTGCATTTCCTGGCCAACAATTTTTGCACGAACCTGCTTTAATAATTGCATTACTTCGTTTTGGCGCAGATAGGGAAATTCAATAATAATATTAACAATTACAGGCATTTGCACAATTGGGATCGTTTGCAAAACAAGCGCTGCGGAAGTTTTATAGGCTTTTATTAATCCGGGTATACCCAACTGGGTGCCTCCAAAATATCGAACTACTACTACCCCGCAATCTTTTATTTTGCGGCTATCGATTTGCCCCAGGATAGGCCTTCCGGCAGACCCGGATGGTTCGCCATCATCGCTCACCCTGAAATCATCGCCTGAAGTACCTATCCGGAAGGCAAAACAATAGTGACTGGCTTTAGGATGCAGAGACTTTATCTCCTGCAGTTTCATTTTAAAATCCTCGCGGTTTCCAATAGGAAAGGCAAAAGCAATAAACCGGCTTCCCCGGTCTTTAAATTCCGCCATCCCATCCGAACCAATCGTATCAAAATAGTATGCCTTTATATCCCTTTCCATCTATTTCTTCAAATTTTGATAAACGTAAATGCGGTCCCGGCCCCACACTTTTAATGCAATAGGATCCAATCCCGGCACCGGGGCGGGTAAACCTTTATGTAAATATTTTTCCTGGGAAACAATTTGACGGATTTCATCAAAGCAGCCCAAAGAAATAAACTGGTTTAATAGGTTAGCCCCTCCCTCCACCAAAAGCGACTGGATATTTCGCTGATAAAGCAGACCGCATAAATAAGTTAGCAGGTTCTCTTCTTCAGGCATCTTTACAAAAAGCAGGTTACCTTCCTCATTATGCAGGATCTGGTTGAGGATAATTGTGGGCGCAGCATGATTGTAAATTTTGGCAGTGCGGGGAATGGCTAATTTCTTATCTATAAAAATCCGCACCGGGTTCTTCCCAGTCCAATGCCTTACGGTAAGTTCCGGATCATCAACCCGGACCGTATTGGCTCCCACCAGGATGGCTTGCTCTTCGCTTCGCCAGCGGTGAACCTGCTGGTCTGTTATCAAATCTGAAATTTTTGTTTGTTTCCCTTTAACTGAAAGAAACCCGTCGGCGGATTCAGCCCATTTTAAAAGGATGAAGGGCCGTTTATGCTGATGAAAACAGAAAAACCGCCGGTTTAGGAATTTACATTCCTTCTCCATCACCGGAATTGTTACTTCCACCCCTGCATCTTGTAACTGCTTTACTCCCGCCCCATTTACCTCGGTAAAGGGATCTACACATCCGATAACCACCCTGGGGATCTTATGCATAAGAATTAATTGGGTGCAGGGCGGAGTTTTTCCATAATGCGCACAGGGTTCGAGGGAAACATACAAGGTAGCATGGGCTAACAGGTGCTTCCATTCGGATGGAACATTTTGAATGGCCTCCACTTCGGCATGCGGGCCTCCAAATTGGCGGTGATAGCCCTCCCCTATTATCTTTCCCTCATGCACAATCACGGCACCCACCAGGGGGTTGGGAGCCACATTACCCAATCCCTTCTCTGCCAGTTGAAGGCAGCGTTGCATATAACATTCATGCTCCTGCATACTGTAAAAATAGCGATCGAAAAATAAACTTAAGTTTGTCCCCTGTTATTAAAAAAGGCATATCGGAATTTTCTGGAGGTATTGAGCAGCCTGTATCCCCCTGGTGAAGCAGAGGCCATAACCCGGTTATTGTTTCACTTTTATGGGGGTGGGGATAAATCCGATTTCATCCGGGACCCTCAAAAAGAGATTTCCCCCGAAGTACAAAAGAAATTAAATGAAGCGCTTATTAAATTATTGGAACATGAGCCGGTTCAATATATTATGGGAGCGGTGGATTTTTGCGGATTAAAATTGTCGGTATCCGGAGCGGCCCTCATCCCAAGGCCCGAAACAGAAGAATTAGTCTGGAAAATTATTCATTCGATTTCCCCGGAAAAAAAGGAAAGGATTTTGGATATCGGAACGGGAACCGGGTGCATCCCCATCAGCATAAAATACCACCGGCCATTAACCCGGGTTTATGCCATCGAAAAGAGCGAATACGCCTTATCGTTAGCAATGGAAAATTCGGATAAATTGAATCTGCCTGTATTGTTCCGGCAAATGGATTTCCTGTTGGAAGAAAATTGGAAATCCCTGGGGCAATTTGATGTACTCATCAGCAACCCGCCCTATATTTCCCAATCAGAAATATCGACCCTCGATCCAAATATAGTACAGCATGAACCCCATTTGGCCTTATTTGTTCCAGACAGCGATCCGCTCCTGTTTTATAAGAAAATAGCACAATTTTCCATCCACCATCTGGCAGAAAACGGAAATATCTGGTTGGAAATAAATAGTGATCTGGCCAATGAAACCCGGGCGATATTTTCGCCGGAAGATTACACAACGGAATTATTAAAAGACGCTTTTGATAATTACCGGTTTCTTCACGTTACTCGTCGCTTCCGGTAACCGTTGCCGAAGTGGTGGCTCCTAATCTCCGGGCTGCCTTCATTACCTTCACCACTTCTCCCCATTCCGTCATAGCGTCAGCGTTAATTACCACCGCCGGTTTGATGCTGTCCCCTTCATGAATGTACTTGCTCAGTTCGGGAAGCAGTGAGTCTGCAACTATTTTCTTTGATCCGATATAAAATTGTTTTTGTTTATCCACGCTTACCACCACACTTTGTTTTTGCTTGGTATCGCTCTTCGCTTTGGGCACACTCATCTTTATCACATTCGGATTGGCGAGGGTGGATATCATCAGGAAGAACATCAGCAGGATGAACAGGATATCATTCAACGGACCTGTATCCACCTCTCCATGCGATTCCCTGAATTGTGCTTTTCTCAGATTCATGATTAGCGTGTGGGTTCCTGTAATACGTCAATAAACTCGCTGCTGGCAGCTTCCATCCGATTGGCCGTACGGTTGATCTGGCTATCCAGGTAACTATAACCGAGGTATGCCAGCATTCCAATAATGAGGCCGGTGGCAGAAGTAATGAGTTTTATATACATCGCATCGGCAATCTGGCTAATGGAGGGGTTGCTGATGGTGGCAAACTCTTTCAACAGTATAACCAGCCCAACAATGGTACCTACAAATCCAAATAAGGGGGCAATCCGGGCAATCACCTGCAAAATGGCCAGGTTTTTCTCCATTTTATACATTTCCAGTTTACCTACAATACCCATGCTGTTCTCAATGGCATCAATGGGTTTTCCGATACGCTGAATCCCTTTATCAATCATACGGGCAACCGGATTGTTGGTATTCTTAGCCAGACTCCTGGCGGCCGTAATATTTCCACTGGTAATATGATCGCGAATGATTGACATAAAATTTTCATCCATCTTAGATGCTTTGCGCACCACCAGCAGCCTTTCAATAAAAAAGTAAACAGCCAATGCAAATAATATTCCCAATGGAATCATCAATGGGCCACCCTTAGTTAACAGGCTCCAGACCGATTCAACTTTAGCCGTTCCTGCCGCTGCATTCACTGCGGCAGCGCTATCAACCTGTAAAAAAATATCAAACATGTAAACTCAATTTGCGAAATGATTATATAAATTCCGGCACGATTGGAGTTGCAATAAAGAAAACAAAAACCGCAACTCCGCTTAAGGTTCTGTTAATCTTGTAATTTCTATTCCCTGTTTGCCCCTTCGGGAGTGAACGGGGGAACGCATACACTCCAGTATTCGCAGGGCTCTTCAAAAGGATTGCTGTATTTAACCCGACTTCCCTTTTTAACGAGAATACTTTGTCCTTCCGTTAATAAAATCTCTTTACCATCTACCTCAATTTGTTTTCTTCCTTTACTCACCAGGGTAAATTCATCAAACAATGGATTTTGGTGGGGTTCGCTCCAACCCGGAGGTGCCATCATGTGGGCAATGCTCAGGTTGCCGCCATCCTCCGATAGTTTTCCAAAATGCTCCTCAATAGTTTTATGATCACCGGTGGGAATCCGCACCGGTTTATCCTGCTTAATAAATGGCATCTCTTATTCTGCATGCAATTGCTGCATACTCATTAGTTGTTTTATGGTTTTTTCCATTCCATCGCTGCTTCCATCCAGGAATATCACATTCCCTTTTCCAAATTCTGCAAAGTTCTTAATGGCCTCTACCCACATGCTAAACAGGATCACATTGGTATCGAGGTTTGCCTGTTTCATTTCCGTAGCAGCCATGGTCATCCCTTTGGCAACTTCCTCTCTAAATAAGGCTACCCCCTGGCCACGCAATTGTGCGGCCTGCCTTTCGGCCTCGGCGGCAATTTTTATCGCATTCCCTTCCGCTTCTGCCGTTTTGGTTTTTGTGATGAGTAACGCCTGCCCCTCGTTTTCAGCCGCCGCCTTCAGGTTGTTACTTGCCACTACCTTACTCATGCTGGTCATTATCACTTCATCAAAGGTGATATCATTAATCTGGAGGTCTTGCAAATGATATCCCCATTCTTCCAAACTCAAATCCACATGCTCTTTTACAAATTCTACTATATCCCTTCTTAATCCGAGAATCTCAGATTGCCTGCGTGTGGCTACAAAAGCCCTGATGTTTCCTTCAATGGTACGCACCAACGCCTGCATCAGGTCTTTATCGCTGATAAATTTAAAAGCCACCTTTTGAATGGTTTCTTCATGCTCATTTTGTACTGAATAAAGCAGCATCGATTTAAAATACACATTGGCCTGATCGATGGTAACGGCCTGAAATTCCAATTCAACCGAACGGTTCTGAATGCTCACTCTTTTATAAATCTGTTCCAAAAGCGGAATTTTAAAATTCAACCCCGGCCTCAGGATACGCTGGTATTTACCAAACATGGTTACCACCCCAATATACCCCTGGTTAATGGTCACAAAACTTCCAACAAATACAATTAATAAAATGACCAGCCACCAATAATCTCTGATATATTCCATGATTTCAAAATTTTCGGAAAGATAAGTTTATTTCTCCTTAGCCTTCGCTTCGTTCTTCCCAGATGGCAGCCAGGTGTATCAGGGTTTGAGTAGCTTTCTCCATATCATCAATTCCTATCCACTCCAGTTTGCTGTGGATGTTTTGCATGCCGGTAAAAATATTGGGACAGGGCAGACCCATATAACTAAGCCTGCTTCCATCTGTTCCACCCCGGATACTTTCTGTTTTTACCTTCATTCCTGCGCGTTCGATCGCTTCTTTGGCATTCGCTACCACCTGGGGGTATTGATCCAGTACCATTTTCATATTCCGGTATTGTTCCTGTTGTGTATATTCCAGGCTTGTACCGGGATACTTTTTCACCACTGCCTCTGCATGTTGTTTTAGCCGGAGATGATGATCTGCCAATCTGGACGTATCAAAATCGCGCACAATAAAGGAAGCGCTGGCCCTTTCTGCAATTCCGCCTATCGATACCGGGTGCACAAATCCCTCCATTTTCTCTGTTGTTTCGGGGCTCCATTCATTCTTGGGAAGGGTAGCCAAAATTTCACCCACAATTTTTAGGGCATTCACCAATTTATTCTTGGCATATCCCGGGTGGGCAATTACTCCATTAACAATAAGGGTGGCGGCATCTGCCGAAAAAGTTTCATCTTCGAGGTACCCTTCTTCACCCCCATCGAGGGTATAGCCAAAATCGGCAGCCACCTTTTTCATATCAATTTTGGCAGTGCCTTTTCCCACTTCCTCATCCGGGGTAAATACGATCCGGATATCTCCATGTTTTATGCCCGGGTGTTCCACCAGGAACCGGGTGAACTGCATGATGATGGCTACGCCCGATTTATCATCTGCTCCAAGCAATGTTTTTCCACTGGCCGTAATAATATCCTTTCCCAAATGATTTTTAAGATAGGGAGAATTGGAAAGGGAAAGCACCTGGGTTGTATCATCGGGGAGAATAATATCCTTCCCGTCGAAATTCTGATGCAAAATAGGTTTCACATTTGTTCCGCTGCAATCAGGGGCCGTATCAACATGGCTGCAAAAACAAATAACCGGTACTTTTTTAGCCGTGTTTGCCGGAATGCTGGCATAAACATAACCGAACTCATCCGTTTCAACCTGAGTAAGTCCAAAACCACGAAGTTCATCAGCCAGTAATTTTGAAAGTTCTTTTTGTTTTTCGGTGGTCGGGAAGCGTTCACTCTCCGGGTCGCTCTGTGTATCCATAGCAACATAGCGCATGAATCTGGAAGCCAGGTCGCTTTTATCAATATCAAACCGCATAACCATAAAATTTTTGCCCTAAAATTAAAAAAGCAGCGCGAGGGCTGCTTTACTTTTCTTTTTACAAAATTATTTCTACCAGTTCTATATCAAATATCAATTCTTTGCCGGCCAGGAAATGGTTGGCATCCAGCACCACCACATCGGGTTTCACTTCCAATACCACAACCGGAAAAGGTTGCCCCTGCTGGTTACTGAGGGAAAGTTGCATTCCCGGTTCCAGTTTCATATCAGCGGGCACATTCTCTGCCGGAAAATTGATGATCGCATCATCGGAGCGATCTCCATAGCCATCAGCCGGAGCAATTTGGATGGTCTTTTTATCGCCCACATTCATTCCCGGAACGGCTGCATCAAAGCCTTTAATCATTTGCCCTGCGCCAACAGTAAATTCCAGCGGTTCGCGGCCTGCAGATGAATCAAATTGTTCGCCGGAACTGAGTTTCCCTGTATAATGTACCTTTACGGTATCGCCACTTTTAGCTGCTGCCATGTTTACTTTTTTTTCCGGGAATATCCGGTAGTGATGAAAGGGCACAAAGTAAATGATAAATGTCGGAAAGGAATGAAAAGATTTCCGCAATTTCGCCCCATGAGAATTTTCATATCAGTATGGGTGCTGTGCTTAAGTTCGTTCTCTTGTGTACATTCTCAAAAAATAACATTAAACAACCGGGTAATTCCGGGTGCGGAGCGAACTGAAACTTATTTTCCTCTGCTTCAAAAAAAACGGGTGGCCGTGTTTGCCAATCAAACCAGTCTCGTTGGATCTTGCCACCTGGTTGATACCTTATTGCAAAGTGGGATCCGGGTGGTAAAAATCTTTGGCCCCGAACATGGGTTTAGGGGAAATGCAGATGCAGGAGAAGAGGTCTCGAACAGCCGCGACAAAAAAACCGGATTGCCCATAATCAGCCTGTACGGAGATCACAAAAAACCTTCGATTGCTGATTTAGCGGATGTAGACGTCGTATTATTTGATATCCAGGATGTAGGGGTTCGATTTTATACCTATATCTCTTCCCTTCAATACCTGATGGAAGCCTGCATTGAGCAGCATAAACCCTTACTCATTCTCGACAGGCCTAACCCGAACGGATTTTATGTGGACGGGCCGGTATTAGATACCGTCTTCCGGAGTTTTATCGGGATGCAACCCATTCCCATCGTTTATGGCATGACGATAGGAGAATATGCCCTGATGCTTACCGGAGAAAACTGGCTTTCTGAAAAAGCCAATATCATTAATGCCTATAATGTAAATACCCAACCCACCGCCGATACTCCCTTTCATGTTATGGTGTTGAAATGCAAAAACTATAACCATACAACAAAATACCGGCTACCCATTCCTCCTTCTCCTAATCTGAAGGACATGAAAAGCATTTACCTCTACCCCTCTACCTGCTTTTTTGAAGGCACGGTACTAAGCGAAGGCCGGGGTACAAGCCGCCCCTTCCAGGTGTTCGGATATCCGGGTTATCCAAAGAATTTGTACAGTTTCACGCCCATGCCCAATGAAGGAGCAAAAACGGGAAAATGGTTTAATCAAAAGTGCTACGGATGGCAAATTGAGGGATCTGAGGAGGAAATTCTGAAACGGCTCCACGGAAAAATTCAATTGCATTATTTATTGGAAGCCTACCAATTATTTCCCGTCAAAGACAGTTTTTTCCTGAAAAATAAATTTATCAATAAACTGGCAGGAAGCAGTCTGCTGGCCCTTCAGGTAAAGGAAGGGAAAACAGAATCAGAAATCCGGAAAAGCTGGGAGCCGGCCTTGAATGAATTCAAAAAGATCAGGAAAAAATATTTATTGTACGATGATTTCGAATAAGGATGAACGTGAGAAAAAGTTTTGAAGAATTGAGGATTGTATTTATGGGGACTCCCGAATTTGCCGTGGCTTCTCTAAAGGCGCTTTTGGATGCCGGGGGGCATGTGGTTGCCGTGGTAACCGCACCCGATAAACCGGCGGGCCGGGGAATGCAGATTAAGAAAAGCCCTGTTAAAGTGTTTGCCGAATCACAGGGGCTAACCATTTTGCAACCTGAAAAATTACGTTCGTCTGCATTCATAGAACAACTAAAGGCATTAACCCCCGACCTGAATGTGGTGGTGGCCTTTAGAATGCTTCCCGAAGTAGTATGGAGCCTTCCTCCGTTGGGCAGCATCAACCTGCATGGCTCCTTATTACCTCAATACCGGGGAGCCGCACCTATTAACTGGGCCATCATTAATGGTGAAAGCCAAACGGGTGTTACTACATTCAGGTTAAGCCATCAAATTGATACAGGCGATATCCTGGACTCAGAGATAATTGATATTCCTAACCAGGAAACAGCGGGCGAACTGCATAACCGAATGATGCCTATTGGAGCTGCTTTATTGGTGAAGACCCTCAAGGGTCTGGCCAACGGCAATCTTACCCCGCATCCTCAATCATTTGAAAGCAGCCAAAAGCATGCACCCAAAATTTTTAGCGCCGATTGTGAAATAAAATGGAACCAGGATTCCCGAAATGTTTACAACCTGATCCGTGGACTGTCGCCCCATCCCGGTGCATTCACATTTGTGGATGGTAAAAAATGCAAAATACTTTTAGCTGAATACGATAGTTCAACCCTGGATGGCACCCCGGGCTCCTATGTAACCGATAAAAAGACATTTTTAAAATTTGCCTGTGCAAAAGGGAGCATTCAGGTATTACAACTTCAAATGGAAGGAAAAAAGGTAATGGCTGTTGCCGACTTCTTACGAGGTTACCATTTTAAATAAATTCATTCCAAAAAAATATCGGCGAATTTCGATACTACTATAAGTTGGCTCCTTAATAATTGATTACGCAATCAAAACTATCGGAACTAACCCCCAATTCACTGGCTCCGGCATTACTCAGTCGCAGGATCATACCTGCATTTTGCTTCAAATCAGGAATAAGATCAAGTACCCGCGCATAAATGACTTTGTTATTTATTGTATTGGTAATTTTCACAATAGCGCCGGCAGGCACTGTATTAGAAAGGCAATAATATTTCCCATCCTCCCAGCCGCTTGTACTTTTAAAAATTCCGGATTGCCCTTTTTCCTCTATTACATCACGGTTATTTATCTGTTGGTTATAAATAGTTTTAAAATTAGATAAAGTCCCTTCCGATTTTATCACCCTCACAGGCATTGGGTTGGTGGATTCAGGAGATTTAGTTTCCTTAGAGACCGTTTCTTTCACCGGTTCTTCCTTTTTAGAAATGAGAGCGGGTGATTTTTCAGGTGCTGACAGCACGGGTTCAGGTTTATTCTTTTCCACTTCCTCAACTGCCACCTTTTCCGGAATAGCAGATGGGTTATTGCTATATCCTACAATAAGATTCATTCCTTCACTTAAACCATCTCCAGTAAGATCATTCCATTTCCGAATATCATCGAGGGTAACGCCCGGGTACATTTTACTAATTCGATAAAGAGTTTCCTTTTTTTCCACCTTATGATACATGGGATACTTACCTTTTTCGGTCGGCTTTGTTACCGCTGTTTTATTTCCTACCGGTTCCGGCTTACTTTCCGGTTCTTTAACAAGTTCCGGTGTTTTGCCTACCGGAGGAAGCGGATCCATGTGGGTCTTGGTAGGGATCTTGATGATCTGTCCCAATTCCAATCCTTTGTTTACAGGGATATTATTAAACTCGGCCAATTCCCGGGGGTGTACATTATATTTCCTGGCCAGTGAATAAAGCGTCTCTTTGGGCTGAACCTTATGTGATATTTGTGCACCCGCAAAAAAGGGGATGAAAAATAACAGCAGGAAAAGAAATTTCATAGCTAAAAATTATCTTGTAAAGGTGTTGCAAATATACGGTTTGCCGCTTCTTTACATGTTAAGAATCCGCCACTCCTTTGGATAATAATTATTGACCCGGTTGGGCAACACTTTGGCCCAACCAAGCGGCAGGTGGTTGTAAGTCAGAAGTTTCCACCCCGGCGTTGCATCCAATTCAAAATTTTGCCGGCGAAGGTATTGCAATGCGTTCTCCCGGTTCAGGTTAATTTTTGGAAAATGGGAATGCAATTGCCAGCTCATGGCCAGGGCGTGATGAGGAATAAGTTCTCCCTGCTTCATTTCGCCAATAACTGTTCCCGCCTGTTTTACAAAGAACATTCCAAGCGCCCATTCCAGGAATGAAAGATACCGGGAAGGGAATGTCACCTCCTTACCGGCATAGCTATACAGCGAATATCCATCAGCGTTAGAAACAAAATCCTGAATTTCAGAAATTGTTTTTGGGGACGTAAGTCCAATTTTCTTTTTCCCTTTAAAAAATAAGGGAGATCCCATTCCTTCTTTCTTAAATGCCGCCATAAAAAATCCTTCTCCCTTCAGTTTATCTGGATAGAACCTGTACCCGAAGCAACCCTCCGAATGGGTTTCCACAATATTCCAATTTGCTGTAATGTTAATTCTTACCGGCTCTAATCCCTGATCGCGGGCAAGCCAATTTCCAATTTCCTCATTCTCTTTCTTCGAAAATGAACAGGTTGAATACACTAAATACCCACCTGGTTTTAATGCCGGTAGGCTTTGTTCGAGGATCCGTTTCTGCCGGAGGCTGCAATGATCTACTTGGTTTAAACTCCATTGGGAGATGGCATCCTCATCCTTCCGAAACAGTCCACTCCCACTGCATGGGGCATCCACAATTAAATAATCTGCAAAGGGGCCTGCGTCTCCATACCGGGAAGGATCTGATTGCGTAACAATCCCATTGCCAAAACCCCATTTTAGAATATTCTCCTGTAATACCCCCACTCTTGTTTTAATTACTTCATTACTTAATAACAGGGAGGTGGAATGAAGTAGAGATTGCAGCAGCGTTGATTTACCTCCCGGTGCTGCACACAAGTCAATGGCAATTTTTTCGGGTTCACCTGCACCCAGTTGGGTGAGAACCTGATGCAGAAACATACTGCTCGCTTCCTGCACATAATACCCGCCGGCATGGAAAACCGGATCGGAGGTAAAGGAAGGGCGTTCGGCCAGATAAAACCCATCTTCGCACCAGGGAATTCGTTCTGCATCTTTCAACTTTTCCTTACCTTCCCAATCTTTAAACGGATTTAACCGGATTGATACAGGAGGTATGCCTGTTGCATGCGCTCTTAAAAAATCATCTTCCCGGAAACCTTCAAGCCCGTGAAGAGATTCTATAAAATCAACTGGTAATATCTTTTGCAAGATTAAATTTGATATTTCCAAAAATACAAGCATCACATGAAACAATTATTCATCTTCATTTTCTGCCTCGGATTATTTAGTGAAGCCTGGGCACAAAATTTTCCTGACAGTTGGACAGACGGAAAGTATTACACTGTAAACGGTGCCAAAATTTATACGGTTACCGTGGGCCATGGTGCTCCCCTCTTTATCATCCCGGGAGGCCCGGGAGGGTCGCACCCCGGTTACCGCGGGCTCGACTCGCTTTCTGTAAACAGCAATATCCAACTGGTATATTTCGATGCTTTTGGAAGGGGAAAATCGGATACAGCCAAGGATGTAAAAGAATATACCATCCAGCGTGATATCGATGACCTGGAAGGGTTGCGGATTGCCATGCACTATGATAAGATTTCCGTATTGGGGCATTCTTATGGCTCGGTGGTGGCACAAGGTTATGCCATACAGCACCCCGACCGGGTTTCGCACCTCATTATAGCAAACGGGTTTCACAGTTACCTGATGTGGCAGGCAAATGACGATAACAGCAATCACGAAATAAAAACCAATTACCCCGAAGTGTGGGATACTTTAATGAAAGTACGGGAGAAAGGATATGTTTCACAAGACCCCATTCACCAGGAAATTTACGGCCAGGTCCCCTACGGATTTTTATATGCCTATAATCCCGATTATTTTTTAGCGAGGGGTAAGCGAAAAGCCTATCCCAATGCCTTCAACTCAAAACTTTATTACCAAATGGTGGGCAGAGATGGTGATTTCATCGTTGGAAATGAAATCGGAAACTTCGATTACCGGAAACAGTTAGCCGGGTTAAAAATGCCTGTACTCATAATTGCAGGACGTTACGACCGCGTGGCTGTTCCTTCGATGCAGGTGAAATACAGGGAATACTGTCCCCAGGCAAAATTTGTGATGTTTGAACACAGCGGTCACAATCCGCAGGTGGAGGAAAAACCAGCTTATTTTAAACTGCTGAAGGAGTTTCTTTCCCAATAATCAGGAGGCCTTTACTTCGGTAACCAGGTCCTGCAAAACTTTTTTGGCGTCGCCAAAAAGCATAGATGTTTTGGGTTGGAAGAAAAGTGCGTTTTCAATACCGGCATATCCCGGCTTCATACTGCGCTTATTAACAATTACATTCTTTGCCAATTCCACTTCCAGGATGGGCATCCCGTAAATGGGAGAAGCGGGATCATTTTTGGCTGCCGGGTTTACTACATCATTCGCACCCAGTACCAATACCACATCGGTGGTTTTAAACTCATCATTAGCCGCTTCCATTTCAAGCAGTTTATCATAACTAACATCCGCTTCTGCAAGCAATACATTCATGTGCCCGGGCATACGGCCGGCAACCGGGTGGATGGCATATTTCACTTCCACCCCTTTTTCAACCAGGGCTTTTTCCAACTCATGACAAACGTGCTGGGCCTGAGCCACGGCAAGTCCATAGCCTGGAACGATCATCACCTTATTTGCATAACTCAGCACCATGGCAGCGTCGCTAAGTGAAATTTCTTTGTACGCGCCTCCCTCCGATCCGGAAGAACTGGAGGAAGCTGCATTACCGCCAAATGAGCCAATCAATACATGTTTCAGGGAACGGTTCATGGCTTTACACATCAATATAGTAAGCAGGGTGCCTGCTGCGCCTACCAGGATACCTCCGGTAAGCATTACCTTATTATCGTACAGAAAACCTCCACAGGCGGCGGCTACCCCGGTAAATGAATTGAGCAAAGAAATTACTACCGGCATATCAGCCCCTCCAATAGGCATCACAAACAATACCCCGTATAAAAGGGAAGTGCAAAGAATAATATAAATCAGGAATGTAAGATGTGGATGGAATACCAACCAGGCTCCCATTCCAAGGGTTACAAAAAGTAAAATAAGGTTCAGGATATTTTGCCCGGGGAAATTAAAATCTTTAACCTTCCCATTCAGTTTTCCCCAGGCAACCATACTGCCGGCGAAGGAAACGGAACCAATAATTAACCCGAGTACAATAATCAAAACCGTATGGCTGATATTGGTTTCTTCATGGATATGTCCAAATTCAACGAGTGAAATCAAGGCCGCACAGGCGCCCCCCATACCGTTGAACATGCTAACCATTTCGGGCATGGCAGTCATCTTTACCTTTTTGGCAACGATGGTACCAATGATGGCGCCAATCAACAACCCACCAAAAATCCATTCATAATTATGGAGATAAACTCCGTTCCGGGGAAGAAATATGGTTCCAAAAATAGCAATGGCCATTCCCGCTGCGGCAATCAGGTTCCCTCTTCTGGCCGTAGCCGGGTGGGAAAGCATTTTAAGCCCTACAATGAAGGTTACCGAAGCGATGAGATAACAGATGGTGAGGATATGTCCGCCCATGAAGTAGTATTATTTCTTTTTTACTTTAAACATTTCCAACATCCTGTCGGTAACCACAAAGCCGCCCACTACATTCAGGGTTCCCAGTACCACGGCAAGGAAACCCAGGATAAGAGCCGGGTAATTTCCCGGATCGGCATTTCCCATTACGATGATGGCCCCAATAATAACCACCCCGTGGATGGCATTGGCGCCACTCATCAGCGGAGTATGCAATACACTTGGCACACGGCCTATCACTTCTATCCCAACAAAAATCATCAGGATTACGATATAAATTGTTTCCTGGTTTGAGGATATCCAACTAAGTGCTTCTTCCATTTCGTTTATAGGTTTAAGTTAGTGCCGCTATTCTTTCATTGGTTATGTTACCATTATGGGAAATGCAAGCTCCTTTCACTAAATCATCCTCAAAATTCAGGGCCACATTCCCATCTTTATCAATGATGAGTTTTAAGAAGTTTAAAATATTTTTTCCGTAAAGCCGGCTCGCATCAGCAGGCATGGTGCCGGGTAATTCTGAATTTCCAATGATGGTAACCCCGTTATAGGTTATGGTCTTGTTGTCTTTGGTTTGCTCTGTATTACCTCCCGAAGATGCCGCAATATCTACAATTACAGAACCGTGCTTCATGCTTTCGAGCATGACATTGGTGATCAGGATGGGTGCTTTCTTACCCGGAATTTGGGCGGTGGTTACCACTACATCTGCTTTGGCCACTGCTTCGGCTATGCGTTGCTGTTGCTTTTGCCGGTATTCATCCGTTTGTTCTACGGCATACCCTCCTGCTTTGGAGGCATCAGCGGCGCCTTCTACTTCTACAAACTTAGCTCCCAGGCTTTGTACTTCTTCCTTAACCGCAGGGCGGGTATCAAATACTTCCACCACAGCGCCCAGCCTCCTGGCGGTGGCAATGGCCTGGAGGCCGGCAACACCGGCACCCAGGATTAGCATTTTTGCGGGGGGGACGGTTCCGGCCGAGGTCATAAACATGGGGAAATACCTGGGAAACTGGTTGGCCGCAATCAATACTGCTTTATACCCCGCAATGTTTGCCTGGCTGCTTAGCACATCCATACTTTGGGCCCGGGTAGTGCGGGGAAGCATGTCCATACTAAACACCGTGAGGCCTTGGGAAGCAAGTTGTTTAATTTCCTGCGGATGATAGAGCGGAAGGAAAACGCCCAGTAGGATTTTCCCCTGCGGTAGCTCATCGGGAGGACGGTTAATACTCAAAATAAGGTCCGACTTCCGAATAACCTCTTCCCGGTTAACCAGTGAAGCCCCGCACTGTTCATAAACTTCATCGGAAATAAACGACCGAATACCTGCGCCTGATTCAACGCAAACAGAAACGTTCATTTTTTTCAGTTGGGCAATATGTTCAGGGAAAAGAGAAACCCTGTTTTCAAATGCAGGTTCTTTCAGTACTCCTATGGTCATAATTGAAATATCCTCCCGAAGATAAACAAATTCAGTATCTGATTTTTATATGAACCGGTTCTTTAAAATCCGGCGAAACCAGGATTATCCCCATAAAAAACAGGTCGATACTGCCCGTTACTGCCGGATGCGATTTTAATTGATCCCAGGCTGACTCCATTTCGGCACTCCAGTGGATATCATCAAAAATAAAAATGGAATGTTTATGGGAGGCGGATAATAAGAGATTAAAATAGTGCAGGGTGGGTTCCATTCGGTGATTCCCATCAATAAACAGCAAATCAAGTGGTTTATTTAGGCCGGTAACAAATGCCGGGAGGGTGGAATCGAAATTTCCCAAATGAAGGGTGACATTTTTTAACCCCGATTTCAAAAAGCTTTCTTTTGCCTTTTCGGCAATCCCCGGGATGCCTTCGAACGTAAACAGTTCGCTATCCGGATTTGCACTGGCCAGGTATGTGCTGGTAACTCCCAGTGAAGTGCCTAATTCCAAAATCCGAAGGGCCTGATAATACGTTGCCATCCGGTACAACAACCGGGCATATTTTGGAGATTTCAACGAAGTGCTTGCAATAGAAGAAACCCTTCTTTGCCTGGTTTTTAGCTTTTCGGAGCCTGCTCCCAAATCGCTCACAGGAATGAATGAATGATCCCTTTTTAGTTCCCGGCGCCGGTTCTCTAATTTTGAAAATAGCTCCTTCTCTTTTTTATCCGGAACATACCTCAATATTTCCCGGATAAAATTGTATACAAAAGGGGAATGCACTCCATGCCCTTTTCCATTTGCAGCACGGAACAAAAAATTAAGATACTTAAATGCAATCTTTGATGGAGAATACAAGCCGGTATAGATTAGGTTGTTCGTTTATCCCAAACCTGGAAGGAATAGGAATAAGCATGTTTGTCGTCCGTTTCAAAATCATGATGGGAAGTCAGTTTCCACTTTTTTTCATCTATCCCCGGAAAAAATGCATCGGCATCCTTAAATTGGGCGTGAACCCGGGTGATATAGATCCGGTCTGCAGTTTCCATAGCGAGTTTATATATCTCACCGCCTCCAATCACAAAAATTTCTTTTGTGTTGGCCTTTTCGGCTTCCTTATAGGCTTCCGGCAAACTGGATACCCGGATGGCCCCTTCCGCCTGCCAATTGGGATTTCGGGTAATTACAATATTTATCCTGCCTGGAAGCGGCTTGCCCATGGCCTCAAAGGATTTCCGGCCCATGATTACCACCATGCCCCAGGTGGTATTTTTGAAGAAACGCATGTCGTTTGGCAGCGACCATAATAATTTACCATCCCTGCCAATGGCATTGTTTTCAGAAGCGGCAACTACGAATGAAATCATCACTTAATTAAACGGCAACCTGGGCTTTAATGGCCGGGTGCGACTGGTAATTTTTTAATTCAAAATCCTCAAAATTAAACTCAAATATATTCTTTATGGCAGGGTTAATGACCATTTCGGGTAATGCAAATGGGGTTCGGCTCAATTGCAATTCAGCTTGTTCAAAATGATTCCTGTATAAATGAACATCTCCAAAGGAATGAACAAAATCGCCCAAATCCATATCACAAACCTGTGCAATCATCAGGGTAAGTAAAGCATAGGAAGCGATATTGAAAGGTACTCCCAAAAATACATCTGCACTTCGTTGGTAAAGCTGGCAACTTAATTTCCTCCTGCCTTTTTCATTGGGAGGCGAAGTATAAAATTGAAAAAGGCAATGGCAGGGCATCAGTTTCATTTTTGGCAAATCGGCTACATTCCATGCACTCACCAGCAACCGGCGGCTATCGGGGTTGGCTTTTAATTGGCTGATCAAATCTGATATCTGGTCCGTCTCCACAGCATTGGCCCCCTCCCAACTTCTCCACTGTTTGCCATATACCGGACCGAGATTCCCTTTATCATCCGCCCATTCATCCCATATAGAAACCTTATTATCTTTCAGGAAGGCAATATTGGTATCTCCTCTCAGAAACCAGAGCAATTCATAGATAATACTTTTAAGATGGGTTTTTTTGGTGGTAACCAGCGGAAAACCCGATGCCAGGTTAAAGCGCATCTGATATCCAAACACACTGCGGGTACCAGTACCAGTCCGATCCTGTTTATCAGCCCCATTTTCCATCACGTATTTTAGCAAATCGAGGTATTGTTGCATGGCTGCAAATTACTTTAAAATCGGGCCCAGGTATATGCAAGGATCCAACATTTTCTCCCGAATCCCAACCCATTATGGAAATTAATGATACAATACAAATTCGTTAAAGAAAAAATCCCAGCCCTATTCCCACCCCCCGCCAGATTGAATGTTATCTTTGCACAATGAGCAGGAAGGGAAAGGTTTTGGTAGCCATGAGTGGCGGAATAGACAGTACCGTTACCGCATTAATGTTGAACCAACAGGGATATGAGGTAATTGGAATTACCATGAAAACATGGGACTATGCGACCAGTGTGGGGGCATCCTCTAAGAAAGAAACTGGTTGTTGTAATATCGACAGCTTTAACGATGCCCGGCTGGCCGCAGTTCAACATGGGTTTCCTCATTTTATTCTCGATATACGGGATGAGTTTGGCGATTTTGTAATTGAAAATTTTGTAGAAGAATATATTGCAGGCCGTACACCCAACCCCTGTGTCCTCTGCAATACCCATATTAAATGGAGGGCATTGCTAAAAAGAGCCGACGCCCTGGATTGCGAATTCATTGCTACCGGCCATTATGCTCAGGTCTCAAAATCGCAGGAAGGCCGGTATTTCATCCAAAAGGGAACGGACGAAAATAAAGACCAAAGCTATGCACTGTGGGGGCTCCAACAGGACTTGCTTTCGCGGACAATCCTTCCCCTTGGTACCTATCGTAAACCAGAAATCCGGCAAATGGCCGTAGAATTCGGCTATCCAGAATTAGCAAAAAAGAATGAGAGCTATGAAATATGCTTTATTCCCGACAACGATTACCGGGGTTTCCTGAAAAGACGGGTCCCGGGGTTGGAAGGCAGGGTTGCCGGAGGAAATTTTACTGACCCAATAGGTAATATCCTGGGAAAGCATAAGGGATACCCCTTTTATACGGTTGGACAAAGAAAGGGATTGGACATAGCTTTAGGAAAACCTGTTTTTGTTACACGGATAATTCCTGAAACCAACACAGTTATTTTGGGTGATGAAGACGATTTACGGGAACAATTAATGCGGGTTTCCAAAATTAACTGGCAAAAATATGGCGGCCTTGAAACACCGATGGATTCTCTGGTTAAAATCAGATATAAGGACCCCGGAACCCTGGCATCCATCCTGCCATACGAAAATGGGGTGGAAGTACGTTTTTATGATCCCGTAAAGGGCATCGCTCCCGGCCAGAGTGCCGTATTTTATGAAGGAAGCGATGTAATTGGCGGGGGAGTAATTCAGAGGCTTACCATGTAAAGCAACATAAAAAGTTATTTTGCAGTCTTACCGTAGTAATTAATACCATGAAGAAAATATTTTTTCTCCTTTTAATTTCCTGCCTCACGGCTGGTATTTTATTTTCTTGCAAAAAATCGACCCAGGATTTTATAACGCCAGCCATTAGCAAGTATGTACCGCTGGAGGTGGGGAAATATATTGTTTACCGGCTCGATTCTCTGGTATTTGTTGATTTTGGAACCAATACCCAAACCCACAGTTATGAAGTTAAGTACGAGGTTTCCGATTCCCTGACCGATAACCTGAACAGAAAGGCTTTTCGCATTACCCGATTTATCAGAGTAAACAATACACAAAATTGGACTCCCGATAATACATTTATGGCAGTAAATTACGGCACCGGTTACGAATTCGTTGAAAACAACCTTCGTTTTATTAAATTAAAGCAACCCATTCGAAATGATTATTCCTGGAAAGGAAATTCTTTTATCGACACCTATTCCACTGATTCTCCGGTGCGGTATATGGATGATTGGGATTATGTATATGCCGATGTGGGACAGCCGCTGCAGCTTACCAATTTTAGTCTCCCCAACACCATTACGGTAAATGAACGGGATGAAGTAATTGGAAATCCCGATGACCCGCAATCTTATGCGGAGAAGAATATTTCGAAAGAAGTGTATGCAGAAGATATTGGCCTGGTTTACCGCCAGTTTTTACACACCGAGTATCAACCTCCGGTAACCGGCTCACCCGGCCATTTTGTAGATGGATCTTACGGAGTTACCCTGGAAATGATTGATCACAATTAATTTATTTCTTTCTGGTAAAAACAATAAAATCAGTTGCCGGAATTTCCTTACCCCCTAATTGATGCAGCATCGTAACCAACTGACCCCGGTGATAACTTTGGTGAATAAACAAATGCAGTAATACTTCCCGCACGGGTTGTTTATAACGGTTCCTTTTTGAATCGAAATATATAAACTCGTGGTTGATGGCAGCCTCACTGGAATTTCCGATCCAATTTATCCAATCCTGAGATTGCGACTTCCATTTTGATACCAATTCTTTCTCCGAACCGTTAAATGTTTCCATAGGCAAATCAATTATCTCCTTTAGCTTAACACGCTGCCACCAAACGGATTCCGCATTCCACATATGCAACATGGTTAAACGAAGGCTGGCAAAACTGCTGCTTAGGTTTTGGATTATATGTTCGGGAGGCAAGGTAAGAATACGGTCGGCCAACCTGGAATTGGCCCAAAGATTATATTGGGAAAGTTGGAGAATAGATTCTTTCATATTTACATGAGAATTTAAAATTTTTCATCAGAATTACCGTGTTCAATTGAAATGAAAAGTGATGTCAAATTTATTTTAATTCCAGGCAAACTTTTCACAGAACAAAAAATATCGACAAACTATTCCACCCTATACACATTGTTTAAATACATAAATCCCATTTTAAGCAAGGGCAGGAAAATAATGCATAAGAACATCGAAAATGTGCCTTTTTTGTAGGGAAGATTGCCGAACAAAAATAAAATCTGACTGAATATTATTTAGTTTCAATTTTTGGCTTTTGTTTTCAAATTTAATATTTTGAATTCGGGGGAACCGGGGCGCAGCCCCGGGGGGCCAAGGGAAAAATAATATATTCAAAATCAAATTTTTCGTTCTGAACATGCTGATTCCATCCCGATTTCAGGAGGAACCATTTTTTGCTTGAAAAAAGTCAGTTGTTACCTATTTATTCAGCCACAAAATAATTCTAAATCTCCCGCTTCACTTATCAACCTACTTTTATTAAACAGGTTATTCTGCAGTACCTTGCCAACAACAAAAACTCAGGAAGAACATGAAATTTACAATCCGGGAAGCCGAAATAAATGATTGCGAAAGAATGATGGAACTAATTAAAGAACTCGCCATTTTCGAAAAAGAACCAGATGCCGTAACCGTTCCATTCAACCATTTTGTAAAGTGTGGCTTTGGCCCCTCCCCGATCTGGAAGGCCATCGTTGCCGAAATAGAAGAACCGGATGGTAACAGGTGGATTCCGGGGTTCGCAATATATTACTCAAGGTACAGTACCTGGAAAGGGAAGAGGCTTTATCTCGAAGACCTGATTGTTACCGAAGAAATGCGGGGTAAAGGGCTTGGTAAATTATTGTTTGAATGGTTAATAGATAAAGCTAAGCAACTGGGATATACCGGCATGACCTGGCAGGTGCTGGATTGGAATCAGCCGGCAATCGATTTTTATAAAAAATATAATGCTAACTTAGAACCTGGCTGGCTAAACGGAAATATCCAGTTTTAATTTTTTGTTTTCAATCTTTTTACAATAGGGGTTTCTCCATGATATAATAAAAAGATATTTTATGCCCGGGAGTATTTCTTTAAAACATGTCATTCTTTCATCTTTCATTTTAACCCTCAGTTTTTGCATCTCCTGTCAGAAGGATACTATTGGAAATACCGGAAGTCCAGAACCTCCCACTGATCTCACGGCCAAAGTAACTTCCGGAAAAATTTCAGGGTTTGTTCTGGATGATCAAAACCACCCGGTACAACATGCAACGGTAGTGGTTGGAAACTTAAACACCACTACCAACCTGTTTGGGTATTTTGAAGTGAATGGTGCGCTGGTTACAAAAACGGTAGGTACTGTGGTTGTATCCCAACCCGGGTATTTCAAAGGAATCCGCTCTTTTTATGCAGAGGAAGGAGGTACGGTTAGTGTCCAAATTAAACTCATCCCTAAAACCATTTCTGGTACCATCAACGCAGGCAACGGTGGCGAAGTAAGCCTTCCCAATGGGCTTACGATTCATTTTCCGCAAAACGCCGTGGTGGATAATAGTTCCGGAGCATCCTATTCGGGAACGGTTCAGGTTTCTTCTTCCTGGATTAATCCGATTGGACAAGACCTTTGGCTTACTATGCCGGGCGACCTTCGTGGCCTCAACGAAAATGGAACTTTAAAACTATTGACTACCTACGGCATGGCTGCAGTGGAGTTAACAGGCTCTTCGGGTGAATTACTTCAAATGGCTCCGGGAAAAAAAGCTTCCCTTACCATGCCCCTCCCCGCTGCTATTGCGGGTATTGCCCCGGCCACGATTCCCCTTTGGTATTTCGATGAAACGAAAGGCCTTTGGAAACAGGAAGGCAGGGCAACCAAAAACGGGAATAGCTATGTGGGAGAGGTTCCTCATTTCTCTTTCTGGAACTGCGATTCTGCAAATAGTTTTATCCAACTCAGCCTTACCGTAAAAGATGAAAACGGGGCCCCGGTTCAAAATGCCATAGTAAAACTTACCGCCAACAACGCCCTCAACCAGGTAGCTTATGGATACACTAACAGCAACGGATATGTGTCGGGATCCGTTCCAGTAAATGCCAACATACAGATGGATATTTTTGGAACTTTCGGATGTAATACACCCAGCTTATCCCAAAATTTTTCAACCGGTACCACCAATCAAAGCCTGGGCGATTTTACCATTAACATGGCCCAAAATCAGTCCATTATTTCCGGCGTTTTAATAAATTGTAGCGGAAACCCCGTCAGCCATGGTGCGGTATTGGTCATTGAACATGGATGGTACACCCAATACCCCATTCATGCAGATGGAAGTTTTAGCATCGGCCATCTCTTATGTGGCGGGCCCACCAATATTTCTTTGATTGGAATTGATGAAGATGCCGGAGAGCAAAGCAGCGCCATTAATTTCCAGGTTACCTCCGGGCAAAATCTTGCTGGAACCATTCAAACATGCGGAATCTCCACCACCAAATACATCCATTACAGCATCGATGGCGGCCAGCCTATTTCCCTGGTTTCCCCTACCGATTCAATTAGTATTTCAGGGAATGGCACTTCCCTCACCTATTATATGGGAGGAACTACCTTCGACCAGTCAAATCATATAAGCTTTTCTTTTTCCTCTCCCGGAGCGGCGGTTGGCTCGGTGCAAAACCTCCAGCAATTTTGGGCTAGCTCTTTTGGCCAAACCCTCACTATATCCAATCCCTCCTGTGTAAATATTACAGAATTTGGAGCAATAGGAGAATTTATTGCGGGAAACTTTAATGCCCATATTATAGATGGAGCTTCCACCCACCAGGTATCATGTAATTTCAGGATATTGCGACCCTTTTAACCTGTTTCCAACCTGATTTTCCTCATCTTACTTAGGCTCTTTTGCTTCCCTTGACCAGAAGCATTTTTGGGGATGCGCTATTCTCCCTCAATTATTACAATTAAGCGGTGGGAAACCGTAATTTCGCGGCACAAAAACCAATAATTACCGATTAACCAAACGGGAATGGCAAATAAAATTATCATGGGGATGGATGGAAAATTACAGGTACCTGATTTTCCTACAATCCCTTTTATAGAAGGCGATGGAATTGGACCCGATATCTGGAAAGCCAGTGTGCGGGTTTTTGACACAGCAATTCAAAAAGCTTATGGGGGTAAAAGAAAAATTGATTGGTTACAGGTTTTGGCAGGTGAAGAAGCTTTTAATAAAACCGGATCCTGGATGCCTGCCGAAACCATGGAGGCATTCCGAAATTACCTGGTATCCATCAAAGGCCCTCTTACTACTCCGGTAGGAGGTGGGATCCGTAGCCTGAATGTGGCCCTGCGCCAGGAACTCGACCTTTATGTTTGCCTCCGGCCCGTAAAATATTTTGAAGGCACTCCCTCGCCTATGTGGCAGCCCGAAAAGGTAAATATGGTAATCTTCCGGGAAAATACAGAAGACATCTACGCAGGTATTGAATACATGACCGGCACCCCCGAAGCAGAAAAACTCCTCCATTTTCTAACCCGGGAAATGAACGTAAAAAACCTCCGGTTTCCAAATACCACTTCCTTTGGTATTAAACCGGTAAGCAGGGAAGGTAGTGAGCGCCTCATCCGATCAGCTATTGAATTTGCCATTGCCAACAAACTTCCATCGGTTACCATAGTGCATAAAGGAAACATCATGAAGTTTACCGAAGGCGCATTTAAAAATTGGGGGTACGCCCTCGCAGAACGCGAATTTGCAGGCAATGTATATACCTGGCAACAATGGGAAAAAACGAAAAAGGAAAGAGGCGAAGCCGTGGCAAATGAAGAAATGAAAATTAGCGCTATCGGAGGAAAAGTGATTATCAAAGATGCCATTGCGGATAACTTCCTGCAACAGGCACTTCTTGCTCCCCAGGATTATTCGGTTATTGCAACCCTTAATTTGAATGGCGATTACATCAGCGATGCACTGGCAGCCCAGGTGGGCGGTATAGGCATTGCCCCGGGCGCAAACATCAACTATAAAACAGGCCATGCCGTTTTTGAAGCTACCCATGGCACCGCACCTCGCTTTGCCAATACGAATAGTATGAATCCAAGTTCGGTTATCCTCAGCGGGGTGATGATGCTGGAATATATAGGCTGGAGGGATGCCGCCGAAAAAATTACAAACGCCGTAGGAAGAACCATCCGGAATAAAACCGTAACCATCGATTTTTATAACCTGATGAAAGAAGCAACACTGCTTAAAACAAGTGAATTTGCAGATGAAGTAATACGCAACCTTTAACCCCAATTTCAAACCAACCTTTTTAGAAAAATAAAAAAACGTATATGGCTAAAATTAAAGTGGCAAATCCCGTTGTTGAACTCGACGGCGATGAAATGACCCGAATCATCTGGCAGTTTATTAAAGACAAACTTATCCTTCCCTACATAGATGTACCCATTCAATATTTCGATCTGGGGATTGAACACCGCGACAAAACGGACGACCAGGTTACCATCGATGCAGCTAATGCCATCAAAGCCTGCGGAGTGGGGATCAAATGCGCCACCATTACTCCCGATGAAGCCAGGGTTAAAGAATTTAACCTGAAGCACATGTGGAAAAGCCCCAATGGAACCATCCGCAATATCCTGGATGGAACCGTATTTCGGGAACCCATCGTGATTAAAAACGTACCCCGGCTGGTGAGCAACTGGACGGCCCCCATCATTGTAGGAAGGCATGCATTTGGCGACCAGTATCGGGCAACCGATACCGTTATTAAAGGGAAGGGAAAACTCACCATGACCTTTATACCCGAGGATGGTGGAGAACCCCAAACTTTTGAGGTGTTCAATTTTAAAGGAGGTGGCGTGGCGCTCTCCATGTACAATACCGATGAAAGCATAATGGGCTTTGCGCATGCCTGCTTTAATATGGCCCTGAGCAAAAAATGGCCCCTTTACCTCTCCACCAAAAACACCATCCTTAAAAAATACGACGGCCGGTTTAAAGACATATTCGAAAAAGTATATCAGGAAGACTTTAAAGCAAAATTTGAAGCAGCAGGAATTACCTACGAACACCGCCTGATTGATGACATGGTGGCCAGCGCCCTAAAATGGAATGGCAATTTTGTTTGGGCCTG